>Ga0194131_10001127_pt1 | contig 46139 bp, 34 predicted proteins | sample TA2KigO120mmetaG_FD_148631 | JGI IMG/M metagenome (GOLD analysis project Ga0194131, IMG submission 148631) | Freshwater microbial communities from Lake Tanganyika, Tanzania - TA2015053 Kigoma Offshore 120m | ecosystem: Environmental > Aquatic > Freshwater > Lake | place: Tanzania: Lake...
CGTCCACCTCCACTGGGTCCACAGGGTCCACTGGGTCCACAGGCCACGCCCGTGTGCGCACCTCGACGGTCGGCCAGGCGGCCGCCCGCGCCGTGTCCAAAGCCTCTCGAGACTCTCGAAGCACCAGCCCCCGAACCCCGCGCCTGCGGCCGCCCGCGCCGTGTCCGAAGCCTCGCGAGACTCCCGAAGCACCAGCACCCGAACCCCGCGCCTGCGGCCATCCGCGCCGTGTCCAAAGCCTCTCGAGACTCCCGAAGCACCAGCCCCCGAACACGCGCCTGCGGCCGCAGGCGCCCCTGCCGGCAAGGGGCACCTCCTCACGCCCCGATCGGTCGCGCCCGCAGCTCGGCAACGATCGTCGAGAGCTCGAGCGGTCGAAAACCCCGCGCATCGACGCCGACGTCGGTGCTGCGACCCTCGTCCGGCATCGCGCCATGGGCGTGCCCGAAGAGGTGCACCGCGCCCTGCAGGCGTCCCTGCCAGGTGCGGAGCGGGTAGTGGCAGAGGACGACCCGGAGCCCGTCCTCCTGCTTCCACGATCGGATCTCGTGGACCGCATCGAAGATCCGGCGGAACTCCTTGCGGTCGATCGGATCGTGGTTCCCCGCGACGAGCTCGATCCGACCGCAGCGGAGTCGACCACGGACCTCCTCGGCTCGCGAGACGAGGTCGCGCTTGGGTCGGCTCGGTCCGGTGAAGTCGCCGAGGTGGAGGAGGAGGTCGCGCTCGGTGACCACCTCGTTGATCGCCGCGATCATCGCCTCGTCCATCGCCGCGGCATCCGCGAAGGGTCGGCGGAAGAGCGAGATCGCCTCGGCATGCCCGAAGTGCGTGTCGGCGACGACGAAGGTGCGTGGGGGCGCCATGGGTCGCTCGCGCGGCGTCGTGCGGGACGCCGGGGGATCAGATCGGGGTGCGGACGCCCATCGCCCGCACCGCGCACCAGCCGACGAGCCCCTCGAAGAGCATGAACGCGCCGCCGCAGCACGCCGCGATGCCGCCGACGAGGAGCGCCGCGCCTCGGTCGGCGTCCTCCGGCGGAGCGCCGGCGTCCGGCTCCCCGCCGCCGAGGACGATCGGCGCGACGAGGAGCGCGACGCCCACGAGGAGCGTGATCGCGCCCGCGACCGTCCGGATCGCCCGTCCGCGGCGGTCGATGTTGCAGGCAAGCGCCACCGGCGTCACTCCGCGGCGGTCGAGGAGCCCTCGGATCCGTAGGCGTAGGCGCTGCCGCCCATCACCTCGTCGAGCGCCCGGGTGAAGGCGAGCGCGCCCGGCGGCGGCTTGACCGTGCCGGAGAGGATCGCCCGCGCATCGACGTCGCCGTAGACCTTCTGGTTGAGATTCCGGTCGATCGTCAGCCCCATGCCGCCGAGGCTCGCGCCGAGGTAGAGCCCGCCCGACTTCGCGTAGGTGTAGACGCTCGGCGCCGGAAGGTTCTGGTGGTTCGCCTCGGCGACCGCGGGACCCGCGACGACTCCCGCGCCCGCGAGCGGGTAGGCATCGCCCGAGAGCACGCGGTCGATCACCTGCTCGTCGTTGAGGACGAGGACCATCGAGCGCCCCTCGCCGCCGAGCTGCGGACCGATCGTGCCGGCGATGACCGACATCGCCAGCGGCGCCGACCATCGCCCGCCACCGAGGTTCCGCACCATCGTGCCGCCGCCGCCGGTGAAGCCGATGCCGACGCTCACGTTCACCACGTCGAGGACGAGGACCGCCTTCGACTCGCGGAGCACCGACGCGGGGATCGGCTTCTCGGCGACGGCGAGGTCGCGGACGATCGCGCGGTCGGTGGCGAGTCGGTCGTTGAGGTTGTCGGCGCAGCCGACGAGAAGACCGATCGAGGCGGTCACGATCAGGACGCTGGCGGTTCGCATGCGCATCTCCTCCGTGAGAAGCGGACGCTACCGGCGCGGCGCGATCGCGGCAACCGGCGCGGCGGACCCAGCGCCGCGGACCGCCCACGGGAACGGCTCCTAGAGGAACCGCCAGAAGAGCGCCTCGAGCACCTCCTGCCGACCCGAGGCGGCGGTCGGCTCGGGGCTCGCGCGAGCGTGCTCCCGGAGCCGCGCGAGGCTCGTCGCGCCCTCCTCGATCGACCGGCCGAGCGGTCCGTCCCACGCCGCGTAGCGATCCCGCACGAAGGCGGCGAGGCGACCGTCGCGGCGGATCGCCTCCGCGGCGAGGAGCCCCCGCGCGAAGGCGTCCATCCCGGCGACGTGGGCGTGCACGAGGTCGAGCGGGTCGAGCGATCCGCGGCGGCGCTTCGCGTCGAAGTTGAGCCCGCCGTCGCGGAAGCCGCCCGCGGCGAGCACCTCCAGCATCACCCGTGCCGCGAGGGCAGGGTCGGTCGGGAAGCGGTCGGTGTCCCAGCCGGCGTGCTCGTCGCCCATGTTGGCGTCGATCGAGCCGAGCGCGCCCGCCGCCGCGGCGACGCGGAGCTCGTGCTCCATCGAATGCCCGGCGAGCGTCGCGTGGTTGGTCTCGATGTTGAGGAGGAAGCGCCCGGCGAGCCCATGCTCGCGGAGGAAGGCGAGGCAGGTCGCCGCGTCGAAGTCGTACTGGTGGATCGAGGGCTCCTTCGGCTTCGGCTCGAGGTAGAGCGAGCCGCGGAAGCCGATCGAGTCGGCGTGCTCGGCGGCGAGGCGGAGGAACCGCGCGAGGTGCCGCTGCTCGCGGGCAAGGTCGGTGTTGAGGAGCGTCGAGTAGCCCTCGCGGCCGCCCCAGAAGACGTAGCCCGCCCCGCCGAGCCGGTGCGTCGCCTCCAGCGCGGTCGCGACCTGCGCGGCGGCGCGGGCGAAGACCTCCGGCGAGTCGCTCGTGGCGGCGCCGTGCACGTAGCGAGGGTGCGAGAAGAGGTTCGCGGTGCCCCAGAGCGGTCGGATGCCGGTCGACTTCTGGAGCCCCTCGGCGTGGGCGACCGCGGCGTCGAGGTGCCGCTCGCTCTCCGCGACGGTCGCGCCCTCGGGGGCGACGTCGCGGTCGTGGAAGCACCAGTGCCGGATCCCGAGGACGCCGATCAGCGAGAAGAAGGCGTCGAGCCGCGCCCGCGCGAGGTCGAGCGGATCGGCGAGCCCCGCCTCCCACGGCATCGCCGCGACCGGCTCGCCGAAGGGATCGCCGAGCCCGTTCCGCATCGTGTGCCAGAAGCACGCGGCGAAGCGGAGGTGGTCGCGCATCGGGCGACCCTCGACGAGGCGGTCTGCGTCGTAGAAGCGGAAGCAGAGCGGGTGGTCGCTCGAGGGACCCTCGAAGCGGACGCGGGCGAGTCGGGCGAAGGGATCGCGCATGGGAGGCAGACTAGTCTGGGCGGGCGGGTCCGTGCCCGCCCCGTCATGCACGAACGACTCGACGAAGCCGACATCGCCGCCGTCGCCTCGCCGCCCGACCGCGCGCCGCGCGGGCTGGTCCGGCTCTCGGGCGAGGGAGTCCTCGTGCTCCTCGACGCGGCGCTCGAGTCGCCCTGCCCGCGCCGCCGCGGCGTCTCGACGGCGAGGCTGCGCCCGATGGCGGCGCTCGGGGCGCCGCTGCCGGCGGTCCTCCTCGTGATGCCGTCGCCCGCGAGCTTCACCGGCGAGGACGCCGCGGAGCTGGCGATCCCGGGAAGCCCGTGGCTCCTCGGGGCGGTGGTCGATGGCTTGATCGAGCGGTCGCGGTCGATCGGCGGCGACCTGCGGCGGGCGCATCCGGGTGAGTTCGCCGCGCGGGCATTCCTCCGCGGTCGGATCGACCTCTCCCGCGCCGAGGGCCTCGCCGCGTCGATCGCCGCGCGCACCGACGCGGAGCTCGCGGCGGCGCGGTCGCTGCGGGAGGGGGCTCTCGCGCGGGAGGGCGAGGCGGCGGCGGACGCGGTCGCGGCGCTCCTTGGGCTCCTCGAGGCGGGGATCGACTTCGCCGACGAGGAGGACGTGGTCGCGATCTCCGCGCGGGCGCTCGCCGAGGGGCTCGCCGCGACTCGGTCGCGCCTGCGGCACCTGATCGATCGATCGATCGGGCTTGAGTCAATCGGCGGAGCGCCGAGGGTCGTCCTCGCGGGTCCGCCGAACGCGGGGAAGAGCAGCCTCTTCAATGCGCTCCTCGGCACGCGGAGGACGGTGACCTCGCCCGTCGCGGGCACGACCCGCGACGCGGTCGTGGCGCGACTCCTCCTCGAGGGCGCTCCTGGCGCGATGGAGGCGGTGCTCGTCGAGCTCGTCGACCTCGCGGGCGAGGAGGAGCCACGTCCCGCCTCGACGATCGACGACGCGATGCAGCGCCGCGCCGCGGCGGAGCGGGCTCGCGCGACGGTGGTCCTTCGGTGTCATCCGCCGGAGGCGGGCGCGGCACGATCGGCGGAGGCGGGGGAGATCCTCGTCCTCACGAAGAGCGACCTTGCCCGGGCGCCCGACGCGCCGGCGGGCGCGATCCGTGCAAGCGCCGCGACGGGGGAGGGTCTCGGGGAACTCCGGCGGGCGATCGCGGAGGCGGTGATCCACGGCGGGCTCGGCTCGTCTGGCGGCGCGGAGCTTGCGCTCTCCGAGCGGCACCGCGCGGCGATCTCCCGCGCCACGTCGCTCCTCGCCGAGGCGGAGGCGTTCGCGCGGGCGTCGGAGGGCGAGGCGCCGCGCGATGAGGAGCTCGTCGCGTCGCTGCTCCGCGAGGCGCTCGACGCGCTGGGCACGATCGGCGGGCGCCTCGAGCCGGACGAGGTGCTCGGTCGCATCTTCGCCCGCTTCTGCATCGGGAAGTGAGGGACTCCTCCTCGGCGTCTCCTCGGACCTTCGAGGTCTTGTCCGGCATCGAGTCCGGCGGCGTGATCCGCCGGGGATACAGTGTCGGCGGACCATGAGGCTCGCGAGCATCGAGACCATCGCCCGGGCGCTGCATGCATCGGGAGTTCCCTTCATCGTCGTCGGAGGGCTGGCGGTCGTCGCCCACGGCTATGGACGCCAGACGCAGGATCTGGACCTGGTCGTGCCGCTCGACGCGGCGTCGGCGCCGCGGCTCTTCGAGGCGCTGGGCTCGATCGGATACGCGCCACGCATCCCGGTGACCGCCGCGCAGCTGGCGGATGAGGCGACCCGCTCGCGCTGGATCGCCGAGCGCGGCATGACCGTGCTTGCGTTCCACAGCGAGGCGCATCGGGAGACGCCGATCGACGTCCTGGTGCGCGAGTCGTTCGACTTCACCTCCGAGCACGCGCAGGCGCGGGTCGCGGAGCTCTCGCCGGGCGTGACGGTCCGCATCCTCCGGCTGCCGACCCTCCTCCGCATGAAGGCGGACGCCGGTCGCCCGCAGGATCTGGCGGACGTCGCCGAGCTTCGCCGCATCCACGGACTCACGATGGATGGTCTCAAGAGGGAGGGACTCGAGGTGGAGGGACTCGAGGATGCCTGAGCGCGACGAGCCGACCCCGCGCGGCGCCGGGTCGCGCCCGCGGTCCCCCGAGCATCCCGTTCCGGAGGGCGAGATCGACTGGTCGCTCGCGACGTTCGATGGAGTGCGCCGCGCGCAGGAGCGGGAGTTCCTGCAGCTCTCCTTCCGCGAGAAGCTCATCCGCCTCGAGCAGATGGCGGAGGTGGCGGAGAGGCTTCGCCGGGGCGCGTGAGGCGATCGGGGCGTCGCGGGGCGTCCGCGCGGCGGGCTTCATCGCCGGCGTCTCGGCGATGAGCGCGCCCGCGGCGCCGGGGAGGCGCCTACCTCCGGTCCTTGAACTTCCGCTGCTGCGCGGCGCGGTCCTTCTCGGACTGCCGCTGCCTTGCCCGCTCGAGCGCGTCGGCGTACATGCGGCCGATCCGGTCGCGGGCGCCGCCGCGGCGGGGCTCCTCGGCGGGCTTCGGCATCGCGTCGAGGACCTCGATGCGGCGGCGGATGATCCGCCCCTCCACGATCCCGATGCAGCTCGAGGTGAGGATGTAGAGGGTCAGCCCGCTCGGCGCCGCGTAGAGCATGAGCGGGAACATGATCACCATCATCAGCTTCATGATCTGCTGCTGCTGCCGCTGCTCGTCGGTGAGCGTCGCCGCGGTCGGCGGCGTCATGTACTTCTGCTGGAACCAGAAGACGAGCCCCATGAGGAGCGGCAGCAAGTTGATCCCCTGCATCGTGAAGAGCCACAGGTCGAGCGGCTTCGGGAAGGGGATGAAGCGGTCCGGCGCGCTCAGGTCGCCGAGGAAGGTCCAGCCGCCCATCTGCTGGAACACCCCGAAGAACGCCGGCGCCTGCCGCAGCTCGAAGGCGAAGAAGAGCATCGCGTAGAGCGCGATCCAGATCGGCATCTGGAGGAACGTGGGGAGCAGCCCGCCGAGGCAGCCCGCGGGGTTGATGCCCTTCTCGCGGTAGAGCCGCAGCTGCTCCTGCTGCATCTTGCGGGGATCGTCGCGGTAGCGCTTCTGGAGGGCGTCGAGCTCCGGCTTGAGCGCCGACATCCCCTTGCCGAAGCGGGTCATCTGCACCTGCGCCCGGCGGGTCAGCGGGTGCAGGATCGCCCGGACGACGAGCACGAGCAGGATGATCGAGAGCGCCCAGTCGAAGACGACGTGGTCGTGGATGAACGTCAGGAAGACGACCAGCAGGTTCGCGAGCCACGCGAAGGTGCAGAGCGTGCAGCAGGAGTTCATCACGTAGGTGATGAGCCCGCCGAGGTTGAGCGCGGAGAAGGGCTGCTCGCCGAGGAGGATCCCCCGCTCGAGCGGTCCCGCGTAGACGCCGAGGTCCCACGACGCCTCGCCGCCGGGCGGGAGGACCTTCTCGGGACCCTCGAGCACCGTGAAGATCACCTCGCCGCCGCCCTCGGCGCTTCCGAGCTGGGCGAGGATCCGCTCGACGCTGCCGGCGAGGAGCTTCGACGGCTGGGCGGGCGGCGCGTAGGGAGCGAAGACGGCGAGGCCGAAGTAGCGGTTCGTCGAGCCGTACCACGACGCCGAGAGCGAGTCGTCGCGGCTCGCGCGGTTCGGCCAGACCTCGAAGTCGCCCTCCTTGATCTGGTCGACGAACGCGCTCCGCTCGTACATCTGCCCCTCGGCGAGCACGATCGACTGGCTCGGGTCGCGCGCGGCGGGAAGCAGGTAGCCGAAGTGGAACCGCCGCACCTCGAGGTAGCTGTCCTTGTCCTGGTCGAGGTCGCCGGGTCCGTACTGCTGCCACGCGACGCGGAGCGGTCGGTCGGTCAGGTTCCTCGCCCGCTGGAGGAGGCTCAGCCGGTAGCCGGCGACGGGACCATCCTCGATCGAGTACGCCCGCTCGACCTCGAGGACCGGGCTGCCGGCGCCGTCCTTGACGAGGCTTCGGAAGACGCCGGGGGAGACCTCGGACCAGGTCGCGCCGAAGAGCCAGACCTCCTCGCCGTCGATGCGGAGCGTCCGCATCGAGAGGAGCGGCACGTCGTGGTAGACGTCGCGCTTGCTCTCGTAGAGCCGACCGAGCGTGCGGAGCTGGTAGCGGTCGTCCTCCGCCGGGGCGGGCGCGGAGGCATCACGCCGGTGCGCCTGGGCGCGGCGGGCATCCGCCGCGGTGCGCCAGTAGTCGGAGAAGACGATCCGATCGATGCCGGCGCCGGTCGGCGCGAAGTCGATCCGGTAGGGATGCGCCGCGGGATCGAGCGAGCCGAGCGGGGTCGGGGCGGCGACCGGCTCCGCGGTCGGCGATGCGACGAGGTCAAGCGTGGTCGGCGGCGTCGTCGGCGCGGCGGAGGCGGCGCTCGCGGGCGGCGCAAGCGCCGCGGTCGCGCCGTCGGTCGTCGTCGAGGCGGGCGGCGCGGTCGCCGCGGCATCGGCTGGCGGGGAGGCGACCTGCTCGGAAGGGGCATCCGCCGCCTTCTTCGGGGAGCCTCCGCCGGTGACCACCAGCGCAAGGATCGCCAGCGCCGCGGCGCCGACCACGATCGGGAGCAGGATCCGCTTCAGTCTTGGGTCCATCGTCCTCGCCGTCCGCGGGTCAGCGACCCTCGTAGAGGCGATCGCCGAGCCAGTCATGGAGCTCGGGGATCGCGTGGATCTTCTCGACGGTCGTCCTCACGTCGTACTCGCAGCGGACGAACTCGACCGCCGCGCCGGCGTCGCCCGACTCGAGGATCGCGTAGCTCGCGCGGGGATCGAGGTCGCGGGGCTGGCCGACCGAGCCGGGGTTCACGATCACCTTGTGCCCCTCCTCGAGGCGGTAGGTGCCGTCGAACTCCGCCGGCCGAAGGAAGTCGGGATCGTCGATGAACACGCCCGGCACATGGGTGTGACCGACCAGGCACGCGACGTCGAAGCGGTCGAAGATCTGCTCCATCTTCGAGGGACTGTTCGTGGCGTCGTCCGGGAAGAGGTACTCGTTGATCGGGCGCCGGGGGGTCCCGTGCACGCAGAGGAACCGCTCGTCGAGGAGCACCCGGACCCGGAGGCGGTTGAGGTAGTCGAGGCGCCGGCGACCCTTCTCCGGATCGAGGCGGGCGCCCTCCTCGAGGCGGGCGCGGCTCCAGTACGCCGCCTGCTCGGCGGCGCTGTTGAAGTTGGTCGGCTCGTAGAGGACCCCGAAGTCGTGGTTGCCCATCAGCGACCACTCGCACCGCGCCGCGACGAGGTCCACGCACTCGATCGGGTCGGGACCGTAGCCGACGATGTCGCCGAGGCAGACGATGCGGTCGACGCCGCGGCGGTCGATGTCCGCGAGGACCTTCTCGAGCGCCGGCAGGTTCGAGTGGATGTCGCTGATCAGCGCCGTCCGCACGCGTGGCTCCAGGGGAAGGGGCGGATGCTAGCGGAGCCCTCCGCCGCCTCCAAGGAGTCTGCCGATCCGCCGCGGCGCGACCGATATGATGCCGCCCCCCGCGGGACCCCCTTGATGGGCACCGCCGGCCGGAGCGATCGTTCCGTGAGCGACACCAAGCACTTCGACCTCATCGTCATCGGCGGAGGTCCCGGCGGCTACGTCGGGGCGATCCGGGCGGCGCAGATGGGCCTCAAGGTCGCCTGCATCGAGCGCGACAAGCTCGGCGGCGTCTGCCTCAACTGGGGCTGCATCCCGACCAAGGCGCTCCTCCACAACGCGGAGCTCTACCGCGAGGCGATCACCCACGGCGGCGAGTGGGGGCTCGAGGTCGATCCCAAGGCGGTGAAGGTCGACTGGGAGAAGGTGATCGGGCGGAGCCGCAAGATCACCGGCGTCCTCAACGGCGGGATCGGGTTCCTCTTCAAGAAGAACAAGATCGAGCACTTCGTCGGGCACGCGAAGATCCTCTCCGGCGCGACCGGCGGCAAGCCCTGCCGCGTCGAGGTGCGCGAGGCGACCGGCGACTACTACCGGGGCTCCGGCGGCAAGGTCGCGGGCTCGCTCACCGCCGACCGCGTGCTGATCGCCACCGGCGCGGCGCCGCGCTCGCTGCCGGGCGTGACGCCCGATGGCGCCACGATCATCTCGAGCTACGAGGCGATGACCCTGCCGAGGCGCCCCGCGTCGATGGTCATCGTCGGCTCGGGCGCGATCGGGATGGAGTTCGCGTACTTCTACAACGCGTTCGGGACGAAGGTCACCGTCATCGAGATGCAGGACCGCATCCTGCCGGTCGAGGACGACGAGATCTCGGCGGCGGCGGAGAAGGCGTTCGCGCGGCAGGGGATCGAGTTCCTGACCGGGCACGTCGTCGCCAAGGTCGAGAAGAAGGGGACCGGCGCCGTCGTCGCCGCGTCCTCGACGAAGGACCCGACCGCGGTGAAGTCGATCGAGTGCGAGGCGGTGCTCGTCGCGATCGGCGTGGTCGGTCGCTTCGACGGGCTCTTCGACGAGTCGCTCGGGATCCGCGTCGAGAAGGGTCACCTCTGGACCGACTATCGCGAGAGCAAGGCGCCGACCTACCAGACGAGCGTGCCCGGGATCTACGCGATCGGCGACGTGATCGGTCCGCCGTGGCTCGCCCACGTCGCGAGCGAGGAGGCGGTGGCGTGCGTCGAGCGGATGCTCGGGCACCACACCCTCGGCGTCGACTACGCGTCGATCCCCGGCTGCACCTACTGCAACCCGCAGATCGCCTCGATCGGCATGACCGAGCGCGACGCGAAGGCGAAGGGACTGCAGTACCAGGTGGGCGTCTACCAGCTCAAGGGTCACGGCAAGGCGATCGCCGTCGGGGCGACGACCGGGCTCGTGAAGCTCATCACCTCGAAGCCCCACGGCGAGATCCTCGGCTGCCACATCCTCGGCGAGGACGCGAGCGAGCTGATCGCGGAGATCGGCCTCGCGATCCGGCTCGAGGCGACCGCGGAGGACATCATCTCGACGGTCCACGCGCACCCGACGATGGCGGAGTCGATCCACGAGGCGGCGCTCGCCACGGAGAAGCGGGCGATCCACGCCTGAGCAGACCCGGGCTCCGGGGATTGGCGCGAGCTGCCCGTCTAGCGTGCCTGCACCCGCGAGACCAGCTCGAGCCGCCGGTCAATCTCCGGCGTCGATCGACCGAGCGCCCGCGAGATCCGCAGGGGCTGGATCGCCGCGATCCCGCTGAAGTAGGTCGACCACGAGCGGCGGCACTCCCACGCGGAGATCACCGCGGTGCGGAAGCCGAGCAGGTCAGCGGGAGAGCCATCGGGGCGTACTCCCCGAAGAAGCGAGGGCACGACGTGAGGTCGATCCGGGGACGTCGCGAGCAGCTGCGCCGCCCGTCCCGCGAAGCGTACGCCGAGCTCCCTTGCCCCCGCGTGCCAGGCGATGACGGCGCAGGAGGCGAGCGCGGCCGGAGCCAGCGGCGCCTCGGAGGCTTGCTCGGCAAGGCGGAGCGCCTCGCTCGACCGCGCGACGCGCTCCTCAGGACCAGCATCGCGGTGGAGGGACGCGACGTGCTCGGCCATCGCCTGCAGCAACTGCTCCGGGATCTCGCGCCAGTCGGCGGGGTCCGGAAGCTCGCCGTGCAAGGCGACCCATGAACGGACCAGCTCGGTCGGCGCGGACGGCAGGATCTTCGCGGGCTGGTCGACCAGGAATCCCGCCGAGCGGAGCTCCGCCGATCGATCGGGGCGGCAGGCGAGGAGGTTGAGCTGGAACGGCTCGATCTCGCCGTCGAGCTCGAACGGCACGAGGACCATCGGACCGGGCATCAGTCGATGGATCGCGAAGCCGCGCGAGCGCAGCGCGTCGGCGAGCGCCACGTTCACCGCGTCGCCATGCCGCAGCTCCGCCATCACCAGCGGCGACGCCTCCTCGAGCACTCGCCGGGCGCCGGCGAGCACCGCGAGCTCGTGACCCTCGGCGTCGATCTTCAGGAAATCGATCCGCGTCGATCCGGAGCCGCGATGCCAGTCGTCGATCGGGATCGTCTCTACGAACTCGCCAGGACCCCCGCCCGCCGCGGAGAGCTCGTTCAGTTCGCTGTTGGCGGAGTGCCGCAGCCACGCCCGTCCAGCGGACTCCGAGACCGCCTTGGGCACGAGCTCGAGGTGCTCGAAGCGGTTTCGCTTGATGCTTTGGGCGAGGCACCCCGCGACGCTGGAGGTCGGCTCGAACGCGACGATCCTCGATGAGGGACCTCCGCGGGCGGCGAGCGAAAGCGAGTAGCTCCCATAGTTCGCGCCGACGTCGACCGCCGCTCCGCCGATCGGGAACCATCGGCGAACGAAGCGGATCTCGTCCTCGAACCAGTCGCCCTGCTCCTCGAGCACCCACCGGCTGAGGAGACGCAGGTCGTCGGGCACGGCGATCTGCGCCCCGTCGGGGAGGGTCGTCCACCACAGTCGTGGTCCGGTCGCGGGAGGGGGGTTCATCGACTTCGGCACCTTCGCGGGGACCCGTCCAAGCGCTGCCTCCGACGCCCGCCATCGGTCAGGGCGGGCACGACGCCCGCACGGAAGGGAGTTATCGGCGAATCCCTCGTCAGCAGTGATCAATCTCGCGGAGAGCATCCGAGCGCAAGCGCCCGCGGTCGCGGGAAGAGTCATTGACTCTGGTCGCGTCGGATCGCTAGGGTGACGCCGACTCCCAGAGCGCGCCCTTGCCATGACGACCTCAATTCCAGGTCCTGCCCTCGCCCCGGACTTCGAGCGCCTCTACGTCGAGGCGGGCGGCGATGCGGCGCGGGTCCCGTGGGCGCGGTCGATTCCGGATCCGGCGCTCCTCGAGTGGCTCGATCGGGACGCGCACGCCGTCCTTCGCGCGGGGTGCCGCGCCTGCGTCGTCGGCTGCGGGCTCGGCGACGACGCGCGGGAGTTGTCGCGGCGCGGCTTCGACGTCACCGCGTTCGACCTCAGCCCGACCGCCGTCGCGTGGGCGCGGCGCCTCGATCCGGAGCACGAGGCGAGCTACGTCGAGGGCGACCTCTTCTCGCCCCCGTCGCGCTGGCTCCGCCGCTTCGACCTCGTGGTGGACGCGTTCTGCCTGCAGTCGATGCCGCCCTCGCGCCATCGCGCGGCGCTCGCGGCGCTCGCGAACCTCCTGAGCCCGCGCGGGGCGCTCGTCATCGTCGGTCACGACGGCGATGGTCCGCGGGGCGACGCGGAGGGTCCGCCCTGGCCGGTGCGGACCTCCGACCTCGACCTGCTCGCCGCGGCGAGCGGCCTGCAGCCGGCGGCGCCGACCCGAGGATCCCTCGTCGGCGGACGCCTCCGCGGCGTGTTCGTCCGCGACTAGCGCCCGCGCCAGTCGTCGAGCGGTCAGATCAGCAGGCTTCGCCCGGTCATCTCCGCGGGTCGCGGGAGCCCCATCATCTCGAGCAGGGTCGGGGCGACGTCGGCGAGGCGACCATCCTCCCGGAGGTCCGCCTGCTCGAACCGCTTGCCCACCACGATGAGCGGGACGTTGAAGTTCGTGTGCGCGGTCTGCGGCCGACCCGTCTCGGGATCCTTCATCTGCTCGGCGTTCCCGTGGTCGGCGGTGACGATCAGCGAGCCGCCGCGGGCGAGCGTCGCGTCGACGATCCGACCGACGCACTCGTCGACCTTCTCCACCGCGCGGATCGTCGCCTCGAGGCTCCCGGTGTGCCCGACCATGTCGGGGTTCGCGAAGTTGACGACGAGGAGGTCCTCGCAGTCGGGCGCCGCGAGCCGCCGCAGCACCGCCGCGCAGACGCCCTCGGCGCTCATCTCCGGCTTCAGGTCGTAGGTCGCGACGTCGCGCGGGCTCGGGATGATCTCCCGCCGCTCGCCGGGGAACGGGTCCTCGCGGTAGTCGTTGAAGAAGAAGGTCACGTGCGGGAACTTCTCCGTCTCCGCGCAGCGGAACTGTCTTCGCCCCGCCCGCGACACCGCCTCGCCGAGCGTGCCGGTCATCTTCGGAGGCTTCGCGAAGGCGACCTCGACGGGAAGTCCCGCCTCGTACTCCGTGAAGGTCGCGAAGAGGAGGTCCTTCGGTCGCCGACCGCGCCGGAACCCGCCGCCGGTCACCGTGCTCCACGCCGCGTCGTCGAGGACGAACGCCTTCACGAGCTCGCGAGGCCGGTCGCCGCGGAAGTTGAAGAAGACGACCGCGTCGCCGTCCCGGATCCGACCCTCCTCGCGGAGCGACGGTCGCTCCGGCGGCACGACCGCGGTCGGCGGCACGAACTCGTCGCCCTTCCGCGACTCGTCGGCGGGGTGGGCGTACTGCCACTCGAGCACCGCCTCGGCGCTCGCCGCGGTCGCCTCGACCGGCCCGACGAGGCAGCGCCACGCCTTCTCGACGCGGTCCCAGCGGTGGTCGCGGTCCATCGCGAAGTAGCGCCCCATGACCGAGGCGACCTCCCCGATCCCGCGCTCCGCGAGGTGCCGCTCGATCCGCCGGAGGTACTCGATTCCCCGCGTCGGCGAGGTGTCGCGACCGTCGGTGATGGCATGGACGAGGAGGCGGTCGCCCGGCACGCCCTCGCGGGCGGCGAGGTCGACGAGGGCGAGGAGGTGCGGGAGGTCGCTGTGGACCTGCCCGTCGCTCGCGAGCCCGAGCAGGTGCACCCGCCCGCCGCGTCGGGCGCGGTCGAGCGCGGCGAGGAGCACGGGGTTTCGGTCGAAGGAGCCGTCGCGGATCGCGTTGGTGATCCGCATGAGCTCCTGATCGACGATCCGACCCGCCCCGAGGTTCTGGTGACCGACCTCGGAGTTCCCCATCACCGGACCGTCGGGGCCGCTCGGCAGCCCCACGTCCTCGCCGCTCGTGGCGACGAGCGTGGTCGGATGGTCGCGCATGAGCCGATCGGCGACCGGCGTGCGGGCGAGGCGCACGGCGTTGAAGGCATCCTGCTCGGGATGGGGATTCTCCCCCCAGCCGTCGCGGATGATCAGCACGACCGGAGCGCGAGGCGGGACGCGATCGTTCGGCGGGCCCATCGCGCGGCAGCGTACACGCCACCGCCGCGGCGCGAGGTCGGTTGTGCGCGGCGCGCCCTCCATCTATGCTCGCCGCCATGGAGTCCACGGTGAAGGAGGCCGCGAGCGAGTCCTCGGATCAATCGCTCTCGTCGCGCCTCGCCGAGGTGCGCGGGCGCGTCGCCGCCGCCGCCGCCGAGGCGGGTCGCGATCCCCGCGAGATCTGCCTCGTCGCGGTGACCAAGCACGCCTCGATGGACCAGATCCGCGAGCTCATCGGGCTCGGTCACGTCGACCTCGGCGAGAACCGCGTGCAGCAGCTCATCCAGCGCGCCGCGCAGGTCGAGGAGTACCTCGGTCGCCGCCGGCAGCTGCCGGAGTCCTCCGGCGCCGCCGCGCATCCCCGCGCGGTGCGCTGGCACATGATCGGCAGGCTCCAGCGGAACAAGGTCCGCAAGGCGGTGGAGCTCTCGCGGCTCATCCACGGCGTCGACAGCCTCCGCCTCGCCGAGGAGATCCAGGCGGTCGCGGCGCGTCGCGAGCAGCCGATCGAGATCCTCGTCCAGGTCAACGTCGCGGGCGAGTCGCAGAAGGGGGGCGTCGCCCCCGCCGCGGCGAGGCACCTCGTCGACCAGATCGACACGATGGTGAACGTCCGACCCCGCGGGCTGATGTGCATGGCGCCCCTCGCCGAGGACGGCTCGACCGACCTCGACGTGGCGCGGCGCACCTTCACCCGCTGCCGCGAGCTCTTCGAGGACATCCGTGCGGGCGGCTCCGGCGGCGACCGCTTCGACATCCTCTCGATGGGGATGAGCGGCGACTTCGAGGTCGCCATCGCCTGCGGGGCGAACCTCGTCCGGGTCGGGTCGTCGATCTTCGGCGACTCGCCGGTCGGCGGCGAGGACGAGGATCCCGCCGACGAGGATGCCGCCGAGGCATCCTGACGCCGTCTCCGACGAGCCGCCGCTAGACCGGACGAGGCTGGTTCTCCTCGCGCTCCGACTCGATCCGATCGAAGGCGCGGTGCTGCCGCGCGATCGGGATCCCGAGGAAGCGGCTCCGGCATCGGTAGCAGGCGAGGTGCGTGCGGGAGAAGGCGAGGACGCCGACGTCGACGACGAGCACCGCCACGAGACCGACGAGAACCCGCGGATCGTCGGCGAAGCCGAGGATCGCGAGCACCATGCCGGCGAAGGCGAGGACGATGACGAAGGGCGTGACCGCCGGGACGGCGCGGTGGCGGAAGAGGTTCGCGCAGCCGCAGACCGGGCAGCGGCGGAGCCGCCCCGCGTCGTCGAGGGCACCATCCCACTCGAGGAAGAGGTCCCGACCCTCGCCCGCCTCCTCGACGCGGACCCGCGCGGGACGCTCCGAGGGATCAAGCCTCGCCCGCCCGACGCGGCGCCGGTCGGCAGGATCGCGGGCGTCGAGATCCATCAGGCGGCTCATCCGGACCGCCGGGCGGCGACCGGGGCTCGGGGGACCCAACGGGCGCCCGCCGCCGCGAGGGCGGACACCAGCTGCTCGAAGACCACCTCGGGAGGCTGGGTCGCGTCGAGCAGGGCGTAGCGGTCCGGCCATCGACGGACTTGGTCGAGGTAGCCCTCGCGGACCCGACGATGGAAGTCGAGTCCCCGCTGCTCGATCCGGTCGAGGAGGGGCGAGAGGCGGGTCGCGGCGATCCGCTCGTCGACGTCGAGGATCACCGTGAGGTCGGGTCGGATCCCCTCGGTCGCGACCTCGCCGACCGCGACGATCGACTCCGCGGAGAGCCCGCCCGCCGTTCCTTGATAGGCGAGGGTGGAACTCAGGAACCGGTCGGAGAGGACCGTGCGACCGGCGGCGAGCGCCGGGCGGATCTTCTCGAGGCAGAGCTGTGCCCGGCTCGCCATGTAGAGGAGCATCTCGCAGCGGAGGTCCATCTCCTCGCAGGCGGGATCGAGCAGGATCGCCCGGATCCGCTCCCCGATCGCGGTGCCCCCCGGCTCGCGGACCTCGACCGGATCGAGGTGGTGGTCCCGAAGCCACTGCACGAGCCGCGCGACCTGGGTCGACTTGCCGCAGCCGTCCGGTCCGTCGAGGACGAGCATGCGACCACGCAGGTTCTCGGTCCAAGGGGTCGTCGGCACGGGCGGGGTTATCGCCGCCTGCCCTCGCCTCCGCAACCGACCGAGGCGTGATTCCCGGACCGAGGTCGAGTCGGGGCGGTCCGGCGTCGGAAGTTCTCCGCCCCTGCCCGCAAATGCCGCAGAGATCCCCCCCGGCGCGCCGATGACGCTCGATAACGCGGTTGGACCGACCGGCGGGAGGCTCGTGCGCCCGCCCGATCCGACGCGTTCGTCGTGCCGCGGGGTCCTGCCCGCGGTCGAAGACAGGAGAGTCCCGCATGACCGCGTCTCGTCCCTCCTCGTTCCGCTCCCTCGGGGTGCTCGTCGCCGCCGCGATCGCGGCGCCGGCGGCGTCGAACGACGACTCGATGACCCTCGCCGAGATGGCGAAGCGGCTCCGCGAGCTCGAGAACGCCAACCAGTCGCTCACCCAGGAGGTCCGCGACCTGAAGGCCGCCGACGGCGACGAGTGGCTCACCGAGGAGCGCGCCTCGCAGATCCGCGGCATCGTCACCGACGTCCTCGCCGACGCGGAGACGCGGACGAGCTTCCAGTCGACCGGCGTCACCGCGGGCTACAACAACGGCTTCTTCATCGCGAGCCCCGACGGCGGCTTCAGCCTCAAGGTGCAGGGGCTCATGCAGACCCGCTTCACCTGGAGCCACTTCGGGTCGAACCCCACGAGCCTTCGGTTCCCGAACTCGCCCGACCTCGAGCAGGACCGCTGGGGCTGGGAGATCCCCAACGCCGAGCTCACCTTCAGCGGCAAGATGTTCGACTCGAGCCTGGAGTTCATGCTCCGCGGGAACTTCTCGAACGACAACAGCAACTACGTGATCGGGCAGGGCATGGGCGGTCGGGGCGGGGCGGCGCTCGCGAACCCCGGCACCATGGCGGTCCAGAACACCGCGATCGGCGAGTCCGGCAGCGGCACCTTCCGCATGATGGACGCCTGGATGCGGGCGAACCTGAGCCAGGACTGGGCGATCCGGTTCGGTCAGTTCCGCCTGCCCTTCGACCGAGAGTTCCTCGTCTACGAGGCGTACCTCCTCGCGTGCTCCCGCTCGGTCATCTCGAGCCACCTCGGTCTCGGCTACTCGCAGGGACTCGAGCTCGAGTACTACGGCGACAGTCTTCGGTGGAAGCTCGCCTACTCCGACGGCGGCGAGGACAACCTCGCCGGCGACTATCTGGAGCTCGTCGGCACGGATCCCTCGGGATCGCCCTGGTACTACACGCAGGCGAGCTGGGCGATCACCAGCCGGCTCGAGGTCAAGATCGACGGGCTCTGGGAGGAGTTCCGCGAGATGACCAGCCCCCGCGGCGACGAGTTCGGCGTGCTGCTCGGCGCGGCGGTCCACTACCAGCAGGGTCAGCCCTACTACTCGCAGGGACTCGAGGGCGCCGTCAACGGCACCACCCTCGTCAACTCGAGCGGCGTCGGCGGCTACAACGACTGGTTCAACCTGACCGCGGACGCGACCTTCAACTTCGGAGGCGCCAGCATCTTCGGATCGTTCTACTGGTCGAACGTCTCCTCGGGCGCCGCCACGCCCAACACGATGACCCCGCAGGGCTTCAACTCGCTCTCGAGCTACTACGCCAGCTCGATCAACATCTACGGCTTCCTCGTCCAGGGCTCGATCTACGTCTCCGACGAGTGGGAGCTCTTCGCCCAGTACGAGTACGGCTCGAGCAGCGGACCCTTCAACCTCCCGAACCAGGCCGCGACCGGAGCCGGCAGCTTCGCCCCCGCCAACTACAACCTGCCCGGCGACCTGAGCCTGGTGACCTTCGGCGCGAACTACTACCTCAAGGGTCAGAACGCCAAGTGGACCACCGACTTCGGGTGGGCGCTGAACCCGGTCTCCTACTTCTGGGCGGATCCGGCGTACGGATTGCGGGCGACCACCAGCTCGAACCAGTTCGTGCTGCGGACGCAGTTCCAGTTGTTCTTCTGATTCCCCGACCTGCCCGCCCGACCACGGGCTTCGTTCGACGTCGCCGATCCCTCGCCGGGTCGGCGACGCCGCTTTTGCCGCCGCGATCGGAGGGTGACCGGCCCGTAGAATCCCGCCCCCATGACCCCGGCAGGCGCGACCGCGAGGAGGACCGGCGAGGAGGCGACGTCGTCGCGCCGACGCGTCCTCCGCATCGAGGTCCGCCCGCGGCTCGGCGCCGGGGAGCATGACCCCCGCGCTGCGCGGGTGCTTCGAGAGATCCGCGACCTCGCCCTCGCCCGCTCCCTGCGGGCGGTCAGGCGGACCGCGGTCTACCTGATCGAGGCGGACCGCGACGAGGTCCCTGACGCCGCCGCGGCGAGGATCGCCACGAGTCTCCTCGCCGATCCGGTCTCGGAGTCGGCGTCGTTCGCGACCGCGGGCGCCTCCGCCGACGAGGCGGGCGTCGTCGAGGTGCATCCCCTCCCGGGCGTCACCGATCCCGCCGCGGAGAGCGTGCGGACGGCGATCGCCGCGATGCTCGGGCTTCCCGAGGATCACCGCGTCGAGGTCTCGACCGGAACCCGCTGGGAGCTCGAGGGCGCCTCGCCCGAGGAGGCGAGGCGGATCGCCGAGCGCCTGCTCGCGAACACCGTCGTCCACGCGGTTCATGGCGGGGCGTTCCATCCGGAGCGATTCCCCGCCGGACGCTCGCGCGAGGCGACCTCGCGGGAGGTGCCGCTCCGCGGGCTCGACGACGCGGCGCTCGCGAGGCTCTCGCGGGAGGGACATCTCTTCCTCTCGCTCGAGGAGATGCGGGCGGTGCAGGCGCACTACCGCGCGCTCGACCGCGAGCCGAAGGCGATCGAGCTCGAGACGCTCGCCCAGACCTGGAGCGAGCACTGCGTCCACAAGACGCTGAAGTCCACCGTGCGGCTCCGCGAGTCTCCCGGCGGCTTCCCCTCGATCCGTGCCCTCGCGTCGCGGGGGCGGCCCGGGCACCGCGTCGAGCCTGACGGCACGGTCGTCATCGAGAACCTCCTGAAGAGCACCGTTGCCGCCGCGACCCGCGAGCTCATCGCGGGCGGGATCGATTGGTGCCTCTCGGTCTTCGTCGACAACTCGGGCGTCGTCGCCTTCGACGAGGAGCACGCGGTGTGCTTCAAGGTCGAGACGCACAACCATCCCTCCGCGATCGAGCCCTACGGCGGAAGCGCGACCGGGATCGGCGGCTGCATCCGCGACGTGATCGGCACCGGGCTCGCCGCGAGGCCGATCGCCGCGACCGACGTCTTCTGCGTCGCGCCGCCCGACCTCGAGGAGGTTCCCGCGGGGTGCCTGCCGCCGCGGCGGGTCCTCTCCGAGGTCGTCGCGGGCGTGCGCGACTACGGGAACCGCATGGGGATCCCGACGCTGAGCGGCGCGGTGTGGTTCGACCCGCGGCACGTGGGGAACCCGCTCGTCTTCTGCGGCGTGGTCGGACTGCTCCCGCGCCACCTCGTGCGCGGCGCCGCGGCGGCGGGCGACCGCATCATCGCCCTCGGCGGCCGCACGGGTCGCGACGGCATCCACGGCGCGACCTTCTCGAGCGCCGAGCTCACCGACTCGCACGCCGACGAGTTCGCCCACGCGGTGCAGATCGGGCATGCGGTCGTCGAGAAGAAGATGCTCGACGCGGTGCTCGCCGCCCGCGACGCGGAGGGCGGACCGCTCTTCCGGGCGATCACCGACTGCGGCGCCGGAGGCTTCTCGAGCGCCGTCGGCGAGATGGGATCATCCCTCGGCGCCGAGGTCGACCTCGACCGCGCGCCCCTCAAGTACGCCGGGCTCGACCCGACCGAGGTGTGGATCTCCGAGGCGCAGGAGCGAATGGTGCTCGCGGTGCCGCCCGCGAACCTCGACCGGCTCGCCGCGGTCTGCGCGGATCACGAGGTCGAGTGGGCGGACCTCGGTCGATTCGGCACGCCGTCGCGCGACCTCGTGCTGCGCTGGCGCGGCGAGGAGGTCGGTCGGCTCTCGATGGACTTCCTGCACGGCGGCGTGCCGATGCCGGTGCGCGAGGCGACCTGGTCGCCCGCGCCCGCGGCGCCCGCCTCGCGGGCGCCCGCCGCGGGCGAGGACCCCGCCTCGATCCTCGAGGTGCTCGGGCGTCTCCTGGCGCACCCGAACCTCGCGAGCAAGTCCTGGATCATCCGGCAGTACGACCATGAGGTGCAGGGTCGCACCGTCGTGAAGCCCCTCGTCGGCGTCGGCGCGGGCGGACCCTCCGACGCGTCGGTGATCGAGCCGGTGCCCGGTCGTGGTCGCGGGCTCGCGATCGCCTGCGGGCTCGCGACCGGATGGGAGCGCGATCCCTACCTCATGGGCCTCGCCGCGATCGACGAGTGCGTGCGGAACCTCGTCTGCGTCGGCGCGGATCCGGACCGCATCGCGATCCTCGACAACTTCTGCTGGCCCGGCTGCGGCGACGCGCCGAGCATGGGCGCCCTCGTCCGCGCCGCGGAGGCGTGCTACGACGGCGCGATCGCCTACCGCGCGCCCTTCATCTCCGGCAAGGACTCGCTCAACAACCAGTTCTCGACCGAGGACGGCCGCACCATCCGCATCCCGCCGACGCTGCTCATCTCCGGCTTCGCCCCGGTCCCCGAGATCGCCCTCGCGGTCACGATGGACGCGAAGTCGGCGGGGAGCGCGATCCTCCTCGTCGGCGCGACCGGCGCCGCGACCGGCGGCAGCCATCTTCGCCTCGTCGCCGGAGGCGCCGCGGTCGAGGCGACCGATCCATCGCTGCCGGCGGTCGACCTCGCGATGGGACCTCGCGTCGCGCAGGCGGTGCATCGGCTGATCGCGGCGGGGCTCGTCCGCTCGGCGCACGACGCGAGCGAGGGCGGGCTCCTCGCCGCCGCGGCGGAGATGGCGTTCTCGGGCGGGCTCGGCGCGACGATCGAGCTCGACCGCGTCGGCAGGGACCTTCCGCCGCTTGCCGCCGCGTTCGCCGAGACGCCGAGCCGCTACCTGCTCGAGGTCGATCCCTCGCGGCTCGACGAGGCGGGCAAGCTCCTCGGCGACCTGCCGCACGCGGTGATCGGGTCCTTCGACGCGGGGACCGACCTCGTCCTCCGCTCGCGTGGCGGCGAGGCGCGGGTCGCGACTTCCCGACTCCGCGAGGCGTGGGACCGCGGGGCACGGATCGACTGATGCTCCGCGCCCTCGTCATCACCGCGCCCGGCACGAACTGCGACGGCGAGCTTGCCGAGGGCTTCGCGCTCGCGGGGGCATCGCCTGAGCTCGTGACGCTCCGCCGCCTGCGGGCGAGCCCGGCGATCATCGACCGCTTCGACCTGATCGGTCTTCCGGGCGGCTTCTCCTACGGCGACGACATCGCGGCAGGTCGCGTGATGGCGGCGCTGATGCGGAAGGACCTCTACCGCCCGCTCGTCGAGGCGGTGCGCCGCGGCGTGCCGATCCTCGCGCCCTGCAACGGCTTCCAGATCGCCGTGCAGGCGGGGCTGCTTCCCGGTCCGCCGCCGGGCGAGGAGTGGCCGGACGAGCCGGCGCCGCCCTCGATCGCGCTCTCGCCGAACGAGTCGGCGCGGTTCGAGGATCGCTGGACGGGCGTCGAGTACCCCGCGTCGCGCTGCGTCTGGACGAGCCGGCTCGACCGGGCGTCGTCGAGGGAGGTCGCGCTCCTTCCCTCCGCGCACGGCGAGGGACGACTGCGGGCGGATCCGGCGCTGGTCGCCGCGCTCGAGGCGAACGGGCAGGTCGTGGTGCGCTACGCCGAGGGGGAGAACTTCAACGGCTCGCTCCGCCGCATCGCGGGGATCTGCGACGCGAGCGGGCTCGTGTTCGGGCTGATGCCGCATCCGGAGCGCTACCTCCGCTGGTCGCGGCATCCCCGCTGGACCCGGCTGCCGGAGTCGGCTCGCCGCGGCGATCCGCCGGGACTCGCGATCTTCCGCGGCGCCGTCTCGCACCGGCTCGAGCCGGCGCGCTAGCGCCATCCCGTCGCCCCAGGAGCTCCACCCGGCATGTCGTCGAAGTCCCTCCGCTGCGCGGTCCTCGGCGTGGGTCGCATGGGTCGCCACCACGCGCGGGTCATGAGCCGGCAGGAGGACGTCGAGTTCCTCGGCGTCCTCGACCGCGACCAGGCGCGGGTCACGCAGGCGGTCGAGCAGCACGGCGGTCGGGCGTTCTCCTCGCTGGAGGACCTCCTCGCCGCGGCGCCGGACTGCGCGGTCGTCGCGACGCCGACGGTGACGCATCCCGAGCTCGTCGTCGCGCTCCTCGAGCGCGGCGTCTCCTGCCTCGTCGAGAAGCCGCTCGCCGCGGACATCGCCCAGTCACGCCGCATCGCCGATGCCGCGAGGCGGAGCGGCGCGGCGCTGCAGGTCGGGCACGTCGTCCGCTACGACCCCGTGATGCGGGCGATCCGCGGGATCGAGGGGCTGCGACCGCTCTTCATCCAGGTCGAGCGGGTCAGCCCGATGACCTTCCGCTCCGTCGACGTCGGCGTCGTCCTCGACATGATGATCCACGACCTCGACCTGCTCATGATGCTCGTGGGTCACGAGCCGGAGGAGATCGCCGCGAACGCGGTGTGCGTGGTCGGCGAGGCGGAGGACGTGTGCAACGCCCGCCTGACCTTCCCGCCCGGACCCGGCGGCGTCCGCTGCGTGGCGAACGTCACCGCGAGCCGCCTCGCGATGAAGACCGAGCGGAAGATGCGGATCATCAGCGAGGAGCACTACGTCTCCGCCGACTTCGGTGCCCGCACCGGCACGGTCGTCCGCAAGACCGCCAACCGCGCGCAGCTCGAGGAGGTGCGGGCGCGGCTCCGCGGCGGCGAGGACCTCTCCAGCCTCAACTACCTCGAGCTCGTGAAGGTCGATCCGCTGCAGGTCGGCTCCGACGATCCCCTCACGCTGCAGGCGCGGGACTTCCTCGACGCGGTCCGGACCGGACGCCGCCCGGAGGTCGACGCCGAGGCGGGGCTCGCCGCGGTCCGCACCGCGGAGCGGATCGTCGAGGTCGCCCGCCGGGCGGGCGCCCGGATGGTCTGATCGAATCCCGGCAGGGCGGCGGACGAAACTGCCGCCTCGCGACTGGAGGACCCCCGATGAAGCTCTACACCCGCACCGGCGACGACGGCACCACCGGGCTCTTCGGCGGAGGCAGGGTGAGCAAGGACCACCCCCGGATCGAGGCATACGGGACGGTCGATGAACTGAACGCGGGTCTCGGTCTCGCCGCCGCCGCCTGCGGCGAGGATCCCACGGGGCAGCGGTTCAGGGAGATCCTTGCCTCGCTGCAGTCGCGGCTCTTCGACATCGGGGCGGACCTCGCCACGCCGGAAGGTTCCCCCCTTCGGAGCCGCCTTCCCGGGGTCGGGGAGCGTCATGTCGCCGAACTCGAGCGGTGGATCGACGAGGTCGATGGGGCGGTCCCGCCGATCCGAACCTTCGTCCTACCCGGCGGGACCGAGCTCGCCGCCCGCCTTCACCTTGCCCGGACGGTCTGCCGCCGGGCGGAACGACTGATCGTCGCCTTGGGGCACTCCGAGCCGGTGGGCGACGAGGTCGTCCGGTTCGTGAACCGGGTCAGCGACCTCCTCTTCGCCATGGCGCGGGGCGCCAACCACGCGGCAGGGGTGCCCGACGTGCCGTGGACGCCGGGTGATCCGACCGCCGCGTGAGTCAAGGTTCTCGGAACCGGGCGGTGGGTGTGACCATGGGCGGGATCCGCCGCCAAAAGGAGATTTGATGAGTCTCCTCCGCGGCGACCCGTCGTATATTCACCCCGGCGGCAGTCGCCGCAGCGGACCCCCTCCGTCACATCTCTTGGGTCCGCGCCGGTCGTGATCATGCCGGCACCCCATGGACGCCCGGTTCGGAGCCGGGCATTCCGACGCCCCGCTTCCTCCGTGAGGCGGGACCAGCATGCTGATGCGTGGCATGCTCATGGTCGCCAGCCTGCGGGACCGCAGGCGAAGGAAGGACAGTCATGACGATTCGAAACGGACGTGGCTTCACCATCGTCGAGTTGCTGGTGGTCGTCTCGATCATCGGCCTGCTCATCGCGATCCTGCTTCCAGCAATCGCGCGGGCCCGCGACGCTGCCCTGATCAATCAGAGCAAGTCGAACCTCCGAAACCTCGCGGCGGCGAACGTCTCCTACTGGGGCGAATTCCAGGACCGCCAGCCGACCTTCAACCCCGACGAGTGGGGCTCCGTGCCGCCCTGCGGCGACTCGGGCGGCTGCTCGCCGCAGAACGCCTGCAACAACTGGCAGCAGAACTACGGCTGCACGAGCCAGATGATCCTCGGCTTCTCCGCGACGGGCGGCATCTGGGGCTACTGGGTCAATGGACCCAACTGCGGCTTCAGCGTGTCGACCACCTGCTTGCAGAACGCCTGCGTGTACGTGCCGATGTGCTTCGACGGCGGCGACGCCGGCTTCGGCTCCTTCCGCCTCCCCAACATCAAGGCGTTCGCGAGCTACCTCAACGGTCGCTACTACGACCCGGTCTTCTTCGCGCCGAAGGACCGCATCAACATCGGCATCGCCGAGAAGTACTTCGGTCTTCCCGACGAGTTCACCTATGACGGCTCCAACATCGCCTTCTCGAGCTACTGCTGGAGTTCCTCGGCGATGTGGAATCCCGAGGTCATGGGCGGCGTGAAGCCGTGTGCCCAGGGCTTCAAGAGCCCCAACGGCGGTTCCGGCGCGAATCAGCGCAACCCGAACTCCTACAAGTCGCCCTCCTCGAGCCAGGCGAAGCACCCCTCGCTCAAGACGATGATGATCGAGCACAACTGGCTGCAGAACCCGCCGCCGCAGCTCGCGAACCCGAACTTCGCGGGCGGCAACGAGTCGTGGTACTTCAACCAGGGCTACAACAGCCAGCCGGTCTGCGCTTTCTTCGACTCGAGCATCGCGATGAAGGGCTGCTGGTCGGCGATGGACATGGACAAGCGGGCGACCCGTCCCTCCGAGCAGGGCTGCGGTCTCTGGCTCCGGGACACGCCGCTCGGCACCGCCGGCTACTACGGCGGTCAGTCCTACGACTTCCTCGTGGACACCTCCTTCCACATCCTGACCCGTGGCGGCATCACCGGTCGCGACTTCCTCAGCGAGGCGCAGGGCGGCTGATCGTCCGAGCGACATCCACGCGTTCTTCCGCCGAGGTCCGCAAGGGCCTCGGCGTGTTTTTGCCCGCGCAATCCACGCGCGGTCCGTGCGCTTCCTGAATCGCCGGCGGCGGGCGGGTGGTCGATCCTCCTTGCTCGAGCACGGAGGCGACCCGGTGCGAGCCCGCTTCAGGACCGTCTGGATCAGCGACTGCCACCTTGGGACCGCGGGCTGCCGCGCCGAGGACCTCTCGCGGTGGCTGAAGCAGGTCGACTGCGACCGCCTCTACCTCGTCGGCGACGTCATCGACATGTGGCGGCTCCGGCAGCGCTGGTACTGGCCGCCGGAGCACAACCGCGTGATCCGGCGCCTCCTCAAGCTTGCCCATCGGGGCACCGAGATCACCTACCTGCCGGGCAACCACGACGACGCGGCCCGCCAGTTCGACGGCATGGAGTTCGGGGGGATCCGCATCCGGCTGAACGCCCTGCACGAGACCGCGGGCGGGCTCCAGTTGCTCGTGACCCACGGCGACCAGTTCGACCTCGTGGTACGCCACGCTCCGGGCGTCGCGAAGCTCGGCGCGATCGGCTACGGGGCGCTCCTGCGGGCGAACCGGTGGTGGAACCTCGCCCGATCCGCGTTCGGGCTGCCCTATCACTCGCTCGCGCGGACGATCAAGCTGAAGGTGAAGAGCGCCTGCACCTTCGTGAGCCGCTTCGAGGAGGCGCTCGCGACCGAGGCCCGGCGGGGCGGCTTCGATGGGGTCATCTGCGGGCACATCCACAAGGCGGACCTGCGGACCCCGGCGGAGGGCTCCGACGGGATCCTCTACGCCAACTGCGGCGACTGGGTCGAGACATGCTCGGCGCTGGTCGAGCACGACGATGGTCGCCTTGAGCTCATCGATGCCCTCGCGTGGCTCGACGAGCGGGCGGCGATCGCCGCGTCGCTCGACCTCGACGACGTCGAGGCGTGGCCGTCGATCCCGATGCCGCTGCCGCTGCCCGTCCCGATCCGTGCCGGTCGTCGAGGAGACGGTCGTGCCTGAGCCCGGCGGCGGCTCGACCTCCGATGGTTCCTCCGCGACGCCTCGGCGGATCCTGCTTGCGACCGATGCATGGCGTCCGCAGGTGAACGGGGTCGTCCGGTGCTGGGAGTCGACGGTCGCCGAGCTCGAGCGGCGAGGAGTCGGAGTGGAGGTGCTGCACCCGGGACTGTTCCGGACGGTCGCGGCGCCGCGTTATCCGGAGATCCGGCTCGCGCTCGCGCCGGGTCGGAAGGCGGCCCGTCGTGCCGAGGCGTTCGCGCCGGAGGCGGTGCACGTGGCGACCGAGGGTCCGGTGGGACTTGCGGTCCGGTCGTGGTGCCGGCGCACGTCGCGTCCCTTCACCACGAGCTACCACACGCAGTTCCCGCTCTACCTTCGCCGCTACTTCGGCATCCCGACCTCGATCACCTGGTCGTTCCTCCGCTGGTTTCATGGTCCGGCACGCGCGGTCCTCGTGCCGACGGAGGGCGTGCGGCGCGAGCTCCGCGAGCAGGGGATCCCGCAGGCACGCACCTGGACCCGCGGCGTGGACCAGGCGATCTTCCACCCCGGACCATGGCGCGATCCGGCACTCGCCGCCGATCCATTCGGCGGTCTGTCGCGACCGATCCTGCTCTACGCCGGTCGCGTCGCGGTCGAGAAGAACATCGAGGCGTTCCTCGCCCTGCGATCGCCCGGCACCAAGGTCGTGGTCGGCGATGGACCGGCGAAGGCGTCGCTCGAGCGCCGGCATCCGGAGGTGCGGTTCCTGGGCTACCGCTTCGGGGAGTCGCTGGGGCGGCACTACGCCGCGGCGGACGTGCTGGTGTTCCCAAGCCGCACCGACACCTTCGGCGTGGTGATGATCGAGGCGAACGCCTGCGGCACGCCGGTTGCGGCACTGCCAGTCACCGGTCCCATCGACGTGATCGAACCTGGCTTGAACGGCTGGCTCGACGAGGACCTCGACCGGGCGGTCGAGCGGGCGCTGGTGGTCCCGCGTGATCGATGCCTCGCGCTTGCCCGACGCCGGACATGGGGTCGCGTCGCCGACATGCTGCTCGAGGCGATGTCGACGAGCGGCGCCGGAGCCGAAGACGCTGAACCGGCAGGGACTGCGACGGCGGGTCCGGGAGTCATCGCCGGGCGTTGAACGACGGCGGAGTGGACTCCCTGGACTCCACCGGTCCAGTGGTAGAGCTGCGACCAGTCGACCCTCGTCCAGTCGCCAGAAGTTGATCTGAGCGTCGCAGGCGTCCCCGAGCCGCCCGCCGCAGGTCCCCCGGAACGCCCTGCGGCGGGCGACTCCCCCGGGAGCCATGGCGCGGGAATCGGTGCCTAGACCGACCCCGAACCTCCCCCGGAAACCCCGGAACTCCCCCGGAAGACCCCGGAAATCCCCCAGAGACCCAGAAACCCCCAGAAAGTCCGAGAGAAGCTGGGAGACACCCGCGGCGGTCGAGGCATCGATCACCTGACGTCCGGGGAGAGAGACGCGAGGCGAAGACCTCATGCGCGATAATCCGGCGACTGGGGCGAATTCCCCATCGCGATCGGGTCATGTGAGCAGTGGTTGAGCAGTGGTTGGCGGGTGGCACGGGGATGGTCGGCGCGGGGATGCATCGACCGGTGGCGTCCGAGACCCCCCCGGGGGGGTGGACCCTGGAAGCCAGAGCATGCCGCGGGACTGGCTTTCGGGACTTGCCTTCAGGACTGGCTCGGGAGTCCGTTCGGCGACCCGCCGAACTCACCCCCGGCGCCCTCCCGCGGCGCTACCTCGACCGCCGTCGGGTGGTCGTCCGGGATCGCCGCGCCGTCGCCCGGGTCCTCGGTGCAGCCGCTCGATCCTCGACGAGCACGCGGAGCCGAGGTCGAACCCCGCGATCGGCGATCTGGCGCAGCACGCTCTCGACGACGCCCTCCATCGAGGCGAGTCGTTCCGGCTCATGGACCCCCGGCGCCGAGAGGAGTCCGGTCCCGATCATGCGGGCGACCGCCGCTGCGGGGAACGCGGTGGTCCGCGACATGCTCGAGAAGCCACTGTCGCGGTCGTGCCGGTCGAGCAGGGTCCACTCGAGGCGGGTCGCTCGCCCGGCGAGCGTGCCCTCCACCACCACCCGCATCGCGGTGAGGTCCTCCTCGCCCTCCTCGAAGGTCCACTTGGGGAAGAGGAGCCGGGCGAGCAGGTCCCGGGGGCGGATGCGGTGCTTGCCGACCTCGACCGGATCCAAGCCGAAGAGCCCGGTCTCGCGGAGGACCCGCATGAGCTCGATGTGCCCCGGGTAGCGCAGCGTCCGCTCCCGCATGTGCGGCACGTCGATGGTGCGGAGCAGGCTGCGGAGCCCGTCGGTGTTGAACGCCTCGAGGGTGCCGACCCCCGGGAACTCGAGCAGCTCCGGCTCGCTCAGCGCCTCGCGCACCACGACGCGCCCGTGCTCGACGAGCCGCGCGGGACGGACGTACTCCTCGATGACGTCGAAGGGCGAGAAGCCCGCCTTGTACTCGAACGGCCAGGTCCGCCGGCGCGGCAGTCCGCCCACGACGATGTCGATCCGCTCGGCGCGGTCGAGCCGCCGCACGCCGAGCGCCGACAGCATGTGGGTGAGTCCCGGCGCGACGCCGCAGTCGACGACGACCGGCACGCCCTTGCGGCGGGCAAGCGCGTCGAGGTCGGCGGGATCCTCGGGCATGAACGAGATGTCGCAGCAGGGGCGACCCGCCTCGATCGTCGCCTTGACCGCCGCATGACCAAGGTGGCTCGGGAGCGCCCCGACCACCAGGTCGGCGTCCGTGGCGAGGCGTCGCACCACTCTGGGATCCCCGCAGTCGGCGACGAGCGTGGCGATGCGGCGACCGGCTCGGCGGCGGGCGACCTCGAGCGCCGCCTCGTCGCGGTCCGCCACCGCCACGCGGAAGCCGCGCGTCGCGGCGAGGTCGGCGGCGAGCACCGATCCGACCAGACCCGATCCCAGGACGACGACCTTCGTCATCGGACGCGGTGCTCGGTCAGGCGTCCGGCGTGCCCTCGGGCGATCGCCCATGGCTCGCGAGGTGCCGCAGGTCCGCGAGGTCCTCGCGCTCGCCGCGACCTCGCAGGGGGTAGTCCTTGCGGAGCGGGAACGCGGGATAATCCTTCCACATCAGGATCCGCCGCATGTCGGGGTGGTTGTGGAAGCGGATCCCGAACATGTCATAGACCTCGCGCTCGAGCCACTCGGCGCCCGGCCAGAGGTCGGTGACCGAGTCGAGCATGAGCGCCGGATCCTCGGCGTTGCCCGAGGTGTCGATCGACGGATCGAGGTAGGTCTTGATGGTGAGGCGGCGGTCGGTCTTCGGATCGACGAGGAGGTAGACCACCCCGAACCGCCCCGGCATCTTGGCGGGGTAGTCGAGGTAGTCGACCGCGGTGACGTCGGAGAGGAACGCGTAGCCGCAGGCGGGATCCTCGCGGAGGTGACGCAGCACGTCGTGCAGGCGCTCCTTGGGGACCACCACCGTGGTCTGACCCCGGAACTCGGTCGCGAGGAGGCGGACGCCGGGGAACGCCGCCTTGATGAGCGGCAGCGTCGGGTGATCGAGCTTCGGGGCGGGCATCGGGGACTCCGGACGCGACGGTGACGAGGGACCGAGTGTAGCCGCCGAGGCGTTCCGGACTGCGGATCCGGAGGGCAGATCCGAAGAGCAGATCCGTGCAGCAGATCCGTGCAGCAGACGAGAGGCATGCTCGGTCCGCGCGGGGCGCCTCGCGGCGAGCGCCCGGCGACCGCCCCGGCTCGCGGCGGAAAGTCCCTAGATTCCCCGGTCATGCAGCTCGCCCAACTCCTCCTGCTCGCGTCGCTCGCGGTCGGTCTGTGGATCGCGCCTCCCGCCGCCACGCCGCCGCCGGAGTCGCCCAGCGCCGCGCCTCGCATCCTCGTCTTCACCCGCACGCTCGGCTTCCGACACGACTCGATCCCCGACGGGATCGCCGCCGTGCGGCGGATCGGCGCGGGTCGCTTCGAGGTCGAGGCGACGGAGGATCCCGGCGCCTTCACCGACGAGAACCTTCGGCGCTTCGCGGCGGTGGCGTTCCTCTCGACGACCGGCGAGGTGCTCGAGAAGCCGCAGCAGGAGGCGTTCGAGCGCTACGTCCGCTCGGGCGGCGGCTTCGTGGGGATCCACGCCGCCGCCGACACCGCCTACGAGTGGCCGTTCTACGGCGGGCTCGTCGGGGCGTACTTCAAGGGTCATCCGGCGATCCAGCCGGCGGACCTCGTCGTCGAGGATCCCGGGCATCCCTCGACCCGCATGCTGCCCGCCCGCTGGCGCCGAACGGACGAGTGGTACACCTTCCGGGACAACCCCCGCGGTCGCGTGCACGTCCTGATGACGATCGACGAGTCGACCTACGAGGGCGGCGGCATGGGGTCGGATCATCCGATCGCGTGGACGACGACCGCCGCCACGACGCCGGCGGTCGGCAAGGGACGCGGTTGGTACACCGGCGGCGGTCACACCAAGGAGAGCTTCGTGGAGCCGCTCTTCGAGGCGCATCTCCTCGGGGGGATCCTCTGGGCGATGGGCGTCGACGACGCCGCGGCGACGACCGCGACGGCGCCGAACGCTCCATGAGCCCGAACCCGGACGAAGCGGGCGGAGGCACGGTCGCCCCGACCGCACCTCCGCCACGCCGACGACCACGCCACGCGCTCATCACGACCGACGCGGCCTCGCGGTTGAGGCGATCCGCGAGGCGGGAGAGCGCGAGGTCGGCCTGCTTCTCCTCCTCGAGCGAGCGAGCAAGCTCGCGGGCGGTCCGATCGTCGCCGAGGATCGACGCCCAGGCGCGACCGCATCCGTAGCCCGCGATCTCGTGATGAAGAAGATGCTGCACGACCGCGATGATCGCGGCGGCGCGGACGTGTCGCTCGCTCGCGAGGTCGGAGGCGACGCTCATGCAGTCCTCGATGAGTCCCCGGGACGCGCGGCTCTCCGGCTTCGAGCGCGGCGGGCGGGCGGTGATGCCGGGCGAGAGCCGCTCGAGGATCACCCCCCAGCCGCACGGCGTGCTCGCGGGCGGAGTCGGCGCGGTCATGGAGGGACTGCACCAGCCCGGCGTCGCCGGCGGCGCCGGCGAGGCGAGGCAGCGAGTCGTGCGCATGGCGCTCGGAGGCGAGGAGCTCCTCGAGCTGGAGGAGGAGGAGCTGGCGGAGGTTCTGCATCGACATGGCGTGGCTCCGGGTGGATCGAGGGATGCGGGAGGTGGATCGGAGGACGAGATCCGACGTCGCGCGTACCAGATTCACCTCCGCCGCGGCCGCGACGGCAATCCGGTGCTCGACTGGCTCGAGGCGGAGGCGGAGCTCCGCGCCGAGCGGCGGAGCGTGCGGCGACCGCGCCACGCTACCTTCCCCGGATGCCCGTTCCCGATCCCTGCGTCGTCGTGATCCTCGGCGCCTCGGGCGACCTCACGAGCCGCAAGCTGCTGCCGGCGCTCTACGAGCAGCACGCGGCGGGCACGCTGCCGGCCGCGACTCGGGTGCTCGGCGTGAGCCGCCGACCCAAGCCCGACGAGGCGTGGCGCGACGAGCTCCGCGAGGCGGTGCGCGGGCACGTGAGGGACTTCGACGATGCCCGATGGGCGACGCTCGCGCCGCGCATCTCCTACCTCGCGGGCGACGCGGCACGACCCGAGGAGTGGACGAGGATCGCGGCGCGCATCGAGGAGCTCGCCCCCGGAGCCGCCTGCGGCAACGTCCTCTTCTTCCTCGCGGTCGCGCCGGAGCTCTACGAGCCGATCATCGCCGGCATCGGGGCGACCTCGCTCGTTCCGCGCGATCGTCGCGTGACCTGCGGGGACGACCGCCGCGCGTGGCGGCGGATCGTGGTCGAGAAGCCCTTCGGCGTGGATGCGCCGAGCGCGCGGCGTCTCAACCAGCGCCTCGCGTCGGTCTTCGACGAGGCGGACATCTACCGCATCGACCACTACCTCGGGAAGGAGTCGGTGCAGGGGCTGCTCGCGCTCCGCTTCGCGAACGGGATCTTCGAGCCGCTGTGGAGCGAGCGCTTCGTCGACCACGTGCAGATCACCGCCGCGGAGTCGCTCGGGGTCGAGGACCGCGTCGCGTTCTACGACCAGACCGGCGCGGTGCGGGACATGATCCAGTCGCACCTGCTGCAGGTGCTCGCCTTCGTCGCGATGGAGCCGCCATCGGTGTTCGCGGCGGACCGCATCCGCGCCGAGCGCCGCAACATCCTCGAGTCGATCGAGCCGCCGGATGCCGCCGACCTGCCGCGCGCCGCGGCGCTTGGGCAGTACGGACCGGGAGGCGATCGTCCGGGATACGCCGAGACGCCGGGCGTCGCGCCGGGCTCGACCACGGAGACCTTCGCGGCGATGCGGATCCGCTTCGACAACTGGCGCTGGGCGGGCACGCCCTTCTACCTGCGCACCGGCAAGCGCCTCGCGGCGAAGCGGACGGAGGTGCTCGTCCAGTTCAAGCCGCCGCCGACGAACCTCTTCCGCCGCCTCGGTCGCGAGGTCGCCGGCCGCATGGTGGGCGCGGATCGCCTGCTCATCGAGATCGCGCCCGCGAGCGAGGTCAGGCTCCGCTTCCTCGGGCGGGCGCCCGGCTCGACCTTCTCGCTCCGCGAGCTCGAGATGGACGCCGACTTCGGCGGGCGGGGCGGCGGCGCCGAGCCGGAGGCGTACGGACCGCTCCTCCTCGACGCGATGCGGGGCGACCAGAGCCTCTTCAAGGACCGCGAGGAGGTGGAGGCCGCCTGGAGCGCCGTCGAGCCGCTGATCGGACCGGCGTCCGAGGTCCTGCGGCGGGGGATCCGCGACAACTACCCGCCCGGTGGCTGGGGTCCCGCGGCGTCCGAGGCGATCCTCGCCCGGGATGGTCGCCGCTGGTCGAGCGGACCGTCGTCCTCGCCGTCGGTCTAGGTTCAACCTGGCGGAACCCGGGTCCTCGATCCGCGCGGCATCGCGTCCGGCGGCGTCGGCATCGGCTCGCTCGATCGCCGCGGATGCAGCGTCGTCTCGCCTCCCTTGCCACACGGGTGCCGCGACGGATCGGTGGTCCTCGGTGATCCGTCGGACGGAACCTCGCGCTCCTCGGTCCCTACACTCGCCGCCGGAGAACGAACCCCATGCGACCGCGGTCCATCACCCTCGTCGTCGCCTTCGTCGCCCTCGCGTCGATGGTCGCGGCGCTCCCGGGCTGCGGCCCCCGCACGGTGAGGGTGGACGTCGTGGCGGGCGAGGAGGGCGTCACCCGCACCTTCGCGACCAACCGTCTCGACGCGGAGGAGCTCGCGCGGGTGCAGGCGCTCTATGGCGCGGCGCCGGTCGAGCGCGACGGCGAGATCGAGTTCACCGCCGCGTTCGCGGAGGACCTCCCCAGCGAGGTCGGCAACCGCAACGGCCTGAGCGAGGTCCGCACGTCCCTCGGCTCGAGCCACTTCTACTGGGAGTCCTTCGACTCGGGCGGCGACCACTGGCGCGACCTCGAGCACCGCATCGACTGCGGCGACCTCTGGATTCGTCTCTTCGGTCGATGGGCGGAGACGCAGATCGACGACGAGTCCCGCCGAGAGGAGTTCAAGGCGGCGCTCGACGGCGAGTACCTCCCGCTCGCCCGCGACGTGATGCTCATGTGGAGCTCGATGCAGGCCGCCTCGCAGGCGCAGCGCGTCGCGGCGCGGGTGCGGACGGCGGACGACCGCTCGCCGATGACCCGCGACGAGTCCTATCGCCGCACGCTGTTCCTTCCGCTGCTGCTCCTGCTCTCGGAGCGCGGGATCTTCACCGCGGAGGAGACCCAGCGGCTCCTTCTCCTCTCGACCCGGGGCAACCCCGACGAGATGGAGCGGCGCTGGAGCTTCGACGAGCTGATCATGCCGGCGATCCTGCGGCAGGTGCGGCGCTTCAAGCCGGAGGCGACGCCGCCCACCTTCCCGCAGCTCCTCGCCTCGGGCGTCTCCTTCTACCTCTTCGCGACGAGCTCCGCGAAGGTCGACGACCTCCTCCTCGCGTCGCCGGTGGTGAGCGACGCGGACAAGGAGCGGATCCGCCGCGGCGAGCGCGGGACCTCGCTTCCTCCGGCGTTCGGGTTCCGCATCGGGAGCCGACCGAAGGTCACCGAGACCGAGGTCTCGCTCGCGACCGGCGTCGAGCCCTACCTGACCAACGGCACCTACGAGGAGGAGCGCCGGGCGGTGGTCTTCCGCTCGCGGGTCGTCGCGGGCACCGAGCGGGCGTCGCTCTATCCCCCGACCTTCCAGGCGGCGTGGGCGGTGCCCGACGAGGCGCGGCAGCGGCAGTGCTTCGGCGAGGTGCTGCTCGCCGGCGAGGACCTCGCGGCGTACTGCGGCTGGTGGCAGGTGCTCACGCCGAAGCTGCAGGAGCGCTGGGAGAAGGCGCTCGAGTCACTCGCCTCGGGCGGCGGACCGGGGGCGCTCCGCGAGGTCGCCGCGCAGCTCCGCCTGCGCCACCCCGTGCCGCGGAGGCTCGCCGAGTGGCTCGCGCAGCGCCGCACCTGAGCGCGACGCGGGCGAGCGATCCGCCCATCACTCCCACCACCGTCCTCCGCCCCACGCGGCGCCGGGAAGCCGCAGGATCGTCGCGCGGAGCGCCTCCGCCCGCTCGGGATCGACCTCGTCGAGACCCTCCGCGGCGCGGCGGAGGGCGCGGACGACGCCGAGGTAGTACTCGACCGCCGCCGAGAAGAGCCGCGGATCGCTGCGGAGGCGCTGCTCGACCATCGAGCCGGAGGAGACGGCGCCCGCGAAGGGCGGCGGCTCCTCCAGCGTGCCGGCGAGGCAGGGCGAGGCGGCGTCCGCGAGGTCCTCGCGCCAGCGACGCCACGCGTCCCGAGCGGGCTCGTCGATCTCGGCGGTCGCCTGCAGCAGCGTCCGCATCTCGAGCGCCCAGGTCCAGACGCCCGACCAGCGCATGGCGAGCTCCGCCTCGCGGAGCGAGGGTCGGCTGCCGGGGACGAGGTCCTCGACCGAGCGCAGGAACGCGCCCTGCGTCCGCAGGACCTCCGCCCGCGCGGTGGCGACCATCCGCGTCTCGCGCCTCGGATATCCCGCCTCGTCGGGCTCGCTCGCGCCGAGACCGATCCGCAGTCCCGCGACCGCGACGGCAAAGGACGCCCGCTCCTGGGCGAGGAGCGCGTCGCGGAGCGGCGGTCGGACCTCCTCGGCGAGGATGCCGACCGCCGCGAGCTGGTCGGCGTCGAGCGGGAGCGCGAGCGCGAGCCGCGCCACCGAGATCGGCGCGCCGCCGAGCACCTCGTCGCGTCCCACGACCTCCGAGGACATGCCTTGCCCGATCGACTCGACGACCGCGAGGCGAAGGAGCGAGGAGAGACCGCTCGACCACGCGTCGCCGAGCGCGTCGGCGAGGTCGTCGATCAGCCGCAGATCATCCGCCTCGACCTCCGCCACCATCGCGAGGAAGCCCTTGAGGACGATCGGCTGATGCAGGTCGAGGACCGCGGCGACCGCGGCGGGATCGGGTCGGGCGTCGTCGGTCGCCTCGCCCTCCTCCCCGCTCCGTCCGGGATCGAGCGCCTCGAGGTCGAGCCGCGCCGCCTCGCCGAGCGCCTCGAAGCGTTCGCGGCACCGCCGGACGAGCGCCTCGCGCGGCTCGCGTCCGTCCTCCACCACCTGATCGAGGAGCGCGACCTCGGCGGCGTCGAGCGAGGCGAGCTCGATCACGCGGCTGCGGAGCCACGAGCGACCATCGCCGTCCTCGAGGATCGACGGACCACGCGGAAGGTCTGCGACCTCGAGCGGTCGATCGATCGGGGGGAGCCGCGGAAGGGGAGCGCGGGGCGCGGGCGACCGCGACGAGTCCGCGGCCCCGAGGAGGTCCGCGCGGGAGATCGCCTCGATCCCGTCCACGAGGCGGACGTCGCCCGCCGCGGCGACGAGCTCGGCGAGCCGCTCCTTCGGGAAGCGCTCCTCGACGAGGATCGCCGCGGCAAGGTCGATCCCGCGGATCGCCTCGATCGCCCGCGCGGCGGCGTCGCGGCGGACCTGATCGGAGCGGGAGCCTCCCGCGAGCCGACCGGGCGAGGACGCCGCGAACTGGAGCTCGAACGCCTGGCGGAGGCGGGCGCGGCGCTGCTCGAGCAGGGAGATCCCGAGATCGAGCAGGAGGTCCTGCTCCTGTGCCGCGAGCGCCGGATGATCGCGCGACGCCATCGCCACGAGGAGCCCGAGCATGACCGTCGCCTGCGTGGGGTTCTCGCGACCGCTGAATCGAGCGAGGAGTGCCGACTCGATGGTGGCGGCGACATCGACGCCGCCGAGGGCGCCCGAGGCGCCGACCGCGTCGCCGAGGAACGAGAGCTCGAGGAGCACCGCGTCGGTGCGGGGTCGGATCGCGGCGACCGCCGCGACCGCCTGGTCCTGCAGCCGCAGCAGCTCCTGCATCGCCGCGGCGATCGAGGCACGGGCGCGGGCGACGCGATCCATCTCGATCGCCTCGACCGCCGCGTCATCGAGCCGCCCGGCGGGCTCTGGCTCCTCCGCCTCGATGAGCCGCTCGCGACGAAGCAGCGACCACTCCGCGTTCGCGAGCCGCTCGAGGACGGGCACCATCCGTCGCTCGAAGTCGGAGACGATCCGCTCCTCCGCGGGCGGCAGGAAGACGCCGGGCGCATCCGGCTCGAGGCGACGACGCAGGTCAGGCGGACGACCGCCGCCCGACTCGACGACCGCGAGCCATCGCTCCATCGCCCGGCGGGTGCGGAGCCACGACATGGGATCGACGCCGCGGACCTCCGGATCGACCGACGCCCAGGCGCTTCCCGCCACGATCGCCTCGAGCGTCGCCCAGAACTCCTCGTCGATCACCACGAGCTCGGCGAGCGCCTGCCGGGCGCGACCCTCCATCTGGAGGAGCGTCCGCGGGTCCTGCGAGGCGATCGTCCAGGGTCGCCCGCGGAGGAGCCGCGCGATCGACGCGGTCGCGTCGGTCCGCCAGCGCCGGTAGGCATCGAGGTAGTCCGACTCCGCGGCGTCGATCGCCGCCCACAGGTCCGCCTCGAGCGGACCGAAGCGGAGCTCCGCCTCGAGGATGTCCCGTCCGGCGATCGGTCCGGGCAGGCGGGTGAAGGCGATCTCGATCGGTCGGTAGGCGCTGCATCCGGCGATCACGAGGAGGATGAGGATCGTGCCCGCGAGGAGCCGGCACGCGCGGAGCGCCATCCGGACGTTCATGGGGGGAATCATCGCATCCTCAGGGGGCGGGCGTCGAGGAGAGCGGGGTCCGCGTCTTGCTCCTGCTCCTTCTCTTCCTCGCTCCTTCGCTCCTCGCTTGATCGCCCCGGGCGCCGGTCGTTGCCCGTCGCGGACGGCCGGAGCTCGCCGCAGATCTTGCCGCGGATGGGGAGCCGGACCTGATCGGGGGGGCGTCGCCGTCGAGGACCCTCCCGACCTCGGGCGGGGTGCACGATCGCGGCGACCATGCGACGAGCATGCGGCGACGATGCGATGACGATGGCACGCGCCGCATGCCTCGTCCGCATCGTCCTGTGCCCGCCGCGTCCACGCCATCCACCCACCCGAGCGAGTCGTCGCGCCCGCAAACGAAAGCCCCCCGGTCCGATGGACCGGGGGGCGAGGGTGTCGCTTCGCGTCGGAACCGGATCAGCTGGTCCAGTTCGCGAGCAGGATCGAGAGGTCGGCACCATTCACGACGCCGTCGTCGTTGAGGTCAGCCACCGGATCGGCGGTGCCCCACGCGGCAAGCAGGATCGAGAGGTCGGCGCCGTTCACGATGCCGTCGAGGTTGAGGTCGCCTGGGATCTCGTCCTGGCAGCCGATGTTGCCCGAGAGCTGGACATACCAGTGAATGTTCGGGAAGCCGATCGACGCGAGGGTCGTGAAGTCGGCAAGCCCGCAGGCGGTCGAGAGGATGTAGGTCTCGCTCGCCGAGCTGGTGCCGCCCGCGAAGGTGGCGAACCCGTCGCTCGACGCCGGGATCTCGAGGACGACGACGAGGGTCTGCGGCGCGACGAGCTCGACGCAGACGCTGTCGCCGGTGACGGTGACGAGCTGGTCTTCGCCGTTGTAGAGACCGACCGGGTACTCCTCGATGACCTGCAGGGTCCCGACGTTCGGCGCGCCGCCGTCGGGGTCAAGGCAGACCTTGACGACGCCCTCGAGGTAGCCGCCCGAGTTGTCGAAGCCCAAGTTCACGCACTTGAACGAGTACGCCGCTCCGAGCTGGCTCGGGGTGAAGACGCGGGCGTAGGTGTTCGGGGTGGTGATGCCGCCGGCCTGACACGCGACGCCGCCGGTCGTGAGGCTGTCGTTGTTGTTGCTCGCGAGCGGGTTCGCGCCGGGAGCCGCGCAGGTCTGGGGCGGGATCGGGGTGCCGCAGAGCGGAGCGCAGTTCTCGAAGGCGAGGCTCGCGCAGGCGCCGTCCCAGGTGTTGTCGCAGCAGAACGGATCGAGGGCGCAGACCTCCTCGCAGCACGCCGCGTCGCTGCAGTAGGGCAGCTGCTGCGGATCGCAGCAGGAGCCCGCCGCAGGGTCGCCGCAACCGGCGGCCTCGGGGGTGAACTCGAAGGACACCGTGCCGTTGCCGAACTCGCCCAGGTAGCCGCCGAGGGCGACGAGATAGACCACGCCCGCCTCGACCGGAGTGTTCAGGATCGAGGTGAAGCCGGTGCAACCCGCGCCGTCGTCGTTGCAGGAGACGAGGAGGTCAGGCAGGGTGTTCGGGTCGAAGGTGCCGTCGCCGATGTTGTAGCCGCGCATCTTCGAGTCGAAGTTCGCGGTATTGCAGGTGCTCGCGGTCAGGATGCCGTTCGCCGGCGCCGTGAACCGGTACCAGACGTCGTTCGAGAGGATCGGGTCGTAGCCCTCGCATCCCGCCGGCGCCGTGGTGTTCGCGGTCGCGGTGTTGAACGGAAGCGAAGTGCCGTCGGTCACGACCGTCGCGGCGGTCGGGCAGTCGTTCGCCGGACCACCCGAGGGGCAGCTGTAGACGTAGAGGCCGCAGAGCTTCACCGCGGCATCGACGCAGAACTGGTCCCACTCGACCGCGCAGCAGAAGGGCTCGAAGTCGCAGACCTGCACGCAGCAGCCGGCGAGGTTGCAGCCGGGAGTCGGGTGCGGGGTGGTGCAGCTCTCGGTCGAGTCGGCGCACGCGCCGGCGTCGCCGGTGATCACGTTGACGACCACGTTGTTGTACTGGGCGCCGGTCGAGGCCGCCCAGCCGTTGCCGATCGAGAATCGCCAGGTGCCGTTGCCGCTGTGGATCAGCGAGACCTCGGCGGTGTAGGTGCCTGCCGCCGCGGAGCCGGCGCCATCGAACGGCCAGGGCGGCCCCTCGACGTCGGCGAACAGGACGTTGAAGCCTCCGACCTGGACGCTGGGATTGCCCTGCGGGTCGTTCACCCAGAACGCCATGTCCGACGCCCACTCGGCGCCGGCGCCGGGGACGAAGTCGAAGGTGATCTCGAAGCCGACCATGAAGGCGTCCTGCGTCACCTCGACGAACCGGGTCTGGTTGCCGGCGAGGTTGCCGGATCCGAGGTTGACGGTGAAGTCCGCCGATGCGTTGCCCGCGAGCGCCGTGGCGGCGCAGGTCGCGAGTGCCATCACACTCTTCCGAAGCATGTCTCTTCTCCTTGGCGACGATCTCCCCATGCGCGTCCTTCGCGTCACGGGCGGGTGCGAACGCGGATGGCATCGACCAGCCGCGGGGACCGGCGGCGAACCGCCGGCGGGCGGACTGACTCCCAAAATTCATCGAGCGCTCGATGAAGATGGGGAACAGTCCACCGTGTTGGAAGATAAGGGCAGTTCGGGTCGGTGCCAGTCCAAACCCTTGCCTTCGTTGGTGATGTGGAAGCCGATGGGGTGCCGGCGGGCATCGCGTTCATGAGGCGGCTCGTGGAAGTTGCTGCGGTTACGGGACTTTGGCGCGGCGACGGACCACGAAGCATGACGCCTCAAGCAACGACCCCCGATCCGGAGGGGATCGGGGGTCGAGCGATTCAGGTCGTACTCGGCGTGGCGATCAGCCAGATCAGCCAGATCAGCCAGATCAGCCAGATCAGCCAGATTAGCCAGATCAGCCAGATTAGCCAGTCCAGGCGCCGAGCAGGATCGCGAGGTCGGTGCCGTTCACGATGCCATCGTCGTTGAGGTCAGCCACCGGGTCGGCGGTCCCCCATGCGGCGAGCAGGATCGAGAGGTCGGCGCCGTTGACGACGCCGTCGAGGTTGAGGTCGCCAAGGATCGGGTCGGTGCAGCCGATGTCGCCGGACAACTGGACGTACCAGTGGTTGTTGGGGAAGCCGGCACCGACGGTGGCGAGATCGACGAAGTCCGGCTGCCCGCACGCCTCCGAGCGGTAGTAGGTCGGACTGGTCGAGGTGGTGCCGCCCGCGAAGGTCGCGAAGCCCGCCGTCTGTGCCGGGATGTCGATGCTGACGACGAGGGTCTGCGGCGGGACGAGCTCGACGCAGATCGGCTCGGCGCGGGTCACCGAGAGGAACTGGTCGTTCCCGTTGTAGAGACCGACGGGGAACTCGGCGACGGTCTGGAGCTCGGCGACCGAGGGCGTGCCGCCGGTCGGATCGATCGAGACCCTGACGAGCCCCTCGAGGTAGGGACCCGAGTTGTCGAAGCCGAACTTCACGCAGTTGAAGGAGTACGCCGCGCCAAGCTGCGACGCGTTGAACACCTTCGCGTAGGAGTTCGCCCGCGTCACTCCGCCCGCCGCGCACGCGATGCCGCCGGTGGCGACGCTCGAGTCGGGGCTCGTCGCGATCGGGTTTGCGCCGGGGGTCGCGCAGGTCTGCGGCGCGATCGCCGGCTCGAAGGCGAAGGAGATCGTGCCGGTCCCCGACTCGCCGTCGAAGCCGCCGAGGCGGACGAGGTAGGAGGTGTTCGCCGAGGTGATGAAGGAGAGCTTGGAGGTTCCCTTCACGCAGTCGGCGCCATCCTCGTTGCAGGCGATGAAGCGGCTCGAGAGCGTCGTCGGGTCATAGGTGCCGCTTCCGATGTCGTAGGCGGCGATCTTGGTGTCGAACGTCGCGGAGTCGCAGGTGCTCGCGGTCAGGCGACCGATGGCGGTCGCGTCGAAGCGGTACCAGAGGTCCTTCCAGATCTGCGAGTCGCCGCCCGTCGAGCCGCACTGCGGCTGGAGCGGTCCGACGGTCGTCGCGGTGGTCGAGTCGAAGGGGATCGACTGCCCGCTCACGACGAGGATCGCCCCCGTCGGGCAGTTGTTGGCGGGGAAGCTGCCGCTCGGGCAGACGTAGAGCCCGCAGAGCTCGCTCGCCGCGGTCACGCAGCCCGAGTCCCAGGAGATCGAGCAGCACTCGGGGAAGGTGGCGCAGACGGTGCTGCAGCAGGCGGAGTTGCTGCAGCCAGGACTTGCGTGCGCGACGGTGCAGGACTCGGTCGAGGTCACGCAGGGCGAGGAGGAGCCGCTGCCGAAGATGCGGAAGGGCAGGTCGTACGGCTGCGTCGGACCCGCGGCGGGACCATCGACGGGGACGGACCAGACGCTGGTCGCGACGGTGAAGAGGCGGCTGTTGCCGATCGGCCACGACGTCGGGCTCGAGACCGGCGGGACCCACGGACCGGAGGCGAGCGAGCCGGTCGCCGCGAACTCGATCCAGTAGGTGCCGGGAGCGAGCTTGATGTTGAGCCCGCTGACGCCGAGGCGCATGACCGGTCGCTGCGTGTTCGTCAGCGTCGTGGCGGTCACGCGGTAGATGTTCGCGAAGGTGCTTCCCGAGAGCACGTTCGTGTTCATGTCGCCCCAGATCACCGTGCCGCCCTCGCCCGGGATGCCGCTCCAGATCGCCACCGAGAGCGCGGTGAAGGTCGACTCGGTCGAGGAGCCGGTCTGGTAGCCGTCGAACTCGAAGCCGGTGATCTGCCAGCCGCCCGCGGGCACCACGAAGTCGTCGGCGCGGCGGAAGCTCGGTCGGTTGAAGTTGCCGCCGAAGAGCGTGCCGCCCGGCGAGATCGCGCTCGCGTCGGCGCCGTTCGCGCCGGCACCGGGGTTCGTCACGATCGGACCGTTGTCCCAGAGCGCCGTGCTCGGCGGCTCGCACTCGAAGAGCGTCTTCGCGAAGTCGACGCAGATCTGGTCCCACGAGACGTCGCAGCAGAACGCCTCGAACGCGCAGACCGACTCGCAGCAGGTGGGGATGTTGCAGCCAGGGGTCGGATGGACCTCGCGGCATCCGCCGGAGGCGCCGTCGCAGGCGGGGGTGCCGCCGGCAGCGGCGAGGGAGGAGGTCGCGCCGACGATCGCGGCGCAGACGAGGAGCGATCCGGTCCGGGTCATGGGTCGATCTCCGAGGCGTGTCGTCGAGGCGGGCGGACGGCGTCCTTCGCACGTCGCCCGATCCGACGATACAGCAGTTCCCCGGGGCGTCCACCGCCGGCGGTCGAGGCGGACGCGGATTTCCCGCGCCGGTCAGCCGGTCCAGTCGCCGAGCAGGATCGAGAGGTCCGCCCCGTCGATGGTCCCGTCGTCGTTCAGGTCGCCGAGTCCCGGTCCGCCCCAGTTCCCGAGCAGGATCGAGAGGTCGGCGCCGTTCACGAGCCCGTCGAGGTTGAGGTCGGCGGGCGACCCGGAGCCCTTCGAGACCGCGACCTCGAGGTCGTAGAGCTGGATGTTCGCCGCCGCGCCCCCGGTCACCCGGATCAGGAAGGAGCCCGCCGCGAGCTTGAGCCCGAGGACGGACTCGGGCTGGCCGGCGGGGTTCGCGTTGGCGTCGGCGAGGAGCGTGGTGCCGTCCGCGGCGTAGACCCGCAGCCGCAGGTTGTGCACGGTGAGCGAGTTCACCGTGCTTCCCGCCGGGCAGAAGATGAAGATCTGGCTGCCGCTGTTGTAGGTGAAGCCGACGGGGACCGCGACGACGTCGAGCGTGCTGCCCGCCGCCGCGTCGATCCGGTACCAGTCGTCGTCGGTCGAGTCGGCGATGGAGGCGGGGGTGAGCTCGATCGCCTCGCCGGGTCCGGCGATCCACTCGGCGCCGGCGGGCGACTGGTTCGGCTCCCATCGGTCCCCGTAGTGCCGCTGCACCGCGCGGATGTCGTCGTGCTGCGGACCGAAGAACGCCGTCGAGAGGAACGGCTCCATCAGCTTGGTGTTGTTGGCGGGGCAGACGTGGAGGATGCCGAGCCCGTGCCCGTGCTCGTGGAGGAACACGTTGCGGAAGAAGAGGAAGTCGTCCGCGGGCGTGCCCCAAGAGATCGCGGCGTTGAGCACCATGTCCCCGTCCTGCGGGAACTGGTTGTAGCCCAGCACGTTCGCGTTGTTGAAGCCGTGCGAGCCGATCCGAACGTCGCCGCGGGTGGCGGAGCCCGGCGAGCCCCAGGCGGCGCCGTCGTCGGCGACCTCGACGTAGGTGACGCCGGAGATCGCCGCCCACTGCGCGAAGCCCTCGCGGATCACCTGCTTGCCCGCCTCGACCGAGCCGAAGGTGCTCGCGAGCTTCGCGTTGATCGAGTTCGCGCCGCTGCCCACGCCGGCGTTGTCGGGGATGAAGAGACCGTCCGGCGCGATGCTCCACCGCAGCGTGATCGGGCTGTTGGGCCCGCTCGCGAAGCTCCACTGCGTGGTCAGGTTGAAGGCGACGCCGCCGTCCTCCTGAAGCGAGAGCCAGTGCTTGAGGGTCGCCTCGTGCACCGCGAGCATCTCCTCCTCCGGAGTGCCGGGCATGAAGCACATCGCGAAGGGAAGCCGCTCGGCGAGGGCGAAGCGGCGGGGCTGGCGGGCGGGCTCGTCGATGCCTTCAGGCGACTGGGCCTGGCGCACGCCTCCGGCGACGGTCGCGGCGGCGGCGGCGAGCGAGAGGGCGACGAGGAGCGCGGGACGGGCAAGCTGCATCGGGCTTCTCCGGGGGTGGCTGCACCTACGCAGACTAGTCCCGATCCGGCGCGGGGCGAGCGGACGCCGCGGACTTCGCGCGAGGTCGCGGGGACGAGGAGGAGGGTCGAACCGGAAGGCGGGGTCGCGGCGCCCTCGTCAGCCCGGCATGCGGAACGCGTCGATCACCGCGCGGAGGCTTCCGAGCGCCTTCTGCAGGTTCTCCGCGGCGGAGGCGAACTCCCGCACGCTCTCGGAGGAGTTCCTCGCCCGGTCCCGCAGGCGCCCCATCGCCTCGTCGATCTGCCGCGCTCCCGAGGACTGCTGGCGCACGCCCTCGTCGAGGGCGACGAACCGCTCCGCGGTCGCCGAGACGTGCTCGATGATCGAGCCCATCTGCCCGCCGATCGAGTCGACCTCGCCGACGCCGCCGCGGACCTGCTCGGCGAAGCGGTCCATCTCCATGACGCCGGCGGAGACGGCGGACTGCATCTGGGCGACCATCTTCTCGATGTCGAGCGTCGCCCGCGCCGCCTGGTCGGCGAGGCGGCGGATCTCGCGGGCGACGACGAGGAAGCCTCGCCCGTACTCGCCCGCCTTCTCCGCCTCGATCGCGGCGTTCACCGAGAGCAGGTTGGTCTGGTCGGCGACCTTCGTGATGGTGGTCACGATCGCGGTGATGCCGCCCGCCTTCTCGTTGATCGCCGCGAGCTTCGCGGCGATCGAGGCGGTCGCCTCCTCGAGCGAGCGCATCGAGGTCCGCATGCCGTCGAGGCTGGTGCGGCCGCCCGCGGCGAGCGACGCGGCGTCGTCGGTCATCGCGCGGACCTCGCTCATCGTCGAGACGAGCCCGTCCGCCGTGCGGTTGATCTGGTGGACCGCCGCGGCGATCTCCGAGGAGGAGCTCTCGAACTCGTCCGCGGAGTCCTCCTGCTGCCGTCCGGCGGCGGAGATCTCGGTGGTCGCGGCGTGCAGGCTGATCGCGGCGTGCTTCACCTGCCCGACGAGGCGGATGAGTCCCGCCCGCATCGCGGCGAGGGTCCGCAGCAGCACGCCCGCCTCGTCGTGCCGCGGGCAGGAGGGCACCTCGGCGGAGAGGTCGCCCTCGGCGACCCGCGCCGCGGCGCCCACCGCCGAGCGGATCCGCGCGGAGAAGCCGCGGAGGATCGTGACCACGAGGATGAGGATCGCGGCGATCGCCGCCGCGGCGCCTCCGGCGAGCCAGGCGGTCTGCTGGATGAGCGGACCCGTGACCTCGGAGACCGGTCGCGAGAGGACGACGGTCCACGCGCCGGTCGGGATCGTGGACCACGCCCAGTAGCTCGAGACGCCGGTCGTCGGGTCGGCTCCGACCGCGAGCCGCGGCTCGTTCGTCGGATCGAGCATCGGCAGGAGCACCTCGCCGAAGGCGGACTCCGCCACCTTCTGCATCGGCAGCGAGCCCTCCGTGCCGACCTCGTCGCCATCTCGGCTCGTCGCCACGAAGCTCCCGCGACCGGAGACGAGGTAGACCTCCGCCTCGGATGCCTCCGCGAGGCGGAGCAGGTTCGAGCGGAGGTCCTGCACGCTCCGGTCGATCCCGGCGATCCCCAGGAACCTGCCGTCGATCACGATCGGGTAGGTCTGCTCGACGAGGAAGTCGCCGTCGTAGAGGTAGGGCTCGCCGACGAGCGGCTCCGGACGACCGGTCGCGCGGAACGCGCGGCGCACGCCGTCGTAGTAGAGGCTCGTCTCCATGTCCTTGTTGATCTTCGTCTCCATGTCCTTGTTGATCTTGAGCCCAAGCCCGCCGCCCTTCGCCGGATCGCGGAACCAGTAGGGAAGGAACCGACCCTGCCCGTCGATCGAGCC
>Ga0194131_10001128_pt1 | contig 46129 bp, 38 predicted proteins | sample TA2KigO120mmetaG_FD_148631 | JGI IMG/M metagenome (GOLD analysis project Ga0194131, IMG submission 148631) | Freshwater microbial communities from Lake Tanganyika, Tanzania - TA2015053 Kigoma Offshore 120m | ecosystem: Environmental > Aquatic > Freshwater > Lake | place: Tanzania: Lake...
CCAGCTCACTCGCAATTCGCAACTCAATCGCGGGCTTCGTCCACGGATACTCGTGTTTGATTACAAGAAGGACTATTCGGAGGAACATTTCGTAAAGGCAATTGGCGCGACCGTTGTTTCGCCTCGCAAATTGCCGCTCAACCTTTTTGACATCGCGGACTGCACAAACCAAGCCACTCCGTGGCTTGAGCGGGCTAGATTCTTCACGGATGTCCTCGACAAGATTTATTCCAATATCGGAGCGGTCCAGCGGCAGCGCCTTAAGTCGGCCGTAAGACTTGGATTTGAGAGAGCGACGCAAGAGCGCGGAGGTTCCCCAACAATCAACGATGTGTTTCAGATTTATGCCGACGCATGCGGCCAGAACTTCGACACGCCATATTCGATCATGAGTGATATCGTGGACATGGATTTGTTTGATTTGGACCGCACAAAGATTGTTCCGTTTTCACAGTTCTTTAACGGAGTGACGGTCATTAGTCTCGGTGACCTTGGTCAAGATGATAAGACCAAAAACATGCTGGTGGCGATCTTGCTCAACCTCTTTTATGAGCACATGCTAAAGGTTGAAAAGCGCGGGTTCACCAGCGGCGAGCCATCTCTGCGTGCGGTTGACTCGTTTCTGCTTGTAGATGAAGCAGATAATATCATGCAGTTTGAGTTCGACGTGCTCCGAAAGATTCTACTGCAAGGCCGGGAATTCGGCGTCGGCGTGATACTTGCATCGCAGTATCTTTCGCATTTCAAGACAAGAAATGAGGACTATCGTGAGCCTCTGCTGACCTGGTTTATCCATCAGGTTCCAAACGTCACCGTGCGTGACCTTCAGGCCATTGGCTTAACTAGATCTGACAACTCAATGGTCGACGAGATTAAGAGGCTTGCATGCCATCATTGTCTCTACAAGTCGCTTGACGTTGACGGCGAGTTTATGCGTGGCCATCCCTTCTTCGAACTTGAAGGCCCCGCTGGTGACTGAGCATGCTACGAGTCGCCGTCCCGCCCCCAGAGCCGAACGAGTAGTTCGATTTCGGATGGCCGTGATGCATTGGTATGAAGGAAACGGGCGCGTGTTTCCGTGGCGGCATGCGTCTGCAACAGTCTATACAAAAGTGGTTGCCGAGGTCTTGTTGCAACGGACCAGGGCCGATGCCGTCGCAAGAGTGTTCAAACAATTTATCGTATCGTTTTCAAACTGGTGTATGCTAGCAGAATCCAGCGAGGATGAGCTGCAACAATTCCTGAAGCCCTTGGGACTTTGGCGACGCCGAGCCACGGCGCTTCATCGATTTGCGACTGAAATGTGTCGGCGACATGGTCGTTTCCCTAAGGTTCGCACTGAGGTTGAGGGTATCCCCGCCGTCGGACAATATGTCGCGAACGCCATATTTCTATTTGCCCATGGGCAGCGAGAACCATTGATCGATGTGAATATGGCCCGCGTCCTCGAGCGATATTTCGAGCCACGAGTGAAGGCTGATATTCGGTTTGACGAGTACCTGCAGTTGACCGCACGGAAAGTCGTGAATTGCGATGCAGCGGCCACTGTGAACTGGGCGATCTTAGACTTGGCTGCTTTGCTTTGTCACTCTCGAAATCCACGGTGCATTCAATGCCCGTTGGCACGTGGGTGCCGCTTCCGGCGGTCGGCTCAACGCGGGTGGAGCGGCGATTGAGGCACGGGCTGAGGAGAGGATTGTCAGCCAGGTCGAGTCTGTGGATCAATTCTTCGCGCCACGGCCAGAGATCACCGGTGAATTCCCAAGTCGGAGGCTGCATTTGCCAAGAGTGTCCCCAAAACTTCTGAGAGAAAAGGTGGAACTGCGTTTGCGACTTGAGTATACCGCGGGCATTCTTTGACGCGGAGTGAACCTCCCGTCGTGTATTTTCCGTGGAATTCAAACCAATCAGGGAAGGATTGCAGACGCGCGTATTCTCTGACGCTCAAGATCCTTGGCTCGGAATAATGGATTAGGTCATCTGGCAATGACGTGAGTGTGTGAGAGGGTTGCTCTGGTGCCATCGGAACAATGCACTTCTTCCTAATGCCGTACCTAATCCGGTCAGCTTCGTTAAGATGCACCCCACGCCGGCATTCTTTGAGAATCGACTCGAATCGCAGGCGAATTTCTTCGTGATGCTTCGCCAACCGCATGCTGTTCGGGGAAGTTCCATTCATCGCCCCGTGGAGTAACTGTTGATAAGTAGTCTCAGGTTTTTGGTAATCGACCTGCCGATAACCAGGTACATCGTCGCAGTCGATGAGTGCCCTACCTCGGATCTCAAGATCCGAAATCGCTTCCCGTGCCCCAACCGGCCGATCGATTGGAAGTTTCTTTCGCTTAAGAAATGCCAAACGAACTTGTTCGAGTCGATCAAATGGATCGTAGTCCGGAAGATTCGCAAGGATGTCTTCTGATGCGGCGAGCATGATGTATCGGGGTCGGAGCTGGGGCACACCGAAATCGACCGCACGGACCAGCCGAGGAAACACACGGTAACCGGAGTTGGTTAGAGTATCTTGGATCTTTGTCGCAAATGGCGTGGAGCGACGGCCGCGCCCGCGAGAGGAATCGCTGCCCTTGTCTCGAAATTCGACAGTAACGCCGCGAACATTCTCAAACAACAATAGCGGTGGACGAACGAGTTCAACCATCTTCACGTATTGCAAGAATAACTGATTTCGCGGATCGCTCTTATTGCGCCGACCAGCCGTAGAAAATCCCTGGCACGGGGGCCCTCCAGCGATAAGGTCAATTTTTCCAGCCAGTGACTTTAGCCGCGTTTGGTACGTTTCAATGAACGAACGGATCTCGGCAGGTTCCTGCGGTAACCACGTGGGCCAGTTATAGGTCGAACGGCGCGTCGTGGAGAGAAGATTTGCCCGAAGGGTCGCAAACGCGAGTCGGTCTGCTTCGATTGCGAACGCACCGGTCCAACCCGCGTTCATCAGGCCGAGAGATAATCCTCCACAGCCCGCAAAAACATCGACGAACGTCAATGTGTTCTTAGGTTTTGTCAATTCAAATCTCCCAGTGGCTCGTTTATTGGATGGCCGATTGCATCTTGCGAAAGCACCCACTGATCCACCTCTGACAACCGGAATTTCCAAAGACGCCCCGCTTTATGCGTTGGCAACCCGCTTCGGGAAAACCACTTGTAGATCGTGTCGTGTTTTACACCCAAGTGGCCCGCGATTTCGTCAACGGAACGCCAGCGTTCTTCTATTCGGACAATCCCCGCGCAATGCGCCCAACTCAGATCAACCGAGATGAGACCGGTTCAATTAGACAATTTACCGAGCTTCTGCAGCGTCGTCGATTCGTGTGAGTGCTCGTTTTCTCCAATATCCCCCATTCCTTCACCGGTTGCGCCTCAGAGTCGTCTCGATCAACCTCTGAACGGCTCACGCGCGCGAAGCAAGTCTATCCACAACCTTCGCTGCTTCCGCCAGTCAGGCACCAGCGCGATCGGCTGGAGTTGCCGCAGGTGGATCAGATCACGGCCCCCCGTGACCCGGGGCAGGCAGAGGATCTCCTCCTGAATATCCGGGGCTAGCATCAGCAGGTTCATGATCTGCGTTACTCGTGCTCGGGTGACGTGCCCGAGGCGTGCCAGTTCGGAGTAGTCGGTGACTTCGCCATCCTAAATCAGTTGATCGAATCGAATCGCCAGCGACATCAGCCGGGTCACTCGTGCCAACCGCCCAACGGGTCGATCCGCAGCCGGGTCGGTCTCTGGCTCGAGCACGCGACGGCTGCCTCGTCCGCAACGCTCGAAATGGATGTCGGCTTCAACGGTCAGTGGCTTGATCATGTGGCGCCCTCCGCGTCGGTCTGTGATCCGGCAGTGCCAATCAAAATCGCGAACAATCCAACCCAGCAAATCGAGGTCCCACACGGTCGCATGATGAGCGTCTTCCAACAGAGTTCAGATCACAACAAGAACTGCTTCAATCGATGCACAAGCCTTGCCAATTATCGTCCGCCAAGCAACCGTGCGATTGAGATTGATCGATGAGCGTGGTCACACCATTCAAACTTAGGTAAGCCCCGATCAAGCCGGAAGCGATGCAAGCTGATTGCCGGATGCTCCGCCGGCAACTCAAGTTTCAACGAAGGTGCGTCGCCCATGCCTGAGTCTCTGCCGATTTCTGGGTAACCGAACGACGCACATCAATCGACCGCGCGTAGACTGCGTGTAACGCTTTTCCTTGACCGTCGTGGCAATACTGAGCAACTTACAATCGCCAACGCCTTTTTCAGATCATGAGACACCTCTGGAATCTGTGCTGCGAGTACGGCCGCTTTTACTCAAAAGAGATGCTCTGGTTTTGGCGATCGCTGTGGCCGACGACGTACAACGTCGCCTTGGTCGGCGTGTGGCTGATCAGTTTCCTGCTGTTGAAGAGCGGGGCGCGCCGGCAGGTCGGCCTTTCCAGGCTGACCTGGAGAGCGATTCACGTCTTTTGACAATTGGGTTCCGGCCTCAGCCGATCTTCTTGATCGCGTCCCGAACCGCTTTGAGGCAGAGTTCGATGTCGGCGATCGGATCTTTCGGACTCTCTTCGTATTCCAGTGACAGCGAATACTTGTAGTCGAGCTTCTTGAGCGCCTTGAGCGTCTCCACCAACCTTAGATTGCCTTCGCCCAGTATCGTTGGCCGTTTATCTTGTCCGGCCGGACCCTTGAAGTCCTTCAGATGCACGCCGAAGACTCGCTTGCCGAGCTTCTCAATGACCTCGACCGGGTCTTCATCGCTGCGGACGTAGTGGCCGGTATCGACGCAGGCTCCGATTTTCGGATGGCGGTCTTTGACCCATGTAAGTACGTCAGCGACTTTGTCGTAGCTCGCCTTCGGGCCGTGGTTGTGGATCGCGATGGCGATGTCGTACTCAGCGACCAGTTTGTCGAGCAGGTCGAACGTGGCTTTGTTCTTCTGCGGGTCGGCACTGATCGACATCACTCCCATTGCCTTGGCAAAGTCGAATGCCTTGCGAGCGGCTCCTTCATTGTCGTTGAATCCTTCAACGCCAAAGGCCAGCAACGTGATGCCATGTTCTTTGAGCAGCGCCTTTGCGGCGGCCACTTTTTCCGGAGCGGTGTCCATTGGAATGTGATTGCGGAAGGACTCCCAGTACTTCAGCCCCAGCTTTTGCGTGTGCTGCATCGCGGTCTTCCCGTCAAAGCCGCGGAGCGAGTAACTCTGGATGCACATCTTGAATCCGCCGTACGGGTCGGGATCGGCAGATAGCCCGACGACCGGGGAGACCGCCGCGACACCTGCGGCGGCGGCTGCCCATTGCAGAAATTCGCGTCGAGAACCAAACGATTGGGAGGCGGAATTCATGGCGAAAGCTCCTGAGGATTGAGTTGAGGACGATTTAATGAAAGAGAGGATATCGACTCGATTGGCTTGAGAAAAACTGACCAGGAACCGTCTCTTCGTACCAAGTTGCCGCGGGGACTCGGAACCGCACGGCGATTGAATTCTTCCGAAAACCGTTGTCACTGACAAAATCGGAGAGGACAGAGCGCAGCCGTTGCCGATGAATGCTGTGCTCTGTTGGAGACAGCCACCCGACCTGACTGAAGCAGATCGCACCTGCCTCAAGGTCACTCACACTATGTGAAATTGCCCGTCGGCCAACGAGTTCCCAGCCTCAAAGATGGGACATGCCTGATTCTCGTCAGTCAATTCAGACGGAGGTGCCTAAACAAACCGCGTGGGTCGAAACCACCAAAGGGACGTGCTTAAGTACGCCCGGTTTCCACCCGTTTCGCAAAGCGACTCCACCGTCGTAATTCCGCACGAGATCAGGCAAATTGGCCGCGGCTGTCGCAAGACTGACCGCGGTTTTTGCATTGAAGAGGGGCGAGGGCAGAGCCGAAGATTACTCGTTGTCTGCGATTCAACTCGTCCCTCAGTCCTCGCAACTCGCCCCTTCTACTTGCCGCTCAGCCGCTTCTCAACCGCTTTGATCATCGCACCGCATTCGGCGCGAGCGGCGTTGAAGTCTTTCGGGGTGAGGTTCGAGCCTTTGAGGTAGTTTAGCACGATCGCCTCGGCGACAGCGACCTCTTGGCAGACGCCGCCAACTTCAGAGGCGATCTCGACCGGAATCGAACAGACGCCGTTGCGGTCGCCGTGCAGCAATGCCCCTGGATAGACCATCATTCCACCGACAGTCACCGGGACATTCAGCGAAATCATGTGGCAGTAGCCGTGAGCGCAGATCGTCCCGTTCGTGAAGGCCGGAAAGTTCAGTGCTTCGACTTGATCGAGGTCGCGTCCGGTGCCCGAAGTGATCAGGCCGGCGGCTCCGAAAGCCTTGTACGTCGAGCACATCACCTCGCCGAAAGTGGCCGAGGCACACGGCACATCGAGGTCTTGAAACACGATCACCGGCGGGCCGGGAAAGTCAGCGAATGAATCAAGCTGTTGTCCGATTCCGGAATATGCATCGCCACCTTTCGGCGGAGCCATGCTGCGGAAAGTCGTCGTCAGAGCAAAGCCAACCATCGGTGGCAACTTGGGAAAGCAGGACACAATACTGCCGTTCATGTAGCCCAAATTGCGTGGATAACGATTCCACAACTCGACCGCATTTGCGATCGTTGGGGTGTCGTACTTGGCCAATTCCTTCAAAACTTCGGCTGAAACGCCAGGATACTTCGACATGTGGTGCCTTTCGTGGGACAGGTTTTCAACCTGCCAGGGACGACTCAGTGAGTTTGCGGTGATGACGGGCACGCTGGAAACATGCCCCACGTTGGACGACTTATAGCCCAATTGTTACCCGCCTTCAAAAGCGGAGCGTCGTCCGCCAGAATGCCACCACAACACGATTCAATCAAAGGTTTCGCATGTCCGCTCGCCGCACCGTTCACTACGCAACGCTTTCCGAGGTCGTTCAAGATGCCGAGCATCTGATCGGCAATCACCACACCGTCGGAAACTGGTCGTTCGGCCAAATCTGCCAGCATCTGGCGAAGGCGATGACGGCGTCGATCGACGGATTTGGCTTTCAGGCTCCGTGGTTTGTCCGATGGTTGATTGCGCCAATGATGAAAAACTCGATTTTGATTAAGCCAATGAAGCCCGGTTTCAAGCTCCCGAAGAATGCGACTTCTCTTCTGCCGGATGATTCGGTAACTGCGGAAGAGGGTTTGAGACAACTCAAAGCCGGCATCGAGCGTCTCTCGCATGAGTCCCCAACGGCACCGCATCCCGTGTTCGGCAGAATGGCTGGCGAAGAAGTCATGCAGATTCATCTCCGTCATTGCGAAATGCACATGAGCTTCATCGTCCCTGGCGAGAACGGTCAGCCCCCCGCGTGACGAGGATCGGTTCGCTGATGAAACTTCCCGAATGGATCGCGGAGTTCGATGGCCTCGACGACGAGGAAAAGCTGGAAATGCTGGTCGAGCTGTCTGACGAACTACCGCCGACGTCGAATGGCCGTACCGCCGGCTCACAGGCTGAAAGTTGCCGAGTCCAAGAGTGCCAAACCCCGGTCTACCTCTGGGTAGAAGTCGTCGGCGGTCGGGTTCGATTGGAGGCGGATGTCCCCAAGAAATCCCCCACCGTGCGCGGCTTGGTCGCTCTGATGGTGCAAGGACTGGCTGGCGCTTCGCCGGAAGAGGTGACTGCAATCCCAGACGATGTGGTTGGTTATCTCGGCCTGCAAAAAGCCCTCGGAATGCAGCGGCAGCAGGGATTTCGGGGGGTGGTGACTCGCATTAAACGGGAAGTTCGAAAGCTGGCCGATGCGGCAAATTAGTCTGGCAAAAGCGGTTGTAGGCGGGACTTGCTCAATTCTGTCGGCGATTCCGAGAACCGCTCTTCTCAATCGAATTTCGCCCGATATTCTCTCACCCTCGCGAGTGCAGCCGCGCCGCGTGCCCGTCAAACCGCTGCAACGGTCGTTAATCCTACCATCACTGCCGATCGGGAAATCTGCATCGGCCCTGCCTTCTGAAAAATCCGAAAACCCACGATAAGCCCGTTTTTTGTTTGACCCGAAACCGACGGCCGGGTTTGATAGCCCCGCTAAATAGCTGGAAATCGACCTCGCCTCGTCAATTCACCTGCACCTGAATGGAGACCCGACGGATGCCCGCCGCGACCACCGAAATTGAAGTGATCGAAGTCAAAGTTGTGAAGCTCTTGCCGGGAAATTTGCCCGCCTACACCTACATTCCCGGTTCCTCGACACCGCATCCGATCCGTCACCCCAGCGGACACAGCTACGGTCGCAAGATCCGTTCGGTAAAGCCCCTCTCGGCCGAGAACTGGCAAGAGAACCGCAGCTTCCTGCTGGCGATCGACTTGTTCAATCACGGCTACTACTGGGAGTCTCATGAAGAGTGGGATCGCTTGCTGCGAGCCTCTGGCAATGAGTCCATTGTCGGCCGGTTCCTGAAGGGGCTCGTCAAAATGGCCGCTGCCGGCGTGAAGGTGCGCGAGCACAGCATCCACGGCGTGCGTCGTCATGCTGCCTCGGCTGGTGAAGTCTTTGCCGATGTCGCCGCCGAGACCGACGACGAACGCTTCTGCGGACTCGAACTGACTCATCTGCAATTCGCCGCCGACCGTGCGGCGCAACTCGCGTACAAAGAGCGTCACGCTGCCGGTAAGCCGGTTCGCGTCTTCCCGTTCTCACTGGAACCGTTCCCGCTGCCGTTTGCGTAGTTGGTTAACCGTCGATTTTTAGAGCCGCACGTCGTTCATGTGCGGCTTTTTTCATTTCAGCGGCAGCAGCTTGATGTTCTTGAACCAGCAGTCGCTCCCGTGGTCTTGCAGGCCGATGTGCCCCTTGCGTGGGTGAGTGCTGTAGGCGACATCAAACTTGTGAGCCGAGCCGTCCGGGCGCTTGTTCGGTTCGGACCACTCGTCGAAGTTCATGCGCGAGACCTCGTCGCCATTGATTTCGACGACCAACAGGTTTCGGTCACTGGTAACGACGATGTGGTTCCACTCTCCCACGGGCTTCATGGCGTTCTTCGTCGGCTTGACCAAATCGTAAATCGCACCAGTGTCGTGAAAGCCAGCCGTCTGAGAATCGTCGATGGCGATTTCGATGCCGTTGAAGCCGACGTCGCGGCCGGGCCGAGGCATCAGCGGAAATGTCCTCACGAAAATCCCGCTGTTGCATTTGCGACTGATCTTGAAGTCGAGCGACAGCTTGTAATTCTCCCAAGCCCTTTCCGACGTGAGCATGTAGTCGCACGTATGCGGATTGAGGCTGCCTTCTTGGGCGTGCTTGTTGGCCAGTGTCTTCCCCTTGGGGGTCATCCAGCCATCAGTCGTTTTACCGTCGAAGAGCAGCACCCAACCCTCCTTCTTCTCCTGATCGCTCAGCGAGTTGTCGGCAGCGAGTACCGTGACCTTCGCCAACATCAGGGTGACAACAGCAAGCAGTATTGAGCGTTTCATAGCGTCCAGCCTTTGCGATATTCGGTGTGGATGAACTCGTTCACGTTTGGAGCATTCTTGACCTTCAAGTTCTCGGCGTCCCATTCCAGCCGCGTGCCAGGGCTGCGCATCGACAGCACACCCAGCAACACCGTCTCGGTCATCGGGCCGGAGTACTCGAAGTGGTCGACTGGCGGATTGCCCCCTTTGCACGCCAAATACCACTCGTCGTAGTGGCCAGGTGAGCGAGCCATCGTCTTCGGCACCGCCTGACCCTGCGCCTGTAACGCGCTCGGCAGAAGCTGAGGCATCCCACCGTGCGAGCCGTGATACATCTTCCCCTTGCTGCCGACGTAGAGCACTCCGTTGCCCGGCAGTCGCTGCCCGCCGGTCATTTCGGCCGGAGTCGGCGGCATCAAGCCGCCGTCGTACCACGTCATCGTCACCGGAGGCAGTTTCTTACCGGCAAGCTCTCGCGCAGGGAATTGGTACGTCACGATTGCCGCGATCGGAAATGTTTCGAAGTTGAGCTTTTTGTCCTCCAACAGCGTGCCGTCGTGAGTTGTCGTAGCTTCAACCGACGTTGGTGCTCCAAGATTCAGCGCCCAGACCGGATGGTCGATGATGTGGCAACCCATGTCGCCAAGTGCTCCGGTGCCGAAGTCCCACCAGCCGCGCCAGCCGACCGGAGCATACGCATGGTGATAAGATCGCTCCTTGATCGGCCCCAGCCACAGATCCCAATCGAGCGTGGCAGGGCAGGGGGGCGTATCGGTCGGCCGTCCGATCCCTTGCTTCCACAACCGGCCCGCGCGATCAGACCAGACGTGAACCTCGTGGACATCGCCGATCACTCCTGCTTGCAGCCACTCGTTCGTAAGCCGTGAGCCTTCGCTGGCGTGACCTTGATTCCCCATCGACGTGACCACCTTCGCCGCGCGAGCCGCCTTGGTCAGCTCGCGGCACTCGTGCAGAGTGTGAGTCAGCGGCTTCTGCACGTAAACATGCTTGCCCGCCTTGATCGCGGCCATCGCGGCGACGGCGTGAATGTGATCCGGTGTCCCGACCGTGACCGCGTCGATGTTCTTCGCCTCCTTGTCGATCATCACCCGAAAGTCTTTATAGCGGGTCGCCTTCGGATGCGCATTGAACGTCCCCGCCGCGCGAGCGTCATCGACATCACACAACGCGACGAAGTTCGCTCCCAGCTTCGTGATCGTCGCGATGTCGCCACCTCCCATTCCGCCGCAGCCGATGCCGGCCACGTTCAGCCGCTCGCTCGGCGGAGTCTGTCCCTGACCGCCGAGGACATGCCGAGGTACGATCATGAAACTAAACCCAGATGCAGCACTCGCAGCCAGAAACGCACGGCGCGACGATTTAGATTTGGTCATGACAACTCCTGAACGGGACAGAGGTGGATTCGATACAACGGCCAACGATCGCTCGCGGCGGAGTTTATGAAGTGCCGCCGGTGGGGCCAGCCTGCGGCTCACTAGTCTTCGCGGATCGCCGATGCCACAGCGGTCGCAACCTTTCCGGCCAACTGGTTGACCGAGCCTTTCCCGTTCGGGTGTACGCGGTTGCTCAGGAAGATGAAGAACAAGTCGAGTCCGGGATCGATCCACAGCACCGTCCCCGTGAATCCACCGTGCCCGAATGCCGAGTCACTCAATAACTCGCCCCGATTGATCGAGTAGCCCGTCCTTTTGTCCCATCCGAGCCCGCGCACGCCGGTCGATACGCGATCGCCGCGAGTCATCCGCTCGACCGTCTCCGGCAACAGCACGCGGGCACCACCATACTCGCCGCGACCGAGCATCATCTGCGCGTAGACCGCGATATCTTCGGCGGTCGAGAACAGCCCCGCGTGCCCCGCAACGCCGCCGAGTTTGAACGCTCGCGGATCGTGGACCTCCCCCTGCATCCACTTACCCTCGCGCTGTTCGGTCGGAGCGGCTCTCGCTCGCAGAGTTTCGCTCGGCAAGTAACCGGTCGATTTCATTCTGAGTGGCGTGAAGATGTGCTCGCGCGAAAACTCATGCACGTTCTTCTCGCCAACCTTCGCGACGATCTCGCCGAGCAAAATGAAATTCACGTCCGAGTACACGAACTTCGCCCCGACCGGGTTGAGCAGCTTCAGTTCGCAGATCCGTTTGATCGCCTCTTCGCGCCCATGCTCGTAGTCCTTGATCGAGTTGTCGGCGAGCAGCCCACTGTGATGAATCAGCAAATCGTGAATCGTGATCACTTCTTTGCCGTTCACCGCGAACTCAGGAAAGATCGACGCTACTTTGTCGGTCAGCCGCAGCTGGCCCCGCTCGATCAGCAGCATAATGCTGGTTGCGGTCGCCATCGGTTTGGTGATTGAGGCCATGTCGAACAACGTGTCGGTCGTCATCGGCAATTCCGTCGGCTGAAGTTGCTTCTGGCCGAAGGCTTTGAGGAACGCGATTTTGCCGTGCCGCCCAACGCATACGACACAGCCCGGCATCTTCTTTTCGGCGAGTCCCTCGGCGACAAGCTCGTCAATCCGCTGCAATTTCTGAGCGTCCAGTCCAACGGCATCTGGCTCGGCCATTGGCAGTCCGGCCAAGGATTCGCCAGCCATCACGACGACCAGCAGCAAGCCGATCAACCATCGGCCGAACACCATCGGAGCGGGCTTTAAGCCGCTGATTTCGCACGAATCCATCGCAAACCCCACTCGATCACTTGGCGGCGGGAGTGGTCACTGTCAGCCACAATTCGCGAGTCGTGGCGTTGAATGCCGTCAACGTGGCCGACGCCGGCTTCTCGATCGGCGGTTCGGATTTCACTCGGCCAACAATGTGAATCGGACCAGAGAAGGTGACTCCCGCTTCGGTTTTTAACATCAGCTTGACCGACTTGGCGGAGTCCCCCTCTTTCAAAGAGACGATCGGATCGGCCGTCACTTTTTCCGGCAGACCGGTGGCCACAACTTCGATCTCAGAAGTCAACCCGCGTTGGCGATCGACTGTCACCGGTATTTCGAGCGGCTTTTCAGGATTCAGTACGAACGAGTCCGCGGCGACTTTCAATTCGAAATCGGGCTGAGAGGTGAGGGCGGTCAGTCGGTAAAAAAATCTCGGCCCTCCCAAGCCGAACCGATCGGTGATCGAGATACGGTACTCTCCTTCTTCCGGTGCAGTGAAGTTCGCATCGGGGTCGAAGTCCCCCTTCGAACCGTCGTCGACTTCCTGCAATTGCGAACCATCGGCTTTCAAGATCCGCAGCAGCGGATCGAGCGGCGAACCGGCCAAGCGTGCATCCGTCCGCAGTACGATCGCCTGTTTCGCCGCCAGCTTGAGCCGAAACACATCCACCTCGTCCGGCTTGCCAATCACTCCGGTCATCGACGAGGGCAACGCGATCTCTTGTAGCTCGGCTGGTCGCTCGGTCAATTCAACAACCGACGAATGCAGCTCGACCGGCAACGTCAGCGTGTTGCCAAGCAACGGATGCCGCACCACGAACGGATCGCTGGCAGCGGCATCGGTTGACAATTCGGTCAGCTCCGGCAGCAGATTCCAACCGTGCAGCCGCAGCCGCTGTGCCTGTGGTGCGGGCGGCTCGCCTGCCACCAGCCTCCCGACCGACATCGGCTCCGTGTAATCCACAAAAGCTCCAGTCGTCAGCGTCAGCCGGTAGATGTAGTTCGCTCCACCCGCGAACGCGATGCTCGAATTCGCTTGGTCGGGAAAGGCGAATACTCGCACGGCGTAGTCACCGTCCGCCGGAGCCGTGAAGACGATTTGCGGATCGAACCCATGATCGTCGTCGTTGTGTTCCATCACGAACCCGCGCGGGCCGAGCACTTGCAGCACACCGTCCATCGGCGAGCCGAGCGTCCCTTTTGCCATCAACGACGAGACGAGCGTCTGTCCCGCTTTCAGCGAGACCGCGAACGTGTCGACGTCTCCCCCCTTGTCCAGTACACCGTTGACCACAACCTGACTGGACTCCAACTTCTGGGCTTCTTTCGCTGCGTTGTTCGGTTCCTTCTCGGCAACTTCCGCAAGCGTGCCGATCACAAACGGCCGCAGCGGTGATGCCCCCTCTGCATTGAAAACTCGAATCCAGCACAGGCCCGGTGCGGCATTTTCGGCAACGGTCACCTTGAACTTGTTGCCAGACTCAGCGAATTCAATCTTCAAGCCTTCCCGGCTGACCCAGGCCTGCGGCTTGTCGCCGACAGAACCCTGCGCCGCAACTTCCACCGACTGGCCAATCTGACAACCGGAGGGAACCAAGGCAGCGACATTCGGAGGCGCTCCAACAAGCGCCGCGGCAACCAAGAGCAGCGCGGTCGTCACGACATCAGCTCCGGAATCGGAGATGGGTTGCTGACCAAGTGCGACGGTCGGCCTTGTGGCGTGTAAACGATCTTGTCCGGATTGATCCCCAGCTTCGTGTAGATCGTCGAGACAAAATTCTCCGGCGAGCAAACTCGTTCGACCGCCGAATAGCCATGCTTGTCGGTCGCACCGACGACGACTCCACCGGGAGTGCCACCGCCAGCCATCAACACGGACATCGCGCTCGACCAGTGATCGCGGCCCCCTTTGCTTTGACCGGGCAGCGTTGAAATCTTCGGCGTACGACCGAACTCACCCAGAGCGGTGACGATCGTCGAGTCCAACAGACCGCGCTCGCTGAGGTCTTCGATCAGCGTGGCAACCGAGTTGTCCCAGCCGGGGAGTCGATTCGTGCAAGCTCCAAAGATATCCGCGTGATGATCCCAGCCGCCGTCATTGATCGTGACGAAGGGGACCCCCGCCTCGATCAATCGCCGGGCCAACAGCAGTCGTTGGCCGAAAGAGTTGCGACCGTAACGATCACGCACCGCATCCGATTCCTTGTGAATATCGAACGCGGCCTGGGCCAGCGGCGATGTCACCAAATCAAAGCCTTGTCGATAGTAGTCGTCGAGCGCCATGGCCGGATCCCCCGCCGCCTTCTCGTTCATACGAGGCAGCGTGTCGACCAGCTTTCGCAGATCACCGCGACGATGAAACTTGTCCTCAGTCAGTCCTTTCGGCAACGCGACGTCGCGGACCCGAAAGCCAGCCCCGTTCGGGTCGTCGCCGACGACAAACGGAGCGTACTTGGCTCCAAGAAAGTTCGGCCCCCCGGAACGCGTCATCGACGGAATCGAAAAGTATGCCGGCAACCCATTGGGCTTGCCCAGTTCGTGCGAGACGACGGCCCCCATACTCGGATGAAAACTGACGAACGCGCCGCAACCGACCGGAATGCGGGTCGGTGCGCCTGTCATCATGTAGTGGTTGCCGGCTCCGTGATTGTTCTGATCGTGCCGGATCGAGCGGATCATCGTGTACTTATCGAGGATGCTCGCCAGTCGAGGCATGTGTTCAGAAAACTGAACGCCGGGCAGCTTTGTCGCGATCGGCTCAAACTCACCCCGAATCTCTGCCGGAGCGGCTGGCTTTGGATCGAACGTCTCGAAGTGAGTTGGACCGCCGTCCATCCAAATCAGGATGCAGCCCTTGGCCCTTGGAGCGATCGGAGCCGAATCGTCGGCAGCAGTCGCTCGCGCGGCCAAGGCGGAAACGAATCCGCTTCCCAGCCAGCCACCCAAGCCAAGCTTCAAGCAATCACGTCGCGCGAACCCTTCGCAGTTCAATCGATAAGCCATCGAATTTTCCTTATCAGGCGGGACGAAGTCAGGCGGTGGACGGAGGATAACCGCAAAATCGACGATGCAACAGCCAAACTTGATGCTTTTCTCGTGACCGAAGCAGGCCTCGGCTGGCAAAGAGTCCGGAATAGCAGTGCTTCGCGTGATCGCGGTCGGCTGGGTTGTTGATTTTGGGGTGCAGTCAAATTCTCCAATCACAACGACAGCGATCACGGACAACAAGCCGCGTTCGTCGAGATCATCGAGTTGCGCGGACAACGCTTGATCGAGCAGCCTCGAGTGCCGGTCTTGGTACTGCTGGAAGAAGCGATCGTGCATGTCCCGGCCACCGTCACCGAAACCCTCGACGGGTTCGGCGTGCGAACTCTAATTGATCTGCACGAACCGAGTACCCGCTTCGATTCGCAGCAAGTCCGCCAGGTAGACTCCAACGGCCGATAACGTCCGCGACCCAAGCAACTCTCGCCGAGTCCAACCTCGGCATTCAAGAGGTCGCAGTCGGCCGATGCCGAGCATGAGAACTCTTTGGTGACAAGACTCAATCCTTGAACACGAACTCCGGCGTGTTGAGCAATGCCCACATCAGGTCCTCAATGACTTGCCGGCGGACGGCTCCCTCGGCCGCGAACAGTGCGATGGCCGCTTTCGATTCCGCTTCGCTCGGGCGGCGCGAGTAAATCGACAGATACAGACTCTCGACGACCGCAGTCGGTGCGAGTTCGGTCTTCGCCAGTTGAGCCGCCACGCCGCTATCGGTGGTCACCTTCGAGTACAGGTTCTCTGAGTTCATCAGGTGCAGGACTTGAACGACGGTCGGTTCAGACGTCCGTTCGCACGGCGGGTCTTGGTTCTCATCGGGACGGCCGAACGCGTCGAGGAACAGAGACTCGATCCGCACGGTCCAGAGTTCTTTCGCTCGCGTGCCGGGAGCCGACGCCGCGAAGGTGTCAGTCGTGCCGGTGATCTGGCTGATCGAATCGAGCAGTACTTCGCCGCGCAGTCGCTGGCGGTAATGCCGCGAGTAGTTTCGCGTGTCCGATGAGTTTCGGTCATTCGGGACGCTGCTGAGCCCGTAAACGTGCGAAGTCGTGATGCGGCGGATCAGTTTCTTGATGTCGTAGCCGTTGTCGCGGAAGTCGGCGCCCAGAGCCTCCAGCAATGGGCCGTTGCTCGGCGGGTTGGAGGCTCGCAGGTCATCGACCGGTTCGACAAGCCCTCGTTCCATCAGGTCGGTCCAGACTCGGTTGACCATCACTTGAGCGAAGAACGAGTTGTCTCGGGACGTGATCCATGCGGCGAGCACATCGCGCGGATCGGCTTCAGGCGGCAGGGCAGGGGAGTTGCCGAACAGCGGTCGTGGTTCCATCGCCTTCTGCGTCTGCGGGTGCAAGACAGTTCGCGCTTTGCCGCCGGTGAAGATGAATTCTTCAGACCCACTGATCGGAGCCGAGATGCCCGTCCCCTTGCGACCAATTTGGCCGAAGTACGCAGCGAAAGAATAGAAATCGTCCTGTGCCCATTTCTCGAACGGGTGGTGGTGACACTTCGCGCATTCCAGGCGGATGCCGAGAAACAGTTGGCTGACGATCGTCGTCAACTCTTCCGGTTGCCGCTTGTCACGGAACATATTCGTGCTGCCGTTTCGCCAAGTGCTCCCCTTCGCCGAGACCAGTTCGCGAACGAATTGATCATACGGCTTGTTCTTGCGGAAGGCGTCCCGAATCCACGCGTCGTAGTTCAGCACTGACTTGATGCCGACGTGATACGGATTCGGCCGCAGCAAGTCAGCCCACTTGTTTGCCCAGTGCTCGGCGTAGTCCGGTTGAGCCAGCAGGTGATCGACGAGAGTCTCTCGCTTGTTTGGCGACGGATCGTCGAGGAACTGTTTCGCCTCGTCGGCAGTCGGTGCTCGGCCGATAATGTCGATGAAGACTCGTCGCAGAAACGTGTGATCGGGCGCGGGTTCCGACGGAGTGAGTCGCAGTCGCGCGAGCTTTTGCCAGACCTGTTCGTCGATCAGATTCTTGCGAGGCAGCTTGTCGTAAACCTCCTTCGGCACTTCGTTCGTCAGCGGCACCGAAACCGTACAGACCGCGATCATGTTCATGTACCGAGCCATCACGGCTGACTCGCCGGTGATCGTGTTCGTGGAGATCAGCCCGCTGTCATTGACTGCCGCGATCGCTGATTCATTGGATTGAAACTGTGACAGCCGAGTGACGTCGCGCGTCGTGCCGTTCGAGTAGTGAGCGATCACTTTCAACGGCTTCTGATTGTTCGCTCCGAGCACCGCATCGCTCGGATCGACGCTGATCCGCTCCAACTTCGGAGCATTCGGAATCGCTCGCGGAGTTCCCGCCAACACCCAGCTTCGCAAAGTCGCAAAATCGGGGCCATTCGACTCCAGCCGTTTGCCGCCACCGTGAGGCACCGCACCGATCGGCTTGAGCAACAATAAACTTTGCTCCGGCTGCGACGGCGACAACCGCCGACCGCGCGATTCCTTGGTCAAAGTGTCGAAGTCAAAGTCTGGATCGAACGCCAGCAGCGACAACTGAAACCCGTTCTGTCCACGCTGCTTCCCGTGACATGCTCCGGCGTTGCACCCGAACTTCGTGAAGATTGGCTGCAAGTCGAGTTCAAAGTCGACAGAAGGTGGCTCTGCGCCAGATAGGCCCAAAGGCGACATGAGAAGGCCAACAAGAACCAGCCATTGCGACAAACGACACATGAGCGACACCTCAAGTCAATCAAAGTCCACAACTCACCGAATCCCAAGATATCACCCAACCGGGCTCAATGCGAAGCCCGTTGTCCCAACACGACGCACCAGCGAGTGGTCGTTCCGAAAAGACCACTCGCTGGTGCGTCGTGCTGGTTATACCGAAGACGCTTGCGAATCGTCCTCGGTTTGGGGAACTTGACGTCTTCGCATTCACCCTCCGAGGAACCGTTGATGAAAATTACCGAAATTGTCTGCCAAGTGCTGCGTTGTGAGTCGGTCGTAGCCAAGACCGCCAGTTGCCAAGACGTCGTACTCGTGCGAATTCGTACCGACGAAGGACTCGAGGGAATCGGCGAAGCGGACTCCTCGCCGGAAGTCGTAAAGGCGATCGTCGACGCGCCGTTCAGCCATAACATCGCGTGCGGACTGCGACACATTTTGATGGGGGAGAACCCGCTGGAGACCGAGCGGCTGTGGCAGAAGATGAATCGCCGCACGATGTACTTCGGTCGCACGAGCGTCACGGTTTCGGCGATGGCCGCTGTCGATATGGCGCTGTGGGACTTGAAGGGGAAGGCTTTCGGTCAGCCGATCCATCGGCTGCTAGGCGGAGCGTTTCACAAAGAGATTCCCGCTTATGCTTCGATCCTGTTCGGCCGCGACGGTGAGGCGACCGCCGACATCGGTCGCCGCTGGATCGAAGCGGGCTATCGAGCGGTCAAGTTCGGCTGGGAACCGATGGGAATTTCCGAAGCGGTCGATGTCGATCTCGTACGCGGCGCCCGCAAGGGACTTGGCGACAACGCGACGCTGCTGATCGACGCGGGCTGCGTGTGGGATGCTCGCACCGCGCTGCGACGCGCTCACAAGTTTGCCGACTACAACATCGAGTGGCTCGAAGAGCCGCTCCGGCAAGCCGACGTCGAAGGCTATAGATGGCTACGTGATCGCTCGCCGGTGCCGATCGCTGCCGGGGAAGGGGAGTGCGGCCGCGAATCGTTCCGTCCGCTGATCGACCAACACGCGCTTGATGTGTATCAAGTCGATCTCTCGCGCAACGGGTTCACTGACGCCAGCTACATCCGCCAGCGCGTCGAAGAGATCGGAGCACGTCTGTGCAACCACTGCTACACCAGTCCGCTGACCGTCGCCGCCAGCCTGCACTGGTTGAGCACCTGTCGCGACGCCTTCATCTTCGAGGACTGCGTTGAAGACGTCCCGATGCGCAACGACCTGACAGTCGAACGAGTCCAAGCCGACAAAGACGGCCTCATCCGAGTCCCCGACCGCCCTGGCCTCGGTGTCACGCTGAATGAGGAGTTCGTGAAGCGGTATTTGATCGCCGAATCGCAATGAGTTGACTTGCAATGAAGTCAAGAGGGTCCGACATGGCCAAGAAGAAAACCTCCGCCAAAAAAACGAAACCGGCGAAGCCTGCGACGAAGGCACGCAAGGGTAAAGCCGCTGCCAAGAAATCGACTGTTGCCAAGAAACCCACGGTACGCAAGGTCTTGAATGATCCGGAAATCTCGCTTGGCCGGCCGTTGGTCACGCAGGAAGAGAAACTCTACATGCTCTTCAAGGACGACTATCACGCCCGGCAGATTTTTGAGTTCCTGCGAGTCAACACGCTTAAGGAACTGGAAGAGTTCAGCCCGCAGCAGATTGTGCGTCGAGTCTCGAAACCGGTGTTCGACACGGTCGATCGCATTCGACAGACCTTGGCCGAGATGAAACGCTCACTACGCGATGACGAAGCGTATGCCAAAGAATATCGCGACTCGCACTGACTTAGGATGGGCACTGCTGCCCATCCTGTCCTCCACTCCTTCAGAGGATGGCCAGCAGTGCCCATCCTACGAATCGTAGCCCCATGTCTCGCATCGCAATCATTGGAGCCGGCCCGATCGGACTTGAAGCCGCGTTGCTTGCGACGCAACTTGGGCACGACGTGCAAGTCTTCGAGAAGGGCCGAGTCGCCGAGAACATTCTTGACTGGGGCCATGTCCGGCTCTTCAGTCCGTTTGAAATGAACTCGTCCGAGTGGGGCAGGGGGGCACTCACGAAGGTGCTCGGACCTGATGCGTTGCCTCACGAAGACGTGCTGACAGGGAGTGAGTTCGCCGAACGATACTTGATTCCGCTCAGTCGTCTTCCGGAACTCGCGGATCGAATCAACGAGAACTGCCATGTGCTGTCGATCAGCCGGCAACACTTTCGAAAGACCGAGGGGATCGGCTCGAAAACTCGAGGCGCGGAGCCGTTTCGATTGTTGATCGAGCAGAACTCGACTAGACGATCCGTCGTCGACGATTCGTTGGACGATGCCTCTGACGACGACGAACGTTCGTCACCTCCGAATTCGGTTCGACAGGTCCAGGCACGTCACGAAGTCTTTAAATATCGGGTCGACGAACGAGTGCAGTTGGCGGATGTGGTGCTCGACTGTTCGGGAACGTATCCGCATCACAATTGGCTGGGAGACGGAGGACTGCCGTGCATCGGGGAGCGAGACTCGCTGACCGAGAACCACTACCGATTGCCCGTCATTCGCGAGACGGAGTTCGGCGGGCGCATCGTCTTGGTGATCGGCTCGGGCTTCTCCGCCGCCACGAGCGTCGTGGCGCTGGCCGAGTTGGCCAAGCAACACCCTCGGACAAAAGTGCTGTGGCTCGCGAACTCGCAGCCAGAGAAGGGGATCGCGGCTGGTCCGCTGACATTCATTCCGAATGATCCGCTGATTGAGCGTGATCGACTCACCGCGAAAGCCAACGACCTGGCCGTCGTCGGGCACATCTCACGGGCGTCGTTAACAGAAACCAGTTCGCACCCCGTCGTCTGGTTCTCGGATGTCGCTGTCGTCAGCATCACTCGTACAAAGACTTTTCGGGAATTCGACGGCTTCGAAGTCGAGCTGGATTGGTCTCGGTCTCATCAGCTCAGGACGGATGGCCAAAACTCATTTCCCCCGAGCGTCACCGTCGATCGCATCGTCGCCAATGTCGGCTATCGGCCGGATCGCTCTATTTACGAAGAGCTGCACGTTCACGAGTGCTACGGGACTCAGGGACCGATCAAGCTGGCAGCGAAGTTGCTGGGCGAAACGTCGTCCGATTGCCTTTCTCAGACGACTCACGGGGCCGAAGTACTCAAGAATCCGGAGCCGAACTTCTTCGTCCTTGGGTCCAAGAGCTACGGTCGGAATTCCAATTTCCTGCTGCGTGTTGGTATCGAGCAAGTCCGCGAGGTGCTGGCATCATTGAATCATTAGCCGTATCACGACCGTCCTGAAGTGGCCGATCGAGTTAGCCACTCCCCAACGGCCGCGGTGCAGATGAAGGCGAGATCGATGAACTCTGTCGCGAATCCCGAACAACTTCCGATTGTCGAACTTGGCTCGCTGGACGAGTTGTGGTTTCAGGTCGCTGGCACGCGGTGCAATCTGAGCTGCACGCACTGCTTCATCTCATGCAGCCCACACAATGACTCATTCGGATTCCTGTCGTTCGAAGAGGTCGAGCAGCGGTTGCTCGAAGCGGTCGAATGGGGCGTCAAAGAATTCTACTTCACCGGCGGCGAACCGTTCTTGAATCCACAGCTGGTTGCGATGCTTGAGCGGACGCTTGCCTTCGGTCCGGCGACGGTGCTGACGAACGGAACCGTCTTGAAACCGGAATGGCTGGAACGTCTGCGAGCGGCGGAGCAGGGGAGTCTTTACTCATTGGAATTCCGCGTCTCGATCGACGGCCCGACTCCGGAACTCAACGATCCGATTCGCGGCCCGCGCACATTCGAGCGAGCGATGCAGGGGGTCGACCTGCTCGTGCAGTTTGGCTTCTTGCCGATCGTGACGATGACTCGCGTATGGGACGAAGGGCAGGATCATGAAATCCTTGGCCGATTTCGCGATGTGTTGCGTCAACGCGGTTACGGCCGCGCGCGATTGAAAGTGCTGCCGCGATTGTTGCTGGGAGCTGAAGCCAATCGAACGTGCGGTTACTCGTCGTCGGACCGTGTGACGGCGGAGATGCTCATTGGCTACGACCAGTCGCAACTCGTCTGCCAACACAGCCGCGTCGTCACCGATCGGGGCATCGCGGTCTGTCCGATCTTGATCGACTCGCCCGGTGCGATCTTGGGGGACACGTTGCAGGCCGCAAATCGCAGCTTCGCGGTGACTCACGGAGCATGCGCGACCTGCTATCAATTCGGAGCCATCTGTACGAACCCGTCACACAAGTAGTTTGGACACGTTCATCCAAACGGCTCGGACGAGGGCGTCCCAGCTACGAGGACTTTATGCGACTTGCATTCTTCGGCGGCATCTACAGCAACCATCTCGCTTTGGCGGCCGCAATCGCCGATGCGCGGAGCAGGGGTGTCGACGCGATGTGGTGCCTGGGAGATCTCGGCGGATTCGGGCCACACCCGGATCGGACGTGCGAGCTGATTCGCAACAACAACGTCTCGGTTGTGCAAGGTAACTACGATCACAGCATCGGTCACGGTTTGAACGACTGCCAGTGCGGCTACACTGACCCGCGAGACAACCACTTCGCCCAGCTCAGTTACGACTACACGCTCACTCACAATTGTGACGACCATCGAACCTGGATGCGAACACTTCCAGCTCAGCAGCGAGTGGAATTCGACGGTGTCCGATTGCTGCTCTGTCACGGCAGCCCGCGACGGACGAATGAGTTCCTGTGGGATTCGACAACAAGCACGCAGTTCCTCGCGAAGATGTGCGACAACAACGCGTGTGATGTGATCTTGGGAACTCACACGGGGCTGCATTGGCAACGGACGTGGGACGAGCGCGGTGCGGTCAGCACAAAGTCGCGCGGTTTCATCAACGTCGGCGTACTCGGCCGGCCAGAAAACGATGGGACGATCAACGTCTGGTACACATTGCTGCGTACCGGGGGGGACGTTGGGGCAGGAGAGGCTCCCCTTCCCTGGGAAGTGGAATTCGTGCCGCTCATCTACGATCACGAACGACTCGCTTGCGAGATGCGCGACGAACGCTTGCCGGATGAGTTCATCCAGACGATCCTCACCGGCTGGTGGACGACCTGCTTGGAGGTATTGCCGTCGAAAGAACGCCGGCGCGGACAGTGGTGACTTCCCCACACGAAGAGGTTGAAATGCGAGCAGTCGTGCAACGAGTATCCCGCGCGTCAGTGACGGTGGCTGGCGAAGTCGTCGGCCAGATCGGACGAGGCGTTCTTGTGCTGCTGGGAGTGGAAGAGGGGGACGGCCAGGATGAGGCCGTCTACCTGGCTCAAAAGATTTCGGGTTTGCGAATCTTTGAGGATGCTGACGGAAAAATGAATCTCGGTTTGGCAGAAGTCGGCGGCGCGATGTTGGTCGTCAGCCAATTCACATTGCTGGGAGACTGCCGCAAGGGGCGGCGACCGAGCTTCATCCGGGCGGCTCGACCAGAGTTGGCGGACGAACTGTACCGAGCCTTCTGCGCCGAGGTCCGAGGCCAAGGAACTGAAGTTCAGACCGGCCGATTTCAGACTCACATGGATGTCGAGTTGGTCAACGACGGCCCGGTGACCCTATTGATTGACAGCCACAAACAGTTCTGACCTGATGACGACCGAGAGCGGGGCGGAGGGTGAGAAAACGGCTGGCGGTAATCGCCCAATGGGTTTTCGCGGTGGCTTAAAAACACGAGATTTTCCGTTGTTTTCTGCAGTCAACAAACAACATAACAGACATTATCGGACGTTGCGGGTGTCGCAGAAAGTCGATTGGAATTGGGCCGGAGATCTTCAGTAGGCTTCACCGGCGAGGACAGGAGAACCGCGTCAAGCACATCATTTCGCCGAGGCTCGCAGGGCTTGATCGAGGTCGGCAAAGAGGTCGTTCCCGTCTTCGATCCCGACGGAGAGACGCAGTAGGTCAGGTGGGCATGGTGAGCCAGGGCCTTCGATGCTGGCACGATGTTCGAGCAAACTTTCGACGCCGCCGAGTGATGTCGCACGCTTCCAAAGTTGGACCTTGGCGGCGGTGGCGATTGCGGCGAGTTCTCCACCTTTGACTCGGATCGAGAGCATCGCTCCAAAGCCGCCACGCATTTGACGGCAAGCGACTTCATGGCCGGCGAAACATGGGAGGCCGGGATACAAGACCTCGGCGATCGCGGGATGCTCGGCCAATTGTGCTGCCAAACATTGAGCAGACGCAGCGGCCCAGCAGACTCGCGGGTGCAGAGTTCGCAGACCGCGCATCAACAGCCACGCCTCGAACGAACCAAGCACTCCGCCAATTTGAGAACGGATCGTGCGGATGCGTTTCCAGTAGCCATCGGGCTCGGAGGCGAGGCGGGCGAAGAGATCCGTAGGCCGGACACCTACGTCCGCACAACGGGCGGGCTGACCAGACGTAGGCGTCCGGTCGACGGACAACAGGTGGCCGGCGGCGCACAGTGTCGGTCCGGCGATGAGTACTCCAGCGACGAGGTCTGAGTGGCCGTTGAGATATTTGGTTGCCGCGTGCATGACGAGGTCAGCGCCCAGCGTGAGTGGCTGGGTGAAGACCGTCGCGGCCACCGTCGAATCAACAGCCAGTTTGGCCCCTGCGTAATGCGCGATGTCGGCGGCCGCAGCGATGTCGGTGACATGCCAGAGCGGATTGGCCGGAGTCTCCAACCAGATCAGCTTTGTCGTCCCGGGCCGGATTGCCGCGCGGAGTTCGTCGAGGTTGGTGGTGTCGACCAGCGAGACCTGCAGTCCCCAACGGCTGGCGAAAGTCATCAGCCAGTTGCGGAGCGCCCAGTACATGACGGTCGGAGCGATCACGTGGTCGCCCGGATCGAGTGCCTGAAAACAAGCGGTCGCCGCAGCCATGCCGGAGGCGAAGACGAGGGCGTCAGTCCCCTGCTCCAAAGCCGCCAGCGTTGCTTCCACTTGGTCGAACGTCGGGTTGTCGGCTCGCGAGTAGCAACGGCCAGCGCTGTATTCGTTGTCGGCGTCTCGCTCGAACGTTGTCGAGACGTGGATCGGCTGCACGATCCCCTTCGTGACTGGCTCGACCAGGCCGAGTCCTTGGGCCGCGAGCGTTGCGGGAGCGAGTCGTTGGTCGGACATGGGAGTGCTCACGCCGTGGCGGCTTCTTCGAACTGACCCATCTTGCGGAACTTGTCGTAGCGCCGTTGGACGATTTTGTCTCGCGGGATCGTTTCCAGTTGGCGGAGTGCGCGGAGCAGCGACATCTTCAGCGTCATGGCCATGCGGCGGTGGTCGCGGTGTGCTCCGCCAAGCGGCTCGGGGATGATCTCGTCGATGACTCCAAAACCGAGCAGATCCCTGGACGTGAACCGCAAGGCTCGCGCGGCGAGGTCGGCGTGCCTGGCATGCTTCCACAGGATGCCGGCGCAGCCTTCGGGGCTGATGACCGAGTAGTACGCGAACTGCAACATCGCGATGTAGTCGCCGATGGCGATGCCGAGCGCTCCCCCAGAGCCCCCTTCCCCGATCACCGTGCAGACGATCGGTGTGTTAATGCGAGCCATCTCGCGGAGATTATAGGCAATGGCGTAGGACTGACCGCGTTCTTCGGCACCCAGGCCGGGGTAAGCTCCGCCGGTATCGATGAAGCTGATAATCGGAAGCTGGTACTTGGCGGCGAGCTGCATTTTTTGCAACGCCTTGCGATAGCCCTCCGGATGCGCCATGCCGTAATTGTGCTCGGTCCGTTCCTTGAGGTTTCGCCCCTTTTGCTGTCCGACGAACATGACTTTCTGGTCGTCGATCTTGGCGAATCCGGTGAGAATGGCTCGGTCGTCGCGATAGGCGTGGTCGCCGTGCAGTTCGATGAACTCGTCGAAGATCAATTCGAGGTAATCAAGCGTCTGCGGCCGATGGCTGTCGCGAGCCAGCTTAACGACATCAGCGGGATCGAGATGATCGAAAATCTCACGAGTGAGCCGGGCAATCTCCAGCCGCATATTGCGGATCGCCTCTTTGATGTTTGGCGGCGGATTGGGCTTCGCTTCAAGCTTGGCGAGTTGTTGTTCGAGTTCGACGATCGGCTTTTCAAATGGCAGCGGGATGCGGTTCGAGGGGTTCGGTCGATTGCTTTCCGACGGCAAGTATTCGTCTCCCGCCGAATGTTGGTCATCGTCGCTGGAGTGATTCGCGTTGTCCGCAGACATGGAGGCCTCTGATTTTGATGCTCGCAATTGAGGTCGGGACGGTCGCAAACTCGTTTTCGTTTTGCAAGGCGCAACTCAAGATGAGTCGCGAATCGTGCATACCTCACAGAACGTCTGGCAACTCTTCCATCATCGGCAGGTCTTCCACGTTCTTGGCAGATGGTGGCGGCTCTGGCCTTTGACCGGGATTACGGGGCGAACCGGGGATGGGGCGTGCCGCAGTCGTTGGTGGTTCCGAATCTGGCTGAGGCTGGTTCGGTGGAGCGATCTGCGGCACCTGCGGTGGTGCACCAGGCATTCCAGGCATCGGCATTCCCTGTTGCGGCATCATGGCTGCAGGTTGCATTGGGACGGGCATCATGCCCGGCATCATCCCTGTTCCGGGGGGATAGCCCGGCATCTGTTGTGGCATCCCTGGATAGCCGTAACCGGGCATCGGCACGAACTGTCCAGGCATCATTTGTGGCATGGGGATGAACGGCATCTGCGGCGCGAAAACGGGAGCCATCGGCATGGGCATCGTTGGCTGAGGTATGGTTGCGGCGGGTGGCACACTGGAAGTCTGCTTGGTTTTCGAAGGCTCCGGTTTGTCGGCCTTTGGTTGTGTCGACAACTTCGCGGCGGCAGCGGCGGCAGCGGCGACCTGCTTGGCGAATTCCGGATCGACCTTCGCTTTTTCGGATCGAGTGTGATCGGTGCGGCTATCGAGTCGCTTGCCCAGGCTTTGTTGTCCTTCCGCCGCCTTCTCTTCAGCGAGCCGTTGATCTCGCAGTTTTTCCGGGTCTTCTTTGAACGGTTGGATGTTCCGAAATTCCGACATCACTTCCTGCATATTTTTCTGTCGGTCCTTCGGCTTCTTGGCGAGCATCCGCAACACCATGCGGTCCATCTCAGGAGTGACATTTTTGTTGAGATCGGAGGGTGGAGCGGGAATCGTGGTCAGGTGTTTCATCAGCAGATCTTTGGGTGTGCTGCCCTTGAACGGCATCGTGCCGGTCAGACATTCGTAGAGCGTAATTCCCAAACTGTAGATATCGGTCGCGGGCGTCGACGGTTCCTTGCGAATGGTCTCCGGCGCGATGTAAGTCAGCGTGCCGCCGATTTCCTTCTTGCCGCTGAACATCTTTCCTAACGCGCCTTTGATTTTTTCCGACAGCGAGAAGTCAATGACTCGTACCTCGGAAGCACGGCTCATCAGAATGTTGTCGGGCTTCACGTCCAAGTGCACCCAGCCCCGCTCGTGCATGTGATGCAGGGCTTGGCAGGTACATTCCACGAGTCTGCGCAACCGAGACTGCACGCCCACGATGTCCAGCAGAATGTTGGATTTGAGATTCGGAGCTTTGAACAGTTCCAGAATCAAATAGATGTTGGTCTTGCGATGAACTGTCGCGACCCACTTGATCAGGTTGGGGTGATCCAGCGATTGGGCGACTTTGCCTTCATGTTTCAAAGTCGCAATTTGCTCGGGATCTTTCATCGTTTCAGAGAGCAGCACTTTCATGGCAAAGCGGTTGGTGGTGTTCTCCTCCTGAACTTCCAAGACCTGAGCGTGCTTGCCCATCGCGATCGTCCCCAGGCGGACGTAGTGATCGATTTTATTGTCTTCGGCAGTTGGTGTTTTTTTTTCGTCGGTCACGATGAACTCTCCGGACGTGCGTTCGGCGGAGGCAATTTGCAGGGTGCTCCCCTGCCCTGTTCGTCACAAGGTATGGTTGCCCCTTCTGTAACCGCAAGTTGGCAGCTTGTGGCTTGGCCGGTCAACCGCAACAATCTGCAACCCAATCGAGCAGGTGGCACGCCTGCTTCACCTGCAAGAATCACAGGCAATCCGCCTGTGCGAAGACAAGGAGTTCGCCGTGATCGCTGTCAGCCAATTGATGCTCGTGACCGCGTTATTGTGTTCCGGAGCCGATGTGCTCGGCGACGCACCGGGTCTGGAACTGCGATACACGGGCACGCTGGCACGCGTCACTCGCGCGGCGACCGAGCAGCCGTACAAGAAATTCACGCTCTTAGCCATAGCCACTCGGCGGGTCGACGGGACGAGAATGACGTACCTGACCGATGAACGGGGAGGCGGAACCTGGGCGTGGCCGGAACGATTCGGCTTGCTGGAACTCAACTCCCAGAACAAGCCGGCCAATGAGGCGACGATCCGATTGCTCGCCGAGCATGAAGGGCATTTGAATCCAATCGCGCTTCGGCAGCCATTCTTCGAGTTTCCTGAGCAACTCCGCGAAGACGCCGAGGGCGAGTGGGTGTCCGGACCGCAGTCCTACGAAGTCGCCGACGGAACCAAAAGAATCAAAGATCTCGAATGCCACCTCGTGCGCGTCTCGACGAACAATGGCCGCAAGCAGCGTCTGTGGATCTCGACGGCGGACAACACCCTGCTGGTCGCTGCCGAACAGCAGATCTTCATGGGCCGCGGCGACGAGTTCCAATTGAAGCTCGAACTGGAATCGGCCAAGCCGCTCGACGCCGCCGCATTGGCCAGGCTTCAAAAGCCCTTTGACACTCTGTTGGCCCTGAAAATTCAGATGAACCGTCCGGACGGCGAGACGAAGGTGGAACTGAACGACGCCCAAATTGCCTCCGCCAAGAAAGTCGTCGACGGGTTGCAAGCCTCCGCCGAAGGAACGCCGCTCGCACCGCTGGCCGCCGTCATCAGCCGTGACGTGAAGTCGCAAACCCAGCGAGCGGACGACGTCGCCAACGTCAGCAAAAAATTCGTCGGCCAGCCCTCCCCTGCCTTTGAGTTGAAGACGATTGAAAACAAGACGATCAGCTCCAAAGACCTCGCCGGCAAGATCGTCGTGTTGCACTTCTGGGACTACGACAGCGAGCCGCTCACCGAACCCTACGGACAAGTCGGTTATCTCGACTTCTTGTCAAACAAGCGTAAGCGATACGGCATCGAAGTCATCGGCGTCGCGACCAACGAGAGCTTCGCCGATCCCGCGAAGACAACCGGCGCGCTCCGTTCAGTTCGCAAGCTGCGCGAGTTCATGAACCTCGGCTACCCGATCGCCACCGACGACGGCACGCTCGTCGCCAAGTTCGGCGACCCGCGCAAACTGGGAGCCAAACTCCCGCTGTGGGTCGTGATCGACCCTGATGGCAAGATCGCTCATTACCACGTCGGCTACTACGCCATCAAACCCGACGAAGGCCTGCGCCCGCTCGACGAAGCCGTGATGAAGCAGATCAAAACGAAGTAGTCGAACGGTACCGTTCATCGGGCTGCGGCAAACGACGTTGATTTCAGAAACCGCGCGGCCCGCGGCTCCGGTGCAACGGATTGTTATGCCCGCTATTGCTGCGTGCCACGTTTCCGACCGCGTAGATCCAACAAGAACGCGACAAACGCAATAGCAACTGCGCCAACTCCAACGAGCCACCACACACCATTATGTCTCAGTCGAAAGTAGAAGAAGAAAGCCAAGGCAATGAATGGCACTACGCGGGCGAGGACCAGCAAAGCTCTGAACCAGAGCGCGGGTGTCGGTAGTCACCCGATGAGGCCAAGCACTTGCTGTTGTTCGTCCTCAGTGCGGGCAGAGAAGTTTGCAGCCAGCTTTTTGGCGGCAGCAACTTGCGATGCCTGCAGCGCCTTCAATTCTTCAGCGGCTGCCTCATCGCCGTTCCATTGGCGAAGAGCCAACGGTACCTCAGACACATCCAACCAGTCGTTGCCAATTGTTAGACATGTGTTGAGGAACATCTTGATTGCATCAACTTGTTGATCCGTGAGGCAAGCGAGCAACCGCTTGATGCAGTCAGGGTCGCTAAGTCGGTAAATGGTTGAATCCGTGCTCATGGATTTTGATTCACGATAACGACGAAGCGAAAAACGCATGTATGCGGGGAGATGAAATCGTAAGCCTTCGTCGTCCATAAAGCAGAGGACGGACGAATGAATTTCAATGTCTTCATCGGGAATCCGCTGCCAGTCATGGAGTTCATCCTGCTCGCGCGCGGCGGCTCGTTCGTCGTTTGTGCCGTAGACGTCAATCACGTCTGCTTCGCGGAGTGAAACGCCGTGCCCGAGCGTAACTCCGGCGAAAGCATACGCGATGTAGTCTACTGCGTCGTTGATTTGCGTTGTGAGCATACGCGGATGTTCGTCGCGGGCATAACAGTTACGTGTGCCGCGTGCGGCCTCGTACGGCAGGGAACGCAATGCGGCGATTGAGACAACCGCAACCTATCTCTGCATATACGATCCGACAAGTTCCTCGGGTAGTCCGCAAATTCGCGGAGATCGGCGGCATGCGGCCTCTCTCCAATATCCCGTGTACGGCCTAATATTTAGGCCGCACGGAAAGGCCGCACGGAAAGGCCGACCGGCGCGCCGCGGAGGGCCAAGCTGGGAATTGGCGAGGCTCGGATGCTTCGGATTCGGCAGCGGCCCGATAAGATAGCCAGACACACTCGCGCAACTCAAGTCGCGCATCTTGTCGCACTTCTCGATGATGTTTCTCTCGACGTGGGAGGAAGAGCGTTGGGAGGGGGAGTTGGCGGCGTTGGCGACGGAGATGGATCGCGGGTTGGTGACGTGGACGGTGACTCGTGGGGCGCAGCCGTCGCTCGACGGGAATGCGGCAGCAATGATCAACGCGGCGGAGTTCTTGCGACATGTGCCCGACTTCCCACGCGACCAGTTGTTCTTGCTCAAGGACTTTCATCCGCATCTGGCCGATCCGCACATCTTGAGGCAGTTGCGAGACCTCATGCCGGCACTCATCGAGCAGAACAAGACGCTGTTGTTCATGGGGCCGGAGACGGAGATACCGGTTGAGTTGCAAAAAGATGCCTTGAAGTTTCATTTGCCTTTGCCGGGTCTCGACGAATTGCACACGGAATTGAAAGGGGTGCTGGCGGGAGAGAACGCACACCGCCCTGCCCCGTTGTTGGTCTCGTCGGAACAGGAAGAGCGGCTCGTCCGCACGATGCTGGGACTGACGGCGGCCCAGGCTCGGAAGTCGTTCCAGCGAGCGTTCCTTGGCCGGAGCGAAATCGACGAGGAGATTTACTCGCAGCTAATCGGCGAGAAGAAGGTGATGGTGCAAGGCTCGGAGATGCTCGAATTTCAGGAGCTGACCGAGGGAGTCAAAGACATCGGTGGCTTGGATGGCCTGAAGGATTGGGTCACCAAGCGTTCGCTGGCCTTCAGCGAGAAGGCGCGATCGAGTGGCATTCCGGCTCCGAAGGGCGTGCTGCTTCTGGGAGTGCAAGGTTGCGGCAAGAGTCTCACGTCGCGAGCGATCGCGAAGTTGCTGGCGTTTCCGCTGGTGCGGTTGGATGTCGCGACGCTGCTGAGCGGCGACAAGGGGCAGTCCGAGAAAAACATGCGCGACGTGCTGGCTCTGATGGAGATGATCGCTCCCGCCGTGCTGTGGCTGGACGAAATCGAAAAGGGTTTTGCCGGCGCGAACGCAGAGACAGGATCAGACTCGACGATGGTCCGCATCATGGGCCGCTTCCTGACCTGGATGCAGGAGAACCCGGCTCCCGTGTTTGTCGTTGCGACGGCCAACAGCGTGACCGGCCTGCCTCCTGAGATGCTACGACGCGGTCGCTTCGACGAGCTCTTCTTCGTCGATTTGCCGAATTATCACGAACGCAAACAGATTCTGGAAATCCATCTTCGCAAGCGTGGCTTCGATTCCGCGAGCTTTGACATTGCCAAGCTGGCGGAACGGAGTGAAGGCTACAGCGGAGCCGAGTTGGAACAGGTCGTCCTGGCCGCGATGGTGGAGACCTACGGCGGTGCCGACGGCATCACGCAGGCGGCGTTGGAAAAGGCTCGCGAGGAAACCGTGCCGCTGTCGGTCACGATGGAAGAGAAAATCTTCCAGCTTCGCGAATGGGCCAAGGGACGCTGCCGTCCAGCGACCCCCGACAGTCGCGTGCTGCAAATGCTGGAAGCCGAGCAACGGCAGAAAGCCAAAGCTGCAGGTGACGAGCACTCCCTCGAAGACAAGCCATTTGCGTTTGATCCAACCGAATTGGAACCGGAGGAAACTGATGTGGCGTGGAAAACTCCCGCTCAAAGCGGTGATCTTCCGGCGGCGTTGTTGGAATACGTTCGAACTCATGACGGCGTGACGATTCCACAATTGCAATCGGTCTTTGCAGAGTTCCTCGCGACTTCGGGCGAACAGGGACTCGCGCTACGATCCGATCCAAATCTGATCCTTTGGTTGGGTTTGAGCGCCGAGTTCGCTGGTGAGCTCTCGAAACTCATCAGCAACAAACGCTTGTTTCTGCGAATTGTCGACACAGCAGCTTTCGGAGAATCGGAGACCGAGATCAACCTTCCCAAAGTGATCTCCCTGCCCGACAACAAAGTTTCGAAACCAGCCTGGTTGCCAACTTGTCTGACCGATCTGGCTCCCGAAGCGCCGGATTCTCGATTGGAACGAGTCGCTCGGATGATGCTCGCAAAATGATTCCCAGACCCCAGTCACGGCGGAGTTTGAAGTGCTCGCAGCGTGGACTATTGCTGCTGGTTGGGGTTGTTGTCGGCGGATTCAACTTGGTTTTTAGCGAGTACGGTCCTGGTGGGCAGCCTGCTCGCAACGACAAACAAAAATCAGCGGACACGACGCACGAGCCAATTCCAGATGACTCTGCTCCGCAAGAACTCAAGCAGCTCATCGCGGACGGCAAAGTCAAAGTTGTCTACGACTCCGACCCGGATTTTGTGAAAGCTCGGCGAGGCTGGGCCGACTTTCATGTTCTGCTGGATCACTCCTTTAAATACGGACTGATGAAATCGCGAAAGAATGACCGCTGGCAGGTGAAAATCCACGTCACTAAGGTGGAGCTCAAAATCGAATTGACGCACCTGATTCGGCTGCCGGTGACGTTCAAATCACCGGACGTCTGGAAGGGGCAAATCCTCCGTCATGAGTTCGATCATGTGGCGGTGAGTCTCGATCCGCGACCGATGTTGTTGTTGCGTTATTTGCTCAAGCACTTACCGGTGATCGAACGGACGTTGGAACCGCAGGAAGAGCCGTCGAACGAACGGATCGGTCAGCTCATCAATGAGGAGATCGAACGACGTCGCCAAGCGGTGATCGACTTGATGAAGCAGAACAATATGCTGCTCGACATGGCAGGGGCTCACGGAATTCGGAGAGTGCCCGATCGAGCCGCGTTCTTCGCGAAGCTTTACTCGAAGGCACATCTCGCCGACCAGAAGTTTCCGTTCGTGGATCAGGTACTCAAATTGCTGGATTCGAAGGAGTACCAGAACGCCGAATTGCGTTTCCTGCCACGCGATCCGGCCGAGTAATCTAAACGAACGGTACTCCGCCTTCGCCGATCGAGATACACTGCCGCTCTGCCGACGACACCCTGCCCGTGAGGCCTTCCGATGCGAATCCTGATCTGCGCCGCGTGCTTGTCATGCGGGATTGCCGCAATGGCTGATGCCGCAGAAATTGATTACCTCAAAGAGGTGAAGCCGTTGCTGGCCGCCAAGTGCGTTGCCTGTCATGGGGGCTTGCGACAAAAGGGCAACTTGCGTCTCGACACGGCAAAGTTCGCGCTTAAGGGAGGCGACAGCGGTCCAGCCATCGTGATCGGCGACAGCGGCAAGAGCCTATTGATCGCAGCCCTTCTCGGCGAAAACGGCCGCACAAAAATGCCGGTTGAAGGGGAGCCGCTCAAGCCGGAGCAAATTGACATTCTTCGCCGTTGGATCGATGCCGGAGCGGATGCTCCCGCCGACGAGCCGGTCGCCGACCCTCGCGACCACTGGGCATTTCACAAACCCGTTCGCCCACCAGTCCCTCTTTCTTCGGGAGAGGGGGCCGGACAACTGCGCAACTCGATCGACGCATTCATCGCTGCCGAGCACGAATCGCGTGGCCTGACGCCTCTGCCCGAAGCGGACAAGGCGACCTTGTTGCGACGACTATTCATCGACCTCGTCGGACTACCGCCCACCTCCACCGACCTGCAGGAGTTTCTCAATGACAACGAACCCGATGCCTACGAGCAGGTCGTCGATCGCCTGCTCGAATCACCAGAGCACGCGCAACGCTGGGCGAGGCATTGGATGGACGTCTGGCGGTATAGCGATTGGTACGGCAGCCGGGGCGGCAACGAACTTCGCAACTCGCGCCGGCACATCTGGCGCTGGCGCGATTGGATCATCGAATCGCTCGCGGCTGACAAAGGCTACGACCGTCTGATCGTGGAGATGCTGGCCGCCGATGAAGTCGCTCCCGGCGATCGCGACGTCGGCCGCGCGACGGGATTTCTTGGCCGCAATTATTACGTCTTCAATCGCAATGTCTGGCTGCACGACACCGTGGAGTTCACGTCTGCTGCGTTCCTCGGGCTGACATTCAAATGTTGTCGCTGCCACGACCACAAGTACGACCCGCTGGCTCAAGAAGAGTATTTTCGACTGCGAGCGTTCTTCGAACCGCTCAACGTCCGCACCGATCAGCTCGCCGGCAAGAGTGATCTCCTCACGGGCATTTGGCCGGCGGGCGCGCCTCCCGGCAACAAGCTGAAAGATGGCGACGATTTTGTGTTCGATGCCGACCTCGCCGTGCCGACGTTTCTTCTGGATCGCGGCAATGAAAAGAATCCCGTGACCGAAAAGCCACTCACCCCCGGCGTGCCGAGTGTCCTGAATCTACCGTTGTCCCCCATCGAACCCATCAAGCTGCCGCTCGAAGCGTTCTATCCGGAACTGCGTGCTGAACGTCGGCAAGACTTGATCGAGCAGGCCAACGCCGCCGTCACGCAAGCTCAAGCGGAAGTTGTCAAAAAACAAAGCGCCGTCGAATCTGCAAAGACGAAACTGGCGGCAGCCGAATCGCGATTGTCCGGCAACAACCCAGCCGAAATGAATCAGCCGTTCCTCAACGAAGATTTCGCGACTCACAACAAAGAGTTCTGGAAAATCCTCAGCGGCGATTGGGTCTTCGAGGATAAGAAGCTCAAGCTCAAAACGCCTGGCCACTTCGTCACGATCGCGACACAGATGAATCATCCACAGAATTTCAAAGCGACGTTGAAATATCGCACGCTGACAGGTGGCTCGATCGGTTCGGTCGGTCTGTTTTTCGACATGGTTGAACTCAGAGATGCGCAAGCCGTTTACACGGCTTTGGGCACGGGTCACTCGACGGTGCAAGCGTTTCACCGTCGCAACGGCGCGGAGGCCTACCCCGCCGCTGGCATCGTTCCCGCCAACGTGAAGGTCAACGAAGACGCGACACTGGAAATCACCGCCCGCGGACAGGAGTTGAAAATCTGGTTCAACGGCGAGCTGAAGCTGACCTACCAGATGCCGACCCCTCGCCAACCAGGTCGTTTCGCGCTGTGGTGTCACGAGGGAGTCGCTGAGTTCCAATCCTTGCGGATCATCCCGTTTGAGCCCAGCGTCGAGGATCTGCGGCTCGCCTTGCGAACCGCGGAGTCCGAGGCAGTTCTGGCGTTGAAATCGATCGAAGTGGCTCGTGCGGAGGTGACGGCGGTTGAAGCTCGCATAGCTGCGGAAGTCGAAAAGCACTTCGCTCGGACGCCTGCGTCTGAGAAACCGGATGTGGCCCTTCGAGCTACGATCGCCAGTCGTGCGGAGCGACTCGCCACGCTTGCGAAGGCGGAACTCGAAGTGATTCGCGCCGCACAGCAATTCGACATCGCGACAACTGCTGCGAAGTCTCAAGACGCAAAGGCGCAAGAGGCTCTCAAAGCGGCCGAGGCAAAGCTCAACACCGCTCGCGCTGCCGTCGAATCCGCAAAGGCCAACTCCGCCAAAGAGGATACGGCTTACACGTCTCTTGGCCCGACTTATCCGACCACCAGCACGGGTCGCCGGCTCGCACTCGCACGCTGGTTGACGAGTAACGACAACCCGCTCACTGCCCGCGTTGCGGTCAATCACATATGGAAACGCCACTTTGGAACGGCTCTCGTTCCCAGCGTTGCCAACTTTGGACTCAACGGCAAACCGCCCACCCACCCTGCCCTGCTCGACTGGTTGGCCGTTGAATTCATGGAGAACGGCTGGAGTCTGAAGCGTCTGCACCGTCTGATTGTCACCAGCGCGGCATATCGGCGAGCGTCGTTCGACACTCGCCCGACGAGCGGGCGAGGGATTGAAAACCATTCGATCTCCGACCCCTCGCTTGCGCGTCGGGCTCGCTTGCAAAACGCGAGCCTCGATCCCGATAACCGATTCTACTGGCGGGCCAACGTGCGTCGCATGGAGGCCGAAGTGGTGCGCGACACGATATGGTCTCTGACCTCGGGGCTCGATCGTTCGTTTGGCGGTGCGGAACTCGAACCGACAGCGGCCGACACGACACCGCGCCGCAGTCTTTATTTCCGGCACACACCTGACGATCAAGCCACGATGCTGGAACTCTTTGACGGCCCCTCGGCCGCCGAATGCTTCGAGCGAACCGACAGCATCATGCCGCAGCAGGCGCTGGCGCTCGCCAACAGTTCGCTCGCGCTGACGCAGTCCCGAAAGCTGGCGAGAACGTTGTCGCAAGCTCCGGCCGGCACCGCGCTGACCAGCGATGTTGATTTTCTGCGAAGCTTGTTTGAACGCGTTCTCAATCGCAGCCCGAACGCCGAGGAACTTGCAACGACTGAAGCGTTCTTGCTGCGCCAGACTGCGGCGCTGGCCGATCCGGCTAAACAGACGCGGACGAAAACGGGGCTGAACAGCTCACTCGCTCCGGCAACAGACCCGCGATTGCGGGCCCGCGAAAACCTCGTGCTTGTCCTGTTGAACTATCACGAATTCGTGACGATTCGCTGATCTGCATTTCCGACCACGAAACTGGCAATCGATCGAGCAGACTGCTCGGCATCGTTTCGGTGAATCGATCCGCGTCTTGAGCCACGATGAATTCCGAAACCGCTGCTAAACTTCCGCAAATTCGTCAATCAGATTTCCGACTTGTGTGATCAGAGCAACGAGCTAACCTGACTCCCCTGCCCTGTGAACTTTGCGAATCAGACTGGAGCCTGACTGTGGCGACGCATCACGAATCGTTCCCCTGCCATCGGACTCGCCGGAGCTTTCTGGCGGATTTCGGCGGCGGCTTCACCGGCTTGGCGATGGGGGCAATGCTGCACCGCGACCGCGTCGTTCGAGCGAATGACGATGCGGCCAGAAGCGTCATTGATGGCCAACCTCAGAAACAGCCCAAAGCCAAGAGTGTGATCTGGCTCTTTATGGGAGGCGGCGTCAGCCACATGGAATCATTCGATCCGAAACCGGCACTTAACAAGTACGCCGGGTTGACGATCGAAGAATCTCCCGTCGCGGACAAGGTGCTCAAGTCGCCGTTTTACCGAAAAAATGTGCGCGACTTCGCCGGTGGGCCGCGCAAACTGATGTCGAAGCTCTATCCGATGCAGATTAGCTATCGGCCTCGTGGTGAATGCGGAGTTGAGGTGACCGACTGGTGGCCGCACGTCGGTTCGATGATCGACGACATCGCCGTCGTCCGCTCGTGTTGGTGTACCGACAACGATCACGCGGCTCAGTACGAGATGCACACCGGGCATCATATCTTCGACGGCTATCATCCCAGCGTTGGCTCGTGGGCGCATTACGGTTTGGGTTCACTCAACGACGACCTGCCGAGCTTCGTCGCGATCGGCGAACCACCCGGTGTCTGCTGTGGTGGCAAGGGTGCTCAGAATGGAGCGTATCTCGGCCCCGAGCACAACGCCGTGCATCTGAAGTTCGACGCGAACAATCCCCTCCCGTACGCCTCACCCGGCCCGGAAGTGTTTCAAGAAGAACAAGCTGCCGAGTTCGAGCTGCTTCGCGAACTCAACAACTTGTCCGCCGCGAAGCATCCCGACGACTCTTTGGTGCGAGCACGGATCAAGTCGTATGAACTCGCCTTCCGCATGCAGACGTCGATCCCGGAAGTCTTCAAGATCACCAACGAGACCGCCGCGACCGCCGACCTCTATGGCTTAAACAACTCCGTGACGAAATCGTTCGCTGAGTCCTGCCTCCTCGCGCGCCGCTTGGTCGAGCGTGGCGTCCGCTTCGTGCAGCTCTATCACGGCGGCGGAGGGGGCGGCTCGTGGGACGCGCACTCGAACTTGAAAGACAACCACGGCAAGCTCAGCCCGCAAGTCGATCAACCCATCGGCGCGCTGTTGCAAGACCTCAAGCAACGCGGTCTGCTCGAGGAAACGCTGGTCGTCTGGGCCACCGAATTCGGCCGCACCCCCGGCGAAGAGGGCACGAAAGGCCGCGACCATCACCCCTACGGATTCTCCTGCTGGCTCGCCGGCGGCGGCATCAAGGGCGGCATCGCACACGGCACAACGGACGATATCGGCTTTCATGCCGCCGAGCACCGCCACTACGTCACCGACATTCACGCAACGGTTCTGACGCAACTCGGCCTCAACCCCCGTTCCCTCGAAGTTCCAGGACACAAACGGTTGGAGATCGAGTTTGGCAAGCCGATTCGCGAGATCGTGGCGTGAGTGTTTCAGGCTGTGGAATCGCCTCCCTCCAATTGAATTGGTCGAGAACATCAAGTGAGGATGACTTCATACCGGCATTTGGCAAGCCTGTTGCTGTGCGTCCTGGTGTCCACACGACTCCGAGCGGACGAACAGCCTCAAGTCATCTCCAACCTGCTCGTGCCGTTGGTCGATAAATTCAAGGTCCCGGCGTTGGCGGCTGCGGTGATCGAGGGCAATCGGCTGACCAAGTTGGGAGCGGCCGGAGTTCGGGCACGTGGCTCGGAGGCGAAGGTTGAATTGGACGATGTGTGGCATCTCGGTTCGTGTACGAAGGCGATGACGGCGACGTTATGTGCTCGGTTGATCGAGCAAGGGAAGTTGAAGTGGGACTCGAAAGTTGGTGACCTTTTCGCGGATCAGGCCGAGCAGATTCATGCCGATTGGCGTGGTGTGACTTTGGAGCAACTGTTGTCGCATCGCGCCAGCTTGCCGTCGATTCCTCCGTTGCCTCTGTGGCTAAAACTGGTGGGACACGACGGGAGCCGGGATGGTCGTGAGATGTTGCTGAGCGGTGGATGGCTCAAGTCGGCTCCGGCAGTCGCTCCTGGATCGAAATGGGAGTACTCGAATGCCGGTTTCATGCTGGCCGGACTGATGGCTGAACGAGCGGCCGACAAAGATTGGGAAACGCTGATGCGCGAGCAGCTCTTCGAGCCGCTCGGAATGAAATCGGCCGGGTTTGGAGCACCTGGATCAGCCGACCAGGTCGATCAGCCACGCGGGCACAATGCCTTCGGGATCGCGATGAAACCGGGCAAGGGAGCCGACAATCCACGTGGGCTTGGCCCAGCAGGGACGGTGCATTGCTCGCTGCGCGATTGGTCGAAGTTCATCGGGTTGCATCTACAAGCGGCTCGCGGCGAGTACAAATTGCTCAACGCAGAGTCCTTTCAGCGTCTGCATGCGCCACAGCCGATCGACGACAAATCAGGCTACGCTTTGGGTTGGGTCACACTCGAACGCCCGTGGGCGAACGGCTCGGTGTTGATGCACAACGGCAGTAACACGAAGTGGTATTCGGTCGTCTGGATCGCCCCCAAACGCGGCTTTGCCGTGATGGCGGTCACCAATCTCGCCGGTCTCGATGCGAAAGAGGGAGCCACAGCAACCGACGCCGCAGCAGTTCTGTTGATTGAAGAACAGCTGAAGTCCGCGAAAGAGTGACTCACCACTGCCCCTGGAGCGGGCCATTGTTGGCGAACAGCGCATCGACTCGGCGCGTGACTTCCGGGTCTTCGATCAGCGGCGGGGCGTGATGCGGTTTGCTGCGGGCGTCGATGATCAGTGAACCTCGGCAGCCCCAATGTTTTTGATGCATGAATGGGCCGAGACCGGTGATGTCGGCGGCAGGATTCGATCGAGTGAACGTCGTCCACAGCCAGTTATTGAGGTTGCGTGCGGCGAATTCGCTGTCATCAACGAACGTAATGAGCGGGAAAGCGTTGACACCCGCAGCCGCATCGAAGTGCCGCAGGAATTGCCCGATCGAGCGTTCTTGCTCGCCGTCACTCGCACCGAATCGTGTGTCGAACGGAGGCGCGGTGATGACCAGAACTCCGGGAATCGCGACACGCGGATCGTGAAACCCGTGGGGCAAAGACAACTCAGCAGGAACCGTTGTCGGCAACTCGCGGCGAGGCGGGCCAGCGGCGGAAATGACGAGCTTAGAGCCGGCGTTAAAACCGTGTCCCGTGTAGTCGAGCGTGTCGATCGTCGTCTGCGTTTGGAAATGCAGATCGGTGCGCCAATCGGCTCGTTGCAAGACGTGACGGAAGAACGCCTCGATGTCGTGGATGTCGAGCTGCGGATCGTCCTCGCCAGCAACGATGAAAAGGTACTTGGCCAGCGAGAGTTGACCTTGGCCAAGAATCGCGTTCGCGCAGGTCAGCAGCTCTTGCGGCTTGCGTTGCGACGCGTACGGGACGTATCGCTCGCTGCCGATTGCAAGCAACAGCGGATGTACCCCGGCGGCATCGACGGCGTGGACCGCTTTGACTCCGGCGATGACCGTGGGAATGATCGGGCCGGTGATCTCGTGGATGATCTCGCCAAAGCTCGTGTCTTCTTGCGGAGGTCGGCCGACCACCGTGAAAGGCCAAATCGCGCCGTCGCGATGAAATACCTTCTCGACACGCAGCACGGGAAAGTCGTGCGCGAGGCTGTAGTAACCCAGATGATCACCGAACGGGCCTTCTGGTTTGAGACCGTTCGGATCGACGGTGCCCACGATGCAAAAGTCGGCTTCGGCGGAGATCGGTAGCTCCCCTGCCCTGCGGATCATCCTGACTCTTCGCCCGCCGAGAGCGCCCGCGAAAATGAGTTCGCTCATCCCTTCCGGCAATGGCATCACGGCGGAGAGCGTCATCGCGGGCGAACCGCCGACAAAGATGTTGACCCGAAATGGTTCGCCTCGTCGGATCGCGGCGGCGTGATGCACTCCGATGCTGCGATGAATTTGATAATGCAGTCCGATCTCTTGATTTGCTAAGTAGTGACCTCCGCAAAGCTGCACGCGGTACATTCCGAGATTCGAGTGCTGCCAGCCGGGGCGATCGCCGTCCTCCGAGTAGACCTGTGGCAGCGTGATGAAAGCTCCACCGTCGTTTGGCCAATTGACGATCTGAGGCAGTTGGTCAATCGTCGTCTCGTTGGCGAGTATCGGACCGCGCGAGACAAACTTCGGCAACGTATGCAGCGCGGTGAAAGGCACGCCGCGATACCGCCACGGATGCTTGGCAAACGCCATCGGGTCGATCTTCAACTCGACCAGTCGCCGCACGGCATCGAGCGTGTCGCGAAACAGAAAGCGAGTGCGATCGATTGTGCCGAACAAATTCGCGAGCAGTGGAAAACGAGATCCTTTCGCTCGCGTGAATAGCAGAGCCGGCCCACCGGATTGGTAGACGCGACGTTGGATCTCGGCGACTTCCAAACGGGGATCGACTTCCGCATCGATGCGAATAAGTTGTTTCGATCGCTCCAGGTCGGCGACACATTCTTGAAGATTGCGATAGCCCATCCAGTGGTTGTCTTCGGTCAATCTGCATTTGCCAAGGACTACGGACAAAACACACAGCACCAAAAGCAAAAAGACCCCCGGATTGCTCCGGGGGTCGTGAAAACCGAGTTGTCAGGTGAGCCTGCCTTGAAGCCGGCTCGTCAGATTAGCTACGAAGTCCGAACAGGTTGCCGAGCTTGCTGGTCTTCTTCGTCGTCGGGTTCGTCGAACGAGACGGGAGGTAGGCCTTGGGTTCGGTCGGAGGAGCCGGGGCTGGAGCCGGAGCGGCCTCAGGAGCCGGAGCCGGAGCCGGGGTCGCACCGCAGCCAGTCGCACCGCAACCAGCATTGCCGCAACCTTTGTCGCCACAGCAACCATCGACGATCTTGTAGCCACAAGCACGCAGACCCTCTTCCGCTTGACGACGAACGCCACGGTCGCAGTCGGCCAGAGCAGCCGTCAGCGCGGTAACGATCTCAACCGAGCAGCAGCAAGGATTCTTGCGGAGCTGATCGCCAATCTCGTCGGCCGCTTCCCAGCGAACTCGTTCATCGCAGTCATTCAGGCCATAGACCAATGCCGACATGATTTCCGGATTGCAAACGCAGCTGTACTTGTCGCCCAGGCGATCCAAAGCCTTTTTACGATCCTTGGCATAGCACGAGGTCTGTGACTTGTAGATCAGGCACGCGATATCCGCGGAGTGATCTTCGCAGCACTTGTTGCCGCAGCAGCTGTTGGCGTCTTTGCCACAGGTAGCATTGGCGTTGTTGCAGCAGGCGTTCGCGCCCGGTGCAGCACATTGAGGACCACACGGAGCCGCACAGTTCGGGGCGCAGTTCTTCGCACAAGCGCCAGCCGGAGCCGCACAGTTCGGGGTGCAGTTCTTCGCACAAGCACCAGCCGGAGCCGCACAGGCCGGAGCACATGCCGCCGGAGCCGCACATGCCGGGGCACATGCCGCGGCACCATTGTTGGCACAGGCAGCGGCCGGAGCCGCACACGCTGGAGCACACGCTGCGGGAGCAGCGCACGCCGGAGCGCACTTCGGGGCACATCCGTTGTTGCCGCAGGCAGCGCCTGGAGCGGCACAACTCGGATCGCATCCCTTCTTGCAGCAACCTGACGCATCATGGCCGCCACAGCTTGGCTTGCAGCAAGGATTCGTCAAGGTCGAGCAAGCTCGTTGATACGTGTGGACCGTCGGGCAACATGGCCGAGCGATCGTTGGTTTGCAGCACGAGGGCTGACAGGTCGAAGTGCAGCAGCTTGATTTCGCTGTTCCACCGCAGGAGTCGAACAGGCCGGCTTGCGCCACGCTGCCCAACGCCAGAGTTGCGACCACGGCGGTCAAAGACTTGATCCAGTTCATAACGCAGCGTCTCCTTCCCTTGGGACTATGTCAGACACGGACCGCCGATGGTGCCAGGGGGGCGAACAGGCGGTTTTTCGGACACCGAGGAGAAGTAGGAAACCGCCCGCGACGCGCGTCGCGATCTTCTCAGCGGATCCGTGTTCCCACCGGCCGGGCCGTGGTGACAGAATTCAAAAACGCACCACAGACTCAGAGTCCATGTCATCTCCGAAATTACGGGGCCACGCAGAGGCGTTTGCAGGTAGACGCCTCACAATCGGAGATGGCAGGTCTATTGCTCTGAATCGGCAACGTCGAAACGGCCCCTTGAATTTCTCAAGTCTGCAAATTGCAAAAGACTTACGTCGAATTCGCGTCTAGTCGCATCGCCTTTGACGGGTAGTCAGACTGCATGCGACTTTGACGGCCAGAATTGGGTAATTGGAGGTCTAAACTCTTCAAATTAGGCAAGCTGTGTTTGCTTTGGTGTTTCAACGTGATCGCTTCGGATCATGCGAATCATTCCACCGCAGGACGTCCCATCAGGCGAGTCGACGCGAGTGTGTGACGCTGGGAATCCTCTCCTGAAACGCGGGTTCGCAGTTGTGTTCCAGCAAAGACAGGCCGTGAATCGTTCCGGCAAATCGGTTGGCATTGAGTCTGTCGAAATTTCAATGTAGCGCGGCGTTATCGTCACGCGCGTATTCGTATTGTGGCAGTATTCATCGAGGACTAGATTCCGTCGCCTTTTCAGGGAGGAGGGGGGCGTGCAAGATTACAACCTCAAATCAGTCAGCCGCACTTGCGCAGGGACGGGCAAAGATCTCGTCCCTGGCAGTCTTTGCCACTCCGTCCTAATTGAGAGAGCTGGTGAGTTGGTTCGTCTTGACTATTCAGAGGATGGCTGGACCCCACCGCCAGCCGGCCTAGTTGCTCACTGGCGTTGCGAAGTTCCGGAACCAACCACCAGTGCAAAGAAGTCGCTCGACGTCGAAGACTTGATGCGGCAGTTTGAGCAACTCAATGAAGAAGCGAGTCCGTCGCAGGACAAGTTTCGATATGTGCTCGCGTTGTTATTGCTTCAACGACGACGCCTACGGCTCGACGGAACGACGACCGTTGATGAGCAGGACTTTCTCGAAGTGACGGGGACACGAGGCGAAGGGACGTTTCTGATTCCCGATCAGCAACTCGATGACGCAGAGGTTCAAGAATTGCAAAACGCCGTTTTCGGCAGTTCGTCGTGACCATCTGGAAGCGGTCATTCCGCCCCCCCCCTTCGCAAACTCCTCACGAGACGCCTCATGGACGAGAGCCGCAACGTGACACTCCCAAACCGACCGATTCCATCTGAACGCAGACTGCCGCATTTATCACGCAGTTCGCTTGTTGTCTGCTGGCTGGTGACGGCCGCATGTTGGCTGGCATTGCCCGGTTGTTCCACGATTCGGCATTGGATGGCTTACAGCCGGCATGCTGCTCCGGAGTCGTGCGTTCTCTCGCAGGATGCGACATCGGAAGACATCGTCAACGCACTCAATGAAAACGTCTCCAAGTTGTACGCCTGGCGTTCCACCGATGTAAAAATCACAGCTCGGCAGGCCGGTGTTCCGCTGACCCTGTCGGCCGTGATGGCGGTTGAGAGCCCCCGCAAATTGCGGTTGATCGTGCGTTCGCTGGCCACAGACGAAGTCGACCTCGGCTCAAACCCGGAACGGTTTTGGTTTTGGATGAAGCGGAGCGAACCACACGGCATTCTGACGGCTTCGTACGACGACGTAGCCGACGGGCGACCGATGGGACCAGTCCCATTTCAACCCGATTGGCTGATTGAGACGCTCGGTGTCGTTCCGTTTGCTGAGGCGGATTTTCAGATGCACGAACAACCGGGCAGCCAACCGCGACGTGTTCTGTTCGTGGCAGATCAAGTCACGCCGCAAGGCCAGCGTGTGCAGCGAGCAATGCTGGTCGATGCCTGTCAGGGAATTGTTTTGGAGCAGTCGCTGCGAGAACCCTCAGGCCGCTTGATTGCTCGCGCCACGATGGGAAACTACCAGCGTGAGCCCAGCGGTGTTCGAATGCCGCATCGGATCGACCTGCACTGGCCCGCTTCTGGCGTCGACCTGACGCTGCGGATTGGAAACATCGAGGTCAATCCTGCGTCGATCTCAGAGCAGACCTGGTCGATGCCGTCGTATCCCGACACTCCCGTGATCGATCTGACGCGGTTCCGACCATGACATCATTGCGCCGCTGAGAATGCGATCCCCTTGAAACGCCGGTCCACGCTCTGGCGTCGCTCGTTTTTCAGAAGTCTCTGGTTCGTTGAACAGAACGCTTCAACATTTCGATTGTCGCCGTGGACATCGCTGGCAGGAAAACATCTCTCCAATTCCGCGTTTGAACCGTCTGATGGGAATTAAGTTCAATGACAGTGGGCCGCTTCGACGGGAAATCGGTACAGCTGAATCAATCCGCGTAACCAGTTGGTGACCGGCGATGTGTTGAGTGGCATTCATGGCCAAGGAATGCAGTTTGCCACAATTCAACCCCTCACACATCGAGGGATCCCCGTGACTCCCGATGAGTCGAATGACATTGTTCAAACATCGTCAGGGTTTTGGAATGTCCCCGCACTCCCCTCCGAAGCTGGCTCTTCGGAGTTGAGGCCCCCGGCCGGTTCTGTGTCGCGTGATTCGCGACTGCGGGCCGTTGTGCGTACTGATCGGTTCTTACCATCCAGCGCCCCGGACCTGGAGGAGTCGTCGTTGTCCGAGACGCGTTAAGCGGGTTGGCTCTCGGCCGGTCCGAAGACGCGGCAGTTCGAACAGGAGTTTGCCAAATTCGTCGCTGTGAGACGCACCATCGCGTTCAACAACGGCACGACTGCATTTCGGTTGACGCTTCAGGCAGTCCAACTGCTTCCTGGCGACGATATCATGAGTCCGCGCAGCCGCAGCCTCGACCTACGATGTCCGGCCGACCGATTCGATTCACAGCACGCTTGGCATCTGTACTTGTTGAGGTTGAATCTTCAGTGCCTGCGTTGCTCACGCAATCAGTTTCTGTCGAAACGTCACGCACGCGGCATTGGAGCGACGGTCAGGTCACCACTGCTGTACATGCAGGCAACCTATGCCGCGTTCGGCCATCAATCGGAAATCTGCCAGGTCGCGACTCAAGAATACGCTCGCGAGATCTCACGGCCGATCCGCCGCCGCATGATCGACCAGGAC
>Ga0194131_10001130_pt1 | contig 46101 bp, 34 predicted proteins | sample TA2KigO120mmetaG_FD_148631 | JGI IMG/M metagenome (GOLD analysis project Ga0194131, IMG submission 148631) | Freshwater microbial communities from Lake Tanganyika, Tanzania - TA2015053 Kigoma Offshore 120m | ecosystem: Environmental > Aquatic > Freshwater > Lake | place: Tanzania: Lake...
CCGGTGGCGGCGCGGCCGCGCGGCTCGCGCAAGCCGCGGGCGTCGCGACGGTCAACCTCGATGACCTTTCGCGGACGGCGCGGGAATGGCTCAACGAGAATCCGACGGGCGTGTTCGCTGGCCCGCCGGGCTCGACCAGCCCAACGCCGCCGACTCCGCAACAGCTTGCGGCAGCGCAGGCTGGCCCCCCGGCGGCGCAGCTGCGGATTACGCGCGCGGCGGCTGAGGTCCTGTTGGGTGCCCCACTGGCCGGCCTGCGCCCGGGCGCCGAAGGCGGCACGGTCACGGCGCGGCTGGATCACCAGGAACGGCCGGTCGGGGAGTACGGCCGGAACGTGGTCGGGATCATTCGCGGCAGCGACCCGAAGTTGCGTAACTCGTTTGTGGCGGTGGGCGCGCACCCGGATCACGTCGGGTTCGACCGCAACCCAGTGGATCACGACTCGCTCCAGATGTTCAACGCGGCGCGCATGGCGCTCCAGATCAAGGGCAGCGAGCTCATTCCCGCCACGCCGGAGCAACTGGCCGGGATCAAGCTCAACCTCGACAGCGTGCGCAAGATCCGCCCGCCGCGACCGGACTCGATCCGCAACGGCGCCGACGACGACGGATCCGGTTCGATGGCGGTGCTGGAGATCGCCGAGGCGATCACCTCGATGAAGGTGAAGCCGAAGCGCTCCATCCTGCTCGTCTGGCACAACGGCGAGGAAGCCGGACTCACCGGGTCGGCCTGGTACACGATGCACCCGACGGTGCCGCGCGACTCGATCGTCGCGCAGATCAACCTCGACATGATCGGGCGAGGCCGGGCCAAGGACATTCCCGGCGGAGGGGACGACTACCTGGGAATCGTCGGCTCGACGCGCCTGTCCGCCGACCTGGGGCAAGCCGTAGTCGCCAACAACGTCAAGCAGCCGGCCCCGTTCCGGCTCGATTACCGCTTTGACTCCACGACCACCTGGCCCGGGTATAACAACATCTATGGGCGCAGCGACCACGCGAACTACGCACGATTCAACATCCCGATCGCCTTCTTCTTTACGGGCTTGCACGGCGACTACCACCAACTCACGGACGAGCCGCAGTACATCGACTATCCGCATTATGCGCGGATCACGCAGTACATCGGCGAACTGGTGATTGATGTCGCGAACAAGCCGCAACGTCCGGCCCTCATCAAGCCCTGAGTCGGCGCGCCCGCACGGGGCGCGACGGCCGGGGCGAGGCATGTTCGGCGCGGCGTTCTTCGCTGCCGCGGCGATGGTTGCGGCGTGCTCCACGCTTGCCGCGCAGCCGGCCAACCTGCGGAACGCGCCGTCGCCGGGGTTCGCCGCGATCGCGGGCGTGGTGGACGACTCGCTGCGCGGCGGACCGCTGGTGGGCGCGAGCGTGGTCGTCATCGGAACGAGCCGGCGCGCCGTCACCGATCGCGACGGCTTCTTCCGCATTGACAGCGTACCGCCCGGCGAGGTGCAGTTGGCCGTGCTGCATCCGCTCCTCGACTCGCTCTTCCTTGCGATTGCGTCCTCAAAGGTGACGATCCCGGCGGGCAAGCTGGAGGATGCGGTCATTTCCACGCCCTCGCTCGAGCGCGTGCGCGAGCGCGCGTGTCCGCGCGCAGGGGTGGTGACGGGCCGCTCGATGATCGCCGGCCGCGTGGACGAAGCCGAGCGCGACGGGCCCGTGGTCAACGCGGTGGTGTCGCTGGTGTACAGCGATCCGTCGAGCGGCACGCCGATCCAGCGCGTGCGCACGGCTCGCACGCGCGGCGATGGTTTCTATGCGATCTGCGGCCTTCCCGCCACCTTCAGCGGAACGATCCAGGCCGCGAGCGGCACCGTGGAAAGTTCCGAGATCAGCGTGTCGCTGCGCGAGCAGGAACTGGGCACGGCGAGCTTCCTGCTCGACATGGCCGCACGGTCGGACAGCGGCCGGAAGGGCGCCGCCGTACTGCGCGGGCGCATCACCGATGTCGCGGGCACGCCGGTGCGCGAGGCCCAGGTCGCCGTCGAGGGCGGCACGGCAATCGCCGTGACCGGTCCCGACGGGAGTTTCACGCTGAGTGGGCTGCCGTCCGGGACGACCAACGCCGTGGTGCGGAAGATCGGGTACGCCCCGGCGTATCGCACCGTGCACCTCCGGACGTCGGAGCCGCAGAACCTCGGCGTTGTGCTCGCGGCGGGCGCTCGGACGCTCGCGCAGGTCAACATCACGGCGCGGCCCGACAACGCGCTCAAGAAGCTCGGGTTCCTCGAGCGACGGAACATCGGCATGCGCTCGGGATTCATGCTGCCCGAGGACATCGCCAAGCGGCAAGCCAAGCTCTTCACGGACCTGTTTCGCACGCTGCCCGGCTTTCGCGTGACCACATCGGGGTTCGGGCAGATGGTCGAAGGCACGCGCTCCTCGACCGGCGGAACCATGGCGGGGTGCGTGAACATCTTCGTGGACCGCGTGGCGTTTGAGCAGATGTCACCCGGCGACCTCGACGCGGCATTTCCCATCAACCACATCGGCGCGCTGGAGTCCTACGCGTCGGCATCGGAGACACCAGCGGAGTTCCAGATGGCCGGGCGCGCCTGCGCCACCATTGTCGCCTGGACGAAGCAGAAACTGTCGAAGCCCTGAGCGGGTCCAACGTTCACGCCGATGCTCAGCGGACTATTCGAGTTCCTGTTCAAGTACCGCCTCGCGGTCTTTGAGGAAGGTGAGTTCACGCTCGGCGCGCCCCTGCCGCTGATCCTGATCGTCGGCGGAGCAATCGTGCTCGCGGTCCCCGCGATGACGACGTACTTCCGGGTGCGCGGGAAGAGTTCGGCGCGCGACCGCGTGGTGTTGACGGCGATCCGGGTCGCGTTGTTGACCGTGGTGGTGGGCTGCCTGTTCCGCCCGATGCTCCTGCTGTCCGAGGCGGTCCCGCGCCGCAACTTTGTCGGCGTGCTGCTCGACGATTCGCGCAGCATGCGGATTGCCGACCGCGGTGACCGTGCCCGCGCCGACTTCGTGCGCGACACGCTTGGCGAGTCATCGGCGCTTCTGGCGCGGCTGCGCGAGCGGTTCCAGGTCCGGTTGTTCAAGTTCGGGACCTCGTCGGCCCGCGCCGACAGCGCCGGCGGCCTGACGTTCGAGGATCGCGAGACCCGGTTGGTGGACGCGGTCGAGGCCGCCCGGCAGGACCTCGACGCGGTGCCGCTCTCCGGCCTGGTGGTCGTATCGGACGGCGCCGACAACGCGCTCACCGAGGTCAACGACGCCCTGCTCAACCTGCGGGCGCGCGGCGTCCCGGTGTTCACGGTCGGCGTCGGGGCGGAGCGATTCCAGCGCGACATCGAGGTCCAGCGCGTGGAGGTCGCGCGCCAGGTACTGCTTGGCGGCACGCTGGTGGCGGACGTGATCGTCCGCCAGCGCGGCTTTGATGGCGATACGGTGCCGCTGGTCGTCGAGGATGAAGGACGCATCGTCGCGAGCGCGACGGTCCGGATGCCGGCGGGCACCGAGGCCGCTCCCGTCCGCGTGACGGTGCGAATGACCGAGCCGGGGCCGCGGGTCCTGGCGTTTCGCATCCCGTTGCAGGATCGCGAACAAGTCGTGGAGAACAATGCGCAGCGCTCGCTCGTGACGGTGCGCGACAACGTCGAGCGCGTGCTGTACGTCGAGGGCGAGCCGCGCTACGAGGTGCGGTTCATCCGCGCGGCGGTCGAGGCAGACAGCAACGTGCAGGTGGTGCTGCTGCAACGCACGGCCGAGGGCAAGTTCCTGCGGCTCGGCGTCAGCACCGGCGACGAACTCGTAGCGGGTTTTCCCAAGACGCGAGCCGAGCTGTACCGGTATCGTGGGATCATCCTCGGCAGCATCGAGGCGAGCTTCTTCAGTCACGACCAGCTCACGATGCTCAGCGACTTCGTGAGTGTGCGCGGTGGCGGGCTCTTGCTGCTCGGCGGGCGCCGCTCGTTTTCCGAAGGGGGCTACGCCGGCACGCCGCTGGCCGATGCGATGCCCGTCGTGGTCGAGGGCGCGGCGATCGCCGACAGCCTCACCTTCTTCTCCGACCTGGTCGCCTCGATCACGCCGGCAGGACTCGGCCACGCCGTCACGCAGATCGGGACCGCTCGCGTGAGCACGGCCGACCGCTGGCCGCAGATGCCGCCGGTGACGTCGGTGAATCGCATCCGGCGCGTGAAGCCGGGCGCGGTGGTCCTGTTGAACGGGCGCATGCCACAGGGCGGGCGTGCGGGCGAGCCCGGCGAGACGCTTTCCGGTTACGAGCAGCCGATTGTCGCGTACCAGCGGTTCGGGCGCGGGCTCGTCGTCGCCATGCCGGTGCAGGATGACTGGCAGTGGAAGATGCACGCCGACATTCCGGTCGAGGATCTCACCTTCGACACGTTCTGGCGGCAGATGCTTCGCTGGATCACCAGCGACGTGCCCGGACGCGTCTCGACGCGCGCCACTCCGGATCAGGTGAACCCGCGCTCGTCCGTGCAGTTGCGCTCGGTCGTGCTTGACAGCGCGTACCTGCGGGTGAACGATGCCAAGGTGAGCGCCATCGTCACTGCGCCGTCCGGCGCGCAGCAGACGCTCGCCCTCGACTGGGCCGTGGACGAGGACGGCGAGTACCGCGGCAGCTTCGTGCCATCGGAAGAAGGCGTGTATCGGGTAAGCACGAAGGCGGACATGGCGTACGGGGCGGTAGGCGACGAGACGTTCATTCGCTCGGCGCCGCTCGACGCCGAGTACACGCTGGCGGAGATGCGACGGCCGCTCATGCAGCGGATCGCGGACGAAACCGGCGGGCGATTCTACACGCCGGAGACCGTCGGCACATTGCCCGAAGACATCGCGATGACCAAGCGCGGCGTGACCGTGATCAACCAGATGGACCTGTGGGACATGCCGGTGATCTTCCTGCTGCTGGTCGGCCTCGCCTCGTCGGAATGGGTGTACCGCAAGGTCCGGGGGCTGGCATGAGGCGCGCCGCACTCGTTGCGCTGGCTTTCGTGGCTGCGGTGCCGGCGCTTGCCACACCGGCGGCGGCACAATCGCACGTCCTCATCGTCTCCGGCCTTGGCGGCGAACCGCGGTTCGCCGAGCGCTTCCGTACGTTGGGCGCGCAGCTCACGGCGGCGATGCGCGCGCGCTATGGCATCGCGGACGCGAACATCGCGTGGCTCGGCGAGGACTCGACCAACGCGGAACCGCGGTATCGCGGCCGCTCCACGCGCGACGCCGTGGAGCGCGAGATGGCCGCGATTCGCGTGCGCGCACGGCCCGGCGAGCAGGTCGTGCTCATGTTCATCGGCCACGGGTCCGACAACGACGTGGATTCGAAGTTGAGCGTGCCGGGCACGGATGTCGGCGTGACTGACGTGAAACGATGGTTCGAGGCGATGCCGCTCCAGCGACTCGCGTTCGTCAACCTGTCGAGCGGGAGCGGCGATTTCCTGCGGCACCTCGCGGCGCCGGGGCGCGTCATCATCACCGCGACCAAGACGTCGTACGAGCGCAACGAATCGCGCTTCGGCGAGCATTTCGTCGCGGCGCTTGCGCGCGACGTGGCGGACGTGGACAAGGACGGACGCACGTCGTTGCTCGAGGCGTTCCGCTACGCGGCCCGTGAGACCAAGCGCCTGTATGACGACGCGAGCCGGCTGCAAAGCGAGCATTCGCAGCTGGACGACAACGGGAGTACGGTGAACACGGCCGAGCCCGACGGGCGCACCGGCCAGGGCGCGCTGGCGCGCCGGTTCTTCCTGGACGCGCGCGCCATTCCCGCTGCGGCCGCCGGCGATGCGCGCCTCGCCGGCCTCTACCAGGAGCGGTTTGAGCTGGAAGAGCGCGTGGACTCACTGCGCCTGAAGAAGGCATCGCTCGCCGAGGACGCCTATTACGGCGAACTGGAACGCGTGCTGGTCGCGCTCGCGCGCAAGGCGAGGGAAATCCGGCAGGCGGAGGGCCGGCCGTGATCCTCGCCAGGGTGCTGGGATTGCTTCTTGTCGTCGGCGGCGCGCTACCGCTAGCCGCGCAGGAGCAGCCGCCGCGGCCTGAGTCCGTGCCGGAAGCGCGGCTCGCGATCTGGAGCGGGCGCTACGAGCAGGGCCTCGCGTTTCTTGAGCGCGTGCCGCGGTCAGACACCGCCTGGTTCAGCGTCCAGCTCGACATCGGCCGGACCTACGCGACGATGAGCCGGTATGATGACGCGGAGCGGGTCATCCGCGTCGCCGCGGCGTCGGCGCAGGGCAGGGATGCGTGGACCACGCTCGGCGAAGTGATGCGCGAACGCGGAAAGCTCGCCGCGGCCGATTCCGCATTCCGACGCGCCATTGCCGATCGCGGGGCCGACACGCTCGTGGCGCAACTGCGGCTTGCGCAGTTGGCCGAGCAGCGCGGCGACCCGGCGACGGCGCGGCGCGGCTACGACGCGTTCATTGACGTGTACAACACGAGTGCCGACCGGCTCGACAGCCGCGAGATGGCGGCGGTCGCCGAGGCCGTGCGGGCCCTGGGCGCGACGAACCCCGCGCTGTTCCGCGATGCGCTCCGTGCGTTCGACCGCGCCGCAAATCTCGACTCATCGAACCTCGATGCCCGCACCGCGCTCGGTGAGATGTTCCTCGAGAAGTTCAACGCCGCCGAGGCGCAGAAGACGATTGACGAGACCCTGCAACTGAACGAGCGATACCCGCGGGCACTGGTCGCCGCGGCGGCGCGCGCGGTGTTCGACGGGCAGCCGGGCGCGGACTCGCTCCTCACGCTCGCGCTGACGGTGAGCCCGGAGTACGTGCCGGCGCGCGTGATGGTGGCGCGTGCCGCGCTGGACGTGGAGCGATACGCCGACGCCGTGCGGGAGGCCGAACGCGCCTTGCGCACCAACCCGGTGGACGTGGCGGCGCTCGGGGTGCTCGGGGCGGCGAAATACTCGTTGGGCGATATGCGCGGGTACGACGAGGCGCGTGCGCGCGCGCAGGCGGTGAACCCGCGTGACGCGACGTTCTTCATGGCGCTCGCCGAGGCGAGCGGGCGGATCCGGCGCTACGCGAACGCCGCGGAGTTCGCGGAGCGGGCGATCGCAGCGGATTCGAGCAAGTGGCGCGCGTGGGCGTTGCTCGGCACGAACCGCCTGCGGTTGGGCCGCATCGCCGACGGGCGTCGGGCCCTCGAAGCCGCGTTCGCCGGCGACCCGTATGACGTATGGACCAAGAACACGCTCGACCTGCTCGACACGTTCAAGAACTACGAGACGACGAAGAGCGAGCATGCCGAGTTCATGATTGAGAAGGCGGAATCGCCGGTGCTGTCGCTGTACCTGCGCGACATCGCGGAGCGGGCGTACGTCACGTTCTCGAAGCGATATGCCTTCGCGCCCAATGAACCCATCCGGATCGAGGTGTACCGCAGCCATGCGGACTTCTCGGTGCGCACCGTGGGTCTCGCCGGCCTTGGCGCGCTGGGCGTGAGTTTCGGGAACACACTGGCGTTCGACTCGCCGGCGGCGAAGGACGCCGGCCCGTTCAACTGGGCGTCCACGGTGTGGCATGAGCTCGCGCACACGTTCACGCTGGGCGCGACGGACCATCGTGTGCCTCGGTGGTTCTCGGAAGGACTCTCCGTGTGGGAGGAACACCAGGCGCGTCCGGGCTGGGGTGCCCAGCTCTCGCCGGCGTTCCTCGAGGCGATCCAGAAGAACCGGCTTGTTCCCGTGAGCCGCATGAACGATGGGTTCATGCGCCCCGTGTACCCGGAGCAGATCGGCCATTCGTACTACCAGGCGTCGCTGGTGTGCGAATGGATCGCGAAGGAGTGGAACGCCGCGGCGCTGGTGGCGCTCCTCGGCGAGTACAAGGCGGGCCGCACGACCGATGAGGCGGTGCAGAAGGTGCTGGGCATTGACATGCGCACGATGGATCGCCGCTTCGACGCGTGGATGCGCGAGCGGTTCGCGCGTCCGCTTGCGGCGATGGCCCAAGCCGGCCCGGAGTACGCCGCCGGCATGCAGGCCGAGCAGCTCAAGGCCGTCGCTGACTCGCTCAAGGGCAGCTGGCGCGCGCAGATGGCCGCGGCGGACGCGCTGGCGCGGATCGGCGATCGCGCCGACGCCATCCGCCTGCTCGAGCGCGCCCACGCACTGATCCCCGAGTTTGGTGGGGACGGTTCGCCGGCGGACTTGCTGGCCGCGGCGTACATCGCGCGCAGCGACACCGCCAAGGCGATCGCCATGCTGAAGGTCGTCGCGGTGGGTGACGAGGCAGCTTTCGACGCCAATGTGCAGCTGGCGGTGCTTGCGCTGGCGACCCGCGACTCGGCGACGGCGTTCGACGCGCTCGACCGCGCCGTGTTGATCAATCCGTTCCCGGCCGAGCACCACCATTCGCTGGCCGTGCTGGCGGCGGCGCGCAAGGACCTGGCGGTCGTCGTCCGCGAACGCGAGGCGATCGTGGCGCTCGACCCGGTGGACAAGGCGACCGCCTACTATGATCTGGCAGTGGCGTATCGCGACGTCGGCAACGCCGCGTCGGCCAAGCGTGCGGCACTCCGCGCGCTCGAGGATGCACCGAACTTCACACGCGCGCAGGAGTTGCTCTTGCAGATCGTGGACGGGAGGACGCCATGAAGCACGCGATGCGCGGTGTATGCGGCGCCGCCGGCGCCATGCTCTTGCTCGCGGCCGTTGCGACCGACGCAGGGGCCCAGCGCGGTCGCCGTTTCCCCGGCGGTGACTTCGGTATGGGTGCGCTCGGCGACCCGAACTCGTTCTACACGCCGCCGGACTTCCGCGGCAACCCGCCCTACGACGGGCGCTTCACGTTTGCGCGCATCAAGTACCGCGGGTTCGGCCATTGGTCCGGGCGCGAGGGGCCGGGGTGGTCGCACGACTATCCTGACGCCGACGTGCACCTCACGAAGATCATCCGTGAGATCACGACCATGCGCCCCTTCACGAACCTCGGCGACATCATCGGCGGCGCGATCGTCGCGCTGGATGACCCCGCCCTCGCGAAGTATCCGGTCGCGTACCTCTCGGAACCCGGTGCGTGGTACCCCAATCCCGACGAGGCCGCGGGGCTGCGGAAGTTCCTGCTCAAGGGCGGCTTCGTGATCGTGGACGACTTCAACGGGTTCGGCGATTGGCCGACGTTCGAGGCGGCAATCCAGAAGGTGGTCCCTGAACTGCAACCGATCCCCCTCAAGGGCACCGAGGCGATCTTCGACTCGTTTTTTAAGGTGGACATCCGTGGCATCGGCCAGTCCAACGGAGATCTTGGCGGCTTCGGTGGGCGCGGCGGTCGAGGCGGATTCCGTGGCGGTGGTGGCGGTCCGCCTTATGGGTTCTACGGCATCTTCGAGAAGAACGACCCGACCAAGCGCCTCATGATGCTCGTGTGCTACGGGCGCGATATCGGCGAGGCGTGGCAATGGTCCGGCAGCGGCTTCGTTCCGGTGGACGAATCCAACGAAGCGTTCAAGCTGGGCGTGAACTTCATCATCTACGCGCTGACGCATTAGGCGTCGCGCACCGCAACACCGACCGCACGACTTTCCCTTACCCCGCGACTCGTGACTGCTCCCGCTGCGATCCCCTCGCTCGAATCCCAGGACGACATTGCGCTGGCCGATCGCCTGAAGGTGGGCGTTGATGCCGTCAACGCCGAACTCCACAAGCTGATCGTCGGCCAGGAGCAGGTCATCGAACAGGTGTTGCTCTCGCTGTTCGCGGGCGGCAACTCGCTGATCGTCGGCGTGCCCGGCCTGGCGAAGACGCTCCTGATCCACACGATCTCCCAGGTGCTCGACCTGAAGTTCTCGCGCATCCAGTTCACGCCGGACCTGATGCCCAGCGACATCACGGGTACCGATATCATCAATGAAGACCCGGAGACCGGTCGCCGGCACCTCGTGTTCACGCCGGGCCCGATCTTCGCCAACATGGTGCTCGCGGACGAGATCAACCGCACGCCGCCCAAGACGCAGGCCGCGTTGCTCGAAGCCATGCAGGAGAAGCGCGTGACGGTGCAGGGGAAGACGTACCCGCTCGATCCGCCCTTCCATGTGTTCGCCACGCAGAACCCGATCGAGCTCGAGGGCACGTACCCGCTCCCGGAAGCGCAGCTCGACCGGTTCATGTTCCATATCGTGATGGACTACCTGAACGAGGATGACGAAGTCCTCGTGGTCACGCGCACCACGGCGACCATGAACCAGCAGTTCAAGCACGCGCTGACTGGCGAGGACGTGCGCAAGTTCCAGGCGCTCGTCCGCCGCGTGCCCGTGGCCGACGCCGTTGCGCGGTACGCCGTCCACCTGACGCGGGCGAGTCGCCCCGGTCCGCACGCCCCCAAGTTCATCAACGAGTGGGTGAGCTACGGCGCCTCCACCCGTGCGCCGCAGCAGATGATCCTCGCCGGCAAGGCCCGCGCGCTGATGCAGGGCCGCTACCACGTCTCGTTCGACGACGTCCGCGCGCTGGCAAAGCCGGTCCTGCGCCACCGTATCCTCATGAACTTTCACGCCGACTCCGAGAAGGTCACCTCGGACCGCGTGATCGAGCAGTTGCTCGAAGCGGTGCCGGTCCCTTCATCCGGCATGCGGTAGCAGAGGGCCGCGATGACCACTTCGGCGCGGGCGACCGGCACGGAGTTCCTCGATCCCGCGATCCTGACGCGGATCGGGAACCTCGAGTTCATCGCCAAGGCGGTGGTCGAGGGGTTCATCAACGGCCTGCACCGTTCGCCGCACCTCGGGTCCTCCACGGACTTCGCGGAGCACCGCCAGTACATGCCGGGCGACGATATCCGCCGGATCGACTGGCGCGTGTTCGCGCGGTCGGACCGCTTCTACGTGAAGGAGTTCGAGGCCGACACCAACGCGAACTTCCTGGCGATCGTGGACGTCAGTCCCTCGATGCGCTACAAGGGCTCGACGGCGCCGATCAGCAAGCTCGAGTACGCGTGCTTCCTCGCAGCGGCCCTGGCGTACTTCTCCAGCGGACAGCGCGACCGCGTCGGGCTCGCGACCTTCGACCACGACATCACCGACTACATCCCGCCGTCGGCGAAGCACCTCCGGCAGGTGCTGCACGCACTTGATCGTGCGTTCCGGGCCGGGGCGGTGCATTCGCCGGACGAGGCGTCGGTCGCGGCGAGCGGGTTCACGGAACCGAAGTCGCCGAACCCGGCGGCGCGGGCGTCCATGCTGCCCGCCATGAAGAAGCTCTCGGAATCGGTGCGGCGGCGGTCGATCGTGCTCATGATCTCGGACCTGTACGAGGATCCCAAGGCCGTCTTCGATTCGCTGGATCACCTGCGCGGCCGCGGCAACGACCTGATCTGCTTCCACCTGCTTGATCGCGACGAGATGGACTTCCCGTTCGCGGAGTCCGGACGGTTCGTGGACATCGAGACGGGTGAGGTGCTCCCGCTGATTCCCGAGTTCCTCCGGAAGCAATACCGCGCGCTCATCGAGTCGCACACGGGCGAGCTCGCGCGGCTCGCGCGCGAACGGCGCATTGACTACGCCCGCTTCGATACGTCGCGCCCGCTGTCCGATGCGCTCTATGCGTACCTCGGGGCTCGCGAACACTTCAACCGCGTGCGGTAGCAGCCCATGTCGCTGTTGGCGCCGTGGTTCCTGGCCGGGCTCGTCGCGATCGGCGTACCGATCGCGATTCACCTGATCAATCGCGAGCGGAAGACCGTCGTCCCGTTCCCGTCGCTGATGTTCCTGCAGCGCGTGCCGTACCGCTCGATCCGCCGACAGAAGTTGCGGCACATCCTCTTGTTCGCGCTGCGGGTCGCGGCGCTCGTCCTGTTCATCTCGGCGTTTGCGCGACCGTTCTTCTCGCGTCCGGTGACGGCCGTGGCGACCGGCGGCGCGCGCGAGGTGGTCATCCTCGTGGATCGTTCTTACTCGATGGGCTATGCCGGCCGTTGGCGTGCGGCGCAGGACTCGGCGAAGGCCGTGATCGGCCGGCTGGGCGCCGCCGACCGCGCGACGGTCGTCAGCTTCGCCAACGATGCGTCCGCGTTGACGGAGCCGACGTCGGACAAGCTCGAGTTGACGCGCGCGATCGAGCGCACCACGGTCGGGAGCGAAGGCACGCGGTTCGCGACGGCGCTCAAGCTCGCGGGAGACATCCTTGGCGCGTCGGAGCTTCCGACGCGGGAGGTCGCGCTGGTGTCCGACTTCCAGCGCAGGGGGTGGTCGGCGCGCACCGAGTTGCGACTCCCGCCCGGCGTGACGATCACGACGCACGATGTCGGCGTCGGGGCGGCGTCGGACCTTGCCGTCGCCACGGTGACCACGGATCGCGACGCCGATGAGCCGAATGCCCCGGTGACGGTGGTCGCGCGGCTCACGAACACGGGCGCCGCGGCGAAGACCGTCACGGCTTCGCTCGAACTCGCCGGTCGCCCGGCGGGAAGCGCGAGCGTCTCCGTGCCGGCCAGCGGCGCGGCGCAGGTCCGATTTCCCGCCGTCGTGGTGCCAAGCGGTGTTACGCGTGGTGTGGTGCGGATCCCCGGCGATGAGCTGGCGGCGAACGACGCGTTCTACTTCACGCTTGCGCCGGACGAGGCCATCTCCGTGCTCGTCGTCGAGCCGCTGCGTGCGCGCGCCAACGAGGCACTGTATGTACGCCGCGCGCTGGAGATCGGCGACCAGCCACGCTTTCGCGTGGACATCAAGCGGGTGGACTCGCTCACGCCCCGTGACTTTGCCGGCCGTTCGCTCATTGTGGTCGACGAAGTCGCCCCGCCGGGCGCCGACCTTGGCGTCGCGCTGCGGGCGGAACTCCGAGGGGGCGCCGGCGTCCTGTTCGTCCCGGGCGATGTGGCGAGCGACCGGATTCCGCGCGAGTGGAACGACGTGCTGCGCACCGGTATCGGCGAGGTGCTCGACCGGACGCCGCTGGGTGGCGCGCGGATCGCGCGGGTCAACTATTCCAGCCCGATCTTTGAGGCGTTTGCGGCGCCCGGAAGCGGCGACTTCGCGTCCGCCCATGTGTTTCGGCATCGGCAACTGCGCGTAGCGGGCGACAGCGGCGTGCTCGCTTGGTTCGATGATGGCTCGCCCGCGCTGGTGGAGCGATCCGTGGGCCGGGGTCGCATGACGATCTGGCCGTCCACGCTCGACGATTTCTGGACCGATCTCCCGACGCAGCCGGTATTCCTCCCCTTCATTCGGCAGTTGGCGCGGCATACCGGGCGCTACAGCGACCCGCGGTCGTGGTTCACGGCCGGCGAGATCCTCGACCTGACCCGGCACGCGGAGCTGACGGCCCAGTTCGCCGCTCGCTCTTCGGCGGCCGCGGAAGGGTCGGGGCAGGCCGGTGGCGGTGGGTCGCGCTCGATGAGCGGACTCAGCCTGTATGGCCCAGCGGGAAAGCGCGTGCGGTTCAGCGACAGCGTTCGCGCCACCCCACTCGTAGATCGAGGGTTCCACGAGCTGCGCGGCACCGAGACAGCCGAGGGCGCGGGGCGGTTCATCGCGGTGAACGTGGACCTCGCCGAGTCCGACCTGGCGCACATGGACGCCGAGGAGTTGGCGACCGCGGCGTTGGCGAACTCCGGTGGTGGCGTGGGCGGCTCCGGTGGGCTCGACGCCACTGCGGCGGAGCGGGAACGGAACCAACGGGTCTGGTGGTATCTTCTGATTGCGACGTTCCTGGTGTTGGCGGCCGAGACTTTGCTGTCAAACCGCCTGTCCGGTACGGTCACGGCGCAGTAGCGGTCCACCGCGGTAGGCGGTGTTGCAGTAGCGGTTCACGCAGGAACGGAGGAAGCACATGACGCACGCCCATGGCGTTCTGACCGGTCGCGAGGCGCTCGACAGCGCCGTCAGCGGTGTTCGCTGGCGCTGGCGCGTCAAGCATGCGCTGCGCGGCGGCGCGATCGCCGTCGCCGTGCTCGCGGCGGTGGGTATCGTGCTCTCGATCGCCATGAAGTCGGCGAACTACGGAGAAGGCGCGGTCGTGGCGTCGCGGGTCGTCATCGTGGTCGCGGCGATCGCGGCCGTGTGGTACTTCGTTGTGCGCCGATTGCACGCGCCGGCCGATGACCTTCGGGTCGCGTTGTATGTGGAGGAGCACGACCGCGCGCTCAACGGCGCGCTGGTCACCGCGGTTGGGCTTGGTGGATCGCGGCCGGACGTCAGCGAGGGAATCGCGGCACGCCTGATGCGGTCGGCGCTCGACGGCCTGCGCCGCACCGACTCGGGCAAGGCCGTGGACGGCAAGGCACTCAAGCAGGCCGCCGCGCTGTTCTTCTCGACGCTGGTTGCGACCGCGCTGATCTTCGTCAGCGGGCCCGCGACGCTGCGCACGGGGATGCAGATCCTCACGACGCCGTGGGCCGGGAAGGACCCAGCCGCGGCGTTCGCGATCCGGGTGACCCCGGGCAACGCGACGGTCGCCAAGGGTGGTGACCAGCTCGTCGCCGCCACGCTGAACGGCTTTACCGCCGAGCGCGCCGAGTTGTTGATCCGTGCCGAAGGCGCCGCCTCGTTCACGCGGCTCGAGATGGAGGCCGATTCGAACGGCACGTGGGCGTTCCGGTTGTTTGATGTCGGCGCAAAGACCGAGTACGCGGTCGAGGCGGCGGGCATTCGCTCGCCGATCTACCGGCTCGATGTTGCCAACATTCCCTACGTCTCGAACATTGACCTCGAGTACCGTTTCCCGAGCTACACGCAGCTGCCGGCCCGGCAGGTGGACAGCACGGGAGACATCGCCGCACTGACGGGTTCGATGGTGCGGGTGCGCGTGTCGCCCACGATCCCGGCAACGGCGGGACGCCTCGTGCTCGACAACGGCGATACGCTCGCGCTCGCGCCGACCGCGGATGGCCAGCTGGTTGGCATGATGCGCGTGACGCGCTCGGGCTTCTATAAGGTTGAGCTCACCAGCGCCGACGGACGGACGTCAAGCGCATCGCTGGACTACACGATTGATGCGATGCCGGATCGCCCTCCGGCCGTCGCGATCGGCAAGCCCGGCCGCGACGTGAAGGTGCTCTCCGTGGACGAGGTGTACTCCGACACGAAGGCCGAAGACGACTACGGGGTGTCGAACCTGACCCTCACCTTCAGCGTGAACGGCGGCGACGAGCGCACGGTCGGGCTGTTCTCGGCGACTGCGCGCGCGCTGCGTGACGTCGTCGCGGGCCACACCTTCATGCTCGAGGACATGAAGCTGGAGCCCGGGGACCAGATCTCGTACTACGCGACCGCGACGGACAACAACGTCGTCACGGGGCCTGGCAAGTCGAGCACCGACATCTATTTCCTCACCGTCCGCCCGTACGACATGACGTACCGCCAGGGTCAGGGCGGCGGCGGTGGTGGCGGAGGAGGCGGCGGCGGGCAGCAGCAGGACAATCCAGGGCGCCTGTCCGAGCAACAGCGGCAGATCATCGCGGCAACGTTCAACCTCGCACGCGATTCGGCGACGACGGAACCGAAGGAGATGAGCGAGAACGTCGCCACGGTGCGACTGGCCCAGCAGCGCCTGAAGGAGCAGGCCGCGCAGCTGGGAGAGCGGCTCGTGAGCCGCGGCATCGCGGCCGGCGATTCGAACTTCAAGAAGATCGCGGACATCCTGCCGCGCGCGGTCGCGCAGATGGACACGGCGGAACGGAAGCTCGTCGCGCCGGGCCAGCGCACCGCGCTGGTGCATGAGCAGCGCGCCCTGACCGAACTCGGTCGCGCCGAGGCGATCTTCCGCGAGATCCAGTTGCAGCAACAGCAGGGTGGCGGCGGAGGCGGTGGCGGCGGTGGCGCCAACGCGGAAGACCTCGCCGACATCTTCGAACTGCAGCGGGATCGGCTGCGCAACCAGTATGAAACCGTGCAGCGCGGGCAAAGCGCCGAACAGCTCGCGCAGCAGGCGCGTGACTCCACGGCGAGCGATGTGGACGCCGCCCTGGAGCGTTTGAGGCAGCTAGCGGCGCGACAGCTCCAGCAGGATCAGCGCGCGCAGCGAAAGGCGGACAGTCTCGGCCAGGCAGGCGCCAACGGTGGCGGGAGCGGAGAGGCCCAGCGACAGCTGGCGCAGGAGGCCGAGGAAGCCGCGCGACAGCTCGAGCGGCTCGCCCGGGAACGTGAATCCCAGCCGTTGGCTGACGCCGCGCGCCGGCTGCAGGACGCGGCCGATGCGATGCGTCGCTCGGCGGCCAACGGCCGGCAGGGCGCGAGCGATTCACGCAGCGCCGCGGACCGGCTGCAGGAAGCCCGGCGGCTGCTCGAGCAGGAACGCTCGAGCCAGTCCGGGCGCGACATCGAGTCCGCGCAGCAGCAGCAGCGCCGGCTCGCCGAGACCCAGCGTCGCATCCAGGACGACGTGAATCGGATGAACACGGACGAGAACGTGCGGCGCGATTCGGCGCAGCGCGCGATCCAGGTGCAGAAGAACCAGCTGGCCGGCGAGATGCGCGCGATGACGCAGCAGCTCGATCGCATGGCGACCGAGCAGTCGCGCGAGCAGCCGCAGGCGTCGCGCACGTTGCGCGGCGCGGCGGATACGCTGCGCGAGTCGCGGCTCGCCGAACGCGTGCAGGCGTCAGGACCGGCGTTGAACAACGCGCCCCCGCAGTGGATGAGTGAGTTCGAGCGAATGGTGGGCGCGGAGATCGGTGCGTTGGGCCGCCGACTCGATCAGGCGGCAGAGCAGGCCGAGCAGGGGCGCCAGGCGCAGAACAACGCGCAGGCGACAGACCGGATGCGGGACCTCGTGCGCGGCGTGGAATCAGTGCAGGAACGCATGCGGCAAGCGCAGGAGCGGCGTTTGGCGCAGGGCAATGCACAGCGGCAGCAGCAAGGCCAGCAAGGTCAGCAGGGCCAGCAAGGCCAGCAGGGCCAGCAGGGTCAGCAAGGGCAACAGGGCCAGCAAGGGCAACAGGGCCAGCAGGGCCAGCAGGGACAGCAAGGGCAACAGGGACAGCAGGGTCAACAAGGGCAGCAAGGCCAGCAGGGGCAGCAGGGCCAAGGGCAGCAAGGGCAGCCGGGGCAGCAGGGGCAGCAGGGCCAACAGGGGCAAGGTCAAGGCGGTCAGCAAATGGCCGGCGGGAACCGCGGTGGCGGCGGTGGCGGACGTCTGCAACCCGGCGGCGCCAACAACGGCGGCTTTGGCGGGCAATACGATGAGCGCGGCGAGCAGCAGCAGATCACGCGCGAACTGCAGCAGCGGATTGCGGACGCGCAGGCGATCGCGCGCGACCTTCGGGCGGCGGGCGAAAACCCGGCGCCACTCGAGCGGGCCATCGAGAACATGCAGCAGATGGCCTCGACGTTTACTTCGCTCACCGACAAGCGCGCCGAGGCGATGCTGCGGCAGCAAGTGGTGGACGGACTGAAGGCGTATGAGTTTGCGTTGCGGCGGGCGAGCGGCGATGAGGCCGGGAGTCGCGTGCTGCTCGAGCGATCTGGCGAGGTGCCACCGGCGTTCAAGGCTCTGGTCGAGGAGTACTATCGGTCGCTGTCCCGGACGCCCAAGAAGCCGTAACCACGATCAATGCGGAAACTGCTTTAGCAGGGAAACTGCGGAAACGGCTGATCGGGGCGGATACGGCAGGAACTTGGGGAACTGCAACGACGACTCGCGGATACGTTCTTCGTAGTTGCAGTTGTAGTTCCCAAGAAAAGCCGTTGCAGTTGCAGTTGCCGTTGCAGTTGCCGTTGCCGTTGCCGTATCCGCAGTTATCCGTCGCTTCCGCCCCTTCCCCGCCCAAGTAGTAGAAGCTCCATGTCAAAGATCAAACCCGACAATCCCGCTCTCCGGCAGACTCTCACCGAGGAGCAATATCAAGTCACCCAGTGCAGCGCCACGGAACCTCCGTTCCGCAATGAGTTCTGGAACCACAAGGAACCCGGCATCTACGTGGACATTGTCTCCGGCGAGCCGCTGTTCTCCAGCGGCGACAAGTTCGACTCCGGCACCGGCTGGCCGAGCTTCATCCGCCCCATCGAATCCGATAACGTGACCGAGCATAGCGACACCGCCTACGGCATGCGCCGCGTCGAGGTGCGTTCCAAGGCCGGCGACTCGCACCTCGGCCACGTGTTCCCCGACGGTCCGGGACCGACCGGCCTCCGCTACTGCATCAACTCGGCGTCGCTGCGGTTCATCCCGAAGGCGCAGATGGAAGCGGAAGGGTACGGCAAGTACCTGGGGCTGCTCGACGGGGCCGCGAAGTGATCGAACACGCGACACTCGCCGGCGGCTGCTTTTGGTGCCTCGAGGCGGTCTTCACCCAGCTGCGCGGCGTGCGCCGCGTCGCGAGTGGCTACACGGGTGGCCGTCGCATGAACCCGACGTACGAACAGGTCTGCTCCGGGGCCACCGGCCACGCCGAGGTCGTGCGCATCGAATACGACGCCACCGAAATCACGTTCAACGATCTCCTCGACGTCTTCTTCACGATCCACGACCCCACCACGCTGAACCGTCAGGGCGCAGACACGGGTACGCAGTACCGCTCGGCGGTGTTCTTCGAGTCGCCGGCGCAGGCAGAGGCCACGCGCGCGAAGATCGCCGCGCTGACCGCGGAGCAGGTGTGGGATGATCCAATCGTCACCGAAGTGGCGCCGCTCACGCAGTTCTTCGAGGCGGAGTCATACCATCAGGACTACTTCGCGCGGAATCCGCAGAACCCGTATTGCGCGGCCGTGATCGCGCCAAAGGTCGCGAAGGCGCGGAAGGTGTTCTTCGAGCGGCTGCGGGCGACGGCGTAGGTCTGTTGCGGCGCGCCGCGATGGCGCGGCGACCGCTCAGCTTGCCGACTGCTGTGCCGAGCCCATCGCGGTTCGGAGTGCCATCAGCGCGGCGGTCAGCAGGAGCAGCGCCCCGGCCTGGTGCGCAACGCCAACGATCACCGGCACGCTGAGCAGCAGTACCGTGATACCCAGCGCGAACTGCACGAGCACGGCGACCGCCATGAGGTCCACGCGCTGGCGCAGGGCGCCCGTGGTCGCGCGGCTGGCGCGCGCCCAGAAGATCGCGACTGCGAGCAGCGTCGCCGTGGCGATCAGCCGGTGGTTGAACTGCGCGGCGGCGGGATTGTCGAACCAGTTGCGCCACCACGGCGTGAGCTGGCCGTATTCGACCGGCGCGAGGCCCTGACCCATAAGCGGGAACTCGTTGTAGATCTTCCCGGCGCGGAGGCCGGCCACGAACGCACCCGCGACGATCGTCACCGCGATGAGCACGATCAGTCGCTTGAGTGCAGCCGCCACGCGGGGCGCGGGCGGACCGGGGTTGGGCGACAGCAGTTCATCGGCGGTCCAGACGCTCATGCAGTACAGGACGAGCGCGAGCGACAGGTGGGCGGCCAGCCGGTACTGGCTCACCGTCACGCGTTCCACCAGGCCGCTCGCGACCATGTACCAGCCGAGCGCGGCCTGGGCGATGAGCAGCGTGCCGATCATGACGATGCGTGGCATGAGCACGCGCGGAATGCGGCCCCTGAGCCAGAACCAGAAGAACGGAATCGCAAAGACGAGCCCGCCCATGCGCGCGAGCAGGCGGTGCACATACTCCCACAAGAAGATCCCCTTGAACTCCGAGAGTGTCATCCCGGCGTTCATCTGCGCGTACTGCGGGATCTGCTTGTACTTCTCGAACTCGGCGGCCCACGCCGCGTCGCCGATCGGCGGGATCACGCCGCTGAACGGCTTCCACTCCGTGATCGAGAGTCCGCTCTCGGTGAGCCGTGTCCCGCCGCCGACGAGCACGAGGATGAACACCGTCGCGGACCAGAGGGCGAGCCAGCGGCCGAGCGCGACGCGGTTGGCGGCGGAGGTGGCGACGGGCTGCTGGGTGGTGCTCACGGTGCGAAAAATACCTTGGTGCTCAGGGCCGGGGAGGCGCGCGACCCTTGCCCAAACGCCGCTGCTTACGCGAACGTCCAGACATGCGAACTCTCCTGTTGCTTGCCCTGCCCGCAACGCTCGCCGCGCAACGCCCTGACGCGCCGCCGCCACCTCGACAGGTGACGCCGGGTGCCGGCAAGGGCGTCAACTGGGCCAACTACGGCGGCGATGCCGGCGGCCAGAAATATTCGCCGCTCGCGGACATCAACCGCGACAACGTCGGCCAGTTGCGACAGGTCTGGAGCTGGGACGCGAACGAGCGTCCGGTGCCCGAAGGCCCGGGCCAGAAGGCCGCGCGTCCAGGACAGTTCCAGGCGACCGCGCTCGCGATCGGCGACACGCTGATCTTCTCGACGCCGTACAACCGCGTGATTGCCGCCGATGCACTGACGGGCAAGCCGTACTGGGAGTTCGATCCGCAGCCGTGGAAGACCTATGGGCAACCGTCGAACGGCACGGGACTCGTGCATCGCGGCGTAGCGACCTGGTCCAGCGCGCGTGAGCGACGCGTGTTCATTGCCTCGCGCTGGCGGTTGATCGCGCTCGACGCGAAAGACGGCAAGCCGATCGCATCGTTCGGCACGAACGGTGAAGTGGACCTCACGGCGAACCTCTCGCGCACGGTGCGGAAGGAGCACTACACGAACACGTCGCCCCCGGTGGTGTGGGGGAATGTGGTCATAGTCGGCAACGGCGTTGGCGATCGGCTGCAGTACCGCGGCGACCCGCCCGGTGATGTGCAGGCCTTCGACGTACGCACGGGGCAACGCCTCTGGCGCTTCAAGACCGTGCCTGAAGCCGGTGAGTTCGGGAACGAAACGTGGAAGGAAGATTCGTGGCGTTACGCGGGCCACACAAACGTCTGGGCGCCGTTCACGGTGGATTCCGCCCGCGGGATCGCGTACCTGCCGGTCGGCACGCCAAGCAACGATTGGTACGGCGGCGAACGAGAGGGCAGTGGGCTGTTCGGCGAGGCGCTCGTCGCCGTTGACATCAAGACAGGCAAGCGCGTCTGGCACTATCAGGTGGTGCACCACGGCTTATGGGACTACGACCTCCCGGCGGCACCCGCGCTCGCCACGGTCACGGTGAACGGACGGAGGCGCGACATCGTCGTGCAGGCCACGAAGCAGGGATTCCTGTTCGTGTTCGATCGCGTCACCGGCGCACCGATCTGGCCGATCGAGGAGCGCCCAGTGCCACAAAGCACCGTGCCCGGCGAGGAATCCTGGCCGACCCAGCCGTTCCCCACCAAGCCTGCTGCGTTCGCGCCGCAAGGCATCGCGCTCGACGACCTCATCAACTTCACGCCGGAACTCAGGCAGCTCGCGGTAAATGAAGTGTCGCGGTATCAGCTTGGGCCCCTGTACCTCCCGCCGTCGCTGCAAGGCGCGATTGCGCGCCCGGGTGTGATCGGCGGTGCGGGGTGGGGCGGCGTGGCGATTGACCCCGAAACCGGTTGGCTCTACGTCAAGGCAAGCAACGAGCCCGCCCTGATGGCGATCATGAAGCGCGATGCGAAGAGCGACACGGTGGATGCGCCGTACACGCTCGATCCGTCGCGGCGCGGCCTGAGTGTGCGACCGCAGGCCGGCGGCTCGCTGCCGATCATCAAGCCCCCGTACGGCACGCTCACGGCGATCGACCTCAACACGGGCGACACCAAGTGGACGATCCCACTCGGTGACTCCCCCGCCGTTCGCAGCCATCCGGCGCTCGCGGGCGTGAAGCTCCCGCCCAAACTCGGCGTGGTCGGGTCACCTGGCGGCATGGTGACGAAGGGCGGGCTCGTGTTCCTCACCGGCGGCGGAAGCGTGCTCTACGCGATTGATTCGCGCACCGGCGAATACAAGTGGGAGCACGACCTCGGCCAGGTCGCGTACTCGAACCCGATGACGTTCCGCAGTCGCGCCGGCAAGCAGTACATCGTGATCGCGACGGGCGCCGGGACGACGAGCAAGCTGGTTGCGTTTGCGTTGCCTTAGGGCCCTGCGCGCGATCTGCGCCGCGACGTGGCTCGGCCACGCCGCGAGCGCGCAAGGCGTGCCGACGCTGTACATCGCGAACGCCACCGTCGTTGACGCGACGAATCGTGCGCCGCGCACCGGCCAGGGAATCGTCGTTCGTGGCGGTGTGATCGTTGCGGTCGGCGCAAACGTGGTGCGGCCGAGCGACGCGGAGGTGATTGACGCGCGGGGACGGTTCGTGATTCCAGGCCTCTGGGACATGCACGTGCACCTCGACATGCCGGGCGGCGCGGACGTGCTGCCCGCGTACATCGTCAGTGGCGTCACCGGAGTGCGCGACCTCGCCGGCTACTGGGATACGCTGACCACCTGGCGCCGGCAGGTCACCGCGGGAACGCGCGTGGGACCGCGGATCTACGCGTCGGGACCGTACCTCGAAGGCAACCCGCAGCCGATCCCGCACATCCCGGTGAAATCCGCCGCGGATGCCGTCCGGGGCGTGGATTCCCTCCGGCGTCTCGGCGTTGACGTCATCAAGTTCCACACCGGGCTGACCCGCGAGACGTTCTTCGCCGCGGCACGCCGCGCGCGCGAGGTGGGGATGCCGTTCGCCGGGCACGTGCCACGCGTGATATCCGCGATCGAGGCCTCGGACAGCGGCATGCGCAGTCTCGAGCATCTCCTGACGATCCCGACGCCGTGTACCGCCGCCGAATCCCTTGCGCTCGTGCCACGGCACGTCACGCAGCGCGTGCTCGGGCCGTGTTCATCGGCCTCGCTCGAGCCGCTGTGGCGCACGCTGGTCAAGAACGGCACGTGGGTCACGCCGACGTACGTCGCGGCGTTCGAGATCGCGGAGTGGCCGCTCCGTCCCGTGCCCGGCGATGCGTATCAGCAGTACTTGCCGCGGTCGCTGAAGGACTATGTGGCCTCGATCTTCCCGATGCCGGACAGCATCCCGGCGGACTCGTACCGGACGGGCCGTGCGCTCTTCGAGAAGCGGGTGGCGCTGGCCGGCGAGATGCAGCGCGCGGGAATCAAGCTCCTCGCCGGGACGGACGCACCGCTCCGGAACAGCCCGCCGGGGTTCGGGCTCGCCGAAGAACTCGCGATCCTCGAGCGCGGCGGGCTCACCCCATTCGATGTGCTCAAGGTCGCAACCTGGGAGCCCGCGAACTACTTCGGGATCCTCGATCGGGCGGGCTCGGTCGCACCCGGGCGAAACGCGGACCTCGTGATTCTCGACCGCAGCCCGCTGGCTGGCGCGGCCGCGTACCGGAGCGTGCGCGGCGTGGTCGCGGCGGGCAGGTACTTCGGCCGGCCGGCACTGGATTCCGTCCTGGCGGCGCTTCGAGCGGCCGCACCCAGCCGGTAGGCGGGCGGGCTGTTCTGGCCGCTGGGGCGGCGCTATAGTCTATAGATGCGATTCCCCCACTCCCCCCGTCTCCTCGCCGCTTCGCTCGTCTTCGGCGCTGCCACAAGCGCCGGCTCACAGGGCGCCCCCACCAACGAAGCGCCGAATCCGTACCGCACCGTCGAGGGTTGGGCCAAGATGCCCGCCGGTCGCGTCTGGGGTTCGAACAGCGCCGTGGACATTGACAAGGACGGCACGAGCATCTGGGTCGCCGAGCGCTGCGGCCAGAACGATTGCGTCGGCTCGCCGCTCGACCCGGTGCTCAAGTTCGATCGCGACGGAAACCTGGTGCGCAGCTTTGGCGCCGGGCTGATCCGGTCGCCACACGGCATCCATGTGGACCGCGACGGCAACGTGTGGGTTGTGGACTGCTCGTGCACGGGCGCCGGCGGCGGTGGACGCGCAGGCGGTGCCGGTCGCGGCGGGGCTGCGCCGGCGACGCCACCCGCTCCGCCGCCACCGATGACCAACGGCCACCAGGTCTTCAAGTTCTCGCCCGATGGCCGCCTGCTCATGACGCTCGGCAAGCCGGCCGGCGCGCGCGACACCGCGTACTTCTTCCAGCCGAACGACGTGCATACCGCGCCCAACGGCGACATCTTCGTCGCCGAAGGCCATTCCGACGCGCAGAAGACGGCGACCGCGCGAATCCTCAAGTTCGACAAGACGGGCAAGCTGCTCGCGACCTGGGGCACGGTCGTGGACTCGACCACGAAGGACCAGCCGCACTCGTTTGCGCAGCCGCACGCACTGGCGATGGACTCGAGGGGGCGCCTGTTCGTCGGCGACCGGAGCTACAACCGCATCAAGATCTTCGACCAGGCCGGCAAGCTGATCGACACATGGTACCAGTTCTCGCGGCCCAGCGGGATCTTCATTGACGCCGCGGACAACATCTACGTCGCGGACTCGGAGTCCGGGTCGGTGAATCCCGCCCACTGGGCGTGGCTCAAGGGCATCCGCATCGGCAAGGTCGCCGACGGCAAGGTGACCGCGTTCATCCCGGACCCCGCGGTCACGTGCACCAGCCGGCTCGCGAACGTCCAGCCACCGCCGCCGGCGTCGGCGAGCACGAGTGCGACGGGCTGTGCGAACAACACCAGCGCCGCGGAAGGCGTAGCAGTGGACAAGGCAGGGAACATCTACGGTGCCGAGGTCGGCCCGCGGGCGTTCAAGCGGTACGAGAAGCGGCCGTAGTCGCGTTCATTCACTTCACCCTTCATCCGATCCGGGTCACATGCCTGTCTCCTTCAAGCTGAACGGCAAGGCCGTCACGGTGGACGTCACGGCCGACACGCCACTCCTCTGGGTGCTGCGCGACACGCTCGATTACAAAGGCACGAAGTTCGGCTGCGGCGTCGGCCAGTGCGGCGCGTGCACCGTGCAGCGCAACGGCACGGCCGTGCGCTCGTGCCAGCTGCGCGTGGGCACGCTCGAGGGCGCGGACATCAAGACGATCGAAGGGCTGTCGCCCGACGGCACGCACGCGGTGCAGCGCGCCTGGGAAGAACTCGACGTTCCGCAGTGCGGCTACTGCCAGGCGGGCCAGATCATGTCGGCGGCGGCGCTCATCGAGCGCAACGCCAACCCGACCGACGCGGACATTGATACGGCGATGAACGGCAACATCTGCCGCTGCGCGACGTACCACCGGATTCGCGCGGCGATCAAGCGCGCCGGCGAGATCAAGCGCGGTGTGGGCGTGACGCCGAACAGCTCGCGCTCCGGAGCGCCCGGTGCGGACGCGGACGCCGCCGCCAGTGGTGCCCCGAAGTCGCTCTTCACCTCCGCTCGCTGAGGATCCCGACCATGGCCACGACTATCAAGCCATCAGCGACGCCGAACGCCCAGAAGGGCGTTGATCGGCGCGGATTCCTTCGCGTCAGCGCAATCGCCGGCGGCGGGCTGCTCATTGCCTCGTACGCGGAAGACCTCGAGGCCGCGACGTCGGCGTTCGGGATGCGCGCCGACTACACGCCGAACGCGTTCATTCGCATCACGCCGGACAACGTCATCACGATCATCTCCAAGAATCCTGAGATCGGCCAGGGCGTCAAGACGCACCTGACGATGATCATCGCGGAGGAGCTCGACGTCGAGTGGAAGGCCGTGCGCATCGAGCAGGGCGATCACAACCCCGCGGCGTATGGCGGGCAGGGCGCGGGCGGATCGACGGCAACGCCGCAGAACTGGGACCTGCTCCGCCGCGTCGGCGCGTACGGCCGATCGCTCATGGTCGAGTCCGCGGCGCAGACGTGGGGCGTGCCGGCCGCGGAAGTCACGACCGGCGCGGGCAACGCGTATCATCGCGCCAGCAACCGCACGGCGACGTATGGCCAGCTCGCGGACAAGGCCGCCACGCTCGTGCCGGCGACGCCGCTCACGATCCAGCAGTTCCAGGCGCTGAACATCCCGCTCAAGGATCCGAAGGACTACAAGATCATCGGGACGAAGGTCCCGGGCGTTGACACGCGCAAGATCGTCACGGGCCAGCCGCTGTTCGGGATTGACTTCACGATGCCCGGAATGCTCAGTGCCGCGTACGTGAAGTGCCCGGTGTTCGGCGGCAAGGTAGTGAGCGCGAACCTCGACGTGATCAAGGCCGAACCGGGCGTCCGGCATGCATTTGTGCTCGACGCAGGCCCGGCGGCGCGTGACCAGCTGCACAGCGGCGTCGCGATCCTTGCGGACACCTGGTGGCAGGCGAACGCGGCGCGGCGGAAGCTGGTCGTGCAGTGGGACGAGGGGAGCGGCGCGACCCACACGAGCGCGCAGTACACGGCGAAGGCCGCCGAGCTGGGCAAGGCCGCGCCGATGCGCAACCTCCGGAAGGATGGCGACGCCGATGCGACCATTGCCGGCGCGACGAAGAAGGTCGAGGCCGCCTACTACGTGCCGTTGATCTCGCACGCGCCGCTGGAGCCACAGAACACGACGGCGCTGTTCAAGGACGGGAAGCTCGAACTCTGGTCCGCGACGCAGCAGCCGGCGGGTGGGCGCGCGCTCGTCGTCAGCACGCTGGGCATCAAGACGGAAGACATCACGCTGCACATCATGCGCTCGGGCGGCGGGTTCGGTCGTCGGCTCACCAACGACTACATGGTGGAGGCCGCGGCGATCGCCAAGCAGGTGCCGGGCGTTCCGGTCAAGCTGATCTGGACGCGCGAGGACGATATCCAGCATGACTTCTACCGCCCGCCGCAGTGGCACCACCTGAGCGGCGCGGTGGACGCGAACGGTCGCGTGGTCGCGTGGAAGAATCACTACGTCGCGTTCGGGACCCCGAATTCCACGCAGCCTAACGTGTTCTTCGGGAACAGCTCGGGTATCAGCGCGGCCGAGTTCCCGGCGCGGTTCGTCCGGAACTTCCAACTCGACGGTTCGGTGATCGAGACGCACGTCCCGCTCGGCGCGCTCCGGGCGCCCGGGTCGAACGGCATCGCCTACGCGACCCAGTGCTTCATTGACGAGCTGGCGCAGGCGGCCGGCAAGGACCCGATCCAGTTCCGCTACGACCTGCTGTCGCAGTACCAGGCCGATGCGCCCCCGGCGGCACCTGCGGGCGCCGCCGGCGGCGGTCGAGGCGGCGCCCCGGGCGGCGGCGGGCCGCAGTTCAGCGCCGAGCGCATGCGCGGCGTGCTCGAACTCGTCGCGGAGAAGTCCGGGTGGGGCAAGACCCGCCTGCCACAGGGCACCGGCATGGGCGTTGGCTTCCACTACAGCCATCTCGGGCATTTCGCGGTTGTCGTGCAGGTGACCGTGAGCAAGGCCGGTGCGATCAAGGTGGACAAGGCTTGGTGCGCGGGCGACATCGGCTCACAGGTCATCAACGTGTTGCACGCGGAGAACCAGACGCAGGGTGGCGTCCTGGACGGCATCGCCGAGGCGCTGTCGCAGGAAATCACGGTTGACCGCGGCCGGGTCGTGCAGACGAACTTCAACAACTTCCAGCTCCTCCGGATGCGGCAGTCGTGCCCGGTGGAGGTGCACTTCCTCAAGACCAACAATTCTCCGACGGGTCTGGGCGAACCGATGCTGCCGCCGGCGGTTGCCGCGACGGTGAACGCGGTGTTTGCTGCGACCGGGAAGCGGATTCGTTCGCTCCCGCTGAGCAAGCACGACCTGAAGTGGACGTAGGCCACGGCACAACCCGGAGACGCGACATGGACTTTCCCCGCGAAGTAACCCGACGCCGTTTTCTCGGTGGCGCCGCAGCCACTGCCGGCCTGCTCACCCTCTCACCGAGCGAACTCGCGCTCTGGGCCCAGGGCACGGCGCAGGGCGCCCCCGCGCAGCAGGGACAGCGCCGGCCGATGTCGGAGGCCGAATGGGACTCGTTCGCCAAGCTGAGCAGCAATGAGAACTGCTGGGGACCGCCGGATTCCGTCATGCAGGCAATGGTGCACGGCCTCAAGTACGGGAATCGGTACGGCTACCCCGACGGCAACATCGTGCAGGAGATCGCCGACCATCACGGGGTGAAGACCGAGAACGTGATGCTCGGTGCCGGCTCCGGCGAGCTGCTCGATGTCGTCGGCCTGACGTTCCTCGACTCACCGACGAAGAAGGTCGTCGGGTCGGATCCCTCGTACGGGTCGGTGTACGCGCAGGCGACCAGCATCAAGGCGGATGCCATCAAGGTCCCGCTGCTGGCCGACTACCGCCAGGACATTCCCGGGTTGATCAAGGCGACGAAGGCGCATTACCGCGAGACCGGGTTCGTGTACGTGTGCAACCCGAACAATCCGACAGGCCAGATCATCACGAAGCGCGAGATGAAGACGCTGCTCGATGGGCTTCCGGAGGACATGCCGGTACTCATCGACGAGGCGTATCATCATTTCGTGAATACCGATGACTACGCGACGTCGGTGCCATACGTGATCGAAGGGCGACCGGTGATCATCGCAAGGACCTTCTCCAAGATCGCGGCGCTGGCCGGCATGCGGCTCGGCTACGTGATCGCGCCGCGCGAACTGATCGTGAAGATGCGCAACTACCAGACCGGGACGATCAACGCGGCCGTAAAGTGGGGTGGCGTCGCCGCGCTCAAGGACACGGCGAGCATGGCCAAGGTGAAAGCCATGACGATTGACCTCCGTGAGAAGGCGATCAAGGACCTCAAGTCGCTCGGGTACGACAGTATCCCATCGGAAGGCAACTTCTTCATGGTGCACATCAAGCGTCCGGTCCAGCCCGTGATCGAGGAGTTCCGCCAGAAAAAGGTGCTGGTGGGTCGCCCGTTCCCGCCGATGCTGGAGCATCTGCGCGTGTCGGTTGGTACGGCGGACGAGATGGCCCGGTTCGCGACCGCGTTCCGCGAGGTGTTCCGCACGGCCGGCGCGGCCGGCGCGAAGAGCGGCGCCTAGCCGACCCTGCTGAGCCAGCCGGCGGGGTGGGCCCCGTGAGGGCGCGGTCGCTCGATGCGACGCTGATCCTTGCCACGCTCGCGCGGCTTCGCGACCGGATCGAGGAGCGATTCCCGGGATCGGGGTTGGGACGCGTCGCACACGAGTTGCTCGAGGTGGGCAACGCGCTTCCGGCGGTGACCGCCTATCTCGCCCGGCCCAACTGGGCGATCCGGATCGGCGTGGCCGTGACCTTGATCGCGCTGTTCGCCGTGCTGCTGGCGCTGGTGATGGCCGTCGAGCTTCCCACGGGCATCGAGGGATTCGCCGGCGCCCTGCAGGCCGTGGAGTCACTGATCAACGACCTCGTCTTCCTCGGGATCGCCATCTACTTCCTGGCGAACGTCGAGCAACGATTGAAACGCAAGAAGGCCCTCTAGGCGCTGCACCAGCTGCGCAGCATTGCCCACGTCGTGGACATGCACCAGCTCACGAAGGATCCCCATCAGGTGCAAGGCGGGGCGGGGCCAACGGCCTCCTCCCCGAAGCGGGACCTGCAAGGGCCGCAGCTCGGTCGCTATCTCGACTACTGCAGCGAACTGCTCTCGCTGATCAGCAAGCTGGCGGCGCTCCATGCGGAACGCTTCAACGACCCGGTCGTCTTGGCGGCCGTGACGGAAGTCGAGACCATGTGCGGGTCCATGTCCAACAAGATCTGGCAGAAGATCACCTTGCTCGAGCAACGCTAGATGCCGCAGGAGTCGCGCCTCGCCGATGCCACCCGCCAGCTGCGGCGCGTCCAGTTGATCATGTTGGGCGCGCTGACGCTCTCGGCCGGTGTCCTGCCGCTCGGGCTGTCACGAATCGTGAAGGACCTCAGTGCGCAACACGAGAGCGATGACCGGGCGGCGGCGATCGCGGCCGACGCGATGCCTGCGTTCGACGCGTGGATCGTGCACGTGCGGCGCAGTCGGCAGGCGGAGCGCGCGCTCGCCGCAGGCGACTCCGCGCTGGATGCGTTCGTCCGCAGCAACGCGCCACTGCTGTCCGGGATCGAATCGGCGCATCGCGCCACGCGCGTGCCAGATGCCGGGCCGATCGTGGATTCGCTGCGGGCGCATTGGCAGCGGGTGCTCGCCATGCAGCGCGATCGCTGAAATTCGTCGGGGCTTGAATCGACGCTCCTGGCGATCCGGGCGGACTTCGCCGCACTCAGGGCCGTGTACAGTGGCGCTCAGGCGACCGCCCTCGCCGAGATGCATCGGGCGCAGCGCTGGGCGCTTGGCGCTTCCATCGGCCTCACCACGCTGCTGGTGTTGGTCGCCGGCCTCGTATTCCGCCGCGGGCTCAGGGGAATCCGCGCGGCGTCCGCAGAACGGGAGACCCTGTACCGCACGGTCGCCGAGAGCGAGGCGCGCCTCGCCGAGGCGCAGGCGCTGGCCCACCTTGGAAACTGGGAGTGGGACGTCAAGTCGGGCGTAAACACGTGGTCCGACGAGAACTTCCGTATCCACGGATTCGCGCCCGGCTCGGTGCAGCCATCCTATGACGTCTGGATCGGACGCATCCACCCGGAAGACCGTGAACGGGTGCTCTCGGCCGTGCAGGCGGCGCTGGATGGACGAGCGCCATACGATGTGGAATGTCGGGTCGTGCACCCGGACGGCGCGATTCGGTACGTCCGCAACACCGGATCAGTGGCGCGCGATCCGACCGGAGCCGCCAAACGGATGGTCGGCACGGTGCTGGACGTCACCGCGTTTCGCCGGGTCGAACAGGCGCTTGGCGAGCAGGACATGCGCTTCCAGTCGCTGATCAGTCACTCCAACGACATCATCGTGCTGCTGGGGCCGTCGGGCACGTTGATGTACGTCAGTCCGTCACTGGATCGTATCCTCGGGTATCCGCCCGGCACGTGGCTCAACCGGCCGGTGCTCGACCTGGTCTGGCCTGACGACGTCCAGATTGCGCGCGAGCTGCTGTCGCGTGGTGAGGCGTCGCCGAGGGTCGAGCTCCCGTTCCAGCTGCGCGTTCGGCACGCCGATGGCGGTTTGCGGTGGCTCGAAGGCTCAGGCACCAACTATTTCGACGACCCAGGTATCGGCGGCGTGGTGGTCAACGCGCGCGACACCACGGAGCGCCGCCGCCTCGAAGTGCAGTTCCTGCAGGCGCAAAAAATGGAATCGGTCGGCCAGCTGGCCGGCGGCGTCGCGCACGACTTCAACAACCTGCTGACCGTGATCTCGGGGCAGGCCTCGCTGGCGCTCATGCGCGTCCAGCGCGACGACCCGACCCGGCAAAGCCTGCTGGAGATCGAGAAGGCCGCGGAGTCGGCCGCGGGCGTGACACGCCAGCTCCTGGCGTTTTCCCGCAAGCAGCTGATCAATCCGACCGTGCTGACGCCGGCGCTGGCCGTCGCCGACATGGAGTCAATGCTGGCGCGGCTTATCGGCGAGACCATAGCGGTGACGGTTGAGCGCGCCGCCGACCCGTGGACCGTCCGGATGGATCAGGGCCAGATCGAGCAGGTGGTGATGAACCTTGCCGTGAACGCGCGCGACGCGATGCCCGACGGCGGCCGCCTCACCATCCGCGTGGGCAACGCGGTGCTCGGGCCCGACTATGTGCGGCTGCATCCGCAGGCCGTGGCGGGCGAGTACGTCGTCATCAGCGTGGTGGACACGGGGATCGGCATGAAGCCGGAGTTGATCGAACGGATATTCCTGCCGTTCTTCACGACAAAGCCCGTGGGCCGCGGTACCGGGCTCGGCCTCGCCAGCGTGCACGGCATCGTGTCGCAGAATGGCGGCCACGTGGATGTGGAATCCCATGTCGGCGTCGGCACCACGTTCCACGTGTACCTGCCGCGGGCGGCCGGGCCGGCGGCGCCGCAGAAACCGCCGGCGCTGCCGAACCTGCCGACGGGCACGGAAACCCTCGTCGTCGTCGAGGACGAGGAAGCGCTGCGCGTGCTCGCGGCCTCGCTGCTCGGGCGGCTGGGCTACACGGTGCTGACGTTCGGGAGCGGCGCCGAGGCGTTAGCCGGTGTTTCGACCAGTCCGAGGCCGATCCACTTGCTGCTGACCGACGTCGTCCTTGGCGGCATGAGCGGGCGCGTGCTGGCGGAACGCCTGAGGGAAATACGCCCGGAGTTGAAGGTGCTGTTCATGTCCGGGTACACGGAGGACGTGGTGCTCCGGCACGGTGTGCTGGCCGGTGAGATGGCGTTTGTCGCGAAACCATTCTCGATGGAGACGCTCGCGAAACGCGTTCGCGAGGTGCTCGACAGCGCTCGCGTCTAGCACGCAGGGCTGGATGCGACGAGGGCCCGACACTTCTGCCGGGCCCTCGTTGCGTTGCGGTGCGCCTCAGCCTACGGGAGTCGCAGCGCCGTGAGCCGGGTATTGCTGCCTGCGCCCGAGGCGAACACGATGTACTGCTTGCCTTGGTGCAGGAAGGTCATCGGCACGGCCGAGGTCGTGGCAGGAATCTGTACGCTGCTCACGAGCTTGCCTGTCGCCTTGTCGAACGCATAGAGCTGGGGTGGCACGACGGGACCGGCGGCTCCGCGGCCGCCCGCACCACCGCCTGCGCCACCCGCGCCGCCAGCGCGGCCGCCACCAGCGCCAGATGCCGGCTGGTTCGTCATGCCACCGCGGCCGGTGCCGTTGATCAGCAGGGTCTTCGTCACGATAAGCTGCGGCTGGCTGCCGTTGTTCGGCTGCCGCGGAATCGTCGCGCCCGCCCAGATCGAGCCGGCAGGGCGAGGCACATCGCGCCAGTAGTTGCCGTTCGGCGCCCACCACTTCTTGTCGCCCGTGGTCATGTCGTACGCCGTGATCCCGCCGAGTTCCTTCGGCTTGAGGATCGAGATTCCGTCAATGTTGTTGACCGCGGCGACACGGCCAAAGCCCCCGCCGCGGCCGGTCCCGCCAGCCGGCGCGACATACCCCGGCGGCGGAGGCAGCGCGCCGATCGCGCCACAGCTGTTGTGCGGTGAGGTGTACTCGATTTCGGAGCAGGGGTCCTTCTGCACGGCGGCTGTTGACAGGCCGGCCTGGGCCCCGACGTACATCATGCCCGTTTCGGGGTCCACCGCGCTTCCGCCGTCAATGTTGACGCCCCCGCTCGCGCCAGGCGCGTACCACGAGCAGCGGTACTGCGCGGGACCGTTGGCGCCGCGACCGTCCGCGGGCGACGGTGGGATGAAATACGGGCCCATGCGACACTGGCGTGCGAGCTTCAGCGCCGAATCCTTGATTGCGGGTGTGTAGTCGATCAGGTCCGCTTCGGTCAGCCCGGTATGCGAGTACGCCGCCGGGCGCGACGGGATCGGCTGTGTCGGGGCCGTGACCTCGCCGGGCACTTCGCTCTGCTGTACGGGCGTCTCCACGATCGGCCAGATCGGCTCGCCGGTAATGCGGTCGAGCACATAGAACAGGCCGTCCTTCGTTGTTTGCGCGACGATCTTGCGTGGCTTCCCGTCAATCGTGACGTCGAGCAGGTTCGGGACCATCGAGTTGTCGTAGTCCCAGATATCGTGGTGCACGAGCTGGTAGTGCCACTTCCGCAGCCCGGTCTTCACGTCAATCGCGACGATGCTGTTCGCGAAGAGGTTGTCGCCGGGGCGGTGCCCGCCGTATTCGTCGGCCACGGGCATGCCGACCGGGATGTACACGAGGCCGAGCTCGGCATCCACCGAGTACGGCGCCCACGGGTCCACCTTGCCGACCCCCGACGACCCGATCTTGCAGCCCAGCTTCCAGGTGTCGCAGCCGTACTCGCCGGGTTGCGGGACGAGGTTGAACTTCCACAGCTGCTTGCCCGTCTTGATGTCGAAGCCGCGGACGAAGCCCGGGATGTTGTGCTTCCGGATCGGGTAGTAGCCATGCATCGACGAGTTGCCGACGATGATCGTGTTCCCGACGATGATCGGTGGGGAGCTGATCGCAATCTGGCCGTTGGCGGGGTCAATCCCCACCTGGCCATCGGCGCCGATCTTCCTGACCGGGTCCCACTTTTCGCCGGGCTTGGCCGCGCGGAGCGGCGATTCTTCCGAGATGACGAGATCGCCCGAATCGTCCACGGCGAGCGGGACGATCGGGTATCCCAGACCGACCTGCAGGTCCACGATTCCGTTCTTGCCGAATCGCGGGTCAGGCCGGCCCGTCTTCGCGTCGAGCGAGACCATGTGGTAGCCCGGGGTGGCCACGACCACGCGCTCATTGTTCCCATCGGTCCAGTACGCGAGACCACGTCCCGCGAACTGCCGCGGCGCCTTCTTGTACCGAATGCCTTCGTCGAGCGTATTCCATTTCCAGAGCGTGTTGCCCGTGGCCGGATCGATCGCGTACGCGTACCGGCGAGTCGTCGCCACCGTGAGGATGCGGCCGTTCGCAAACAGCGGGGTCGTGCGGTAGTACTCGTCCTCGCCATCCTGGGCCGCATTCCACTGCCACGCGACCTGGAGCTGGCTGAAGTTCGACGCGTTGATCTGATCCAGCGGCGAATACCGCGTGGCCCAGGCGTCGCCGCCCCAGAATCGCCACTCGCCGGGCTTGTTGCCGCGGACGAGGCCGCTACCCTGTCGTGCGGACAGCGCCGCAGTGAAGCCGGCGATCGCCATGACGGCGAGCGCGAGGAATGCAAGTCGGTGGCGGGGGGAATGGGTCATCGGCGGTTCCGGCTCCTGAGGGTGTCAGTCGGTGGGACCACTCGCACCTTCTCCAGTGCGACGGAGTCGGCTGGCAGCTCGATGTCGCCGGCGGGCATCTTGTTCATCTGCATGATGAACGCGATCACATCGGCGTACGCCTCGGCGCTCATTGCGCCGGGGTTGTCTTGCGGCATCTGGGAACGCAGGTAGCCCCAGAACTCGCCAAGCGTCTTGCCCACCTTATCGGGCCAGAATCGCGGGCCCGCGTGCTCCACGGTCTTGTGGCAAGACGCGCAGTAGGTCAGGTAGCCTTCGCGGCCTCGCGTGGCCTGTGCATCCGTGTAGAGCTTCTCCAGCGTCGTACCGGCGGTACTCGGCGCTTGTGCACGGGCAGTGCCGGGGGTCAATACGGAAAGCGAAAGCGCGCCAAGGAATGCGTAGGCGGCGCGGCGTGAACGCGGTGACACCATGCGAATCGTCGGGTGGGAAATCGAGGGGAACATGCCCGGTAATACTACGACTATGCCGCGGGTGGCGCTGCCGGGCTGCCCCTGGGTTCCAGCGCGCGATTGACCCAAGGTCGGGCGGCTCGCGCGAGCAGGAACGCGCCCAGGCCGATGATCGCGAGTCGTACGGCGGTGCGCGCGGCCAGCATGTCGAGCGGCTGCCCCGTGAAGTCGTACTCGCGCAGGTCCGCGCCGCGCTCGAGCAACCAGTGCCAAGCCGTGTGCGCCACCAGCGCCGAAATCACCACGATTGCCACGCGCTCCGACGGCAGCCGGGCAATCACCCAGGTGAGCAGCGGCGCAGCCAGCGCGACGACGAGCACCTGTCCGGCTTCGACACCGATGTTGAATGCCGCCAGGGCGGCGAGCACATGCGAACCGGAAAACTGCAGCGATTCGCGCAGCGCAAACGCGAAGCCGAAGCCGTGGACGAGCCCGAAGCCGAAGGCAATCATCCAGCGCCGCTGGATATTCGCGCCAAACACGTTTTCGATCGCCGCGTACACGATGGACGCGGCAATGAGGAGCTCGATCAGCGGCGGGAACCACGCCGCGTCGGGCGCGAAGCCGAGCGCGCTGGCGCTCATCGTCAGCGCATGCGCCGCCGTAAACGCGGTGACGATCACGACGAGCGGCCTGATGCGGCGGAACGGCACCACGAGGCAGACCAGGAACAGCAGGTGGTCGAGCCCGTCCAGAATGTGCCGGAACCCCAGGGCGACAAACTGCGACGCGGCCTGCCACCAAGAGGGATCGAGCTGGATGCGGCCGGGATCGCCGAGCCAGGTGACCGTGCGTTCGGTCGAGTCGGCCTGCACGATGCGCAGTTCGGTCGTGGTCCGCACGCCGAGGCGCGCGAACCGTGCATCCAGCGAGAACGCGGACTCCGGCGACCCGATCTCGTACTCCAGCGAGACGTCCACCATCGCTTGCTGCCAGGCGAGATTGACGGAATCACCGAGTGCGGGAGTCGCGAACCCCGCGGTTGCCGCGGCGAACGAGCGGAAGGCCGTATCGCTCTGCAGGGCAATCCGCGTGCCACGCACGCGCGGCGCCGGGAGGGCCCGGCCGTCCTCGAAGATCGTCAGGTTGTCGGTCAGCCACAGCTTGACGCCATCGGCCAGGAGCGAATCGGCGCGACTGAGCACGAGATAGCCGGGCCCGCGCAGCGGCCACTGGATATCGCGCATGGCCTCGAGCGGCACCCGCGCGATCACACGGAGCGTCGTGGCGTCGGCCCGGATGTACGCGAGCACGTGGACGCTCTTCGGGATCTCATGGGCGTGGGCCGGCGCCGCGCTCGCGGTGGCAAGCGCCAGGATTGCGGCGATCGCATGCCGCCAGGGGCCGAACCCCGCCGGCGCGCCGCCCAGCGCGGCTGGACGCCACCGCGTTAACGGTCGTAGAATGGAGGCAGCCCGGCGAACGCGGTCACGGAACATCGTCGGACGAACTTACTTGCGTCCGCAGCGCCACACAGCCGCCCACGGCGGCCCCCCACCGGAGACGGATCACATGATTGTGTCCCGAAGGTCGTGGAGTTTGTCGCCCAGAGCCGTCCAGCCAGACCGCCGGATCGTGCCGATGGTCGGGGTCGTTGCGCTCGGCGCACTGGTCGCGGCGGTCAGCCCGGCGAGCGTCGCCGCCCAAGGGACCGCGACTCGCCCGCAGGGCGCCAGTCGTCCGGCGGGCGCTTCGGCCGCTGTCGCCGTGACCGCGCCCCGATTCACGGTTGACCTCATGTGGCCCAAGCCGCTCCCCGCGAACAAGCTGCTCGGGTCGGTGACGGGCGTAGCCGTGGACGCGCACGATCACGTGTTCGTCGTTCACCGCATTGATTCCTTCACGGCGCGTACCGAGACCGGCGCCGATGCCAACCCGCCGATCGCCGAATGCTGCTTGAGCGAGCTTCCGGTGATCCAGTTCGATGCGACCGGCAACCGGATCAAGTCGTGGGGCGGTCCGGGCCCGGGCTACGATTGGCCGGCGATACCATCGGGAATCGCGGTGGCGCCGAACGGTGACGTCTGGATTGCGGGCACCGGCGGTATGGACGGGCAGGTCCTCGTCTTCTCCCATGATGGCGCGTTCAAGCGGCAGATCGGCCGCGCCGGACGCACGGCGGCTCCGGCAGGCGCCCAGCCGCAAGACACGGCGTATCAGGGTGTGTCGCCGGGCGCGCGAGGCGCAGCGCCGCCGGCCGCCGCTGCGGGCGCCGGTGCAGCGGGAGGTCGCGGAGGCGCAGGGGGAGGTCGAGGTGGTCGTGGTGGACCGCCGCCGTCGCTGCCGCCAAACAGCTCGGCGACGGATATCCTGGGTGGCGCTACGCGCATCGCGTTCGATGCCGCCGGCACCACGGCCTACATCGCCGACGGCACGCGCAATCGTCGCGTCGTGACCGTGGACGTTGCGACCGGTGCCGTGAAGGCGTTCTGGGGTGCCTACGGCAAGTCACCATCCGACGCGGCGACGCCCGCGTATTCGCCGTCGGCGTCGCCTTCGCAGAGCTTCAGCACGGTGAGCTGTGCGCGACCCGCGAAGGATGGCAAGGTGTATGTCTGCGATCGCGCGAACAACCGTATCCAGGTCTTTACGGCCGCCGGTGAGTTCGTGTCCGAGGCCACCATCGCGCCCAATACGCTGGGCGAGGGGGCCGTGTGGGATATCGCGTTTTCCGCGGATGCCGCACAACGGTTCATGTACGTAGCGGACGGCGGCAATCACAAGGTGCGGATCCTTGACCGCGCGACGATGAAGGAACTCACGAACTTCGGCGACGGCGGGCGACAGGCCGGCGCGTTCTACGCCCCGGGGAGCATCGCCGTGGATTCCCGCGGCAACGTGATCACGGGCGAGACGTACCAGGGCAAGCGGATCCAGAAGTTCAACTTCGGCGGGCTTGGCACCGTCACGAAAGCCAATCAGGGTCTCCTCTGGCCCACTACGACGACAGGAGCCGGCCGATGACCCGTCGCACGCTGTTCTCCACGCTTGGCATCGCCGCATTGCTCGGCGCGCTGATCACGACTGAGCGCACGCTCGACGCGCGGCTCAAGGCCGATTCCGTCACGGCGCCACGGTTCGAGGTGGACCCCATGTGGCCGAAGCCGCTCCCGAACAAATGGGTGCTCGGCAACGTGATCGGCGTTGGGGTGGACGCGCGCGACCACGTGTTCATCGTGCACCGCAGCGATACGCCGGACTCGAACGAGACCGCGGCGGCGAGCACCCCGCCGAAGGGCGAGTGCTGCGTGGCCGCGCCGCCCGTGATCGAGTTTGACCCCGCCGGGAACGTGGTCGCTGCGTGGGGCGGTCCGCCGTCCGACAAATCGTACGTGTGGCCGACGTCCAACCACGGGATCGCGGTGGACGATCAGGGCAACATCTGGATCGGGGGCAATGGGGGCGGCGCGCCGGCGACCGGGCAGGGCCCGGACTCGCACATCCTCCAGTTCACGCACGACGGCAAGTACCTGCGCACGATCGGTATGCCGAATCAGCCGACGAACAGCGCCGCCACGAATCACTTCGGGCGCGTCGCCAAGATCTCGTTCGATTTCAAGGCGCAGGAGGCGTACGCGGCCGATGGCTACGCGAATCACCGCGTCGCCGTGCTCGACATGAAGACCGGCGCCGTGAAGCGCTTCTGGGGCGCGTACGGCAACGTGCCGAGCGATTCGAACTTCGGGCCCTACAACCCGGACGCACCGTTGATCCCGCAGTTCCGTACGCCCGTGCACTGCGCTGAGCCGTCGAACGATGGTTTCGTGTACGTCTGCGACCGCCCGAACGACCGCATCCAGGTCTTCGAGAAGGGCGGGAAGTTCGTCAAGGAACGGCAGATCGCGCCTCGCACGCTCGGCGACGGCTCGGTGTGGGACATCGCGTTCTCCCGCGATGCCGCGCAGAAATACCTCTACCTCGCCGACGGCAAGAACGAGAAGGTGTACGTGATGGACCGCTCGTCGCTCGAGGTGGTCACGAGCTTCGGTGGCGGCGGGCGCCAGCCGGGGCAGTGGTTCGCCGTGCATTCGATCGCGACCGATTCGCGCGGCAACATCTTCACGACCGAGACCTACGAAGGGAAGCGCGTGCAGAAGTTCACGTACAAGGGCATGGGGCGCGTCACGAGCGGTCATCAGGGCGTCGTGTGGCCGACTCGTGCGGCGCCACCGCCCACGCCGCCGGCGACGAAGCGTCCGTAATGGCGACGGCGACGGCGAAGGCGAAGACGACTCGACGCGCGGGCAAGGCGAAGGCCGCCAAGCCCGCAAAGGCCGCCAAGCCCGAGCGGCTGAAACCGGGCGAACGCAAGACGACGAAGCGTTCGGCGAGTGTCGCGGCGTTCCTCAAGAAGGCGGCCGGGCCCGACCGACTCGCGGACTGCCAGTGGATCGTGGCCGAGATGCAGCGCGCAGCCGGAGCCCCCGCGGCGATGTGGGGACCCACGATTGTCGGTTTTGGGAGCTACCTGATCACCTACGCGGATGGTCGGCAGGCACCATGGCCGATCATCGGATTCTCGCCGCGCAAGCCGAAGATGGTGCTGTATCTGTCGCGGAGCTACCCGGAGTATCCGGCCCTGCTCAAGAGACTGGGCAAGGCGAAGCTTGTTGGCGGCTGCCTCCACGTGGGCGCGCTCGCAGACGTGGACACGTCGGTCCTCCGGGAGATGATTTCGCGCACGGTCACCGTGATGCGGAAGAAGTTTCCCGCGGGCTGAGACACGGCCTCGCCCCCGGGGCGATTTCCACGACGATGGACGACGCGGCGATGGAACGTGTGCGCCCGGTCACGGAATCTCGGGCACAGGTGCACGCCAGGACGCCCAACGCCGGCCTGAAGCCCCCAGCGCTTAGCGTGGTCGCGACGGCGACGTCGTACGGGGCATGCGAAGCACCTTTGGACCCCACCTTCGGGTGAGGCCGGCGCGAGCCGACTGGTAGACCGGGGGCAACGCGCAGCCGACGCGCCGCGGATCAGGTCGGTCGGGCGAATCGCTCGCGAATGCGTTTCGCTCGATAATCGAAGATGGCCCGCAACTGGTGGCGGACCACCAGGGCGTGCACGAGCCGGCCGAGCGGCCCGAACGGCAGCGCGTACGTCACGTGGTCAACGATCTCGACACCGCCGGGCACCTCGCGAAACTCGTGCCGGTGGTACCAGCTGCGGTATGGACCGACAACCTGCTCGTCGGCGAACGCGCGGTTCTCCTCGTAGTGCGTGATTGCTGACTCCCACTGCACGGGTACGCCAAGGATCCGCAACGCGTAGCGTATGCGTGTGCCGGCGCGCACGGTCGCGTCGGACGCCATCAGGATCCGGAATCGCAGCCACGGCGGCGTGATCGCCTCGAGGTTGTGCGGATCCTTGAAGAACGCGAAGACCGACGCGAGATCCTGCGCCACCACCTGCGTGCGATGCAACGTGTACGTCATACGCGCGCCGCCAGCAGGCCAAGGGCGTCGCGCATCTCCCGCAGTGAGCCACACACCCGGACGCGCGTTCGTGACGCGGGGGCCACGGTGGCGGCCGCCGAGCCGCCGATCAGGACGGGCACATCGTCGGGCAGCGCATCGTGCAGCCGGCCGATCGCGGCGCTCGTCGCGGCGGCATCAGGGGCGTACACCACGCTGAGCGCGACGGCGCGAGCGCGCGTGCGCGCGACGACCGATGGTACCTCGTCGAGCGGGAGGTCCGCCCCGAGCTGGGTGACCGACCAGCCGGCGAGACGTGCCGATGCGGCCGCCAGCGCGGCGCCGATCATGTGCCGCTCGCTGGCGGGCGTCGCCATCACGATGGCAGGGCCGTTCGCGGCCGCGGGCGCGGTGTGCGTCGCGTCGGTGACGAGCGCGCCCACCGCGGCCGTGGCGAAGTGCTCCTGGGCAATGGTGATGGACCCGGCGTGCCAGGCGTCGCCAATCTGCCGCATCAGTGCCGGGACGACGTCATCAATGAAGTGCAGGACCCCTTGGGTCGCCAGCGCGCGGCGGAGGTGAAACTCAAACCCGGCGCTGTCGAAGGCGGCGACGCATGCGAGGGCCTCGGCCGCCGCGTTGTCGGCTTCCGCGGTCAGGCGGGTTCCGCTCGCCATGGCGGCATGACGCGCGGCGCCGTCAGCGACCAGGAGTGCCTCGAGCCGCTCGTGCGGCAACTTGGCGACCAAGCTGATATTCCGCCCGTGGCGCGTCGCTTCCGCGAGGAGCATGGCCCGCGCCAGCTGAGCATCGGAGTACACGCGCTGCCGGCCGGCCGATCGCATCGGTTCGATCGCCGCGTAACGGCGTTCCCAGACCCGGAGCACATCCGGGCTCACCCCGGCCCGCTCAGCCACCACGGAGATGGGATGGCCGACGTCCTGTGCGGCGGCGTGCTTTGGTGTGCGGGGTGGTTGGGCCTTCATATGTATGAAGATTACCAGCACGTTCAGGTCTTGTCAACATATTTATTGGACAAGACCTTGACATTATTGCGACGATACCACAGTTTTTATGGACGACAGTTGGACAACCACACTTCCAGGAGAAACACCATGTTCGGTTCGAAGAAGATTCTCGGTCTCGCGGTCGGCGTGCTCCTCGCGGGCAATGCGGTGCACGCCTCGGCGCAGAACGCGCCGAAGGACATCGTCACGGTCGCGGTCGAGGCGGGTTCGTTCAAGACCTTGGCGGCGGCGCTGAAGGCGGCGGGCCTGGTCGAGGCGCTCCAGGGCGCAGGTCCGTTCACGGTGTTCGCGCCGACGGATGCGGCGTTCGCGAAGCTGCCGGCCGGTACGGTTGACGCCCTGCTCAAGGATCCGGCGAAGCTCGGCGCGATCCTCAAGTACCATGTGGTGTCGGGCAAGGTGATGGCCGCCGATGTCATGAAGGCCCAGAAGGCCAGCCCCGCCACGCTGAACGGCGCGACGCTGAACGTGCGCGTCGAGAATGGAGCCGTGATGGTGAACGGCGCGAAGGTGACTGCCGCGGATGTCGCCGCCTCGAACGGCGTGATCCACGTGATTGATACCGTTGTGCTTCCGCCCGCTGGCAAGTAGCCAGCAGCACTGAGGAGATCACAGGCGATGCGCGTAACGACCGCACTCATGCTGGCCGCTGGGTTTCACACAAGCCCCGAGTGGGTCCGGGGTCCGATCCAGCGTGCGCTGCGCTTCGCCGTGGTCGCGCCGGCCGTCGCGCAGGGGAACTTCCCTGCGGGCGGCCGGTTCCCGGCGGTTTCCGGAAGCAACCTCAACGGCCGGAAGTTCGAGCTTCCCGGGGATTTTGGCGGCCAGTGGAACATCGTGGTCGTCGCGTTCCGCCGTGAGCAGCAGGCGGACGTCGATGCCTGGATGCCGCAGCTCAAGCGTTTGGCTGAGCGGGATGAGCGTGTTCGCGTGTACGAGCTTCCGACACTTGGCCGCAACTACCGGCTGATGCGGCGGTTCATTGACGGTGGCATGGCAGGCGGGATTCCCGACACGGCCGTTCGGGCGATCACGATCACGCTGTACACGGACAAGGGCGCGTTCAAGCGATCGCTCGGTATTGCGACCGAGGACCGCATCCAGCTGTTCCTCGTCTCACGCGCCGGAGACGTGGCGTGGCATGGCGAAGGGCTTCCGAGCCCGGACCTGGTGGCGGCCCTGACGGAGCGGTTGGAATCGCGGCTCGCCGCGGGAACGTCGGCCCCGGGCGGCGCGCCGCCGCCCTGACGACCAGTGCATTTTTCCGGTCGCCATTTCCGCCATTCACAGGAGTGAACGTATGGCTGACCGGGGAATCACCAGGCGCACATTTGCCACCACCATTGCCGCGGCGGCCGGCGCGTCGTCGCTGCGCCTTCCTTTACCCATAACACAGCGCAGCGCCTGGCCCGGCTACGCCAACGCCATGGTCCTCGACTTCCTCGCGAGTCCCGGGCCGTTCAACACGCCGATTCCGTTCGACCAGCTGTCGCCCGAGATGGTCCGGAATGCGGCGGCCTCCGGTATCACCGGCGTCAACCTGACTATCGGCGGCGACAATCCCGACGCCGTGTTCCGCAACATGGCCAAGTGGGAACGCGAACTTTCCGCGCACCCCGACGTGTTCGCGAGGATCCGCTCAGTGGCCGACCTCCGCGCGGCCAAGGCGCAGCGGAAGTTCGGGCTCATCTACGGTTTCCAGGACACGGTCGCGATCGGGAACGACATCACGCGCGTCGCGCTGTACCAGGCCTTCGGCGTCCGCATCATCCAGCTCACCTACAACGTCCGCAACCTCGTGGGCGACGGCTGCCTGCAGCCGGAGAACGGGGGCCTGACGCCGTTCGGGCGCGAGGTCGTCGCCGAGCTCAATGCGCAGCGGATCATCGTGGACACCGGGCACACCGGCATCCGCAGCACCGATGAAGCGATCGAGGCGTCAAAGTCGCCGATCGCCATCAGCCACTCCGGGTGTCGTGCGATCGCGGACCGCCCCCGCAGCAAGCCGGACGCGACGATCCGGAAGCTGGCCAACCGTGGCGGCGTGATCGGCATCTATATGATGCCGTTCCTGACCATGGGCCCGGCGCCGACCAGTGAGGACTTGATCAAGCACATCGAACACGCCGTCAATGTGGCCGGTGAGGACCACGTGGGCATCGGCAGCGATCTCTCGACCACGCCCCACGTGGTGGACGCCGAGTACATGCGTGTCCACCGCGACTTCGTGCGCGGGCGGCAGCAGCGCGGGATCGCCGCCCCGGGCGAGGATGGCGAAGTGCCGATGTTCGTCACGGACCTCAACTCGCCGCGCCGGATGGAAATGATCGCGGACAAGCTGGTCGCGCGCGGGCACGCGACCGCTCGGGTCGAGAAGATCATCGGCGGGAACTTCCAGCGGCTGTGCCGGGACGTCTGGGGCGCGTAACCGTGGGCGTCCGCTCGCGCTATTTTTCGGGCTCATTTCCTCCAACCACGACCATGCATTCGACTCTTCGCGCCCTTGGGCTTCTCGCCACCACGGCGGTCGGCCTTTCCGCACAAGGTGGGCCACCGGCCGCCGCTCCCGGCGCCGCGCAGCTGCGGCCTTCGCCGGTCGCGCGGATTATCGTGACGCCGGGCGAAAAAGTCATGAACGCCGGCGACACACTGCGGCTGCGCGCCGAGGCGCGGGACGCATCGGGAGCGATCGTGCCGAACGCGGAGTTCCGGTTCAACGCCGCGGGTGCGCGCTTCGAGGGCTCGATCGATGCCACCGGGCTGGTGACGTCCGGCTCGACGGGCACGCTGCCCGCGGTCGTCGCCGCGATCGTGCCCGGCACCGCACCGGTGATCGAACGGTTCATGATCCAGATGGTCCCGGGTCCGGCAACCCGTGTCGCGATCACGCCGCAGGTCACGAAGCTCGCGACCGGCCAGCAGATGCGGCTCACGGGTCGCGCGTACTCCCGTCTCGATGACGTGCGCGCCGACCGGATCGTGTGGACTTCCTCGAACACGGCCGCCGTGCGCGTGAGCGACGCCGGCATGCTCACGGCCGTGCGCGCGGGTCGCGCGACGATCACGGCGAAGGTCGGCTCGGTGAGCGAGACCATGCCGGTTGAGGTGGTCGCCGCGTCGGTCGCCTCGCTCTCGCTGACGCCCGATGTCACTACGGCCCAGACGGGCGACGTGATCCGGTTCAAGACCGTGCCGAAGTCGGCCGCCGGCGCCGAGATCGCGGGACTCAACGCGCAGTGGAGCTTCAGTCCCGGCCAGGGCATGATCGAGCAGGACGGCGCGTTCGTCGGCTACGAGGCCGGTGAGTACACCGTCACGGCGTCGGTCGGCGGCCGGACGGCGAGCGCGGTCGTGACCCTCAGCGCGCGCGATGTCCGCCGCCCGCTCCGCGTGATGGGCCGGCTGCCGCGCACGCGCTTCACCACCGAGGAAGTCTGGATCCACCCGAACGGCAAGAACGCGTACCTGGGCTCCGGGAGCGGCGGTGACGTGTTGTACGCCCTCGACATCTCGAACCCGGCCGCGCCGTTCGTGACTGATTCGCTCGTGTCCAACACGCGGCGCGTGAACGACGTGATGACGACGCCCGACGGCAAGTACCTCGTGCACACGCGGGAGGGCGCGGCGGACCGAAAGAACGGGATCGTCTTCGCCTCGCTCGAGGACCCGGCGCACCCCAAGGTGATCTCGCAGTTCACGCAGGGCGTCGAAGGTGGCGTGCACTCGACGTTCATCTACAAGGATCCCAAGTACGGCCAGCACGTCTTCCTGACGGCAAACGCCACCGGCGCGCTCCACGTGCTCAACATTGACGACCCGGCGAACCCGCGCGAAGTCGCAAAGTGGAAGACCGAGGCGCGCCCCGACGCCGGCCGTTCGCTCCACGACATTGACGTGCAGGACGGCCTGCTCTACGGCAGCTGGTGGAACGACGGGCTCGTGATCCTCGATGTCGGCAACGGCATCAAGGGCGGCTCGCCGTCGAACCCGAAGATCGTCTCGCAGTTCAAGTACGACCTGAACGCGATGTACAAGAACGTCGAAGCCGAAGGCGGCGCGGGCTTCATCCGCGGCACGCACACGGCGTGGCGGCACAAGAACTACGTGTTCATCGCCGACGAGGTGTTCCCGTCATCCGGCGTACAGGGCGCGAAGGACGCGTCCGCGGGACGCGCGTACGGGCGCCTGCAGGTTGTGGACATCTCGAACATGGAAAAGCCGCGCTCGGTCGCGTTCTATGAGCCCGAACACGGCGGCGTGCACAACGTCTGGGTGGCAGGTGACTCGCTGTACATCGGCGCCTACAATGCCGGCTTCCGCGTGTTCGATATCTCCGGTGAACTCCGTGGCGACCTCAGGGCGCAGGGACGGGAGATCGCGTCGCTCAACACCGCCGACATGACCGGGCGCGTGCAGAACAGCGCGATGACCTGGGGTGTCGTGGTCCGCGACGGCCTCGCGTACGTGAATGACATGTACAACGGGCTCTGGATCGTGAAGATCGAGCCAAAACAGAGAATCGTCCCGTAGTGCGATTGCTGCATGGATTGACGGCAACGCCGGCGCGGTCTGGATTCAACCGGGCCGCGCCGGCGTTGGCGTTGTGTGCCGGGGTAGTAGCGTTCGGCTTCGCAACTGCCGCGCAAGCACAACCGCAGGCGCCGGCCGCGGCAAGCGCACGAGCGAGCACAAGCGCGCCCGCGCGCACGTACCATGTCGTCGTGCTTTCTGAGGCGGTGGACCAGGTCTCGATCATCCGGTTCGGTCCCGACACCACCGTCGTCGAGTCGCAGTTCACGATCGGCATGTCCATCACGGACCCCGACGGGCCGCACGGCGTCGCGGTCGCGCCGGGCGGCGGCGACATGTACATCACCACCGCGCACGGACTCCCCGGCGGCTCGCTCTGGC
>Ga0194131_10001131_pt1 | contig 46091 bp, 38 predicted proteins | sample TA2KigO120mmetaG_FD_148631 | JGI IMG/M metagenome (GOLD analysis project Ga0194131, IMG submission 148631) | Freshwater microbial communities from Lake Tanganyika, Tanzania - TA2015053 Kigoma Offshore 120m | ecosystem: Environmental > Aquatic > Freshwater > Lake | place: Tanzania: Lake...
AGTGAACGCCGCCGCGGCGAGTCCACGGATGCCGCTGCAAGCGCCTGCGCTGCATCGCGCCGCGCTGCCGCAAGCCGTTCACGGGACTTTGCCTGCGCCGCATCGAAGACCCGCTGCGCCGCGGCGACCGCGATGTCATCCTGACGCGTGAGCGCGGGAGCGGTCCACACCACCAGCCACACCGCCGCCGCGGCAGCACACGATGCCCACGCCGTGGAAGCGATCCACGACGCTTGGCGCGACTGAGGCGCATCTGGCGCATCTGGCGCAGGCGCGGCAGCGAGCACCAACCACGCCCAAAGCACGCTGCCTGGAAGCCAGAACACCATGTCGATCTGCCCGTGGGTCGCGACCACGCACGCCGCTGCGACTCCACCGACGGCAAGACCCGTGCGCCCGTGCGCATCGCCGCTGCCACCCTGATGCACTGTCGCCCACGCCGCTGCGACACCAGCGACCGCGCCTGCAGCCCGCCAGAGCCATGCGTCTCCACCGAGCGTTGGCGCTTCAAACAGCGCGGAGAGGATCACGCCAAACACGACACTCGCCAGCGCGATCTCACGCGCAATCCTGCCATCGCCGATCGCATCCGTCGTTCGCGGCATCCGTGTGGCGCCGTGCCACAGCAGGCACAGCATCGCTCCACCGAGCGCAAACCCACTCACGCCGAGCGCGGCGGCCCAGTCGGCAAACGATCCATGCGCGCTCGTCACTTCCTCGACGGCACCGCTTGGTCGCATCTGCATGAACGCCGCCTGAAAGCCGGCGGGTCCGACGCCGACGAGGGGCGCATCCGCAAGCGTCCGCACCGCACCCACGAGATACTGCCAGCGGAACCAGAGACTCTGCTCGCCCCATCCCTCACCGACGAATCCGCGCACCACCAGTGCGAGCACAGCGGCGATTGGAAGGAACGCAAGTCCATGCGACCAGCGCTCCGATCGCCGAAGAAGAGCGCTCGCCACCGCGCCGATGGCGAGCGCACCGACGCCGCCCTTCGAGCCACTGGCCACGACCAGACCTGCGCACAAGAGCGCTGCCAGCGCAAGGAGCGCACGCACCGCCACACGCCCGCCGCCGAGGGCCGCGTTCGCCAGCAGCGTCGCCGTTGCTGCGGCAACAGTTGCAAAGACGTTTGCAAATCCAAACCAGCCCGTCGGCTCATTCTGCAGCAGCCTCCGTTCGTAGGTCAGCACTTCCGACGATCCAGGGAGCCACCCCTGAGCGCGGAGGAAGAACTCTCTCTGCTGCTCATAGAACGCCAATGTCGCCTGATGCTCGGCGGTCATCTGCACGAGCCCACGGACCGCGAGCGCAACCCCGATGCCTGCCAGAGCTGCGAGGAGCGCGCGGCGCATCAGCCCCGATCGGTCGCGCAAGCAAAATCCGCACACGCCAAGCGCTGCGGCGGTGGACGCGATCCACGTCGTGCAGCGCCACATCTGTTCGACATCCTGCATCGCATGCGCGGCAGCCACTGCGCACGGCACCATGCACGCGCTCGCCATCCACGTCCACCAGCGCGGGAGAAGCGCGCGGTCCATCGCGCAGCGCACGAGCAGCCAGGCCGCTGCCGCAAACGCGACCGCATCGAGCAGCACGCTCTGCGCGGGCGTTGCGCCCACGAAGACAGCAGGCTGCTGCGCGGGATCCATGTCGAATACAGGGAGCGCGGCGAATGCGATCATGCACCGCGCGGCGGCGACCGCCAAGACGGCGCCGAGCGCCACGCGGTCACTGACAGGTGTGACAGGCTGCGACACGCGGCTGCTATCGTAGGGAAATGCAGGACGCATCCGCGCGAAGGGCCGTCACGGTCTACTGTGCCAGTGCGCGCGGCGCGAATGCGGTGCACCTCGCGGCCGCTGCGGCGTTCGGGCGCGCCCTTGCCGAGGCGAACTTCCATCTCGTCTACGGCGGCGGTGGGATCGGCCTGATGGGCGAACTCGCGCGCTCCGCGCAGCGGCATGGCGCGCATGTCACGGGCATCATCACCGAACAGTTTCTTTCGCTCGAACAGGGCTGGACGGGCTGCGACGAGTTGGTTGTCGTCGGATCGATGCACGAACGAAAGCAGCGCATGGAGGACCTCGGCAGCGCATTCGCCGTGCTCGCCGGCGGACTTGGTACATGGGAAGAGTTCTTCGACACGCTCGTGGGTCGTGTCATCGGGCGACACACCAAGCCGATCGGCATCCTCAACACGGACGGTTTCGCAGAGCCGCTGCGACAACTGATCTCGCACGGCGTCGAGCAGGGCTTCGTGCGTCATGCGGCGCTCGATCTCCTGCTCGTGCATGATGAGCCGACCGGTTTGATTGAACAACTTGCGCGCGCGCTTGCCGCGACCGATCCACTCCCCCATGATCCGCAGCGGATGCTGCCGATGCATGGTCCGCATGAGGGGCGCGGATGAACGCCCCCGCTGCCGACGGTGGCGCTCATGAGGGCGTCCATGAGGGCGCGCCCATCGGTCTGATCGCGGGCAGTGGCGTGCTGCCGCTCCTCGTCGCGCAGGGCATTCGTGCGGCCGGTCGCCGAGTCGCGTGCGTCGGGCTGCACGATCACTTCCACGCGGAACTGCCGCACCACTGCGACTCCTTCCACCGCGCGGGTGTTCTGCAAATTGGACGGTGGATCCGCCTGTTGCGCGCATCGGGCGCACGAGACGCCGTCCTGGTCGGACGCGTGAAGAAGGCCACGATGTACCGCCCGCTGCAACTGCTGCGCCAAATGCCCGACCTCCGCACGGTGCTGCTCTACTATCACAGGCTGCGTTTCGATCGGCGAAGTCCTGCACTGCTGGCGGCGGTCGCCGAGGAACTTGCCGCATCGGGCGTGCATCTGATGGACTCCACGCGCTTCATTCCAGATCACATCGCCACCGAAGGTGTCATGGGTCGCACGACACCGTCGGCGGCGCAGCAGCGCGACATCGACTTTGGCTGGCCGATCCTTCGCTCGGTCGCCAACCTCGGCATCGGACAGGCGATCACCGTGCGCGACTGTGATGTGATCGCCGTCGAGGCGATGGAGGGCACCGACGCGACCATCGATCGCACCGCCGCGATCTGCAAGCGCGCCGGCTGGACGATGCTGAAGACCACGCACGACAGCCATGACTTGCGCGCCGATGTGCCCACCGTTGGCGTGCAGACGGTGGAACGCATCGCCGCTGCGGGCGGTCGTGTGCTTGTGCTCGGCGCTGGGCGCGTCATCATGCTCGAACGCGACCGCGTGATCGCCGCGGCGGACCGCCTGGGCGTTGCGCTCGTCGGCATCCGAGGCACTGGGCACGATCCGAAACTGCTGTGAGCGATCCACCGTCTGTCCGCTTCGTCTCGCGCGCGGGGTTCAAGTTGCAGCATGCGCTCGAGATCTTCGGCGTTCCCGTGGAGGGGCTCGATTGTGCCGATTTCGGCTGCAATGCCGGGGGTTTCACCGATTGCCTGCTGCAGCGCGGTGCTCGCCGCGTGACGGCGATCGACACGGGCTACGGCATGCTCGATTGGCGACTGCGCAACGACTCCCGCGTCGATGTGCAGGAGCGCACGAACGCGCTGCACGCGCCGCCACCGAGCGGCGGGGTCGATCTCGTGGTGATGGATCTCGCGTGGACGTGTCAGCGCCACTCGGTGCCCGTGGCGCTGCGATGGCTGCGCCCGAATGGTCGCATCATCACGCTCATCAAGCCCCACTATGAGTCGCAGGGCGGCGAGCGAAAGGCACTTGTGAAGGGTGCGCTCCCGCCTGAGGTCGCGGCGGCGGTCGTGGCGCGCGTCCTCGGATCGATGCCTGAACTCGGCGCGCAGGTGCTCGCGGATTCACCGAGCCCCGTCATCGGCGGAGGGGGCAACAGCGAGCATCTCGCCCTGCTTTCGAGGTGCTGAACGCCCACGCCGAAGATGGTGTTTCGCCCGATGAAAGTGCATCATTTTGGAGCCCGATTCGCCACCTGAAAGCGCTCCTTTCGGGTAGAATTTCTGGCTTCCTGTGAGCAGCACGAATACTCCCTCTCCCGACCCGTCGTCCACGCTCGGACTGGTGATCGACAAGACGATCGACCGCGAACTTCATGAGTCGTACCTCGTCTATGCGATGAGCACGATCATGGACCGCGCGCTCCCCGATGTGCGCGATGGACTGAAGCCTTCGCAGCGGCGCATCCTCGTCGCGATGAATGATCTGAACCTGACGCCGGGGCGCAAGCAGATCAAGTGCGCAAAGATCTGCGGCGATACGAGCGGCAACTACCACCCGCACGGCGAATCGGTCATCTACCCCACGCTCGTGAACCTCGGACAGGCATGGAAGACCCGCGCGCTGCTCGTCGACAAGCAGGGCAACTTCGGCTCGATCGAAGGCGATCCGCCCGCTGCGATGCGTTACACCGAAGCGCGCATGACGGGCGTCGCCGTGGCGATGCTCGAGGATCTCGACAAGGGAACCGTCGATTTCCGTCCCAATTACGACGATCGGCTCATGGAGCCGATCGTGCTGCCCGGCAAGTTCCCCAACTTGCTGGTGAACGGCTCTTCGGGCATCGCCGTCGGCATGGCGAGTTCGATGGCCCCGCACAATCTCACCGAGATTGCGAAAGCCATCGCCGCGACGATCGACAACCCATCGATCGGTCTCGAAGGGCTGATGGCGATCGTGCAGGGACCGGACTTCCCAACGGGCGGAACGATTGTGGGACGACGCGGCATCATCGAGGCGTATGCGACGGGTCGCGGTCGCCTCACGGTGCGCGGCAAGGTGCGCCACGAGACGCGCGATGGACGCGCGGTGCTCGTGATCGAGGAGATCCCCTACCAAGTCGTGCAGAGCGCGCTGATCGAGAAGATCGTCGAGGCAAAGAAGGAAGACCGCATCCCCGACATTTCCGATGTGCGCAACCACAGCGGTCGCGATGCGCAGACGCGCATCCTTGTGGTGCTGCGCAAGGGCGCGGATCCTGCCGTGGTGGAGCGACAGCTCTACGAGTTCACGCCGCTGCAGACCACCTACAGCATCATGAACATCACGCTGGTGAACGGTCAGCCGAGAACGCTGCCATTCACCAGCCTGATTGGCTGCTACATCGATCATCGGCGCGACGTGATTCGCCGCCGCACCGAGTTCCTGCTGCGGCAGGCGCGCCAGCAGGCGCACAAGCTGGAGGGCTTGGTGTACGCCGTATGCGACATCGATGCGGTGATTGCGATCATCCGTGGCTCACACACACGCGAAGAGGCGATCGAGGCGCTCCTCGCGCGCGCGTTCCGCATCGCCCCCGACCATCCGAACGCCCCGCTCGTCCCGAAGCGAATCGCCGAGGCATCCCGCCGCGGCGACGGCGCGCGACTGACGCGCGTGCAGGCGGAAGCGATCGGCGCGCTGCGCCTGATCCAACTCGTCGGACTCGAGATCGAGCGTCTGGCGCGGGAGTTCACTGACCTGCTCGCGGAGATTGACCGCCTCGAGGCGCTGTTGGCGGACGACAGGCTGATCCTGCAGATCATCCGCGCCGATGTGCTGCAGTTGGCGGAGCGCTTTGGCGACGCGCGCCGCACCACGATCGAGGCGGGCGAAGCCGACGACTTCAACCTCGCGGAACTCATCCAAGAGCATGATGTGGCGGTGACCGTCTCACACGAGGGGTTCGTGAAGCGGTTGCCCGTGGACACGTTCCGCACGCAAGGGCGCGGCGGCATCGGCATCCGCGGATCCGATGCGAAGGACGGCGACTACATCGAACGCGTCTTCATCGCGAGCACGCACAATGACCTCCTGTGCTTCACGAACACGGGACGCGTCTACCGCACGAAGGTCTGGCAGATCCCCGAAATGTCCCGCACCTCGAAGGGGCGCTCGGTGCAGAATGTGATCGAACTGAAGGCGGGCGAGCGCGTGGTGGCCTACCTGCCGATCCGCGACTTCGAGGCGCGCGAGGACTACCTCTTCTTCGCCACAGCGAACGGGCGCGTGAAGCGTTCCTCGTTGAAGGACTACCGCAATGTTCACCGCACAGGCATCATTGCCGTGCGGCTCAATGAAGGCGACCGCCTCGTGAATGTCGTCGAGACTTCCGGGCAGGACCACATCCTGCTGGCCACAGCCGAGGGCATGGCGATCCGCTTTGATGAGAACGATGCCCGCGTCATGGGGCGCGACACCGCGGGCGTCGCGGGCATCGATCTTGCCGATGGCGATGAACTGGTCGGACTTGTGCGCTGTGACGACACGGCACAGCTGTTCACCTGCACGGAGCATGGTTTCGGCAAGCGAACGGACATGACCGAGTATCTCGTCCATCAGGATGACGGACAAACGCGCGCGCAGTCGCGCGGCGGCAAAGGGCGAATCGACATCAAGACCGATGAGCGGAATGGTCGAGTCGTTGCCGTGCATCCGATCCACGAAGATGACGATTTGATGTTCGTCTCGAAGGGCGGCATGGTGGTCCGCATCCGTGCTGCCGATGTGCGGCTCGTCGGTCGGAACACGCTGGGAGTTCGCGTGGTCAAGTTGCAGGATGACGATGCCCTCGTCGGTGCCGCGCGTTTCGACCGCGCGGATGAGCCGCCGCAGGACGCGAACACGGCGTCCGCCGGGGGCTTGTCGGATACCCCAACCGCAGGGTTGCCCCCAACACGGGCGGATGGTCCGTCCGCCAACGGAGCGTGACTCGAGTCAACCGTTGGGTCCGAGCGGACTCAGGTGGTAGCATTGCGCCATGGCGCTCAACGAATGGTCTGAAACGGTTCTTGTCGGTGAATTGTCGGACGAACCGAGTCTCACGGACGATCTGCAACTGCTCTTGCAACGGTCGGAGGGCAAGTCGAAGGACTTCCATGTGATCCTCGACTTCTCAAGCGTCACCTACCTCAACTCCTCGAATCTCGCGCAGATCCTGCAGCTTCGGAAGGTGCTTGCGGCGTCCAAGTCCACACTGCATTTGTGCGGTGTCAAGGATGGCGTGTGGAGCATCCTGCTGATGACGGGACTCGATCGGCTTTTCAAATTCACCGACGACCTGCCCACGGCGCTTGCCGCCGCGCAGACAGGCACCTAATCACCTCAAATCCTCCCACGCGCACTCGAGCGCGGACTCACACGTTCCATGCGCATCCGCCGAACAGCACACGAACCGCGGATCGAACTCATCCCGCTCATCGATGTGATGATGTTCCTGCTGTCGTTCTTCATCTACTCGCAGGCGCTCGCCGTGCGTGTGAGCGTCATCCCGATGGAACTGCGCAAGTTCCAGAGTGGACAGGCGGCGAAGCCCGCTCCGGCCGCCACCATTTCGATCGCACTCGACGGCAAGCTCTTCTACAACCGCGTGCCGTGCGCGCTCACGGAACTTGCAGGGCGCGTGGCGGAATCAAAGCAAGAAGATCCCAAGACGGTCATCTACATCGCCGTTGCGGATGGTCAAGGAACGATTGACCGCGCGCCGCTGATGCAGGCGGTCTGGGACAAGCTGCGCGGCTGCGGGCTTTCCGTCAACTTCGTTGGCAAGCCCATGGAGTCCGATGACAAGTCGCCGACTGGACCACCGACTGCGCCGCCAGCGCCACAGCCAGCGCCCGCAACGACGGCACCAACACCGTGAACGAGGCTCGCCACGAGAACGCGCCGCTGTTCTTCGGTTTCGTCATCGCCATCCTGCTGCATCTTCTCGTTGCGGTGCCTGCACTGCAGGCATCTTGGGGTGTCGGCGGCGCAAGTCCGCTGAACTCGTCACTCGATGGTTCGAGCATGTCCGAGCAGAAGTTGCGCGAGCGACTCGCGAAGGCGCTGCAGGAAGAACTGGAACGCGCGGCGCGCGAGCAGGAGAACGAAGTGGTCCCTGGTATGGAGAAGGGCTCCGACGAGGGGATGACGTGGATCGGGTACGAGGAGTACCAGCAGCATCTCGCTGCGCACGGCGAGACCGATCAGGCGGCGTTCACTGAAAAGGACGCGGGCGGTGGCGGCGCGCCGCAGGCAGGCGAGCAAGCATCCGGTGCACAATCCGCGGAGCCACCTCCGTCGGCGCCGGCACAGACGCAGCCGCCCGCGCAACTGACGCAGCCCACACCTCCCGTCGAAGCGGTGTCCGCGGCCAGCCCGCGCCCATCGCCCGAGCCATCGGACACGAAGGGGTTCGAGCCGCAGCCCACGGCGGACAATCTGCCGCCGACTGCACCCGATGGCACGGATGCGGTCTTGCCCCCCGCGCTGCGCCGCGAGGAAACGCAAACGAATTCAACCGCGCAGTTACCCCCGACTGCACCAAAGCGCGACGACGCGATGCCAGAGCCAGTACCCCGCCCCGAAACGCCGCCTGCAACCGCACTTCCGCCAGCGACCGCTCCGCAGGTACCGCAACCGCAGGCACCGCAACAACCGACATCACAGTCGCCCACCCAGCCTGCACCGCAGACACCAACCCAGCAGCCGGCGACCTCTCCATCGGTTGCGCCAGCGGCTGGGCTTCCCGGCAGCGTCGGTCCGGGGCAGAGTCAAGGGGAACGCTCCGACCGCGAGTCGGATGCCACGAGCATCGCCGATGTACCGCCATCACTCTGGAAGAATGGCAAGCCGCTCGCACGCAAGGGACTCGAGATCAAGACCAAGAAGCCCGCGCTGCCGATCCTGACGCAGTTGACGACACGACCTGGGAATCCCATCTGCGAGATCCTGTTCGGCAAGGACGGCGTTCCCGTCTCGTGCAAGGTGCTGCTGTCGAGCGGCTACCCAGATGTCGATGGACCGGTCTTGGATGCGCTGTACCGCTGGCGCGCGAAGGGATCACAACTCGACAAACTTGCGCCCGGGAAGACGCTCACCTTCCGTGTGCGTTTCATCCTCAACTAGATACGCAACGGGTTTCGCGCAGTCCGGTCATCGCTGCAGACGGCTGCGCCACAGTCCGAGCGACGCATCATCGGTCAGGTCGTACCACAGCGGCGTGACCGTCACGAAGCGGTCCATGAGCGCCTCGACATCGCTGCCTTCCGCAGTGTGGACGAACTCCATGCCGCTGCCACACGGCCAGTAGTAGGTACGACCATCGGGCGCCTCGCGCCGCTCGTGGCGGTCGATGCCGGCAGCGGTGTTCATGCGAACCACCTTGATCTGCGGCATCGGCGCATCGGGCGTTTCGGTCCGCGGGATATTGATCGACACCACGCGGTGCGCGTCGAGCGGATGCTCGAGCACGCGGTCGATCGCGGCGCGCGCAATCTGCGCAGCACGCCGCCACTCGATCCTCGAGAAATCTCCGAGATGCAGGCTGACCGCGATCGCAGGCACACCGAGAAAGGCGGCCTCGATCGCGGCAGCCACAGTGCCCGAGTAAATGACGTTGATCCCGACATTCGCGCCGCCGTTCATGCCGCTGATGACAAGGTCGGGTGCAGTGCCCGCACCGAAACGCTCGGGCCAAATCGTTCGAAGCCCAAGCTTCACGCAGTCCGCTGGGGTTCCATCGACCGCGATGCCGCGGAATGTGTCGGTCACCGCCACCTCGCGCGTCATCAGCGCGCGGTGGAAGGTGATGCCGTGGCTCATGGCGGACTGCACGCCCGCAGGCGCAACGGTGAAGATTTCGCCCAGCGATGCGATCTCGCGGTGCAGCGCCTCGATGCCTTGCGCTTCGATTCCATCGTCGTTGGTGAGGAGGATTCGCATGGGAACCTCGTGAGCATAGGCAGGGAACGCTGCCGCCGCAGGTGTGCGCGCTCGCGACGCGTCAGTCGCGCACGGGCGTCAGCACATAATCGCGCCCGCCCCAGCGTACGGGTTTGCCCGCCACAAGATCACGCGCAGCTTGCCACATGATGCCGGCCACTGCGATGGAGCCGTGCGCACAGGTCAGCGCGGCGAGGCGCGGGACACCGATGAGCGCAAAGATGTGCATCAAGGTTGCCTGCTGCATGCAGAGCGCGAACGCACCGCAGCCAATGCCCGCCCAACCGAGTGGCGCATCACCGCTTCGCAGCGCGATGATGCCGCAGCCGAGACTGAACCACGCGGCCATGAAGACGCCAGCGCCCGCGAGGAGGCACTCCGTGGCGTAGCGCCGAAGTTTGTACGGCCGTCGCCGCGACGCCTCGATGAAGATGCGCCGCCAACCATGACGGAACTGCTTGTAGGTCTCGTACATGCGCACGTGCAGCATGTCATCGGCGACGAAGAGCCCTGCGCGCAGGTGCGCCACTTGCACCGCTGCTCTGGCAAACGCCAGATCCTCGAGCAGATCGTCCTTCACCGCCGCGTGACCGCCGATCGCGTCGTATCCCTCGCGTGTGAACAGCATGAACTGCCCATTGGCGAAGGGGCGTGGATGCGCCGCGTCATTCGCCCGCGCAATGGGGAAGAGTTTCATCAGTTCCATCGCAGCCATCGGCTGCACGGTCGCCTCGAACAGATGGCGGATGCTCACACCAGGCAGCGCCGACAGCAGCGACAGTCCGCGATCTTCGAGCAGCGCAACAGACGCTCGCACGAGCAGCGGATCGAACAGCGTGTCCGCGTCGGTGAACAGCAGGCGTTCACCTGTGGCTGCGGCGGCGCCCACCGCAGCAGCGTTGCACTTGCCGGCCCAGTCCGGGGGGCAGGAGTCGTTCTCGATGATCCGAAGTGAAACGCCGCGGCGCGAGGCATCGGGATGCCGAGCCCACTCGCGCTCGAGTGCGGCGCGCGAAGCATCGGTGCAGCGATCGAGCACGAAGATCACCTCGAGGGCTGCGGGGTAGGACTGTGCCACAAGGCTTCGCAGCAGCTCGGGGGCGTGCTGCTCCTCATTGTGGGCAGGAACAACCACAGAAACAGTCGGCCACACATCGAGAGGCAGGTCGATCCCGCTGCGCATGTTGGGGCGTCCGCTGCGGTCGCGGTGGACACGCCAGCGCACGATCAGCCAGTAGAAGCCGCCCGCGGCAGACATCGCGGCGAAAATCCAGACGGAAACCACCAGCATCCCGCAGAGGCTACCCCCGACCGCTCTCCGTCGGCGGAGTACGCTTGGGCGTTCCCGATGCCGACATTCACGCGCAGTCAGGCGGCAGACTACGACCGCCAGTGCAGCACGCACTGGGCGATCCCGTCGCTCGCACTCATGGCGCACGCATCAGCAGAGTGCGCGCTCGCGGTGCTCCGCACGCTCTCGGCACCGCCGCCGCGCGTGCTTGTCCTGTGCGGCCCCGGCAACAACGGCGGTGACGGGTACGCGGTCGCGCGCGCACTGCATTCGCACGGTGTCGTGGCTCGCGCGTGCGCAGTGCTGCCGCCCACAGCCGGCAGCGATGCGGCGGTGATGTACGAGGCCGCGCGTCGGCTCGATCTGCTTCTGCCGTGGGCTGCATGTGAGTCGTGGTCCTCCCCGCCCGACTGCGTGCTGGTCGATTCGCTCCTCGGCACTGGGATTTCGCGTGCGCCCGAGGGCGAACTGCGCGCTGCCGTGCGCTGGCTGAACAGCCGCCGAGCTTCGGGCGCGGAGGTGATCGCCATCGATGTGCCGAGCGGTCTCGATGCGGACTCCGGAGAACCCTTCGCGGGCGGCGACGCCGTCCACGCATCACGCACACTGACCATGGTCGCCATGAAGTCAGGCTTCGCCGCGCCCAGTGCCAGGAAGTTTGTCGGCGCTGTCGAGGTGCTGTCGATTGGAGGTCCACCACTCGACCGCGTTTCGCCCGCCTGTTGACCCCACCGTGTACGCATCCCTCGTCTCCAATCGCTATCTGACATCACGGCTGATCCCCGTGATCGCCGTCGCCGCGGTCGCGCTCTGCGTGGCGCTCGTGATCACGGTCGTGTCCGTGATGAGCGGGTTCCTCGACATGTTGAAGGCATCCGGACGCAGCATCGTGGGCGATGTGATCGTGTCATCGGGGATCGGCGGCATGCCGTACACCGAAGAGCTGCTCGCGGAACTGCGCGCGCTTCCCGAAGTCGCGGGCGCGACGCCGCTGATCGACACCATCGGGCTGCTCCGCATGCCCTATCCCGCAGGTCCACAGAAGGAGACCGCACATGTGCAGGTGTGGGCGGTCGATCCCGCTTCTCTTGCAGGCGTCACGGACTTCGCCGATGACCTCTACTGGCGTGCGCCAAAGGATGCGGCTGCCGCAGACGCGATGGCACCCGACGATCCGCGCCGTGCGCTCGATCCAACCATCCTTGAGGATGGCAAGCGGCTGCTGCAGTCGAGCACCAACACCCCAGGCATCGCACTTGGCATGCATGTGTCCGTCGGAAACGCCCGTCAGCGCGATGGTTCCTACTTGCCTCGGTATGGGTGGTTCATGCCCGGGCTGGAGGTCACCCTGACGGTGGTACCCGTCTCAGGGAAGGGCAAGATCGCCGAGCCGCGGGAGCAGATTTTTCCCGTCGTCAACGAAGTGCAGACGGGACTTTTCGAAGTCGACCGCAATCGTGTCTACATCCCGCTGCAGGAGGGACAGCGACTGCTTCGACTCGATGAGGCACCGCTGTACGACTTGACGGCGGATCCCGACGCTTCGGGCAATTACCCCGTGATCGGGCGGACACCGGCGCGCGTCACCAAACTGCTGCTGCGTGCGAAGCCGGGGTGCTCGGCGGATGCGCTGCGGGATCGCGTGCAGGCCACGTACGACGCGTTCGCAGACCGCATCGAAGCGGACCGCTCGCGGACCGCCTCCATGCCTCGCTTCCTGCAGGTGTTGACGTGGGAGCAGCAGCTGCGCGATCTGATCGTCCCAGTCGAGAAGGAGCGGGAGATGATGCGCGTGCTGTTCTCGCTGATCTATCTCGTGTGCGCTGGGCTGATCCTGTCGATCTTCTGGGCGATCGTCGTTGAAAAGACACGCGACATCGGCATTCTCCGAAGCGTCGGCGCATCGCGCACGGGTGTCATGTGGATTTTCCTGCGCTATGGACTGATCATCGGAACGCTTGGAAGCGCGCTCGGCGTTCTGTTGGCCTGGGCGATCGTCACGAATGTGAATCCGATCCATGAAGCAATCGGCAGCGACGCGCCGCTTGCAATCCGCGTCACCGCATGGTGTCTTGCATCGGCATGCGCCGTTGGGCTCTGTGTGACGGCGCTGCGTCGAAAGTTCCTGCCCACACTGCTTTGGACACTGGGCACGATCGTGTTGAGCGCAGCCGCGCTCGGTCTGACCTTGCACCACGGGACACTGATTTGGGATCCGAGCATCTACTACTTCACGCTCGTGCCCGACAAGGTGGATTGGTGGGCGGCTGGAACGACCGCCGTGGGTGGCGTGCTCTTCAGTGTGATTGGTTCCGCGATTCCTGCGGCAAAGGCTGCGGACATCGACCCTGTGGAGGCACTTCGCTATGGCTGATCTGCCGCTGCTCGACGCGCGCGACGTGCACAAGACCTACCGCTTCGGCGCGCTCGGCGTCGAAGTTCTGCGTGGCGTCAACTTGGCGGTGCGCAGCGGCGAGTGGCTCGCGATACTCGGCTCATCCGGGTCGGGCAAGAGCACGCTGATGCACCTGCTCGGCGGTCTCGATCGCCCCGATGCTGGGCAAGGTGAAATCCACTTCCGTGGGGAACCCATCTCCCTGCAGCCTGGTTCGGCACTCGACCGTTACCGCAACCGTGACATCGGATTCGTCTTTCAGTTCTATCACCTGCTGCCGGAGTTGAATGTTCTGGAGAACACCCTGCTGCCGGCGCTCGTCTTCGGCGCGCGCTCGGAGGGACGCACGGCCGTTCGCCAAGACGCAGAAGCCTTGCTTGGCGCCTTCGGTCTCGGTCATCGCTTGACGCACCGCCCGTCGCAACTCTCGGGTGGTGAACGCCAACGCGTGGCGATCGCACGTGCGCTGATCAATCGCCCCGCCGTGCTGCTGGCTGACGAACCGACAGGCAATCTGGATGCCGCGACGGGAGCGGGCATCCTCGACCTCCTCGCCGAACGGCACAAGCAAGGCCTGACCATCGTCATGGTGACCCACGACCACGAGGTCGCCGCCCGAGCAACTCGGCAGATTCGCCTGTTGAATGGCATGACCGACAGGTCAATCGCCACCTGAGCGAAAGCACCGCCTCAAACGCTGCATCTCTCGCAAACCACGGGCTGGACGAACTTTGGCACTTGTTTTGCTGGTGCACCGCACCCGCTTCTCCCCAACTTTGTGTCCAAGAATCTCTGCGGCACGGGTTGAGTGTCGGGCGGGCGAATCCGATAGTTCGTTGGCAGCGTTGTGCTGCTGATGAGTGCCGCCTGCTGGGAGTCGTTCGGCGGCATGAGGTTGAGGGTCGTAGGATCAGCGATTCACCAACAGGAGGTTCCCCATGTTTGAACGACTGACCGATCGCGCACGCAAGGTCATGGCGCTCGCCAATCAAGAGGCGCAGCGTTTCAACCATGAGTACATCGGCACCGAGCACATTTTGCTGGGACTCGTGAAGGAGGCATCTGGTGTCGGCGCCAATGTGCTGAAGAATCTCGGCATCGATCTGCGCAAAGTGCGGCTCGAAGTCGAGAAACTCGTCAAGAGCGGTCCCGAGATGGTGACCATGGGCAAATTGCCGCAGACCCCGCGCGCGAAGAAGGTGCTCGAGTACGCGATCGAGGAAGCGCGCAATCTGAATCACAATTATGTCGGCACAGAGCACCTGCTGCTCGGTCTGCTGCGCGAGCAGGATGGCGTGGCTGCACAAGTGCTTGTGAACCTTGGACTGAAGTTGGAGGACGTCCGTGAGGAGGTTCTCAACCTGCTTGGTGCGGGCGGCGAGAGTGAAGAAGAGACGCCGCAGGGGCAGCAAGAAGCGGGAGCGGGCGAGGCGGGACCAGGCGAACGGGAGCCGGGCGTGCGGCGTGCGACCAAGAGCAAGACCCCTGCCCTCGACTCCTTCGGTCGCGACCTGACCGAACTCGCCCGCAACGGCGAACTCGATCCGGTCATCGGACGCCATCAGGAAATCGAGCGGCTCATCCAAGTGCTCTGCCGTCGAACCAAGAACAATCCGGTGTTGCTTGGTGAAGCGGGCGTCGGAAAGACGGCGATTGCCGAGGGTCTTGCGCAGGCCATCATCGCGCAAGAGGTGCCTGATCTGCTTTTTGAGAAGCGGCTTGTGGTGCTCGATCTCGCGGCGATGGTCGCGGGCACCAAGTACCGCGGTCAGTTCGAGGAGCGCATCAAGGCGGTCATGAACGAAGTGCGCCGCGCCAAGAATGTGATCCTCTTCATCGATGAGTTGCACACGCTTGTCGGCGCCGGTGGCGCCGAGGGTGCGATCGATGCGTCCAATGTGCTGAAGCCGGCGCTGTCGCGCGGCGAGATCCAGTGCGTTGGCGCCACGACCTTCGACGAGTACCGCAAGTACATCGAGAAGGATGCGGCACTGGAGCGGCGATTTCAGTCGATCGCAGTCGAGCCACCATCGGCGGCGCAGACCCTCGAGATCCTCAAGGGCCTGCGCGACAGATACGGATCCCACCACCGCGTGCGGTACACGGACGAGGCACTGAGGGCGGCGGTCGAACTCTCGGGTCGTTACATCACCGGGCGCGTTCAACCGGACAAGTCGATCGATGTGATCGACGAAGCGGGTGCACGCCTTCGCCTGAAGAGCATGACCAAGCCACCTGATCTGACCGAACTTGAGGAGCGCGTGGAGCGCCTCGCGATCGAGAAGGATGAGGCGGTCAAGGGCGCTGACTATGAGCGTGCCGCGGAACTCCGCGATCAGGCGGAAAAGTTGCGCAAGGAAAAGGAGAAGCTCCAGCAGGCGTGGCGTGACCGAATGAACGAGACGGAAGCCACGGTGGACGAGGAGGTCATCCGCGAAGTCGTCGCCAAGATGACGGGCGTGCCGTTGACCCGAATGGCGAAGGGCGAATCGGAGCGTCTGCTGCAGCTCGAGAGTGAACTGCACCGCAAGGTCGTCAGCCAGGACGAGGCAGTCAAGGCGGTGTCGCGCGCGATCCGAAAGGCACGCGCGGGACTCAAGGATCCGAAGCGCCCGATGGGTTCGTTCCTGTTCGTTGGACCATCCGGCGTCGGCAAGACGCTTCTGGCGAAGGCGATCGCCGAGTTCATGTTCGGCGATCCCGAGTCGATGATCTACCTCGACATGAGCGAGTACATGGAGAAGCACACGGTGTCTCGCCTCGTCGGCGCGCCTCCCGGCTACGTCGGATACGAGGAGGGCGGACAGCTCACCGAACGCATCCGACGGCGCCCCTACTCCGTGGTGCTGCTCGATGAGGTGGAGAAGGCGCATCCCGATGTGTTCAACATGCTGCTGCAGATCATGGAGGAAGGTCGTCTGACCGATTCCTTCGGCAGACAGGTCGACTTCAAGAACACGATCGTCATCATGACGAGCAACATTGGCGCCGATCTCATCAAGGGCGGCTCCAACTTCGGCTTCACCAAGCGCGCGGAGGTGCAGGACTACGAGAAGATCAAGAAGTCCCTGCTCAGCGAGGTCGATAAGTTCTTCCGACCGGAGTTCATCAACCGCCTCGATGACACAATCGTCTTCCGCCCGCTGGTGAAGGACGACCTTGTGCAGATCATCGACATCGAACTGGCGAAGGTGCGCGAGCGCCTCGGCGAGCGGCAGATGACGCTGGCGCTCGATCAGGCGGCGAAGGACTTCATCATTGAGAAGGGCTACAACCCCGACTTTGGTGCGCGTCCGCTGCGCCGTGCAATCGGTTCCTACATCGAGGATCCGCTTGCGGAGAGCCTGCTCACCGGCGAGTTCAAGGCTGGCGATGCGATCGAGGGAACGCGCCCCGAAGGCAAGGAACATCTGGTCTTCACCGTGCGTTCGAGCACAGGTGCTTCGACCGAGCCGCCCCCGGCGGCGAGCACTACCATGACGACGTGACGCTGCGTCTGCTCGTCATCCGCCTGATGCTGCTGTCGCTCTTCGCGGCAGGAGCGCTGGTGGTGGCTCTGCTGCTCTTCGACGCCCAGGGCGATCTGCTCGCCAAGGCAGTCGGCAGCTGTGTCATCATCGTCGTGGGTTGTGGACTGCTGCTGCCCACGCTCCCGCGAAGCGATGAGATCGTGCTGACGCCTCTCTGTATCGCCACTGCCGTGGTGATCGGACTGCTCGCGGCGCTCGGGCTGACGCTGATCTGGGCGCCAAGCGCCATCCTCCGCGAGGATGCGGTGGTTGCGCTCATGTTCCTGATCGGCATGACATTCCCAGCGCTCATTGTTCCGCTGAGGCATGCAGGATCTCCAATCCTGCGAACGCGGCGCATGGCGTGGGGTGCGCTGCTGCTCATTGGCGGCGCAGCATGTGGACCGGCACCCGTTGTTGCAGCCGCGGCTCTTCAGTGGACAGGTCGAACGGCGCTCGACCATGCGATGGGAATGTGGACCGTTCTGACCGGCTCCGCATGCTGCCTCGCTGCGTGCGCGTGCGGCGTGACGCCCTCTCGCTCACGCTTCGTCCGGATTGCCTGCGCACTTGGCATCGTGATTGTGTGCGCAGCGGCACTGCAGTGGACGCTGATCGTGCTGCAAGACCGCTTCAACGACATCTGGGAGTTGCAAGTCGCGTTTCCTCTCTCGTTCACCGCGGGATCACTGGCGGTCCTCGGCGCAACAGCCGCACTGCCGCTGGGCATCATCGAGCGTCGCCTCGTGCCCGCCATCATCGCGCTTCTTCTTGTGGCAGGCGGACTCTCGTGCTGGACGGTCAATGGCCAGTCGCATGCTGGAAGCAACTTCCTCCCAGAGCGGTTGCTGACCGCGGACCTGATGATCGCCCTGTGCCTGGCGATCGCAGTTGGAGTGATCTACCGCGTCGGCGCCAAGCGCATCAGCAAGTCAGCGACCATCGAGTCAACGGAGATCCTCTGTCCGCGCTGCGGCAAGCGAAGTCGGTTCGTTCCTGGAGGCGACTCCTGCAAGCACTGTGGGCTTCGCATCCTGATCGCATTCAATGATGTGCGCTGCCCACTGTGTCGCCATGATGTCTCTCATCTCGAGGGCAGTGCGACATGTCCCGAGTGCGGCACATTGGTCGACCGATCCGCAGTTCGCTACCTGCTGAACGCCCCCGCAACTCCAGCGCAACCCTTCCAGCGAGCCATGGGCGAAGCCGCGCTCTAGCGCCCAAGCTTCAGCGCGCGCCTTCGGGTGCTTGGGCTTCGACCTTCGCTTCGACCTCGGCTTCCACCTCTGCCGGGCACCACTGCGCAGCCAACTGTCTCATGCGCCCAACCAGTGCGTCCCTGTCCGCGAGCGTCAGGTCCGCGCTCGCAGCGGGCATGCGATCGGCTGGAGTCGGTTGCAGACCGCTCGTCTGCGCGAGTGCGCGCTCGCGCGCAAGCATCGCAGCATCCACGCGCTCCGGCAGTTCAGGCGTACCGAACCAGATGCGAAGTCCCCGAAGGTTCGCGCGTTCCTTGATCGACTCCGATGAGCCACGCAGCTCTGGCGAGCCGGATGGCTGCGCGTCATCGACCCATGGAATGAAGCAGACTCGGTGCCCTGACGTATGTCCATGCTGCATCCACTCAACGCTCGCGGTCCAACCATCACCCGCCGCGAGCAGCAGCGGCTCTGCCAGCGAACGCGGGGTCAGAAGTGCAGTATCCGCTCGGACGACCATCAACCAGCCCGCACGAACGAGAGGCCGTTCCGCGCGAAAGTCGCTTGGATATGGCTTCGCCAACTGCACCCACTGCACGGACACAGGCTGCGCGGTACTGCTCGCGGATGGTGTCTTGGGAAGTTCCGGCAGACGATTCACTTCGTCGGCAGGCGTGGGCTGCGATGCCTGAGGCGGCTGCTGCGCCGCCGCGCCGGCGTTCCACCAGATGCCCGCCGCTGCCGCGCTCGCCGCAAGAACACTCGCTGACAGGGATGCTCGCTTCACATTCACTCCTTCACAAACTGCAGGTCATCGATCACGAACCGACCCGTGGTGCTTCCCGACGAGCCGCCCACCTCCATGCGCACCGAGGCGATCTGCGAGAGGTCGATCAGCGGGTTCACGGACTTGAAGTCACGCAGCCGAAGTTGCACGGTACGCAGTTCGTTCTGCCATCCAGCACCTGTGCCACTGCCCGTGCGTTGATAGGGGCGGTTCACGGCTTCGCCAGAGGCACCGCTCGACACCTTCGACACATTTCCCTGCGCATCTTGCAGCACCCAGGTGAAGGTCGCGCCGCCATTGAGCGTGACGGTATTGGGATGACGCGTCCCTTGACCGACGCGCACCTGCACGAAGTTCCATGTCGAAAGGTCGCGCAGCGCAGGCAGCAAGTCCCAGGTCATGCCTGCCGACACACTCCAGTCCCACGCGACCATGCGCTGCGTGTCGGTCGATGTGGCGCGGATCGAGCCATTGTGAGGATTGCCGGTGCTCCAGGTGTAGGTCGAGTCCGTGTCACGCGCGAAAGCCTCCGAAATGTTGGTGACCGTCGAAACCACGCTCCCACCACTGCTTGAAGTGCTCGTGCCTGTCTGCGTCTGGAAGTTGTCGATGGTGCGCACGTTGGCGCTCGCGGCGGGCACGACCTCCTTGACAACCGTGAATGCCGAAGAGACTCCCGGGGGGCGCAGCGAGGATGACGGTCGCCAGAGGAATTCGCCAAGCGCCGTCTCCGACTCGAGGTGATACTTCAGCGCAGCGAGGATGAACGCCTTTGCAACGGCCTGCGCGCCCGCGTTGCTGATCGCCGTGCCTGTGGGACCCTGGAAGTCGTTCGTGCCGCAGCAGTTGAAATCGTTGTGGTCCGCCCCGTGCACATAGACGGTGTTTCGGAAGCCCGTGCAGCGTTCGGCCAGATCGAACGACCAGGCCACCGTGTTGGTCGGGACACCACTGACATCGCCATCGGCAGAACCCCACAACAGCATGAAGTTGGCGGCATGCGGGTTTGCAGAATTGACGCCAAGGAAGTCCGTCGGCGCGATCGAGCAGAGAAACTTGATGTTGGAGAGTCCGTAGCCCGTTGGGGTATAGGTGTTGTCGAAGATGCGGTCGTACGCACGAACGATGCCTTCGCCGCCACGACTGTGTCCGATCCAGCCGATGCGCGACACGTCGATTCGCCCGTTGATGGCGCCGCCAGCGACCGTGCTCTGCTGTGCGATGATCGCGCTCGTGTGCTGAAGAGTCGTGGTGGAGGCGGTCTCAATCCCCGGGACCGTGTTGTTCTGGTGGCTGATCACGATGAACCCCCAGCTTGCCAGATGCGTTCCGAGGTAGTCGTACCAGGTGTACTGATGACCATTGCCGTGGGAAATGACGACCAGTGGTCGCTGTCCGAGCGATGCGATGGTGGTCGGGTACCACAGCCGTGATGAGGTGTAACCCGATGTCGCCCCGCTCGCGGTGTAGCTCGAGAGCGTTGTCACCTGCAGTGGTCCGGAAGCCGTCGGATCTCGCGCGATCCAAAGTCCCGCAGTGTCCCCCCCACCATCGATCAGATCGCCTGCGCCGAGCCGACCGTCACGGTTGATGTCCACCACCAAGTCGTAGCCGCGGCCGACCGCCAGATTGCCGTCACCCGACAGCGTTGTTCCGCCTGTCAACTCGAACAGATTGGCCGCGAGTGTCGAACCGAGCGTGATCGCCTGCGCCGTACCGCGGACATCCTGCAGAACGTCGTTCGCGGCCCACTCGGCGGCAGTGCGGTTGGCGACCACCCACACATCAGCGACACCACCTGCGGTCACTGGCGTCAGCGCAGGGTCGATGCCCACGCGGACTGCGCTGCCCACCGTGAATGTTTGCACGAACGACGCGAAGGGCGCGACCGCAATCGACTGGCATGCCAGTTTGACTTCCTTTGGCGGTCCGACGGGGCACGATGCACCCCATGCGGAGACCACCGCGGCAAGGTCAGTGCCATCCACGGCACCGTCGCCGTTCACGTCACCGCCCGCTGCCTGGCCCCAACTGACGAGCACTTCGGTGAGATCGAGAGCATCCACGGTCCCGTCGCTGTTCAAGTCCTCGGCGCACTGCCCGTAGGCGCTTGCCGCAATGAGGATCGCACTGACGCACGGGGGAACATGGCGGCACCATCGCATCATGGCAGGATAAGCCCGATCACCACGCCTGCAACAGAAACTCGTTAGAATCCTCAAAATGACAGTGGTGTGTTCACTCCGAACCAAGCGGTTTATCTGGCTCATCGTGTACACCACTCTTTGCCTTGGTCTGGGTGTCTGGGGCGCGTACGACTACTGGGTCAGGATCCCACACGAGGAACAGCAGTACCGCGACTTTGAGAGCGTGAAAGGCACCTTTGATTCCCTGCAGAAGAAGGCGGACGAGGGAAGGTCGCTCAGCGCCGAAGAGCGAAGCGCCTACGAGGAGTCGAAGAAGCGAGTTGCCGAGTTTCAACCGCCGCCATCGCCAGTCCCGGCGTGGGATCGTCCGCTGCAACTGTATGTCTACGTGATCGGCTGCGGCATCATCAGCGCGCCGTGGTTCTTCTGGTCGCTGCTCAAGGTGCGGCACAAGCGAGTGGAACTGACGGAACTGAGCGATGCTGGAATCCTTCGCAGCGGCGACACCACGATTGAGGTACGGCATGCGACCGAGATTGACATGTCGCGCTGGATGAGCAAATCGATCGCGGTCGTTCGAGGATCAGATGGCAGGAGCATCGAGATTGATGACTACATGCTGCAACACGGGGAGACAGTGGTCGGGTTCTTCGCCCATCGCTTGTTGCCTGCCGAGTGGACGACGGAGGCGAAGCGGGTCACCGCGGCGGACGCCGACGGCGATGAATCGAACGAAGTGCCTGCCGCGACCCCAACGGAAAAGTCCTGATGCCTCGCGGACTCACCGAGCCGACCACAGCCATCCCGAAGATGGACCGCTGTGCAGATCTCTCGCACAGGCCTCGCGTGCTGCTTGGGAAGATGGGACTCGATGGACATGACCGCGGCGTGAAGCTCATCGCACGCATCATGCGCGACAGTGGGATCCACGTGATCTATTCAGGACTCTGGCAGACCCCGCGCGGTCTCGCCATCGGCGCGCGCGATGAGGATGTGGACTGCGTGGCGGCATCGATGATGAGCAACTCGCATCTTGTGCTCGTCCCGAAGCTGCTCGAAGAGTTGAAGTCTGTCGGGCGACCGGACATTCCTCTGAATGTCGGCGGCATCATTCCGCAGGAAGATGTCACCACGCTTCTGGAAGCAGGCGTGGCGCGGATCTATCACACGGGAACGGGCATGGATCAGATCGTGGAGAGCGTGCGCGGATCGGTCCGCCCCTACGCCCCACTCCACCAGTCCGCGCATCCCACGGCGCAACTTGGCAGGCTGATGTCGATGGCTGCGGCTGGCACGCTCCCCGCGTCGACCACACTGCGGCGGCCTGCGCGCGTGATCGGCATCACGGGCGCGCCCGGTGCCGGCAAGAGCACGCTCGTTGCCGCGATGGCATCTGAGGCAGTACGGCGTGGTCGACGCACTGCGGTGATTGCCTTTGACCCGATGAGTCCGATCACCGGTGGCGCGCTTCTTGGTGACCGCCTTCGCGTCGACTTCAACGCCGTGGATGAAGGGGTGTTCTACCGAAGCATGGCGATCATCGGCGAGGACTACCGAACGCTCGAACAACTCATCGGCCTCGTCGGAGCTGCGGGCTTCGATCATCTTGTGGTGGAAACGGTTGGGGCAGGACAGAACGATGTCGCGATCCGCCGCTTCGTGGACCGTACCGCCGTGGTGACCGTTCCTGGCATGGGCGACAGCGTTCAGATGGACAAGGCAGGCATTCTTGAGATCGCCGACCTGTTCATTGCCAACAAGGCGGACCACGCCGGCGAAGCGAAACTCGTGCGCGAACTGCTCGATATCGCGTCGGGTCGACCGATCTTCGAGACGGTCGCCACACAGGGGCGCGGAATCGTCGAACTGTACGAAGCGTTGTTCGGCCACTGACTCGTGCCGACCGCGGACGCGTGCGCCCCGTAGACTGCGGGGCTCCTCGGAGCGAACCCATGACGGCAACTCAACTCCCTCGAAACACCAATCAGGCACTCGGCATCGGTCAGTACGCCATCGACTTCCTGCATGCCGGCGATCCATCGCCGGCCGTCAAGGAGCGGACCGTGCTGTTCCACACGGACAGCGTTCTCTGCGGTGTCTCCGCACTTGCGCTTGGTACCAACGCGCCCGTGCTGCTGCGCGAGGAGGCGCTCGACTACCCGAGGAGGAAGAGCGGCGCCCGTGTCTTCGGTTCGCGCCAACTCGTGGCACCCGAGAAGGCGATCGTGGCGAACGCCGCCGCCGTGCGCGAATGGGATTCGAACGGGACGAACTTTGGCTACAACCCGGCGCTCGGTCATACGGCGGGTGAGTTTGGTCACAACGACTTCTATCCGGTGGCGATCGCCGCTGCGCAGATCGCACGGCTTGATGGTGCGGCAGCGCTGCGCGGAATGATCGCGATTGATGAGATCCGCGGGCGGCTTGCCGAGGTGTTCAGCCTGAAGACCTACAAGATTGACCATGTCGTCCATGGCGCCATCGCCAGCAGCGCCGTGTACGGTGCGATGCTCGGCGCGACGGCGGAGGAGATCGAAAGTGCCATCGGCATGACCGTCGCGCACTACATCCCCTGGCGCGCGATCCGCGCGGGCAAGCAGCTTTCCGATTCCAAGGGCGCGTCCGCGGCGCTGAGCACGGAAGCTGCGGTGCTGTCGATGCAGCGCTCGATGCGTGGGTTCCTCGGGCCGCGCGACATCTTCAGAAATCCAGAGAGCATGTTCCGTCAGTTCCAGAAGACGCAGGGTGACAGCCCCTTCGATCTTGTGCTCGGCTTCGCAGGCGATGACTTTGCCGTGATGGGCATGCACTTCAAGCTCGGTCTGTACGAGCACCAGTCTGCAGGTGCGCTGCAGGGGCTCATCGACTTGCTTGTCGCGCAACCTGATCTGCTTGTCTCGCCCGATCGGATTGCCGCCATCCGCATCACCGCGTATGAGCCTGCGTTCTCGATCATCGGTGATCCGGCGAAGCGCGATCCGCACACGCGGCAGAGCGCGGACCATTCGATGCTCTACATCGTGTCGACGATGCTTCGGAAGGCGTTCGAGGCACAGAACGCATCGGGTGGCGAGGGATTGCCCTCGACGGTCGATGGATGGTGGAAGGCGATCATGCTCGGTCCCCACGACTACTCCGCAGAGGCGATCCACGATCCCGTCACGCGTGCGCTGATGGGCAAGATCACCTTCGAACACGGTGGCCCCGACTACGACCGCCGCTACCCCGACGGCATTCCCACATCGTTGACGATCGAGATGACCGATGGGCGAAAGCTCGACAGCGGACTGGTCATGTACCCCGCAGGTCACGCGCGCAATACGACGGCAAACCTGCGCGACATTCTCGCGTCAAAGTTCGCAATGCTCGGACGCCTTGGCATCCGCAAGGCGCGAAAGGCAGTGCGCGAACTGGAGCAACTGGAACACCTGTCGGCGAAGGATCTGCGCGGGCTGTACAACCTTGATCTGCTCGACCGCGGTCGCTTCGAGTGACGCTGGGCTCTTCGCAGCGCGCCAGGCGATTTCATGAGGCGGTCGCGACCGCGACTTCTCACCGCACCATGGCGAGGCGCAGACCCCCCGCTTCATTTTCGATCTCGATGATCTCAAAGCGAATGTCCGGCAGCGTTCGGCGGTCCAGTCTGTAGCGCAGTCGCATGGGCGCGGAGCGGTCTGCGACGACGAGTGCACCGTTCCAACTGGATGCCATGCGGGTGATGAACGCGAGGAGATCCTTGCGGTTGCCCTCTGCCCATGCGGTGAAGGCAGCCTCGCCACCTGCCTCCTCGTACGCCGAGCGCGCCTCGCGCGAGAGCATCTGCGCATAGAACGGCGCATACTCATGGTTCTTCAGCGCATAACTGAAGTGCGAGACCACATGCTCGGGCATCACTGCCCGCAACACGACGGTGCCGTCGGGCAACTCCTCTCGCAACTTGAGTTCTTCGACCGGTCGCGGCTTTGGCTTGGGCGGCGGCTGCAGCGCCGCAGGGCTGTAGGGCGGCGCGGTGTACTCGGGTCGCGGCACGATGAAGGATCCGATCGGCTGCGCGTCCGCATCGGGCGCACGCGAAGGAAGTTCATCCACGATCACGACACGCGTGCCATCGGGCAGGATGGTCTCGGTTCCCACGGGTGACTCAAGTCCGAACTTGCTTGCGCCGCGCTTGACATGCACGGTGCGTTCCTCGGCACACCCGCACGGCGCAGCGCACCAGATCCCCCCGAGCGCCGCTGCGAGCAGGGTGAACAGCGCCGAGCGCGCAGCAGTCACACACACCGCGCGAAGACCAACCATCATGCACCGCTCCGCGCGGCGCGCAAGGCTGCCCGCCAGAGCGGGTTCGCCTCGCCTCTGCGCCACAGCAAGTGCTGGGGTCCGACTGGATCTTCCGCAGGCCAATCAAGTCGCGTGTGCGCGCCGCGCGACTCGCGGCGTTCCAGCGCAGCTCGAGTCATGAGATGACCGACCGTCAGCAGATTCTGCGTCTCCCAACCGCTTGGCGTATCGAAGACGGATCCGAGCGCGTACCGACCCCAGAACGCGAACATATCCACACAGTCTCGCATCTTTGCCCCGTCGCGCACGATGCCGACATTGCGCCACATGGCGCTGCGAAGGCTTGAACGCACATCGTCGAGATCCAACTCGCCCGCAACCGAGGTGCGAACCTTGCTCTCCCACTGCATCGGAACGGCATCCGGCAGCGGATCGCGGATCGCCGCCTGCACCGTGCGCCGACCGAACACAAGCCCCTCGAGCAGACTGTTGCTCGCCAGACGGTTCGCGCCATGCACTCCGTTCGATGCGACTTCGCCGCAGGCGTACAGCCCGCGCAGCGAGGTGCGACCATCGAGATCCGTCCACACACCGCCAATCGTGTAGTGCGCTGCGGGATGCACGGGGATGAGCGCACTCCCCCCATCGATGCCGTACTCGCTCAGCATGCGAGCCAGCCCAGGGAAGCGGCGGGCGAAGCCATCGCTGCCGAGATGACGCGCATCCAGAAATGCGTGCGAGTCTCCTGAACCGGCGAGGTGCTCGACGATGCCGCGTGTCACCACATCCCGCGGCGCGAGATCCGCTTGCGCGTGCCGTCCCTGCATGATCTCCACCCCGTGGCGGTCGACCAGCCGCGCGCCCTCGCCACGCACTGCCTCGCTGATGAGGTGCCGCGGTGCGCCCGCGACATAGAGCGTGGTCGGATGAAACTGCATGAATTCGAGATCCTGCACCTGCGCACCCGCCCGCCACGCCATGGCGATCGCGTCACCAGTCGCCACGCGCGGGTTCGATGTCTCGCGGTAGACCTGCCCCGCACCGCCCGCAGCCAAGATCGTGGCGCGCGCCCACAGCACCTGCAGCCCGAAACGCGGGTGCCACGTGAGTGCGCCTGTCACGCGCTGCGCGCCGTCCGTGCACAAATCAAGTGCGAAGCAGCGATCAAAAACGCGAATGCCGCGCGTGCGCGCCGCCGCATCGATCAGCGTTCGCATCAACGCGCGCCCGGTCTGGTCGCCGTCCGCGTGCAGGATGCGCGCGCGTCCATGCCCACCCTCGAGCCCAAGCGAAACGCCCGAATCACCCCCGTCAAACCGCATTCCTGCGGCGTGCAGCCACTCGATCTCCGCGGGTCCCTCGCGCACAAGCGTCTGCACCGCGTCCTCATCGCACAGACCGGCGCCCGCCACGAGCGTGTCGCGTTCATGTGCGGCTGGCGAATCATCCGCCGCGAGCGCAGCGGCGATGCCACCCTGTGCCCAATGCGTGTTCGACAGTTCCATCGGTCCCTTGGCAAGCACCGTGACCGTGCCATGACGCGCCGCTTCGATCGCAGCCCGCAGTCCCGCCACACCTCCACCGATGACGAGCGTGTCCGTGAACAGTTGCGGCAGCAACTGACTGCGGAAGGGAATCAGGAAACGGCGTTCGTCAAAGATGCTCATGTGCGCAGCCCTGTCAGGGTTTCGTTGGCACCGGGTGCACGAAGTCCGCAATCCACAACTGGCTCGAACGCCCCTCGCCGCGCTGGCTTGTCCACATCAGCCGCCGACCTGCCGCGTCGAACACGGGCAGCACATCCGCGCCTTGCGCTTGCGTGACGCGCGTGCGCTGCGGCGGCGATGAGGGATCGGTTGTCACCGCGAAGATCTCGTAGTTGCTGTGACCGACCTCGCTCGATGCATAGACGATCATTGATCCGGTCGGATGCCAGAAGGGCGCCCAATTCACATGCTCGTTGTCGGTGAGTTGACGCTCGTTCGTGGACCCAGTGACTCGCCCATCACCATCGCGCACAAGATCCGCAACTTGCACTTGCAGCAAGCTGTCGCCGCGACGATCGGATCGGTAACAGATGCGCCGCTCATCGGGCGAGAAGAAAGGACCACCGTCATAGCCGGGGGCGTTCACGATGGTGACATCAAGACCCGTCGGCATGTCGCGCACGCGCAGATCGCCCTGTCCACTTTCGAGCGAACAGTAGAGAAGGCTTCGGCCATCGCGTGTGGTGGATCCCTCCGCTGCATAGGCCCGCCCATCGCCGACGATCACCTTTGGCTGCATGCGACCCGCGGCGATGCTTGCTGCATCGGCGGTCGACATCTCGACGATCCGCATCTCGGGCGGGAACTGCCACTTGTACCGCCCACTTCCGCGCTGGTAGCCAGGCGCATCGGTGACCGCTGGTGTCGTGATGGTCGACCCAAAGAGCACTGTTCCCGGTCGCGACTCCTCGAACCACCCGCATGTGTTTGCCGAGGCGGGCGGACTGATCCGTTCGATTCGCGTCAGCATCGGTTTGCCCGTCGCATCCGCGCCGAGTTCGGCGGTGAACATCGCATAGAAGTCATCGGGCGCCTTGCCGGGCGCTGGCTGCTCGACCGCCTGGAAGATGATCTGCCGCCCATCGGGCGAGAAGTACGCCTCCCCCGCCTTGACGAAGCGATCGGGGAAGGTGAGCTGCGTGTGGTTCTTCAGCCATGCCGACTCGGATGCCCGCCAGACCGCGGGATCCTCAGTGGGCGGCTTGGCGACCGACGGCGAGGTCTGTGGGGCGGAGCAGCACCCAAGAACAAGCGCGTGCGCCGCTGCGATGTATGGGATGATGGAGCGCATGGAAGAGACGGTCGATGAGAGCGGCAATCGAGGCGAGATTGTAGGTCGCGGCTACGCGTCGGTGCATGTGGATGCGCACCTGATCGTCATCGAGAAACAGCATGGCTTGCTCTCCGTGCCGGGCATTGGCGAGGCAAAGGCGGACTGCATTGCTCGCCGTGTGGCGGAGGATTTCGCCGGTGCTCGCATTGTGCACCGCCTCGACCGCGACACGAGCGGCCTGATGGTGCTCGGGCTCAATGCGTCATCGCACCGTGCGCTGTCGATGCAGTTCGAGGCGCGTTCAGTCCGCAAGGAGTACGAAGCGCTTGTGGGCGGTCACTGCGCGGAGGAGCATGGCGTCATCGATCTTCCCATTGCGAAAGATCCGGCGAATCCGCCGCGCCAACGCATTGATCACGAGCATGGCCGACCGAGCGTCACGGCGTGGCGGGTCGTGGAGCGCCTGACGAGCCCCACGCGCACGCGAGTTCGGCTCGACCCGCGGACAGGGCGGTCGCATCAGTTGCGGCTGCACATGCGGACGATCGGTCATCCGATGCTCGGCGACGATCTCTACGCCCCGGACGACCTGCTGCGACTCGCGCCGAGGCTCTGCTTGCACGCGACGCTGCTCGAGTTCACACACCCGGCCACGCATGAGCGACTTGTGTTTCAGTCGCCTGCGCCGTTCTGACGCGCAGTGCGCTCACCGCCTCGTGCGGCGACAAAGCGCCCGAGCGCCATCAGCGGGAAGTAGAGCCGATAGAGGTGGTAGCGCAGATAGAACACGCGCGGGAATCCAGTGCCCGTGAAGAACTGCTCGCACCACGATCCCGCGGGATCGCCATCTGGGTTGCGCGCGGGATCGATCGCTGCCGCCGCATCGAGTTGCGTCTCGCAGAGCCATCCAATGGCGCGCTCAAGTCCGCGGTCACGCGGACCAAAGACTTCCTGCAGCACCATCGCACCCCACGCCGTCTGCGATGCCGTCGATGGTCCTTGCCCCTTCAGCCGCGGGTCGATGTAGGAATCGGCCGTTTCGCCGAATGATCCATCGGGCTGTTGCACGGAGCGGATCCACTCGCCTGCCTGCAGAATCCACGGCTCATTCCTGCTGACGCCGCAGCGAATCGGACCGATCACGGACTGCCACGTTCCATAGATGTAGTTCACTCCCCAGCGCCCGAAGAAGCAGCCCTCCGTCTCTTGGCGTGAGCGGATGTACCGCACGGCGCGATCGATCGCGGGATGACCCACTCGCAGGCCATGCCATGAAAGACACTCGAGCACGCGACCTGTGATGTCGGGGCACGACGGATCCTGCATCGCATTGTGATCGGCGAAGGGAACGCACTCGAGAATCGGACGGTGCTCCGTGCGGTCGAACGCAGCCCAGCCGCCATCATCGTTCTGCATGGCGAGCAGCCACTCCACGCCCCGTTCCCCCGCCGCGCAAGCTGCTGCACCACCCGTGCGCGCGAGCGCCATCGCAACCATCGCCGTGTCATCGCAGTCGGGGTACCAGGCGTTGTCGTACTCGAACGCCCATCCGCCGTTTGGCGCATCGACCGCACAGTTCTCCGCCCAGTCGCCGCGGAAGGTGACCTCCTTGCGAACGAGCCACGAGGCAGTCCGCGCAGCGCAGTGGTCCGATGCATCGAGCCCGCAGTCATTCATCGCGTACAGCGCGATCCCCGTATCCCACACGGGTGAGAAACAGGGCTGGATGCGGATGCCCTCTTCATCCTCGATGAAGAACGCGTCCAGATCCTGCTCGGCGCGCACCACGCGCGGATCGCTGCGGGGGATGCCGAGCGCATGCATCACGATCTGCAGATAGACCATCGGCGGGAAGATCGCGCCGAGCCCCGCCGTCGGCGCAGGCGACTCTTGGCTTGCACGCCGCATGATCCACGCGAATGACTCCTTGATCGCTCGGCGTCGCAGCGGCGTTCCACCGAAGCGCTCGGTCACCTTGAGAAGCGAGTCGATGCCACCGAAGATGCGCCGCCAGAAACGCGAACCGTCGGGACGCTGATACAGGCGCGCGCGTTCACGGGCGTCCACGAACAGCTCATCGATCCCCTGACTCGCATCCAGTTTCCGCGTGGGGCGGAGGACACTCACGATCGCCAACGGCAGGATCATCGTGCGGCTCCATGCGCTCACCTTCGAAAGGTGGAAGAAGAACCAACGCGGCAGCCAGATCACTTCAGGCGGAATCGTCGGCACCGCTGACCATGGCACCTGCCCAAGCGCGGCGAGATAGAAGTTCGAGAAGGAGTTGCACCGCTCCGCGCCACCGAGCGCGAGCACCTGCTGACGCGCACGCCGCATGTGCGGTGCGTCCGCCGCATCACCCGCGAGTTTCAGCGCGAGGTACGCCTTGACTGTCGAAGACAGGTCCGTCGCGCTTCCGGGGTACTGCCCCCAGCCACCATCGCTTCGCTGCTGTGCGCGGAGCACGCGCTCGATCCGCGCGAGCGCTTCACGCCCTGATCGCCCATCCACCATCGGCTGCGACTCCTGCCCGAGCACCCACTTCATCAGCAGGTACTCCGACTCGAGAATCGAATCACCCTCGAGTTCCGCGCAGAAATGCCCATCTTCCCGCTGTCGCGATTGCAGCGCCGCGAGCGCACCATCGCGCGCGCGCCTCGCGCGTTGCGTCACGCCATCCGTCGCGGTCAAAGGATGATCGATGATGGTCATGGGCAGGGCGGCTCCGAGGGCAGACGGATTCGAGCGCCGTATGCTAACCGCCGAGGAGCATGCATTCATGTTGAACAAACCTTCCGATCCCGAGTCCGTCCCTTCCCTCGCGCAGCGGCTTGACGCCATCGAGACGCAACTGTCCAGTGCGCGCCGCGAATCGCGGCGCTGGCGCGCAGGCGCGATCACGCTCGCGTGCGTCGGCGTGAGCGCCGTCGTGCTCGCCGCCACACAGTCGACCCGCACGCCCGATGTTGTTCGTGCGCGCCGCTTCGAGGTGGTGGACCAGAGCGACAAGGTCGTGCTGCTTGCGGGCATCGGACAACATGGCGGGCAGCTCGATGTGTGGGGCAACTCAGGCAAGAACGCGCTCCGCTTGGGTGCCAACCCCAGCGGAGGCGACATCGCCGTCTGGAATGGCGCCGAGCAAGGCGTCGCGGGGCTCTACGCGACCCCCGAGGGCGGGCGCGTGGAAGCCACCGCTGCCGATGGCAGCAGCGCGGTTCTGCGAACCGAAGGTGGCACGCCGGCGCTGCTCATCACGGATGCGCAGGGCAATCCTCGCATTGCCGCGACGACCACGCCCGCATCGAGTGGCATCAGCATTCGATCTGCGGAAGGCAAGGAGACCGCAGCACTCGGCGCGACACCGATCAACGGCGGGATGATCCGCATCTCTCAAGAAGACGGCAGCATCGCCGTGCAGGCTGTTGCGCTGCAGCACGGCGGATCGATCGGCGTTGCTGCGCGTGACGGATCGCGGGCTGCGCTGCTCGAGTCGCCCACGGAATCGAGCGGTGGAACGCTTGCGCTCTTCGCGCCCGGCGGTGCCGAGACGCTCTCCTTGACCGCTCGCGCAGAGGCGGGCGCACGGATCACGCTCACCAACAATCAACGCTTGCCGGCGGCGATGCTGGAAGTGGCCGCCAACGACTCGGCGATTCTCTCCTTCCTGCAAGGTGGCACTCGCGTGGCCGGTCTTGGCGGCTCTTCCGCAGGCGGACTGCTCAACCTTTCAAACGCCAGCGGCAAGGGTGTGATCATCGCCGGCGCCGCGAGCGATGCCGATGGCGGCGCCATCACTGTGCGAAGTGGCGCCGGCTCCACGCTCGTGCGAGTAGGCGTGGACCGCATCGGCGCCGGCGAGGTCGCTGTCTATGACGGCCCTGGCACGCGCAAGCGTCTGCTCAGCGCGATCGCGGCGCCCCCCTGATGACGAGGCGAGGGCTGCGCGGGGCGTTCAAGCGAGTCCGCTGATGCTTCGAGTCACACGCAGTCCGCTGCGGACCGCCGCAGCGCGGTACCAGACTCCACATAGAAGTTGAGCAGTTCGCCCGTGGCGAAGTCTGCGGCCGCCTGCCCCTGCGGAACGCGCACCCACATCGGCAGACCCGCATGCAGCAGAATGCAGTTCGACTGCGTGTCTGTCGCGAGCACGCGCCCCTGCACAATCCGAGGCGTTCCCTGCACCGGTTCGATGAATGTGCCGCCCGCAGCAGCACGGTGCATGCGGAGCCCACGCGCATGAACGATGCCGCGCAAGCGCTTGCCCGCTTCGAGTCCGTCGGTCACACCCTCCACGAGCAGATCGAGTTCGTAGTTCGTCCTCGGCACACTGACACGCGCCTTCGTGCCCAAGATGGATTCGAGAACCAGAACTGCCGTATCGCGCTCAATGGTGGCCATGACGGCGCAAAGCATAGTGCGCAGTCCATCGGACTGTGCGGGCAGCCCGCAGGATCCCGCCGCGAAACTTCAGTGATCCACGCGATGTCCGAGGATGGGCGCGAGCATCGACACTTGCCGATCGACCGTGGCTTGGTCGCGCGCCTCCAAGTTGAGGCGAAGCAGCGGCTCCGTGTTGCTCAGGCGCACGTTGCACCACCACTCGCCGGCGTCAACTGACAGCCCGTCCAAATCGCTCATCGGAGCGCCGGGATACGCCGCCTTGAGCCGCTCGATCGCACCCAGTTTGTCGGCGTTCTCAAAGTTGATCTCACCCGACTGCGCATAGCGCCGAAACGGCTTGATGATCTCCGACAGCGCACGCCCGCGCGCCGCCACAAGGCTCGCCACCGCCAGAAGTGCGCGAATGCCGCTGTCCGCGTTGAACATGTCCGCGAAGTAGAAGTGCCCTGACAGCTCTCCGCCGATCGGCGCCGCCGTCTCAGCCAGTTTCGCCTTCATGAAGACATGCCCCACACGACTCTCCACTGGAACGCCCCCCGCCTCCTCGATCGCCTCGCGCACACTGCGTGAACTGCGCAGGTCGTACACCACTGCGGCGCCGGACTTCCCATGCAGCGCGTCCTGCGCAAGCGCGGCGAGCAACAGGTCGCAGCCCACCGTCGCACCATGCTCGTCGACGATCACGCAGCGATCCGCATCACCATCAAAGCACACGCCGAAATCCAGCTTCCCAGCGCGCACCGCCTCCTGCACTTCGCGCAGATTCGCCTCCACGAGCGGGTTCGGCTCATGCGTGAAAGTGCCGCTGGAATTGTCAAAGTGCAGCGGAACGATCTCGAAGCCAGGCACACCGCCAAGAACGCGCGGCACCATCGTTCCTGCCATGCCATTGCTCGCATCGATCCCAATGCGAAGCACGCGCGAACCTTCGAGGACGGAAGGATGAAGCAGGCGAAGCAGGTGATCGCGGTAGGCATCCCACAGATCCACCGACTCTTCACGCCCCGCGTGGCGTTCACCCGCACCCTCCACCGCTGCGCGCGCAAGTTCGCGAATCGCTTCAAGCCCGCTTCCCGTGCCCACGGGCTTTGCGTGCGCACGACTGATCTTGAATCCGTTGTAGTGCGCCGGGTTGTGGCTTGCAGTGACTTCGATGCCGCCCGCGCACTCGAGATGATTGATCGCGAAGTAGGTCATGGGCGTGTCGACCATGCCGACATCGATGACATGCGCGCCGAAATCGCGAATGCCGCGCTTCAGTGCCTCGGCAAGCGACGGCGAACTCTTGCGCATGTCGCGCCCGACGACGATGTGGCGCATGCGAGGGTGATCAAGCCCATCCCGCTGCGCCCGCTCCGTCAACCACTCTGCGGCCGCATGCCCCACTTTCCACGCGATCGACTCATCGAGCGGCTGCGGATATGTCGCACGAACGTCATACGCCTTGAAGACTTTGTCGATCATGGAAGGGCGCGATCATAGAGACGCCGCCCAAGGCCCCGGCGGAGCGGCACAACACGCCGTGAAGGAATGACTTGCGGTGGTGCGGGCGTCCTGCTACCCTACGCGACTTCCCATTCCCAACCGTCACAGCGTTGTGGCGGAGACATGGGAGGCGGCGTTCACCTCGGTGGGTGGGCATCGCAAACGTCTTTCCCCCCCCCCGTAAGCGCCCTTGGTACGAGCGCTCGGCACCGCAAGGTCACCGGCCGAAGCTCGGGTGTCGCTGCCTCCGCATTCGTGGAGGTGTCTGAAAGAGGAATCGTCCATGTCACTTGTCAACGAACTCATTGAAGCTGGCATCCACTTCGGCCAACGGCGGTCGAGTTGGAATCCCAAGATGGGGCCCTACATCCAGGGCGTCAAGAACCAGATCCACATCATTGACATTCGCGAGACGATCAAGGGGCTGCTGCTCGCAAAGAAGTTCATCACTCGCACCGTTGCCGACGGCAAGGATGTGCTCTTTGTTGGCACGAAGCGGCAGGCGCGCGGCGCGGTCGAGTCGCACTGCACGGCGTGCCAGATGCCATACATCACGGAGCGTTGGCTCGGTGGACTGCTGACCAACTTCCGCACGGTTCGCGAGCGTCTGCGCCGCCTGGAGGAACTGGAAGGGCTCGTGCAGACGGGCGGCATCAAGAGCTACTCAAAGAAGATGGAGTCGCAACTCGCTCGCGAACTCAAGAAGATTCACCGCAACCTCAACGGCGTGCGCAACATGTCCAAACTCCCCGCGGCACTGGTTGTCATCGATGTCAACCGCGAGTCGAATGCCGTGCGAGAAGCGAAGAATCTGGGCATTCCCACGATCTGCCTCATCGATACCGACGGCGATCCTGATTTCGCGGACATTCCGATCCCAGGCAACGACGACTCGATGCGCTCGATCGACCTGATCCTGCGCGAGCTCGCCGCCGCCGTTCAAGAAGGCAAGGTCAGTCGCCAGACTTCTGCGCCCGCCCCCGCTGAGGGTTCCGCAGGGGATTCGGAGGATGGCGCTTTCCCTGCGGCGCCGCGCCGCCGCAGCGTGCGAAGTCGCTTCCGTGTGGATGATGTTGGTGGCGGGCTGCCGGCCGATGAGTCACCGATGCAGGCTGCCGTGGCCACGCCACCAGAGACCACCACGTAATCAGTTTGCCTTCACTCGGTTGGCATTCTGACGCCCCTTCGAAGTCCAGAGCGACAAGGACAGCACCTATGGCAACTGTGAACATCGATGCAAAATTGGTGATGGCGCTTCGCAACAACACGGGGCTTGGCTTCGGCGATTGCCGCGCCGCGCTCACGGAGACGGGCGGCGATCTGGCGAAGGCTGAGGCCCTGCTGCGCGAGCGGCTGAAGGGCAAGATGGACGCTCGCTCCGACCGCCCCGCGGGCGAAGGCTGCATCGCCATCGCGATCGATGGCTCGAAGGCGACGATCGTGGAAGTGCGTGCGGAGACTGATTTCACTGCGAAGAATGAGGAGTTCCGTGCGATGGCCGGCGAACTGGCGACCCTGTCGCTTGCGCTCGGCGCCGGCGCGATTTCCATCACGGCACCGATGACGGCACGTCTTGATGCGGTCCGCATCAAGACGGGAGAGAACATCTCCTTCGCGCGAGGAACACGTCTCGATGGCGGGGCCTTTGCCAAGTACATCCATCACGACCACAAGCTTGGCGTGCTGCTGCAGTTCGATGGACCGCTGACGGAGGAACTGGCCACGGGCATCTGCCAGCACATCGCTGCCGCAGTGCCGACCCCGATGGCAGTCGACGAGCATGGGCTCCCGGCGGATCTCGTGGCGACCAAGCGCGAGGAAGCGCGCAAGGAAGCCGCTGAATCCGGCAAGCCAGCGGACATCATCGAGAAGATGGCTGGCGGCAAGCTGCGCAAGTACTTCGAGGAGACCACGCTGCTCGGTCAGAAGTTCGTGAAGGACGACAAGAAGTCCGTGCGCGAGATTCTCCCCAAGGGCGTGACGATCACTTCGTTCGTGCGTCTTCGTGTCGGCACCTGACCGAGCGGTTCACCGTTCGCTCTGATGGTCTTCATGGGTTGGCGGCGCAGTCGCGTTGCGTTCATGTGCAGCCGCCCGCCTGATGCCGCGGAGCATCCCGCCCAATCAAGATGTTGTCCAGCGGAAGGGCGCCGATGCGAAGCGGAGGCGACGCGACCACGTGATGACCGATTGAGTGGGGAATCACGGCACATCTTGCCGATACCACACCACCGATGAACAACTCGCGCTGGCTGTCGTTTGGACTTGCCGCCTTCACCCTGATGGTCGCAGCTCAGTCGTGCGCTTGGGGGACCCCTGCCGCAGGCACGCCAACGCCAAGCGCTCCGCCCGAAGACATCGGCTCGTCAGTCCGAGAAGCGGTGGCGGCGACAGGGCTGAAGAAGGCGGTCATTGCGGTCAGCATCCGCGACGCATCGACCGGCAAGTCGATTGTCTCTGTCCGCGGTGGTGAAGCGCTCGCACCCGCAAGCAACATGAAGGTGCTGACGACGGCAGCTGCACTGACCGTGCTCGGACCGGACTTTGCGTTCTCCACGCGCATGCTGCTGGATGGCGATCGGCTCACCATCGTGGGCGATGGCGATCCTGCACTTGGAGATCCGGAGCTTCTTGCTGAGTCGACCTTTACGGACGCATCGGGAAAGGTTCACACAGGGATGGACATCGAACGGCTGCTCGACACCTGGGTCGCTTCGCTGCGCGCCGCGGGTGTGCAGCGGCTGCGCGAGATCGTCGTGGATGACCGCATCTTCGCGCGCGAGGGAGCGCACCCATCGTGGCCAAAGGATCAACTCGATGAGAGTTACTGTGCGCCCCCCTTTGGGCTGAACTTCCATGCCAACAGCATCGCGGTGAGCGCGGCTCCGCGCGCGGGCGCTGCCCCCGAGATCACCACGATCACGCCGAAAGCGCCGTGGATCACGATCACCAACAAGGGCACATCCCGCACAGGCAAGAACGACAAGAACACGGTCTGGTTCGCTCGGACGCCAGAGACGGGCGATCTCACGCTCTACGGGAATGTGAAGACGCGGCTCGAGAGTCCGATTCTTGTTCCCGTCGGAGATCCGTCGCTGTTCCTTGCACAGTGTCTCGCGCATCGGCTGCGCGCAGCGGGAGTCACAGTCACCGCAGCGCGGATCGCTGCCGCGGCGGATGCCACGCCGTCCGGCCAGCCGGTCGGTCCCGTGCTTCGCACACCGATTGCGACCGTGCTGCAGCATTGCAACGGCGAGAGCGACAATCTCTATGCGGAGTGTCTGCTCAAGCGGATCGCGTTCGCGAAGACAGGTGCGGCGGGCTCCTGGCTGCTCGGTGCGCGCGTCATGCAAGGCGAACTGCGGGCACGGATCGGGCGCGCGTCGGATGCGTTTGTGGTCTCCGACGGATCGGGGCTTTCGCGGGACAACCGAGTGACGGCGGACGGCATGACATCGTGGCTCGCATCCGTGGCACAGGATGAACGCATCGGGAAATGCTTCATCGAAACGCTGCCTATTGCAGGTCGCTCGGGCACCGTTCGCAAGCGCATGAAGGAGATCAACCCTGCGGTGGCGCTCGTGCATTGCAAGAGCGGCTACATCGACAAGGTCTGCTGTCTCAGCGGTTATGTCACCGCAAGCGATGGAACGCGCTACGCGTTCTGTGTGCTTGCCAACGGACTCAGTGAAGCGGGCGCGGTCGGCAAGGCGAAGCAGTTGCAGGACCGCGTCTGCGCGCTGCTGGCAGAGCAGTTGGCGGCTCGGCGCAGCGTGCTTGGCGGCTGAGCGGATTCAAGTCGGCTCTGGGCGGAAGGACAACTTGGCCTGACTGACATCGGGATAGAGTTGGAAGAGGCGGTCGAGTTTCGCCAACTGCAGTACCTGAACGATCAGCCCGCGAAGTCCGCACAGTCGCACATCGCCGCCCTCCTTCTTCATCCGAGTGTGCAGCATCAGCAGCACACCGATCCCCGTGCTCGAGAGCACCGTCAGGGAAGAGCAGTCCACGATGAGATGGCGCACACCCCCTGCCACGAGCGCACCGACTTGATCAGAAATCTGGCTGGCAGTCGCTTGGTTGAGTCCGCCATCCGCGCGGATCACCATCACGTCACCTTCAATCTCGCCGATCGCCAGTTCCACGGATCAACTCTCCACAACCCGAAGCGCGATGAGATCCTGCACATCCACCATGCCGATCGGCTTCCCATCCAGATCCACGACTGGGACCTCGTCGACACGGCGATCCTGCACAAGTCGCACCGCGTCACGAACGACCGCCTCCACCGTCAGGCACATTGGGCGGGCGGTCATCACCTTCGCGATCGGGCCATCGAGCCATCCCGCATCACCCTGATGCACCAATCGCCGCAGATCGCCATCGGTGAAAATGCCGGAGAGACGACCACTACTGTCCACGAGAAGGATCGCGCCAGAGCGCCGATCCTCGCCCGCTTGTGCCAGCGCTTCGCGGACACTGGCGGCGTCACGCACCACTTGCAGATTCGCGCCAACCTTGAAGCGAAGCACCTCGGTGATTGGTCGGAGCCCTGCACCGAGGAGACCTCCAGGGTGGTGCCGATGGAAGTCGTCCGCGCGGAAATCTCGCCGTCGTGCCAACGCGAGCGCGATCGCGTCACCCACCGCAACCATGGCGGTCGTGCTCGCCGTCGGTGCGAGGTTCAGCGGACACGCCTCGACAATGTCGCCGATGGCGACATGCGCATCGCACAGGCGCGCCAGCGCCGTGGTCTGGCGCGCTGAAATGCCGACGCGGGCGACCCCATCCGCCTTCAGGTGCAGCGCCAGATCGACGAGTTCAGCCGTTTCACCGCTGTAGGACATCAGGAGCGCCACATCACCTTTGCGCAGTCGGCCAAGATCGCCGTGCAGCGCTTCCGCCGGGTGGATGAAGTGGGATGGCTGACCGAGGCTTGCGAGCGTGGCCGACACCTTCATACCCACAAGCCCCGACTTCCCCATGCCAGAGACGACCACATGCCCCTCGCACCCTTCGAGCAGGTCGAGCGCCGCACACCAGCGGCTGCCCGCCGCCCCACGCAGGTCTGCGGCGATCGTGCTGAGCGCCCGCGCCTCCGCCTCGATCACTTCCGCCATGAAAACTTGATCCGCGGACGCCGTCTGGGACTTCATGCCGGAGAGGGTACTGGATACGCTCCCAAGTCATGGCACATCAGGATGACTACGAGGTGCGGCTTTCAAGTTTCCAAGGCCCGCTCGATCTGCTCCTCTATCTGGTGCGGCGCGCCGAGGTGGACATTGCCGACATCCCGATCGCGCTCATCACCGAGCAGTATTTTCAGTTGCTTCGGCAGATTCACCGAATCGATGTCGAACTGGCGGGCGAGTTCCTTGTGATGGCTGCGACGCTTGTGGAAATCAAGAGCCGCACACTCGCTCCTGCGGCTGCGACGGGCGAGTCCGCGGGCAATGATCCGCGCAGCGAGATGATCGACCCGCGATCGGATCTGGTGCGACAGTTGCTCGCGTACCAGCGCTTTCGCACCGCGGCGGGAACGCTGGAACGCCTCCGCGATGAGAGTGCGCGGCGCTTTACGGCAGGATCGCACGGCGGTGAAGATCCCGCCGCGCCCGAGGACTTCGCCGTGGAGATCGATGATGCACATGTCCTTGATCTGATCGAGGCGTTCGAGCGGATCATGCAATCGGTGGATGTCTCGCGCCTCGGCGACCACCGTGTCGAGTACGACGACACCCCCATCTCGCTTCACCAAGCGGATCTGATCGATCGGCTCGCACGCAGTGAACGAAGACGGCTTGGGATGCGGCGCATCTTCGAAGGACGTTCACGCGGCGAGATGATCGGGCTGTTCCTCGCGTTGCTCGAACTCGCGCGTCAGCAGCAGGTGACGGTGCGTCAGGACGATGGCGACGACGAGATCGAGATCGAACTCCTGCAGATTTCGCCGGAACCCGACGGCGTGGCACCCGAAGCGCAGCAGCGCGCGAACGACGGCGCCTGAACAACGGGGTCTGCGCTATCGCGCCCAAGGGGCCGACGCACATTCGACATCGACCGCCCGACTCAATCCTCGAGTGGACTGCGCTGCGGCTCGAGATAGGTGTAGCCCGCGAGCCCACTTTCGTAGGTCTTCATGAGGAGTTTGCTCTCCTTTGGCGAGAGCATCTTCTTGCGAACGGCCCGCTCACACTCGCGGCGGATCATTCCCCCAAGCTCCGTCGCGTCGAACTGCACGTACTTCAACACCTCCGCGATCGAGTCACCCTCCACGATCTCATCGACCCACCACTGCCCATTCGCATCGAGTCGGAGGTGCGCGACATGCGTGTCGCCGAACAGATTGTGCAGGTCGCCGAGCGTCTCCTGGTAGGCACCCACGAGGAACACGCCAAGCAGATAGGTCGCACCATCCTCGAAATCATGCACTTCGAGGCAGCGCTTGATGTCATGGTCATCGACGAAGCGGTCCACCTTGCCATCGGAATCGCAGGTGATGTCCGCCAGTGTCGCCTTGCGAGTCGGCTTCTCGTTGAGCCGGTGGATCGGCATGATCGGGAAGAGTTGGTTGATCGCCCAGATGTCAGGCAAGCTTTGGAAGATGGACAGATTGCAGAAGTAGGTATCGCTGAGCGTCGAATCGAGGTCCGCAAGTTCCTCGGGCATCCGATCGCCGAGATCACGGGCCACATCACGAACCTTCGCGCAGATCGCCCAGAAGAGTTGATCGACAAGCGCACGGTGCTGAAGGGGCAGATAGCCCACGGAGAAGAGCCGCATCGCCTCTTCGCGCGCCTCGAGCGCGTCGTGATACTGCTCCAGCAGCCGCCGCGCGTTGATGGATCCGAGCAGTTCCCACAGATCCGTGAGTGGACGCGGAATCTCGCCATCGATCGGCGGAACGCCATCGAGCGACTTTGGAACTTTCACGCGGTCTGGACGATTGGCGCCGAGGACATCGAAAATGAGCACGGACTGCTGCGCGACCATGGCACGCCCCGACTCCGTCACGATCGTTGGGTGCGGTACGCCTTCCTCATCACAAACGCTCATCGCCTTGTAGACGACTGCATTGGCGTACTCGACGAGCGAGTAGTTCACCGAGAACTCGAAGGATGTCTGGCTGCCGTCGTAGTCGATGCCGAGCCCGCCGCCCACATCGAGGTACTTGAGACCCGCACCCATCTTGGTGAGGTCCGCATAGATGCGGGCGAGTTCGTTCACGCCGTTGTTGACCTGCCGAATGTCGTGGATCTGGCTGCCCATGTGGCAGTGCAGAAGCTGCAGGCAGTCCGCCATGCCAATGGACTTGAGGTACTCGAGCGTCTCGAGCACTTCGCTCAGCGACAGACCGAACTTCGCCTTCACGCCCGACGAATGACGCCAACGCCCCGCACCTGGCGTGGCCAGGTTCATGCGCACACCAATCTTCGGACGGACATCGAAGTGCCGTGCAGACTCGACGATCAGCCGAAGTTCACCGATGTTTTCGATGACGGGAATGATGTTGCGCCCGAGTTTCGCCGCGAGCGTGACAAAATCGATGTACTTCTCTTCCTTGAAGCCGTTGCAGATGATCAGACGGTCAGGCGAGTCCGTGGTCAGCCCCATCACCGCCAGCAGCTCCGGCTTCGAACCAACCTCGAGTCCGAACCCAAGTTCCATCCCGTTGCGCCGAACCTCCTCGACGACGCGGCGCTGCTGGTTCACCTTGATCGGATACACGCCGAGATACGACCCCTTGTAGGCGTTCTCCTCGATCGCCTGCGCGAATGCCTCCCGCATGTCGCGCATGCGGCGCTCGAGCAGATCGCTGAAGTGCAACAGCACCGGCGTATTCAGTCCGCGCTCGCGCATGCCGCTGACGACTTCACAAAGATCCACTTCATGCCCTGCCACTCGCGTGGGACGAACCACCGCGTGCCCCTTTGCGTTCACATCGAAGAATCCCTTGCCCCAGAGGCGCACCTGATAGAGGTCTGCGGAGTCCTCGATGGTCCAGCCGCCGTTCAACGACACCTGCCCTGCCTTCACACGCGCGGGCGCTGCCGCCGGAACGGTGCTACCAGAGATCAGGGGCGCTGCTTCGCTCGGTGCAGGATTCGGAGCTTCCGGAAGTTTGGTGGGAGGCATCGAGGGAGCAATCGTACTCCACACACGCGCAAAGTCCAGAAGAATTTCACTTCCAACCGCTCGGCGGCACGCTCGTGGGCATCAGCACCGACATCATCGCCATGGCCGAGCCATAGGCGGCGGATCGGCGGAAGACCCGGTCATTCCACGTGCCGTCCGCCTCGCGCGTCTGCCAGAGGAGCCAGTTGAGTTGCGCGCGAAGTTCGCTGCGGCGCGGCTCTGGCAACGCCTCCACCGCTTGTGCAGCGTGATAGTGCGCGAACCAGAAGTAGTACGGTGCCACGCCGTATGGCGGCAGGTGCGTTCCACCCTTCGCGCGGCGGACCTCCAGTTCCCTCCAAAAGCGGATGAACGCCTCCACGGCTGCCTGCACACGCGCCGTATCGCTTCGCCCAGCGAGGAACAGGGCCATTTCGCCACTGACCATGCGCCCGACGGCACCCGGAATCATCCGCGACTGCATGCGCGCTTGCTGCTGCGCGGAGTACGCGAAGTTGCCGTCATCGGTTCGGCAACGCTCAAGCGCCGCGAGCGCGCGTTCGACGACCGCGGCATCGACCGCATAGCCGAGCGCACGCGCCTCAAACAATGTCTGCAGACAGGCGGGCGTCATGAACGCACTCGCCGCACAAGGCGTCTCCGATCCCGCGTCGCGCGCATAGTTCCACCCGCCCACCTCGGGAATCTCGAACTTCTGCAGGGCGCCGAGGTACCACACGGTGGCCGCACGAACCTGATCACCAAGACCCTCGGGCACCGCGTTCGCACGCTGCAACGCGAGCAGGAACCGCGCTCCGTAGCACGCCCCCCACGCTCGCACGTCGTAGCCACCCTTGTAGGTGTCGACTTGCAGCAGCGGCTCGTCGATCGCGCCGCAGACATACTCCACCGCGCGGCGAATCGCCTGCTGCCGCTGCGCATCCTCCGCAAGACCCGGCACACGCAGCAGCGCCTCGGCCACGACTGACGTTCCACCGACTCGGTACGCCACAGGAATGTTGCCGCCCACGCGGTACACGCCCTCGTACGGCCACTCGCCGCCGCCCTCCCCCGACTGCATCGCCACGACTTCTGCCGCCGCGATCTGGAGCGCCTCATCGATCTGCACCTGCGTGGGCGCCGGGCGAACAAGAAGGAGAATGGTGGCCAGCAGCGTTTCCATGCGTGCACATTACCCGCGCGGCGGCGCCGTTCGGTGCTTCCAACCTACGATCTCCCGATGCTCCAGATTCTCGGTGGCACCCTTCGATCGCGACGGCTTCAGGTGCCGGATGGTGAACGCACTCGCCCAATGGGTTCCCGCACGAAGGAGGCAGTCTTCAACATCCTTCGCGGCTGGTTCGACGGCGCACGCGTGCTCGACCTCTTCGCAGGTGTCGGGACAATGGGGCTCGAAGCCGCCAGTCGTGGCGCGTCCCAGGTGGTGTGCGTGGAGCAGGACCGAGGTGTCGGTGAGTTTCTGCAGGCCAACATCCTTGCGCTCGGCTGCAACGACCGCGTTCGGTGGGTGCAGAGCGATGCGCTCGGACCTGTGGCGATCGCTGCGGCGCCGGCGCCAGTCGATGTGGTCTTTTGTGATCCACCTTTCGTATTGATGCAGTCTGATGCATCTCGGACTCGGCTGCTGCAGCAACTTGCAGGGCTCAAGTCGGTGATGGCGCCGAAGTCGTTTCTGGTCCTCCGAGCACCCGAAGTGGCGAACACCGCCGACTTTGCCGTGGTGGGCTTCGATGGACCTGAACTTCACAACTATGGGCGCGAGCAGCATGTGCTGCTGTACATGCCATCGCGCAACGCTGCACAAGGTTCGTGATGCCCGACCTGAACGCGCGGTTCCCGTCGTCGCTCATGCGCGTCAGTACTTGGACGCGCTTCGTGGATGGAAGCGTGCCCGTTGTGGTGATGCGACCGGAACGCCCCGCCGCGACACCGCTGCCATTTCTGCTGTGGTTCCATGGGCGGACGGTCGACAAGGAAACGGACCCCGGTCGGTACCTCCGTTTGGTCCGCGCTGGCATTGGCTGCATCGCGGTCGATCTCCCCGGCCATGGTGAACGCCCCGAGGCATCGATGCAGGACGGCAGCCGCACCGCCGAGGTTGTCGAGCAGGCAGCCGCGGAGGTGGACGGCATTCTCGCCGACGCATCCGCGAGTGGATTCGATCCCACGCGCGCCGTCCTCGGCGGCTTGAGTGCGGGCGGCATGGCGGCGGTGCTGCGCGGCTGCTCGCACCATCCGTTTCGCGGCTTCCTGCTTGAGGCAACAACGGGCGACTGGAGCACACTCTGCAACCGTGTTGGGTTCCCTGCCGTCACTGTGGAGCGGTTGAACCCGCTCACGCACCTGCTCGGTTGGCGCGATTGCCCCGTGCTCGCCCTCCATGCAACGCTCGACGCGTGGATTCCAGTCGAGGGGCAGCGGCGCTTCATCGCCGCGCTGCAGAAGAAGTCCGCGCACCCCGCATCGATCGAGATGCATGAGTACGCACGAACAGATGCCCCGCACGAGCACATGGGATTTGGCTGGATGGCATCCGACGCGAAGTCGCGCGGGACCCGTTTCATCGCGGCATGCTGTGACGTCGACGTGGCGGATCCGACCTGACGGAGCCCCGTCACTCGCGGTCAGTTCGCCGGCGTTCCACGGACTGATGCGGGCATCTGTCCGCGCCAGATTGCATCGCCCGATCCTCGGACACACAGACGACGCACGAAGTCCTCGTACTCGCGTGCAAGGTCATCGATGTCGCGCCCGAAGTAGGCACTGGCCACGATTGGTCCCGGAAGTGCTCGGATACCCCCACGTGCCAACCCTCGCTGCAGCGCCTCGCGCGCCTCGCTGTCCTCCGCGGCCGCGAGAAGCGACGTGGAGATGCTGCCCCGAACGGCATCCTGCAGGAGATCCGAGAACTGCGAGCGGTACCGACCTTCCAAGCCGTCCACCAGAAAGTGCGTCAACGCCCACACCTGCGCGTAGTACACGAGCAGCCTGTCCTTGCCGTCCGCCAGGAACTGCTGCGGCGAACGCTCGAGAAGATCCTGCAGCGGAATCAGGTTTTCACGGCGAGCAGCCTCGCGGAGTTCTCCGAACCGCTCAAAGTTCCGCCATGCGGCGAAAACAGGCGCACGCTGCTCATCCACGCGAAAGCCTTCCATGTAGGTGGCGATGCCCTCCTCGAGCCACACGGGGAGTTCTTCGCGGAACACCGACTGCGAGTACTGATGCCAACCTTCGTGCGCCACGATGGTGAGCGTGTCGTTGGGACCGATGTCGTAGAGCACCGCCGTGGACTTGGTGGTGTAACCGCCGCGACCAAGCCCAAGATAGATGTCCGCATCACCGCCGAGCCGCTTTCGCGTGAACTTCGCCCAAGCATCGCGCGAACCGAAGATGAATGTCTCGAGCGGTCTGTTGGGCTCGGGGAGCCTGCAGATTGCATTGGTGTACTGCCGAAGTCCGCGTTCAAGGAAAACCGGGATGAATCGGCGGAGTTCCTGATTGCCAATGGACGTTCGGATGGTGAAGTGCGGTGTGGCGATCTGCTGAGCTCGAGAGCCGCCCTCCTCCCACTCGGTCACGGTGACCTGCGAATCAGCGCTCGTATCGTTTGGATCAAGCAGTGCGCCCCCGCCATCTCCACGCATGCCCCCAAGCGGCGGTGACCATGGGCCCCGTGTCATTGCCATGGAACCACCAGCGCCCGACCCCGAGCAACCACCAACACCCATCATGCATCCCGCGATCGCACATGCGCACAAGGCGTGGCGCCCAAGGCTCGGACGCGTCGGTGTGATGCTGCGCGTGGTCTGCGGCACGATGCGAATCTCGTCAGGCTCTCGTCATCACTGCATCGAGCGCACGCCGCGCCGCGAGCAGGTCTGTTCGATCACCCGCAAGCATACGCCGCGTCTGGCCACAACGAAGTTCGCTCCCGCTCAATTCGATTTGGGCGGCTGCGAGGCGCACCACTCCCGCCA
>Ga0194131_10001132_pt1 | contig 46079 bp, 43 predicted proteins | sample TA2KigO120mmetaG_FD_148631 | JGI IMG/M metagenome (GOLD analysis project Ga0194131, IMG submission 148631) | Freshwater microbial communities from Lake Tanganyika, Tanzania - TA2015053 Kigoma Offshore 120m | ecosystem: Environmental > Aquatic > Freshwater > Lake | place: Tanzania: Lake...
GGCGCAGCGCGGCGTCGTGATGATCCAGAGCGCCATGCCGGTCGCCGTGTTCAACTATCTTTTCGCCGCCTACCACAAGCGCAACGCGGCCGAGATCGCGAGCCTGGTGGTCGTCTCCTCGGCCCTTGCGTTCCTGACCATGCCGCTGCTGGTCTATCTCGCGAGGTGATTGGCTTTTCCCTGGCTTGACAGGCGCGGGCGCGCGGACGAGCTATTAGCAGCCCACTGGCTCGAGGATTGTCGCCATGCCCCTATCCCCGCCCGCCGCGCGCGAGCGCCTGCACACCCGCACCATTACCTGCCACGGCTATCAGCGCGCGGACGGCCTGTTCGACATCGAGGGCCACATCACCGACGTGAAGACCACACCCGTGCCGAACGAATGGCGCCGCGACATCCCCCCCGGCGTGCCGATCCACGAGATGTGGGCGCGGCTCACCCTCGACAAGGACATGCTGGTGGTGAGCGCCGAGGCCGCCTCCGATCACACGCCCTACGAGATCTGCCCGGCGGTCGCGCCGAGCTTCGCCGCGCTCGCGGGCCTGCGCATCGGCCCGGGCTGGCGCAAGCTGGTGAAGGAGACGGTGGGCGGCACCAAGGGCTGCACCCATATCGTGGAGCTGATCGGCGTGCTCGGCACCGTCGCCTATCAGACCCTCTGGCCGGTGCGCGCCAAGGAGTACAAGTCGAGCCCGACGACGCGCCCGCCCATTCTCGACACCTGCCACGCGCTGCGCTCCGACGGTCCGGTGGTGAAGCGCTTTTTCCCCACCCACTATGTCGGAGACGGGAAGCCTCGTTAGTTCGAACAGTTTCAACGCTAATGGAGACAGTCAGCTATCGGCGTCATTCCGGCCGCTAAGCGAGCCGAGCGCTTGGCGCGCTCGAATTGCGAGCGTTGCGAGCCGGAATCCATCGTCGCCATATTTGCGAACGGCGCCATGGATTCCCGCTTGCGCGGGAATGACGAACCAAGGGTCACGTCCAAGCGTTCCGCGCCCGAGCTAACCATCCTCTTCCGGCGTGCGCGTGGTGAGCGCGAGGGCGTGCAGGCCACCCGCGAATTCGTCCGCCAGAATCGAATAGACCAGACGCTGACGCGCGACCCGGCTCATGCCGCGAAACGCGGCCGAGGTGATCTCGACCGTGAAGTGGGTCTGGCCGCCGGGTTTCGCCCCGGCGTGCCCGATATGGCGATCGGAATCATCGATCACCTCGAGGCGGTCTGGAGTCAGGCGGGCCTTAAGCTTTTGTTTGATAGTGTCGATCACGGCCATGGCGCGGCACGGTGAGCGGACGGCCGTTCGCTGTCAAGCCTCGGAGAGGACGGGAAAACCGGGCGATTCCTTGATTGGGCCCAAACGTAAGCGCATAGTGTTCGAATGACCAGAATCCAGGGCAATCGAGTGGCCCGCGATGGCCGGGTGCAGGATGGCGTCGAGCGCGCCTGCGAGCACCCCGGTTGTCGAGAGCCCGCGCACTATCGCGCGCCGCGCGGCCCCGAGGCGCTCAACGCCTATCGCTGGTTCTGCCTCGACCATGTGCGCGCGTTCAACCAGGGCTGGGACTATTTTGCCGGCTGGAGCCAGCCCGAGATCGAGCGCTTTCAACGCGAATCCGTCACCGGCCATCGCCCGACCTGGCCGCTCGGCAAGCGCCCGCACGACCGCGACCCCGATTGGCGCTACCACGCCGCCCGCCAGGCCTTCCGCAATTTCGCGCGCGAATGGCTGGATGAGGACGTGATGAATGATGCCGAGCAGCGCGGCAGCCGGCGCACAAAGAACGGAAATAACGGTGATTTTGACGAGACCCAAAAGCGCCAGGGCTCGCCCTGGGCCGAGGCGTTGGCGGCGCTTGGCCTTGACGGCCCGGTCAGCAAGATCGAGCTGAAACGGCGCTACAAGGAGCTGGTGAAGCGCCACCACCCTGACGCGAATGGCGGTTCGCGCGAGTCCGAAGAACGATTGAAATTGATCAACCGGGCCTATACTTATCTGCGCCAGCAGATTGTGCAATGATGGCAGGCTCCTAGGCTGCCATTCCGTTCCCAGAAGGGTTCCCGTTCATGGCCATGGAAATGACCGCGGGCGCCGGCGAGACCCGTTCGGCCCGCGTTCCCGACATTCAAGTGTCGGTCAGACAGGTATTTGGCATCGATTCCGACATGGTGGTGCCGGCGTTTTCGACGCCCGATGACTATGTGCCGGCGGTCGATTCCGCCTACCGGTTCGACCGCGACACCACGATGGCCATTCTCGCCGGCTTCGCGCACAACCGTCGCGTGATGATCCAGGGCTATCACGGCACGGGCAAGTCGACCCACATCGAGCAGGTCGCGGCCCGGCTCAACTGGGCCTGCATCCGCATCAACCTCGACAGCCACATCAGCCGCATCGACCTCGTCGGCAAGGACGCCATCGTGATCCGCGACGGCAAGCAGGTCACCGAGTTCCGCGAAGGCATGCTGCCCTGGGCGCTGCAGAATCCGGTCGCGCTCGTGTTCGACGAATATGACGCCGGCCGGCCGGATGTGATGTTCGTGATCCAGCGCGTGCTCGAGGTCGACGGCAAGATGACCCTGCTAGACCAGAACCGCGTGCTGAAGCCGCACCCGGCGTTTCGCGTCTTCGCCACCGCCAACACGGTCGGCCTCGGCGACACCACCGGCCTTTATCACGGCACGCAGCAGATCAACCAGGGCCAGATGGACCGCTGGAACATCGTGGCCACGCTCAATTATCTGCCGCACGATGAGGAAGTGGCGATCGTGCTCGCGAAGTCGCCCACCTATTCATCGCCCGAGCAGAAGAAGCTGATCGATGCCATGGTCGAGGTCGCGTCCCTCACGCGCGCGGGCTTCATGGCAGGTGACGTGTCGACCGTGATGTCGCCGCGCACCGTGATGCATTGGGCCGAGAACGCCAAGATCTTCGGCGATGTCGGCTATGCCTTCCGCGTCACCTTCCTCAACAAATGCGACGAGCTGGAACGGCCGACGGTCGCCGAGTACTACCAGCGCTGCCTCGGCAAGGAGCTGCCGGAATCGGCGGCCAAGGCGCGCCCATCGCGCTGAGCGGTTGAGGTTTATCGGACGTGGCGGACCAGGAAAGCGATCTCGAGCGCTTCCAGCGCGCGGTCAGCTCGGCCATGCGGGCGCTGGCGGGTGATGACGAGCTCGTGGTCTCGTTCGGCGCCGAACAGGCGCGCGTCGTCGGCCATGCCGCCGAGCTGCCGTTCCCGACGCACGAGGCGCTGACCAATGACGACGTCGCGCTGGTGCGCGGCTCCGCCGATGGTCTCGCGCTTCGGCTGCGCTATCACGACCACGGCCGACATACGCGCACCCAGCCCAAGGGCCGCACCTCGCGCGCGATCTATGACGCGGTCGAGCAGGCGAGGGTCGAGGCAATCGGCGCACGCCGCCTCCTCGGTGTTGCCGAGAACCTCAATGCCTCGCTCGAACAACGCTGCCGCGCCAAGGGCTATGACCACATCACGGTGGCTGAGCAGGCGCCCTTGGCCGAGGCGCTCGGGCTTTGGGTGCGCGAGGCGCTGACCCATCAGGCACTGCCTGATGCCGCCAAGAAGGTCGCGGATCTGTGGCGGCCCTGGCTCGAAGGCACCATTCCTCCGGCGCGGCTGAAGGCGCTCGGCGCGGCGCTCGAGAATCAGGACGCGTTCGGCAAGGCCGTGAAGGGCCTGATCAAGGATCTCCACCTCGAGGAGGACGATTCCGAGAGCGAGGACGACGCCGAGAGCAACGCGCCGCCCGAAGAGACCGAGGACGACAATCAGGGCGAGGCCGGCGCGGCCCAGACCGGCGAGAAGCTCGAGGGCGAGGGCGAAAGCGAGAGCGAGGTCGATGCCGGCGAAGACGCCGATGACTCGGACGATTCAGACGCCGATGCCGACGCGACCACCGGCGAGGGCGAAGAGGAATCGGAGGAAGGCGGGCGGCGGCGCATGCTGCCCCATGGTGGGCCCGACACGCCGGGCGAGCCGCCCTACAAATCGTTCACGCTCGAGTTCGACGAGGTGGTCGAAGCCGACCAGCTCTGCGATTCGGAGGAGCTGACGCGGCTGCGCGCCCAGCTCGACCAGCAATTGGCGCAGCTCCAGCACGTCATCGGGCGCCTCGCCAATCGGCTCCAGCGGAAGCTGCTCGCGCGCCAGACGCGTGCTTGGGAGTTCGATCTCGAGGAAGGCGCGCTCGACGCGGCCCGCCTCTCGCGCGTCGTGACCAACCCGCTCCATCCCCTCTCCTACAAGCAGGAGAAGGAAACCGAGTTCCGCGATACGGTGGTCTCGCTCCTGCTCGACAATTCGGGCTCGATGCGCGGCCGCCCGATCATGGTGGCAGCGATGAGCGCCGACATCCTCGCGCGCACGCTCGAGCGCTGCGGCGTCAAGGTCGAGATCCTGGGCTTCACCACGCGTGCCTGGAAGGGCGGCCAGTCACGCGAGAAGTGGCTGGCGGAGGGCCGCCCGCGCAACCCCGGCCGGCTCAACGATCTCCGCCATATCGTCTACAAGCCGGCCGATGCGCCCTGGCGGCGCGCGCGCCGGAGCTTGGGCCTCATGCTGCGTGAAGGTCTCCTCAAGGAGAACATCGACGGCGAGGCCCTCCTCTGGGCCCATGAGCGCCTGCTCGGCCGGCCCGAGGAGCGGCGCATCATGATGGTGATCTCCGATGGCGCGCCGGTCGATGATTCGACGCTCTCGGTCAATGCGCGCAATTATCTCGAGCGGCATCTGCGCCAGGTGATCGGCTGGATCGAATCAAGCAAGGTCGTAGAGCTGATCGCGATCGGCATCGGCCATGATGTCACCCGCTACTACCATCGCGCGGTCACGATCACCGATGCCGAGCAGCTCGGCGGCACGATGACCGAGCAGCTGGCCGAGATGTTCAGCGAGACAGCGGCGAAGAAGCCCCAGCCCTCGCGCGCGCCGCGAAAGTCGGCGGCGCCACAGGCGCCGGTCCGGCTGGTTCACTGACCGCGCAACGCAAGCGACCATCAATCAGCCCTATCCACAACGTCGTGCCCGGGCCGGCGGGGCTTTACCCGCCGTGACCCGGGCATCCAGAGCCTCAGTCTTGCTGGATTGCCGGGTCAATGCCCGGCAATGACGCGTTGGAGTGAGGGGCGCCGCAAAAGGCCTTTTCGTCAACCGCCCTGCAGCGCCTGAAGCTTCTGCTGCCGCTCGATCTGAAGCTGAATGCGCATGTTCTCGAGCGCGCTCGCCTGCTGCTGGAAGCTCGCCAGCGCCGCATCGTCGAACGAGCCGGCCTCGACGCCGTTGACATAGGTCGTCCGCACGTTGAGCAGATTGCCCTCGACATCGAATGACGTCGGGATGTTGGAGAGCGCGTCGAGCACGATCTGGCGATTCGCATCGTCGGCGGGGCCGGCCGAGGGCGCGGCGTTCACCGCGGCCAGCATCTGGTCATAGGCGCTCCGGCCATTCGCGACGTGGCCATAGCCCTGCGAGATGATATCGCGCGCACCGGCAAAGGCCTCAGGCCCCACCTGATTGCCCTTCACCAGCTCGATCTGTGTGCTCAACAGGTGTACAAGCACGTCGGCTTCGGCCTTCATCGCCGAATAGAGGTAGAAACTCACGTTCGGGCCGGCCTCGATGTCGATCTGCTGCTGATAGAGCATGGCCTGGTTCGCGATCTGCCCGCGCGTCAGCTCCAGGTTCTTGATCGTGCGCTGAAGATAGAAGTTCTCGTCCCGATGGCGCCCCGCCTCGACCAGGCGCTCACCGGCCTCGATCGCCTCGAGCGTCACTGAGCGTGTGCTCTCGGCCATTTGGAGCGTGGTCGCAAGCGTGCGGCGCATCTGGTCATCGACCACGCTCGGCGGCGGCGGGCTCGCCGCCAGTTGCGCTGACAGCTCGGCATGCCGTGCGCGCAGCCGCATGGAGAGTTCCTGCACGTTCCGCGCCGCATCCTCATCGCTCATCTGTCCGCTGAACACGGCGTCGGCCAGCACATCGTACGACGTGGTCTCCTCATAGACCTGACTGAAGCCCGCGATCAGCACGTTCAGGCTTTGAGAGTATTCCGCCCCCTGCTTGATTTCTTCCAGGGTTGGCAAAGCACGCGCGGTCAAGGGCGTGGCTACCGCCAGCACCGCGAACAAGGCCATAATCAGCAGTTTCCGCATCGGGTCCTCCGCATGTTGGTTAACCAATCTTATTCAAAGGGAGCCGGCGGTGCCTGTAAGCGGCGACACAGCGTTGTGTCAGCGGACACATGGCCGGTTGTGTCCGCCGACACAGCGCTTCGCGATACCTCGGCTTAGCCGATAGTGCGCTTGAGGAACTCGGTCGTGCGCTGCCAGGCGAGCGCGGCATCGGCCTCGTCATAGCGCCCGCCGGTCGGGTTGGCGAAGGCGTGATCGGCGTCGTACCAATGGGCCTCAAGCGTCTTGCCCGCCGTCTTCATCTCGGCCGCGAAGCCATCGACCATGGCGCGGTTGATCCACTGGTCCTTCTCGGCGAAATGGCCTAGCACCGGGCCGACCAGGGGGCCGAGCTCGGCCGCCTGCTTGGCGACATTGCCGTAATAGACAATTGTGCCATCGACAGGCACGGCGAGGCTCGCGTTGAGCGACCAGCCGCCGCCGAAGCACCAGCCGATTGTCGCGACCTTGCCGGTCGCGCGCGCGTCCTTCTTGAGCCAGCTGACCCAAGATTTGACCGTGTCGGTCGCGACCGCGGCATCGACACCGCCGATCAGCGCCTTCGCCTCATCGGGCGTCTTGGCCACCTGACCGGCGAACAGATCAATCGCGAGCGCGAGATAGCCGAGCTTGGCGAGCTCGGCGGCGACCGACTTGATCTGGTCATTTAGACCCCACCACTCGTGCACCAGCATGACGGCGGGTGCCGGCGCGGCCGCGGGCAAGGCCAGCGCCGCGCTCACCGTCTTGCCGCCCTCGGTCGTCAATGACACCGTCTCGAGGCCGGCGGCCGCGGCACGCGCCAAGCGCGGGTTGGCGAGAACGGTGGCGAGCGACAAGCCGGCGAGACCTACCATCAGCTCACGACGGGCAATGTTCATGGCAACCTCCCTACTTCCTCATCATGTTCGCACCAGGGGATCGGGCGACGCCTCGACAGGCTTAGACATGATGCAGACCCGCGTGAAGACAACTGGGCGTGATCGCCCCTTCCGGCCTTGGCCGTGGCGCATGGCGCTCGCGGTCCTGCTGCTGCTGATGACGCCGTTGGCGGCAGCGCGAGCCGAGCCGGTCTCGATCACCGCGACGCCGATACCGCTTAATGTCGATAAGTCCGAGCAGGCCGAGATCGGCCGGCTGCGCTATCTGGGCGGCCTCGAATTGCGCGCGGACAGCGCGCATTTCGGCGGCTTTTCGGGCCTGCTCGTGAGCGATGACGGGCGCAGCCTGATCGCGCTGTCGGATCGCGGCTCGTGGCTGACCGCCGAGCTCGTCCATGACGATGACGGCCGCCTGATCGGCATGGAGCGCGCCGACATCGCGCCGGCGCGTCGCCCACCGGGGCGCGCCTTCGACCCCGAGGCCCTGATGTTCCGCCCGCGCGAGAACGACCTCCTCATCACCTCCGAGCGCAATCACCGCCTGATCGCTTACGAACTGCCGCAGACCCGCAGCCGCTCGACGCCCTATCGCTACAACGCGCACGAACTTGCGCGCTTCAGGCCAAGCGTGCTGGAGGCTCCACGCGACTTCGCCAACCTCGGCAAGAACGAGGGCATCGAGGCGCTGGTTCAGCTCACGGATGGTCGCCTGTTCGCGCTCGAGGAGGGCGGTGAAAATCCCGCCGACACGCCGGCGCGCGGCTGGCTGATCGGGTCGAAGGACAAGGTCGAGCGACTGACACTCACGCGCTCCGTCCGCTTCCGCCCGACCGATGCGGCGCTACTACCGAATGGCGACGTGCTCGTGCTCGAGCGCCGCTACACCGCGCTTGGCGGCGTGGCGGCGCGGCTACGCGTGCTCGAGCAGGAGGCGCTCGTCGCGGGCGCCGAGCTTCAGGGCGAGGTGATCGCCGAGCTCGTGCCGCCTGTCTCGGTCGACAACATGGAGGGGCTGGCGGTTCGCCAGGACGGTAACCGCACCATCGTCACGCTGATCTCGGACGACAATTTCAATCAGTGGCAGCGCACGATTCTGCTGCAATTCGAGCTACGGCCCGAACGCACGCGCTGACACGTCGCGCCACGCCGCGATCCGGCGTAGCGTCGAACCAAGCGGCTCGGTCTATTCTTCTCGAAGGGCGCGCTTGCGAGCGAGCTTGCGGGTGCGACGCACCGCCTCGGCCTTCTCGCGGGCGCGACGCTCGGACGGCTTCTCATAGTGCCGCCGCATCTTCATCTCCCGAAAGATGCCTTCACGCTGCATCTTCTTCTTGAGCGCCTTCAGCGCCTGATCGACGTTATTTTCGCGTACGAGGACTTGGACCAAACGGAACCCCTCTCCTTTCCCCAAACACAAAACCGACGAGGCCATGGCAGCCTCGCCGCGGGGGCGTCTCTATAGCACGAGGCCGGCGGCCTGTGAAGGCCGGGGCGGTGGGACAATTCTTACCCGACCCTTAGGAAATTCGGCCCGGTGACCATGTGGTGACCAAGGGCTTTACCCAGCGCTTTCCTGACTCCATGATGGGGTCATGTCGATTCTCAAGATCGCCCGCGCGGGCCATCCGGTCCTGAAGCGCGTGGCCGAGCCGGTCGCCGACCCCACCTCGCCCGCTATCCGCCACCTCATTGCCGACATGATCGAGACCCTAGTGGACATTGACGGCGCGGGGCTGGCCGCCCCCCAGGTCCACGTCTCGCGCCGCGTCGTGATTTTCCGCGTGCCCGAGGAGCGCGCCAAGCGCGAGGACCGCGAGGCCGCCGAGCCCCAGCCTCTGACCGTGCTGATCAACCCGGTGATCGAGCCGATGTCGACCGAGATGGCCGAGGGGCTCGAGGCCTGCCTGTCGCTGCCGGGCCTCGCCGGACGGGTGCCGCGCTACACCCACATCCGTTATCGCGGGCTCGACCACGAGGGTCGGGCGATCGAACGCGAGGCGCGCGGGTTTCACGCACGCGTCGTGCAGCACGAATGCGACCATCTCGATGGTATTCTCTACCCGATGCGGATGGCCGACATGTCGACCCTCGCCTTCACCACCGAGCTCGGCCGCGATGAGGTGGAGGAATCATGAGCAACGCATTCTGGCGTCCCTTGGCGCCGAGCCTCGAGCGGGACCGGCTGCTCGAGGCGGTCCTGAACCATGTGCCGTTCGATGGCTGGAGCCCGGCGGCGCTCAAGGCCGCGGCGGGTGACCTCGGCCTGACGCAGGAGGAAGCCGAGCGCGAGTTTCCCGGTGGCGTGCTTGACCTCATCGGCTATCACTCGGTGCGCGCCGACCGGCAGATGGGCGAGGCGTTGGCCGCGCTCGACCTCGCCAAACTCAGCCTCCGTCGCCGCGTCATTGCGGTGATTCGCGCGCGGCTCGAGCAGAATGCCTCGGCGAGAGAATCCGTGCGTGCCGCGCTTGGCGTGTTGAGCCAGCCGCGCAACCTGCCGGTCGCCATGGCGCTGCTCTATCGAACCGTCGATGCGGTGTGGTGGGCCGCGGGCGACACCGCGACCAATTTCAGCTTCTACACCAAGCGCGCGACGCTCGCCGGCGTCTACATGGCGACGCTCATGGTCTGGCTCAATGATCGTTCCGAAGGCGCAAGCGAGACCTGGGCCTTCCTCGAGCGGCGCATCGATGATGTGTTGAAGATCCAGAAAGCGCGTGGGCGCGTGGAAGCCGCCCTGCCCGATTTGCCCGGCCTATTCCGCGCGTTTCGCCAGGCCACGGCGGCGCGTCACCGACGCGGGGTGAGGCCTGATTGGCGCGCGGATGGGGACGCAAAGCGCGAGCCGCCATCCAGCGCGCCCGAGAGCTGAGGACCCGCCCGGTCGCGTGATATCCCGATCTGGGGCACGCCTGGACACCATCGCCTGACCTTCCGATAATCGATCCTTCCACCACGGCAGCAGGGCCGAATCCGTGACCGGGGAGCCCATCGAGCGGCGTTTGGCCGCAATCCTGAGCGCGGATGTCGTCGGCTATAGCCGCTTGATGGCGGCCGATGAGACCGGCACCTTGACCCGGCTCGAGGCGCTGCGCCGCGAGCTGATTGACCCGTCGATCGCCGGGCACCGCGGCCGCACGGTCAAGCTGATTGGCGACGGCATGCTGGTCGAGTTCCCGAGCGCGGTCGAGGCCGTGCGGTGCGCGATCGAGATTCAGCGCGCGTGCTCCGAGCGCCACGCCGACAGCTCCAGCGATACGAAGCTCGAGCTTCGCATCGGCATCAATCTCGGCGATGTCATCGTGCGCGGCGATAACCTCTATGGCGATGGCGTCAACGTCGCCGCGCGGCTTGAATCGGTCGCCGAGCCCGGTGGCATCTGCATCTCGCGCGCGGTGCGCGACCAGGTGCGCGACAAGCTCGTCGTTCGCCTCGATGATCTTGGCGAAATCGAGGTCAAGAACATTGCCCGGCCGGTGCGGGTGTTTCGGGTACGCACCGGCGAACAGCCCGCGGAAAGTCGCCCGAGCGCCATCAAGGTGCCGGCGAGCGAAGGCCCTTCGATCGTGGTGCTTCCGTTCGCCAATATGAGCGGCGACCCCGAACAGGAATATTTCAGCGACGGCATCACCGAAGACCTCATCACCGATCTAAGCAAGATTCCGGGCCTCCTGGTGATCGCGCGCAACTCCTCGTTTGCCTTCAAGGGCAAGGCCGTCGACATCGTCGAGATCTGCAAACAGTTCCGCGTGCGCTACGCACTCGAAGGCTCGGTGCGCAAAGCCGGTCAGCGGGTGCGCATCACCGCGCAGCTAATCGATGGCGCGACCGGCGGCCACCTCTGGGCCGAGCGTTATGACCGCGAGCTGACCGACATCTTCGCGGTACAGGACGAGGTGACGCGTCAGATCGTCACCGCGCTCAAGATCAATTTCGACAAGGCGCGCTCGGCTCAGGCTACGCCCGCCGCGCCGGCGCGGATCGAGGCGCACGATTGCTTCCTGCGCGGGCGCGAGCTGATGCAGACGACGAACCTGAGCAGGGAAGGCGTGCGTAGCGCGGGCGAGTGGTTCCGCCGTGCGGTCGAGCTCGACCCTACCTATCCCGGCGGCTATGGCGGGCTGGCGCAGGTTTACGCGCTGCAATACCAGAACCAGTGGGGCTCGAACCCCGCCGACGATCTGCGTCAGGCCAGGCGCTATGTTGATGAGGGCTTGGCGCAGGACCCGCGCGACGCCTATCTGCACTTCCAGAACGCGCTCGTCTCGATGTTCGAGAAGAACTACGAGCGCTGGCAGAGCGAGGTCGAGCTGGCGCTCGCTCTCAACCCAAACCTCGCGCTCGCGCTGAACGTGCGCGGGACGTACACTTGTACCAAGGCGAGCCGCTCAAGGGCCTGCCCTTTATCGAACAGGCGATGCGGCTCGACCCGGCCTTCAGGCAGCATTACCTGCACTTCGTCGCCATGGCCTATTTCTTCGCCGGTCAGCTGGAGAAGGCGGTCGAGGTGTTTCGCGAGCGCATCACGCTCAATCCCGGCACCGATCTGTCGCGCGTCTATCTGGCGTCCGCGCTCGCCCATTTGGGCCGGCTTGACGAAGCACGTGAGGTCTGGCGCCAGCTCAGAGAGATCAATCCGGCCTATGCCGCGGCGACGCATCTGCGCCGTCTTGCCTTACGAGCTGTGGACATCGAGCGCGTGCTCGACGGCCTGCGCAAGGCCGGCCTGCCGACGGATTAGAACGTTTGCCACGCAAATGAATCCGCCTTTCTTGGTCTGTCATTCCCGCGCAAGCGGGAATCCATCGAACCGCAGACACCGAGACCGCAACTCTGGATTCCGGATCGCAAGCCTCGCAGCCGAACGCCTTCGGTGTCCGGGCTCGGCTAGCGTCCGGAATGACGATAGATGTGTGCTGTCATGAGCGAGAAATCCGCTCCGGTCGCGCGTTGAACGGAATTTCAACTCGAGCGCGGCTTGATCCAGGTGACGTGGCCCATCTTGCGGCCCGGCCGCGCCTCGGCCTTGCCGTAGAGATGGAGATGCGCGCCGGGGTCGGCGAGCAGCGCGGGCCAGCGCTCGACGTCATCGCCGATCAAATTCTGCATCACCGCGTCCGAGTGACGCTCCGGGCTCCCGAGCGGCAGGCCGCAGACCGCGCGCACATGCTGCTCGAACTGGCTTGTGCCGCAGGCATCGATCGTCCAATGGCCCGAATTGTGCACGCGCGGCGCGAGCTCGTTCATCAGGAGCCCGCCGGCCTTGCTGACGAACAGCTCGACACAGAGCACGCCGACATGATCGAGCGCGTCGACGATGCGGCCCGCGAGTTCTTCTGCTTCTGCAGCCAGCGTCGGCGTGATCGGGGCCGGCGCGGTGGTGCGGTCGAGAATGCCGCCGACATGGCGGTTCTCGACCGGCACAAAGGGGGCGAGCGTGCCATCGAGCGCACGCGCGATGACGACCGAGATCTCGCGCTCGAAATCCACCCGCGCCTCGAGGATGGCAGGCGCCCGGCCGACGGCCTGCCACGCCTCGGCCGGATCGCTCGACGCCTCGATGGTTGCCTGCCCCTTGCCGTCATAGCCGAGCCGCCGGGTCTTCAGGATCGCGGGCGTGCCGATGCGGGCGAGCGCCGCTTCGAGGCTCGGCACGTCGTCAACAGGTGCGAATGAAGCGGTGCCGATGCCAAGGGCATTCGCGAATGTCTTCTCATTGAGCCGGTCCTGCGCGATCTCGAGCGAACGGGCGCCCGGGCGCACCGGCACGAGCGGCTCGAGAAGATGCACGGTCTCGACCGGCACGTTCTCGAACTCATAGGTGACGACGGACACCTGTTTGGCAAAACGCTCGAGCGCGGCGTGGTCGCGATAATCGGCGTGCGTGGTCGCGGCCGCCACCTGCCCGGCCGGCGGGTCGCCCTCGGGCGCAAAGACGTGGCAACGATAGCCGAGCCGCGCCGCTGCGAGCGCGATCATGCGTCCGAGCTGGCCGCCGCCGAGAATGCCAATGGTCGCGCCCGGCGCGATGACCAGCGCGGGCGCTCCCTTCGCCTTAGGCGTCGTCGCGCGGCTCATGCTCGACCGAATCGGTCTGCCTCGCGCGCCAGGCCTCGAGCGCCGCCGCGACCTTCGCATCCCCGAGGCCCACGATCGCGGCCGCTAGGACGGCGGCGTTGATCGCGCCGGGCTTGCCGATCGCGAGCGTGCCGACCGGGACACCGCCCGGCATCTGAACGATCGAGAGCAGGCTGTCGAGGCCCTTCAGGGATTGGCTCTCGATCGGCACGCCGAGCACCGGCAGCGTGGTCATCGAGGCCGCCATGCCGGGCAGATGGGCCGCGCCGCCGGCGCCCGCGATGATCACCTTGAGGCCGCGGGTGCGCGCGCCGTTTGCATAGTCGTAGAGCCGCTTCGGCGTGCGATGGGCCGAAACGATACGCTTCTCGAAGCGCACGCCAAGCGCCGTCAGCGTCTCCGCCGCGTGGCGCATGGTCGCCCAGTCCGATTGGCTGCCCATGATGATGCCGACGTCCGGCGCGCGCTCGCTCATCGAGGCTCTCCCTGTCGCTGGGGTCGTGATCCTAGGGTCCACGCGCCAATTTCGCCAATCGTTTCCGAGACCTCGCCGGAGTGCCCGGGCACCGTAGCGAAATCCTGATTCATTAACAGTCTGTAAGGGACGTTCGGCCAGACTGACGAGCAAGGATCGAAGGCTTAAAGGCCAGGACGGGCAACGGGCGATGAAGGTCGAACGGTCTAGTACGACAGCGCGAGGCGTGGGCGACGCCCGGCGTCCCCAGGGGCTGGCGCGCGCGGGCGTCTCCAATGGTGAGACCGGCTCGGCCCACATCATCGCCGATACCGCGGAGGTGCTGGGGATTCCCGTCACCGAGCTGACACCCAAGGTCCGTGCCGCGATCATGGGCCTGATGGCCGAGGTCGCGCGCCTGCGCGAGGAGCTCACCCGCAGCAAGGGCCGCATCGACCATCTGGAGAAGCTCGCCGACCAGGATTCGCTCCTGCCGATCCACAATCGCCGCGCCTTCGTGCGCGAGCTGACCCGCGCGATCTCCATGACCGAGCGCTATGGCACGCCGAGCTCGGTTATCTATTTCGACGTAACGGCATGAAGCGCATCAACGACTCGCTCGGCCACGGTGCCGGCGACGTCGCGCTCCATCGTGTGGCCGACCGCCTGCGCACCAGCATCCGCGATTCCGACATCGTGGGGCGGCTCGGCGGCAACGAGTTCGGCGTCATCCTGTTCAGCGCTGATTCAGACGCCGCGCAAATCAAGGCCACCACCTTGGCCGAGGCGGTGCAGAGCGATCCGCTGGTCTATGACAATGCCGAGATCAAGCTCACGGTGACGTTCGGCACCTACACGTTTCTCGGCAAGGAGGACGCGGTGCAGGTGCTCGCCGCGGCCGACGAGGCCATGTACGCGCGCAAGCAGACCATCATGCCGGCCTAGAAGGTCGGTCGGCCCAACAGCTCTCCCTTCAAGCAGGCGTCAGAAACGCCACGGGCGCCTTGCGGCGCCCATTGCTCAAGCGATGATGTTTGGCACCATCGCGCTTTCAAGCTTGGCGATCTGATCCTTCAACGCGAGTTTTCGCTTTTTCAACCGTCGGAGCTGGACTTCGTTCAGGTCGACCGTCTCGGCGAGACGGGTGATGACTTCATCAAGGTCGCGATGCTCAACTCTCAACTCAACAAGCTTCTGCTCTGCCTCGACACGTTCCATCAATGCACTCCTCAGCGGCAGACCAAGATGACAAAAAAAATATAACACCGCGTCGGATCGGCCCCAATCGCTTTTTGGCTCGCCCGATGTTCCGGGCGTTATCATTCAAGTATTTGAAATTAATAAGGATTTTTTGCGATAGGCAACCTTGCCGCGATCACCGCTCACGCTCGCGCAGACGCGCCGGCAAGGCCTCGATCGAGCCCTCCGCCGGAGTGGCCGCCAGCGCCCGAGTCGCGAGTGATTTTGTCTCGCGCCAGCGGTGCGACAGGCCGGAATCGAGCTCGAACAAATCGAGCAGGCGGCCGACCGAATGGTCGATCACCTCGTCGATCGTCTGGGGCTTCGGATAGAGCGCGGGCATGGCGGGCGCGATGATCGCGCCGAGTTCCGCCAGCTGGGTGAGGGTGCGTAAATGGCCGAGATGGAGCGGCGTTTCGCGCACCATCAGCACCAGGCGCCGCCGCTCCTTCAGGCACACATCGGCGGCGCGGCTGAGCAAGGTTGTGGTGACGCCGGTCGCGATTTCGGACATCGAGCGGATCGAGCACGGCGCAATGATCATGCCCGCCGTGCGAAAAGAGCCGCTTGCGATCGGGGCACCCAAATCCGCCGGAGAATGCGACACGCTCGCAAGCGCCTTGACATCCTTCGGGCTCAGCTCAGTCTCGTAGCCGAGCGTCATCTCACCCGCCCGACTGAGCACGAGGTGGGATTCCACTTCGAGCGCCCGCAGGGCCTCGAGCAGCCGCACGCCATAGGCGACGCCCGAGGCGCCGCTGATGCCGACGACGAGCCGCATCGGTGTGGTCAAGGGCGGCACTCCATGGCATTATCATGGTGGTGTAATGACGGGCCGCCAAGGGCCCGCAGCGCGGAGATCTCGGAAAAAGATGATCGGATTGGGAGAGCTCGTCAATTCTGAGGGGGAGTTCGGTGTCGATGACTACCGGGCGTGCTTGGCCGCCAAGCACGCGAACCTCGAACGAGCGATCCAGGAGGAATGGGAGCGGCCGGCACCGGACCAGATTTCTCTCACCGCACTCAAGCGCCGGCGCCTCAAGGTGAAGGACGAGATCGTCCGCCTGCGCACGGGCAAGGCCATCGGCCGCCGCCTGGCCGCCCCGGCCTAGGAAAGCCTCAGCGCTTCAGGCGCTCGATCGTCCGCGTGGTCGAGAAGCCGGGCTCGAGCGTGGCCAAGAGCACCCGACCGCCATAGGACTGCACGAAACTGCCGCCGACCACTTGATCGAGCGCATAGTCCGCGCCCTTGATCAGCACATCGGGCCGGAGCGCCTCGATCAGCGCGATGGGGGTGTCGGCCTCGAACAACACGACGAGATCGACCAGCTCGAGCGAGGCCAGCACCTCGGCCCGCGCGGCCTCGTTCTGCACCGGCCGCTCCGGCCCCTTCAGACGCTTGACCGACGCATCGCTGTTGAGGCCTACGACTAGCCGGTCGCAGGCGCCGCGCGCCTGACGTAAGAGCGCCAGGTGGCCCGGATGCAGCAGGTCGAAGCAGCCATTGGTGAAGCCGACGCACTTGCCCTCGGCGCGCCAGCGGCTGACCGCATCGACCGCATCGGGCAGGAGCATCAGCTTGGCGTCCTGCGCGGTGCGGTCGTTCGCGCGCACCGCGCGCTGCAACTCGACGCCGTGCGCAACCGCCGTGCCGGTCTTGCCCACGACAATGCCGGCCGCGGCGTTCGCCAACAGCGCCGCCTCGACCGGATCGACGCCCTGGCCGAGCGCCGCCGCAAAGGTCGCCACCGCGGTGTCGCCCGCGCCCGAGACGTCATAAACCTCGCGCGCCTGCGCCGGGAGATGCTCCACGCGGCCATTGGCGGCGACATAGGTCATGCCCTCATGGCTCCGCGTCACCAGGACGGCCTCGATGCCGCAGCGCTCGATCAGCGCCCGCGCGCCCTTCACGATCGCCGCCTCGCTGTCGAGCCGCTCGCCGACCGCGGCCGAGAGCTCGCCGCGATTGGGTGTCACCACGCTCGCGCCGCGATAACGCGCGAAGTCCGCGCCCTTGGGATCGACGACGACGGGGTGGCCGGCCGCGCGCGCGCGCGCGATGACCGCCTGCACGACCTCGGGCGTGATCACGCCCTTGGCATAGTCCGAGATCACGATCGATGACGCCTGGGGCGTAAGATCGCCGACGAGCGCGATCAGGCGCTCGGCCGTGCGAGCCTCGATCGGGCGCGTGGTCTCGGCATCGGCGCGCAGCAATTGCTGGTTCCCTGCAACGAAGCGGGTCTTGACGGTTGAGGGGCGCCCGGCCTCGATCAGGAGATAAGGCTCGAGCTGCGGTTCCTTGCCGACCATGGTGGTGAGCTGGCGGCCGACCTCGTCATCGCCGATCACCGCGATCAGCCAGGCGCGCGCGCCGAGCGCGGTGACGTTGCGCACCACATTGCCGGCCCCGCCCAGCATGGCGCGCTCACGCTCGATGCGCAGCACCGGCACCGGCGCCTCGGGCGAGGTGCGCTCGACGCCGCCATAGACATAGCGGTCGAGCATGAGATCGCCGATGCAGAGCACCTGACTCAGCGCCAGGCGTTCGACCAGGTTGAGCATGGAGGCCGGCTCGATCATGCGCTCATGATAACGGATTCGGCCGGATCATGGTTAACGGGGGTTAACGCGTCGGGCTTGCGGGGCGCCGAGCGAGCGGCCACCATGGGGTCACGGGGAGGCGAACAAGAACAATGACCGCAGGGCGTGCCGAATATCAGCGCCGGCTGACCAGTCCGGACGAAGCCGTGTCACGCCTGAAGCCGGGGCAGCGGCTGATCCTGCCGACCTTTGCCGGTGCGCCGCCTGCGCTTGTCGCGGCGCTCGGGCGCGGGGCGGCAGAAGGTGCGCTTCGGGACGTCACGATCAGCGCGATCCTGCCGGGGCGTGACATCGCGCGCCATCTGGTGAAGCCGGAGCTCGCCGGCAAGTTCAAGTGGGACTCGCTCTTCTGCGCCGGCTGTGATCGGCCGGGCGTATTCACCGGCCAATACGACATGACGCCGATGCATTTCGGCCAGATGCCGCGCATCCTGCGCGCCATGCCGGCGCATGCGATCATGGCACTGGCCTCGCCCCCCGACGCCGAGGGCTTCGTCAGCCTCGGCATCAGTGTCGACTATTCGCGCTCGATGTTCGATTACGCGCCCTACCGCGTGGTCGAGATCAACCCGAACGTGCCGCAGGTGCGCGGGCCGTGCCGGATTCACCTGAGCCAGATCGATGCGCTGGTCGAAAGCGACGACCCGATCGCAGAGCTGCCCGAGCCCGCGCTTGGCGATGAGGAGCGCGCGATCGCCCGCTTCATCGCCGATCGGATTCCCGACGGCGCCACGATCCAGCTCGGCTATGGCGCGGTGCCGAGCGGCGTCGGCCTCGCGCTCACCGGGCACAAGCGGCTTGGCATCCACACTGAGATGTTTGTCGATCCGATGCGTGTCCTGATCGAGGCCGGCGTCGTCGACAACAGCGAGAAGACGTACAACCCGGGCATCACGCCTTTCACGTTCGTCGGCGGCAGTGCCGCGACCTATCGCTTCCTGCACGGCAATTCGATGATCGAGGGCCACCCGGTCGAATACACCAACGACCCGGTGGTGATCGCGCGCCACAAGCGCATGATCTCGGTCAACGCGACGCTTGCGGTCGACCTCACCGGCCAGGCCTGCTCCGAATCGATCGGCGGCATGCAATATAGCGGCACCGGCGGTCAGGTCGATTTCGTGCGCGGCGCGACGATGTCGGATGGCGGCAAGTCGTTCCTGTGCACGAGCGCGACCGCGAAGCACGGCACGATCTCGTGCATCGTCGATGCCCTGCCGCCCTCAGCGGTCATCACCACCGCGCGCACCGACATCGATGCCGTCGTCACCGAATATGGTGTCGCGGAACTCCGCGGCCGCTCGCTGCGTGACCGCGCCCAGGCGCTGATCGCGATCGCCCATCCGAAATTCCGCGATTCGCTCGAGGAGGCCGCCCGCGCCCGCGGCCTCGGCAAGCGCTGATCCCATCGAGTTCTCTGTGCCACGGAAAAGATCATGACAAGCCGCTATGACGAGGTCTATGCGCGGGCCAAGACCGCGCCCGAAGCGTTCTGGGCCGAAGCCGCCGAGGCGGTGAGCTGGACCAAACGCTGGGACCGCGTGCTCGATTTCGATCGTGCGCCGTTCGCGCGCTGGTTCGTCGGGGCCGAGCTCAACACCTGCTACAACGTGCTCGACCGCCATGTCGAGGCCGGGCGCGGCGCGCAGATCGCGCTGATCCATGACAGCCCGGTCACCCAATCGGTGCAGAAGCTCTCTTATGCCGAACTGCTCGATCGGACCGCGCGCTTCGCTGGCGTGCTGAAGGGCGCGGGCGTCGGGCGCGGCGATCGCGTGATCATCTACATGCCGATGATCCCGGAAGCCGTGGTCGCGATGCTCGCCTGCGCGAGGCTCGGCGCGATCCACTCGGTCGTCTTCGGCGGATTCGCCGCGCCGGAGCTGGCCGCGCGCATCGATGATGCGTCGCCCAAGGTGATCGTCTGGGCGAGCTGCGGCATCGAGGTCAACCGCGTCATCCCCTATAAGCCGATGATCGATGAGGCGCTGAAGCTCGCGACCCACAAGGTCGCGCGCTGCGTGCTCATTCAGCGCACGGCGCAGCGAGCAGAGCCGGTGCCGGGCCGCGATCTCGACTACGAGAGCGAGATGGCGCGGGCAATGCCGGTCGCCTGCCTTCCCGTCCTGGCGACCGACCCGCTCTACGTGCTCTACACCTCGGGCACCACCGGCAAGCCCAAGGGCATTGTGCGCGACAATGGCGGCCACATGGTCGCGCTCAATTGGAGCATGAAGAACATCTACGCGATGAAGCCGGGCGAGGTGTTTTGGGCCGCGTCCGACATCGGTTGGGTGGTCGGCCACTCCTATATCGTCTACGCGCCACTCGCCTATGGCTGCACCAGCATCCTCTACGAGGGCAAGCCGGTCGGCACGCCCGATGCCGGCGCCTATTGGCGGCTGATCGCCGAGCACCAGGTGAAGGTGCTGTTCACCGCACCGACCGCGTTTCGCGCGATTCGCCGCGAGGACCCCGAGGCGACGCATCTTTCGCGCCACGATCTCTCGCGCTTCGAAATCCTGTTTCTCGCGGGCGAGCGCACCGACCCCGACACGCTGATCTGGGCGCAGACCAAGCTCAACCGCCCGGTGTTCGATCATTGGTGGCAGACCGAGACCGGCTGGCCCATGGGCGCGAATTGTGCGGGGCTCGGCGCGCTCCCGGTCAAGCCTGGCTCACCGACCAAGGCGGTGCCCGGCTATCGCATCGGCGTGATGGACGAGAAGGACAAGCCGGCGCCGGCCGAGACCATCGGACCAATTGTGGTGGAACTGCCGCTGCCGCCCGGTTGCCTCCCCACGCTCTGGAACAATGAGGACGGCTGCCGGCGGGCCTATTTCGAGCGCTATCCGGGCTATTACTTGACCGGCGATGCCGGCTACATCGATCGCGATGGCTACCTCTACATCATGAGCCGCACCGACGACGTCATCAACGTCGCGGGCCATCGGCTTTCGACCGGCGCAATGGAGGAAGCGCTCGCGCGCCACCGCGATGTCGCCGAATGCGCGGTCATCGGCGTCTCGGATTCGCTCAAGGGCCAGGTGCCGCTCGGCTTCGTGGTGCTCAAGGCCGGCGTAAACCGGCCCGATGCCGACATCCTCAAGGAGCTGGTGCAGCTCGTGCGCGAGCAGATCGGCCCGGTTGCGGCCTTCCGCCAGGCGCTCGTGGTCAACCGTCTGCCCAAGACCCGCTCGGGCAAGATCCTGCGCGGCACCATGCGGAAGATCGCCGACTGCGAGGCCTATGCCATGCCCGCGACCATCGACGATCCCGCGACCCTGGACGAAATCCGGTCGGCTTTGCGCACGGTCGGCTATGCCGGGACGACCGCCTGAACCGCGGTAAAGTGGCAAGACTTGGGCCGCGCCCGGCCCGGTCTGCGGTATTCCTATATCGAATGATCGATTATTGGGGCCAAGCCGCCCAAAAAACTTATCCCCATAAATCTTACGTTTACTTTAGGGCGTAAGGCTGAGCTGTCCGAGCATAACTGTGCGAAATGCATAGGACGGAAGAGAGCGATGTCGGCCCTGAATCTCGCAGATATTCAGGTTCTCCTGGTTGAGCCCAATGAGAAGGAGCGCCTGCCGCTCCACCAGGGCCTCCTTGCGCGCGGGATCAAGGGCGCCGCCGCGGTGTCCTCAGTCGAGGAAGCGGCGTCGATTGCGCGCAAGCGCCTGATCGACATGACCATCGCGGATGCCGAGCTTCCTGCAGGCGACGCCATCACCTTCAATCGCTCGATCCGTGTCGGCCAGATGGGTCGCAACCCGTTTCTCGTCAGTGTCTGCACGCTCGCAAATACCCTCGAGAACGTCGTGCGGCAGGCCGCGCATGACGGCCCCGACCTAGTGCTCGCCAAGCCGGTGACCATCGGCAAGTTGCTCGATCGGTTGACCAGCGTGATTCACTCGCGACCGTCTTTTTTGGTGACCGACGCCTATGTCGGGCCGGACCGGCCGCAAATCGCCAGGCCGCAAGAGAACGCCACGCGGGTCGAGGTGCCCAACACGCTGGCCGACAAGGCGCTCGAGCGCTTCGACGTCAACCGCGCGGTCTCCGCCATCGATGCGGCACGCTCGCTGGTCGAGCGCCTTGCGCTGACCCAAGCCGCGCAGACGATCTCGACCCTGACCCACCAGATCGTCAACAGCTTCGACACCGGCACGCTCGATGAGAGCGCAAACCCAGCGCTCAGCACGCTGTTCGACCGGTCCCGCGAGATCGCCCGTCGCTTGAAGGGTACGCAGGAGGAGTCGGTCGCCGAGATGTGCATGAGCGTGATGAAAGTCTCGGTCGACCTTCAGCGTGCCATCAAGTCACCCGCGGTCAAGGATGTTCGGCTGCTTCAGAACCTCGGCATGGCGATCCACATGTCGATCACGTCGGAACGGCAGGTCGAGCACCTCTCCACACGGATCGCGAAGTCCGTCATGGAGGCGAAGTTCCGCCGCGTGGCCAAGCAGTCCTGACACTTTGCGCCATTCGCCGGCACCTTGATAACCGCTTCTTAACCCGCGCCCGCGAGCATGGGCTCTGGCCTGCCAAGGCCGCGCCAACGCAGCGAGAAGGACGCGCTCATGTCGGCGATCAAGCTCGCCGAAGTACAGGTGCTACTCGTCGAGCCGAATGAGGAGGCGCGCCGCCCGCTTCAGGACGGGTTGATCGCGCATGGCCTCAAGAACACGGCATCCGTCGGCTCGGTCGCCGAGGCGGTGGCGCTTTGCCGCATCCGCATGTTCGACCTCGTGATCGCGGATCACGGCCTGCTCAAGTTTCAGCGGAACTCGCTGCTCAAGGCGATTCGTTTCGGCGAGGTCGGTCGCAACCCCTTCCTGGTGAACTTCAGCACGCTGCAGAGCTCGACCGCCGGCGCCGTGAGCCAGGCGATCAATGACGGCCCTGACGCCGTGCTCGCAAAGCCGTTCGCGGTCTCGATGCTGCTCGATCGGGTTGCGCGCATGATCGACAGCCGGCAACCCTTCGTCGTCACCGGCACCTATATCGGGCCGGATCGGCGCACGGTGGCACGGCCGCAAGGCGCGGTCGCGATGCTCGATGTGCCCAACACGTTGCGCGACAAGGCACTCGACCAGTTCGACCCGGCTCGTGCCTTCGCCGAGATCGATGCCGCGCGCGCGGTGGTCGACACCCAGATGCTGGCGCAGAACGCCCTCGTCGTGACCTCGGTCGCGCGCGAGGTGGTGGGCCTCTATGACCGCGGCAATGTCGAAAGCTCGATCCGGCTGTTGCTCGACATGCTGCTCGAGCGCGGGCGCGAGACCGCGCGCCGCGTCACCAACACGGCCGACGCGCATGTCGCCGAGTTGTGCGAAGGTCTGGTCAAGGTGGTCGAGGACATCAGGGGCGACTACCTCGCCCCCTCGCCCAAGGACGTTCGGCTGTTACAGAACCTAGGCCTCGCGATCGATATGTCGCTGAAGCCCGAAGAGAAGATCACGCATCTCTCGAAGCGCATCGCCTACTCGGTGATGGAAGCGAAGCGTCGACGCCCGGTTCAGCGGGTGTTGTAGGCGCGTTCCTCAGGCGTTCGAATCACCGTCCGCGCCGGCAGCGCTATCGTTGGCTGGCGCATCCACGCCACCGACGTCCGAACCAGCCGCCGTCGCCCCCGCCTCATCCGGCTTCGGGGTCGCGGCCTTGCGCGGCCGGTTCGCACCTTTCTCAGCACGCTGCGCGGCCCGCTCCTCGCGCCGACGCGCGATGTTGATCTGCTCGAGCAGCTCGGCCTCGCTGCACAGCCCGAGCAACACCGGATCCTGCGGCGAGATGTTGGCGGCGTTCCAATGCGTGCGGCCACGCACCTGGGCGATCGTCGCGGGCGTCGTGCCAAGCAGTCGCGCGACTTGCGAATCGCTCAGCACCGGATAGTTGCGAATCAGCCAGGCGATCGCGTTCGGGCGCTCATGGCGCTTGCTGACCGGGGTGTAGCGGCCGCGCCTTGGCTTCGTCACCGTCTCCGCCACGCTGCCGGCGATCTTGAGCCGCGCTGCGGGGTCGCCCTCGCAGCGCGCGATCTCTTCCGTCGACAATTGGCCGGTCGACACGGGATCGAGCCCGCGTATGCCAACCGCCACCTCGCCATCGGCGATGCCCTGCACCTCGAGCGGGTGCAGCCCGGTGAAGCCCGCTATCTGCTCGAAGCTAAGCGCGGTGTTTTCGACCAGCCATACGGCGGTCGCCTTCGGCATCAGCGGCTGGGCCATCGATTCATTCTCCAAAGCACGCGGCGGCGCGGCCTACCGTCGGACCCGACGGCACCCGCCACCGCCATGTCCAAAGGTGTGGTGAGTGTGCAAACTATACTGGCTTCGCCGCGAGGGTAAAGCCTGTGCGGCAGCAGGGTCAAACCGTCAGAATCACCTTGCCGATGTGTTGGCCCGATTCGAGCCGGGCATGGGCCTCGCTCGCCTGAGCCAGGGAATAGGTGCGATCGATCACGGGCTTGACCGCGCCTGCCGCGATCAGTGGCCAGACCTCGCTTTGCAGGCCCGCGGCGATGCGCGCCTTGGCCTCGACGCTCTGCGGGCGGAGCGTCGAGCCGGTGAGCATCAGGCGCTTCTGCATCAGGACGACGAGGTTGATCTCGGCCTTCGCGCCCTCCTGCACCGCGATCAACGCGAGCCGGCCCTCGGGCCGGAGCGCCTTCATGTCGCGAGCGATGTAGGAGCCGCCCACCATGTCGAGCACAACATCGACACCTTCCCCGCCGGTGAGCTTGAGCACCGCCTCTTCGAACGGCTCGGCACGGTAATTGATCGCGCCCTCGGCGCCGAGGGTCAGGCAGGCAGCGCATTTTTCGTCCGAGCCGGCGGTCGCGAACACGCGCGCGCCGAAGGCGCGGGCCAGTTGAATCGCCGTCGTGCCGATGCCGCTGGTGCCGCCGTGAATCAGCACGCGCTCACCCGCCCTCAACCCGGCGCGCATGAACAGATTGGTCCAGACGGTGAAGAAGGTCTCCGGCAGGCCGGCCGCTTCGACCGCGCCGAGTTGTCCCGGAATCTGCAGGCACTGCGCCTCGGGCGCCGTGCAGAACGTGGCGTAGCCGCCACCCGTGACCAGCGCGCAAACCCGCTCCCCCAGCTTGAAGCGATTCGTTCCAGGCCCGAGCGCGACGATCTCGCCCGCGACCTCGAGGCCGGGGATGTCGCTCGCACCCTGCGGCGGCGGGTAGCCGCCCTTACGCTGCATCAGGTCAGGCCGGTTCACCCCCGCCGCCTCGACCCGGATCAGGACCTCTCCGAGCCCGGGCACCGGCATCGGCCGCTTCGCCGGCTTCAGCACCTCCGGCCCGCCGGGTGAGCTGATTTCGATCGCCGTGATCTCGGCAGGCAGCGTTGGCATGGCTCGGGTCCGGCTTGTTGCGGTTGGCGGCGGCGGCGGTAGTCTTTAGCAGAGCCGATCATGGAGGGCATCATGGACGACGATGAGGCACGGCCACCCCTGCCCGACTGGCCGCCGAAATCGATCGATCACCTCTCGCTCGAGGCGCTGCAGGCCTATCGGCGGGCGCTGGACGCCGAGATCGCCCGGGTCGAGCGCACGATCGAGTCGCGCGGCCGGCACCGCTCAGCCGCCGACGCATTGTTCAAGCGTTAGCAAAAAGGGCGGAAGGGTCGCCGGCATTAACGAATTCTTAGAGCTTTCGGCCTAGGGTGGGCCTTGCCGATATATCGATACCCCGATCTATCGTGCATTTTGTCCTCCCTGATTATTCCGTCTCCCTGTAACCCGCGCCGCCGGTCCTCCGGCGGCGCTTTTGTTTTCGGCGCGTGAAATCCGCGCGCGCCTGCGTGTCGCAGGGTGCCGGGGCGAACCGGTTAAACCCCTTGACATACAAGGATTTGTGGCCTTAACTCGGGCGGCCAACGAGAGCTATAGGGAGCACGGTCCATGGTCAGAAAATCCTTCGTCGTCCGGTCTCTCATCCTGGCGTTGCCACTGGCGATTGCGGCCGGCTGCACGCAGCCGCAGACCGACTCGTCCAAGGTCGACGCAGCGGCCCAGCAATCGGCCGAGTCCAAGCAGATGGCGATGGACGCCATGGCCAAGGCCCAGGAGGCGGCTGATGCGGCCAATCGAGCGGCGGCGGCGGCTGAGCAGGCCGCGGCGGACGCCCAGGCGGCGTCCGACAAGGCCGATCGGATGATGCAGAAGTCGATGCACAAATAGGTCGTATCAACCGGTTTTGACGGGGCGGCCGGTCAGGCAACCGGCCGCCAGCGGGTCGTTCAGTCGGCTGAAGGCTCGGCGTTCGCGATCGGCACCGGGGTGCCCGAGCGCTGGCTGAGCGTCTGTTTGATCAGGCCCCAATCGACCCACGAAAAGGCGTCGCCCGCCGTCACGCGGATCAACTCCATCGTGACATCGTCAATCGGGTCGACGGGCGCGAGCCCCAGCGCACCGGTTTCCTCCAGCGCGAAAATCTGCGCGGGCTCGGGGTGGGCCTCCAGATAGAGCACGCCATCGACCCAGCCGGCCTTGACCTTCTGATCCACGATCGTCACCGGCGTGCCGACTCTGATTTTGTCGAACAGATGGGCGATGTCCTCGGGATATAGCCGGATGCAGCCATGGCTTACCCGCCGCCCAACACCCCAGGGCCGGTTGGTGCCATGCACCAAATAGCCCGGAAAGCCGAGATAGATCGCGTATTCGCCGAGCGGGTTGTTGGGTCCGGGCGTAACGACGCGCGGCAAATCGGGCTGCTCCGCGCGCACCGCGGGCCCTGGATACCAGGTCGGGCGATGTTGTTTGCGCACCACCGACGTTGAGCCGAGCGGCGTATTCCAGCCCTCTCGGCCGGTGCCGATCGGCACGCTGATCGGCGGCTCGTCGCCGCGCGGAAAGAAGTAGAGCCGCTGGTCACCCAGATTGATGATGAGGCCCTTGTGCGGCGCGTTCGGCAGCAAATGGCCAGTCGGCAGTACGACCTTGGTGCCCTCGCCGGGCAGCCAGGGGTCGACGCCCGGATTGGCGGCAATCATTTCGGTGTAGCCGAGGCTATTGTCACGGGCGACGTCGAGCAGTGTGTCCTCATAGAACGTGGTGTAGGAGCGCATCTCGCCGACAATCGCACTGGTCGTATGATCGGCTTCAAGCGCTGCTGCCGGAGGCGGGGCCGCGCACAGGAGGCCAAGCGCCAGGATCACGCCCCCGCACCAACTTCGCCAATGGCTTCCGTATGTCACCACGCAACACCCTCGGGTTGTCGATCCAAGCCCGGTTGACCGAAAAGGAAAAACAGTTTGTTAACGCCGGGCCCCGATGATAGGCGAGGGTCTCCGGCCGACCATCGATTGCCCGAGCCAGCGGAGTTCGCGTGTCGAACGAAGTTACCAGCACGGCCTATTTCAGCCGGACCTTCGATGAGGCGCTCGGCCTTGTCGTGGAGGCGCGCGACTATGTCGCCGGCCGGCTGGCGTTCGACCGCGAGATCGGCGGGCCGGTGCATCAACTCACCTGCGATTGTGAGACTCTGCGCCTCACCACGCGCCTGACCCAGGTGATGGCCTGGCTCTTCATCCAGCGCGCGCTGCACGAGGGCGAGATCACCGCCGAAGAAGCGCAGTGTGACGCCAATCGGCTGGGCGCGCAGGACGTTTGCCTCGCCGACGACGCTGACATTGCGGCGCGCCTGCCCAAGCGCCTCGGCAGCCTGAAGAGCCGGAGCCTCGCGCTCTATCAGCGCATCGCGCGCCTGGACGAGATGACGGTGCGCGGCGCGGCCTGAGCCCGGGCTCATTTCTCGACGGGCGTATCATCGCGCCCGCCCCATTCGGTCCACGACCCGTCAAAGACCGCGACCTGCCTGTAACCGGCGAGGTCGAGCGCAATCGCAGCGACGCAGGCGGCGATGCCCGAGCCGCAGCTCGTGACCACCGGCCGTGCCGGGTCAAGCCCCGCACTCCTGAAGATCGCGACCAGACGTTCAGCCGGCAGAAACGTCTTGTCCTTGGGGTCGAGCACAGCCGGCAGCGGCAGGTTCAGGCTCCCCGGCATGTGACCGCCGCGCAGGCCCGGCCGCGGCTCGGGCTCGGTGCCGGCGAAGCGCCCGGCCGAGCGCACATCCAGCACCTGCTCGGTGCCGCGCTGGGTGATCACCCGCATCTGGTCAAGCAGCCGCACGCGCCCGCCATCTGGCGGCGAAGCGATGTAGGGCGCACGTATCGGTGTCACGCGACCGGGCTCGACCTTCCGGCCCTCGGCACGCCATTTGGGCAGGCCGCCATCGAGCACCGCGACCCTCTCATGGCCGAACACCCTGAAGGTCCACCACGCGCGCGCGGCGCCAAGCTGGCCCGCGCCGTCATAGGCGATCACGCGATCATCCCGCCGAATGCCGAGCGCGCCGACCGCCGCGCCGAACTCCGCCGCGCTCGGCAGCATGTGCGGCAAGCTGGTCGCGTGATCGGCGATCGCATCGATATCGAAAAAGACGGCCCCCGGCAGGTGCGCCTCGAGATGCTCCTTCAGCGGATCGCGCTTCTCGGTCGGCAGATACCAGGAGGCATCGATGATCTTGAGATCGCGCGCGCCGAGCTGGCCGGCGAGCCACGCGGTATCGACCACGGGGCCGAACGGTTCGCCCGTCATGGCGCGAGCAGATAGTTGTGCAGCGCCGTCACCTCGGCACGCATCTTGGGATAGACGACGATGGTTGTGGTTGGCTCCTCTATGATCGCGGGGCCCTCGATCCGCGCGCCGACACCGAGCGAGGCGCCGAGAAAAATGGGCGTGTCGACCCGCCCGAGCCCGCTGAAATAGGCGTTGCTGTGCCGGTCCGGCTTCGGCGCGTGGCGCGCGCCCGTGGCCGCGGCAACGAGCTTCGGCTTATCGAGGTGCGCGGTCAGGCGCCCCTTCCAGTTCATGCATTCGAGGTGCGAGGCCGGGTCCTTCACGGCGTAGAGCCGCTCATGGATCTCGTTGAAGCTGTTGCGCAGGGTCGTGACATCAGCCTCACCATTGAAGCGGCGCATGGGCAGCGGAATTTCCATCTCCCATTGTTGCGCGAGATAGCGCGCCTCGACGAAATATTCGCGTGTGAACGACGCGATGCCGCGCGCGCGCAGCTCCCGCTCGAAGCCGTCGAGCCGCTGATCGATGCCGTCGAGCACGCCATTGGCGGCGGCGAAATCGAAGAAACCGGTATGCGCGTAGCGCGACTGGCTGAACTCACCGACGATATCCGAGAACTGCGCGCCGCAGGCCGAGAGCGCGCCCGCGGTGCGCGGCAATAGCACGCGATCGCAGCCGAGCGCGCTTGCGATCAGCATGATGTTGAGCCCCGCCGCGCCGCCGCCCGCGACCAAGAGGCTCTCGCGCGGGTTGACGCCGTCATTCACCGTGATGTCCTGGATCGCGGCAATCATGGTTTCGCTCGACAGCGTGATGATCGCGGCGGCAGCCTCATCCAGCGACTTTCCGATCCGGCTCGCGACGCGCTCGACCGCGCGCGCGGCCGCTTCCCGATCCAGCGCCATGCGCCCACCGAGGAAGTGCCGGGGGTCGATATGGCCGAGCACGACGGCCGCATCGGTGACGGTCGGCTCCGTGCCGCCGCGGCCATAGCAGGCGGGGCCGGGCTCAGAGCCCGCGCTCTGCGGGCCGACGCGGAGGAGCCCGCCGGCATCGAGCCAAGCGATCGAGCCGCCGCCGGCACCGACGCTCCTGACATCGACCGAGGCCATGCCGAGATTATGGCCGGTGTACATGGGGCCGAGCCAGGTCTCGCGCGTGTATTTCACGAGCCCGCCGCGCACGAGGCTCACGTCGAATGTGGTGCCGCCGGAATCGACCACGATGACATCGCGGCCGAGGCCCTCGGCCTCCGCATAGGAGACTCCGGCGCGCGGCGCCATGGCCGGTCCCGACTTCACCATGTAGATCGGGCGCAGGATCACGTCATCGACGTGCATCACGCCGCCGCCCGAACTCGAGATCAGAAGCTCGCCCTTGAAGCCGGCACCGGCGAGATCATCGCGCAGCCCCCGCAGATGCTCCTGCATCAGGGGCTTCAGCGAGGCATCGATCGCGGTCGAGGACGCGCGCGGATATTCGCGAATGATCGGGTTCAGCTGGTGCGAGAGCGTGTAGGGCACGCCCGGCAGGATCCGCTCGATCATCGCCCCGACCTTCATCTCATGCGCCGGGTTGGCGATCGACCAGAGGAGACACACCGCAAGCGCCTCGACGCGCTTCTTCTTGAGCGCCTCGAGCTTGGACGCAAGGTCCGCTCTATCGAGCGGCGTCACGATGCCACCTTCGGAATCGATGCGCTCGATCACCTGGGCGGTCAGGCGGCGCGGCACATAGGGTGGCGGCATCTCGATATCGAGCTGCATCGCGTTCAGCTTGCCACCCTGGCGATAGACCAGAATGTCGGGAAAGCCAGCGGTGACCAGGAAGCCGGTTTTCGCGACTTTGCTCTGCACGATCGCGTTGGTGGCGCGTGTGGTGCCGTAGATCAACACGTCGGCGCCGGCGATCAGCGCGTCATAGGCGATGTCCATATTGCGCGCGGCATCCTTCAGCGCCTCGGAGAGCCCGCCAAAGCTGCGCCCCGGCGTGGTCAACGCCTTGCCGAGCGTGAGCTGGCCGGCATGATCCGCCACCACCACATCGGTGAACGTGCCGCCCGTATCAACCGCGATCCGATAGACCATCGTCTCCTCACCCCGACCGCGGCCGCTCGCCATAGAGAAGCGTGAGATTGAGGCGGCGGTCCGCATACGACGGGCGAAAGTCGTATGGAAGGGTTTCGTGAATCAAGCGGGAATCGAAGATCACGGCGCGATTGCGACGATAGGGTACGTCGATCGGCGGGCGGGCAGCCGCTCTGGCGAGCGCCATCAGCCGCTCGGGCCCGCGATTATAGTCATCGAAGCCCCAATCGGCCGGCACCGGCACGGGGTAGAGCCGAAGGCCGCCCGAGGTTCCTGGGGTTCGCGCGTCATCGGGCGTGAGCCAGAGATTGATGTTCACCGTGGCGTCATCCGCGTGTGGGCGCGTGCCGGTACCGCCCGGCTGATATTTGAAGGCCCAGAGTTGCGCCAGTGGATGGGGCCCGAGCAGCGCCGGCAACGCAGACCGAAGTTCCTTTGCGAAGCGCACCAGCACCGGTGCGTCGAAGCCGTCGTGCAAATAGGCGCCGAGATAGCCGCCGGCCTCCTTGCAGTCGAACCAGATTGTGGCCTCGAGGCAGAAACGGTGGATGGCCTCGAGTGCCGGAAGGCTTAGGAGATCATCGACCACGACGATCGACGGCGCGCTTGCCGCATAGCGCGCCTCGATGTCGGCGCGATCAAGGGCAGGGTTGAGGCAGGACCCCTCGATGTCGATCGCGGGGTGATGCAGCAACCGATTGTAGAAATGTGCGAGACGCTCGGCCTGCGCCGCGCTCAAGGCGCACGAATGCGACGGGTTCACCCCGTCGTCGATTGCACGGCGCACCTCATCGAGCGTGGCGATCATGGCACGGTCGGCAGCGGGACGGCGACGATGCTCGATCAGATAGGCGATCTGCTCGGCATCGTGCGCGAGCTTGAGCGGCGAGGCCCACTGAAAGGTCTCCGCCTGCGCCGGCTCGATGACCGCCGCGGGATCGACCGGCACGCTGCGCAGCAACCGCGTGGCTGTGCGATAGCAGGTGATCGCCTCATCCAACCGGTCGAGCCGCTTCAGCGCGGTGCCGAGATTGGCGTGCGCGGCGGCGGCGCTCGGCTCGAGCTGAAGCGCCACCCGATAGGTCGCCTCGGCATCGGCGAAACGCCGCGCCTGCAACAGCCGACTGCCGAGCGCGATGAGGGGTTCAGCACCTAGGCGCTGCGAATAGATCGTCACGAGACTATTGCCGGGTCGGCATCAGAACCACCCCCACCCTTCCCTCCCCTATCGAGGGGGAGGGGCGAGAATTGATGGCCGCCGCGCCCCCTCCCCCCTTGAGGGAGAGGGTCGGGGCGGGGGGTCGCAATCAGATCGCGCGCACGCCTCACGCGGCGGCGCGACGCCCGATCAGCGAGAAGATGTCGATCACGCTGCTGATTGAGCCTCTGGGCAGGCCATCGACGAAGGCCTCAAGCCGGTCATAGGCCTCGGGCACCACGCCTTCCTCGCGCCCGATGCGGCGAATGAGCGCCGAGACGTCATTCACGCTGTAGCTGTAGTCGCGCGCGGTTTTCTTCGCGTGTTCCTCGATCGTCCGCCCGTCCTCGAGCTCGACGCCGAGCCTGCACGAGAGCGTCGGCACTTCGGGATCGCTGACGAGGCCGACCCGCGTGACCAGATCATTGACCGCGCGATCGTCATAGGTGGTCATCATGCCGATGGTGGGCGAGCCGTGCAGCAGTGGCGCCGCGGCGCAGAACGGGATGCTCATGAGCGTGCCCGTGATCGAATCGAACGGCCCCTTCGAATCCATGCCGGCATAGCCGGTCTCGAACGGATTCATGCGCACCGTGACACCCTTGATGCGCGCACTGCCGATGCGCTCCTTGAGCGCGAGCGCAGCGCCGACCAGGGTCTGATTGTAGGCGCACACCGGGAACGGCTTGAAGGCGACACGCAAGGTCTCCCAGTCGCGCCCAAGACGTTCCTGGAAGGCCGCAACGTCGCAAGTCTCGCGCACATAGGCGCGCACGAAGCCGGCGCGGCCCTCGATCGCCTGTTTCGCGCCGACCGAGCCTGCGCGCGCCAGCATCGCGGCGGCGAGACCGTTGCGCGCGGCAACGCCGACCTGATAGCGCCACTCATCGGTGCCTTCGGCGAAGGACTGCAATATGCCGCCGGCGAAGGAGAGCGCGTTCGCGAGCGCCGCCTCGGTGCGCTCGACATCGAGCGCCATGAGCTTCGCCGCCGCCGCCGCCGCCGCCATCGTGCCATAAAGCGGCGTCGAGCGGAGGCCGACCGGCGCGGTCTTCGGGTTATAGGCCTTCTCCAAGAGCCCGCCGGCCTCGTAGCCGGCGACGAGCGAGGGCAGCAGCCGCTCGATCGGATAGCGCTCGGTCTCGACCAGCGCGGTCAGGAGCGGGATGACGATGGGCCCAAGATGGGCGGCGCCGAGCGAGTCCTCCTGCGCGCGACCGTGAAACAGCGCGGCGTTGGCGAGCAGCGCGCCCGGCACGGCGACCTTGCGCCCATCGCCCAGCATGGTCGCGCCCTCGGACTTGAGCCCGTCCATCGCGACCGCCGCCGCGCGCGCGACCGGCGCATAGGGCGTGTTATGGCAGCCGAGCGCGATGCCGTAACCGTTCAACAGGCACGCCCACGCCTTCGCCATCACCTCGGGCGGAATATTTGCCTCATTCAGGCCGTGCAGGAATTTCGCTAAGCTTGCGGTCAGGCCCATGATGTCAGTTCCCTTGATCACGAACGGTCCACTATTTTTCCTTCGTCATGGCCGGGCGGAGACCCGGCCATCCATCTTGCCGCCGCTCTGGATGGCCCGATCAAGTCGGGCCATGACGAAAGCAAGTGGGCATGAATCTCCCTAACCCAACTTCTCAAACTCAGTTCGGAGCACCCGTTTGAGGATCTTGCCGGACGGGTTGCGCGGCAAGGTCGCGCGCAGATGCAGCGCGGCCGGCACCTTGAAGCCCGCAAGGTGCGCGCGGCAATGCGTCTCAAGCGCGGCGAAATCGAGTGTCGCGCCCGGCTTGGGCACGACGATCGCGACGGGGCGCTCGCCCCAGCGCTCATCCGGCAGGCCGATGACCGCGACATCCTGCACCTCGGGCATCTGATAGATCACGCGCTCCACCTCCGACGACGCGATGTTCTCGCCGCCGGAGATGATCATGTCCTTCTTGCGGTCGGTGAGGAAGAGGAAGCCGTCCTTGTCCAGATAGCCGACGTCGCCGGTGCGAAACCAATCGCCGAAGAAGCTCGCGCGCGTCTTTTCCGGGTCCTTCCAATAGCCCTTGGTGACCTTGGGCCCGCGGAGACAAATCTCGCCCGCCTGGCCCGCCTTCAGGCGCTGCCCCGCCTCGTCCCTGATCTCGACCTCGACATGGGCGAGCGCCCTTCCGGTCGAGCCGATCTTCTCGATCTCGCGACCCGCTACCATCAGCGTGTCGCCCGAGCAGGATTCGGTGAGACCGTAACCATCGATGTAGCGCGCCTTCGGGAACAGGCCGGTGAAGGCGCGTATGCGGCCCTCGGGCGTGCGCTCGCCGCCGCCGATGGTCCATCTGAGGCTCGACAGGTCATAGCGGCCGCGACCTTCGTGTACGAGCAGCTGCCCGAGCATCACCGGCGCGAGCCAGGCGCAGGTGAGCTGCTCGTCCTGTACCGACGCCAGCACCCGCGCGGCATCGAAATCGCGATGCAGGCACAGCGCGCCGCCGACCCAGAGCACCGCGACGCCCGGCAGGTCGAACGCGCCGACATGATAGAGCGGCCCGACCACGAGCAGCCGATCGTCCGCACTAAGCCCGAGCGCCATGACGTGATCCATGCACTTCCAATAGAAATTCTCGTAGGAGTGCATCACGCCCTTGGGCCGGTCGGTCGTGCCCGAGGTGTACATTAGGCGAAACAGGTCGCTCGGGCTCTGCACTTCGCAGGCCGGGATCGGGCGGTCATGGCCCGCAAGCGCACGCGAATCGCGCTGCGCCGCATCGTTGAGATACTCGACCCTGGTCAGGCCCTCGACGGTTGCACGAAACTCTTCATCGGCGAGCAACAGCTTTGCCTCGGCATTGCCGAGGATGTAGGCGATCTCATCGCGCGCCAGCCGATAGTTGATCGGCAGGAAGACCGCGCCCACGTGGCTTGCCGCAAAGGCGGCCTCAAGGAACGCCGCGCTGTTCTTCATGACGGCAGCGACCACATCGCCCGGCCCGATGCCTTGCGCCGCCAGCCAGCCGGCGACCCGCCCGATGCGGTCGTCAAACGCGCCATAGGTCACCCGCTCGGCGCCGTAGACGAGCGCGAGGCGCGAGGGCTCGCGCAACGCGTGGTAGCGGATGAAGGCGCTCAAATTCACCACGGTGCGGAACCTCGTTGACCGAACAATCGGCTCGTTTTATTCCCGGTGGCGGCGCTGATGCAACCGGCCGCATGGTGGCGTTGTGAACCGCCGAGGAATGGGGAGACGCGCATGCACGTCGGCAAGTACGAGTTTCTGGCCCAAGACCGGGTGGTGTTCGGCCAGCCCGCCGCCGAGGTCGTGCTGGAACAGGCCGAGCTCTACAAGGCCTCGCGTGTCTTCATCGTCTCGAGCAAGACGCTGAGCCGCAAGACCCAGCTGATCGATGAGATCAGGCGCACGCTCGGCGGCCGCTATGTCGGGTTGTTCGACGAGACGATCGCGCATGTGCCGCGCGAGACCGTCATCGCCTGCGCGAACGCCGTGCGCAACGCGACGCCCGATCTGATCGTGACCGTCGGCGGCGGCACGCCAATCGACACCGTGAAGGTGACCTTGCTCTGCCTGGCCGAAAAGGTTGGCGACATCGACACGCTCGGCGAATACCGGGTCCAGGTCAAAGCCGATGGCACGCGCCACCTGCCGAGCGTCGGCAAGCCGCCGGTGCGACAGATCGTGGTGCCGACCACGCTCTCCGCCGCCGAGTTCTCCAACCTCGGCGGCTGCACCGACCTCAAGCGTAGGGTGAAGGACCTGTATACGGGCCGCGAGCTTGGCGCGATGGTGGCAATTCTCGATCCGCGCGTGACCGTGCACACGCCCGAATGGCTCTGGCTCTCGACCGGCATTCGCGCGGTCGATCATGCGGTCGAGACGATCTGCTCGCGCGCACCCCAGCCCTTCACCGATGGGACCTGCGTGCATGCGCTCGCCATGCTGAACCGCGCGCTCAGGCGCACCAAGGCCACACCCGACGATCTCGACGCCCGGCTCGATTGCCAGCTCGGCGCCTGGCTCGGCTCCACCGGCCTTGGGAGAGTCGAATGGGGCGCGAGTCACGGCATCGGCCATCAGCTCGGCGCCGTCGCAGACGTGCCGCACGGCCATACCAGCTGCGTGATGCTGCCCTCGGTGCTGCGCTACAACAAACCGGTCAACGCGGATCGCCAGACGCTGGTGGCGACCGCGCTTGGCCTCCAAGGCGGCGAGGCGGCCGATGCGGTGGCGGCGCTGGTGGCCGCGCTCGGACAGCCGAAGACGCTTCGCGAGGTTGGCGTCTCCCGCGAGCACTATGAGGCGATCGCCAATGGCGCCATGCAGAACATGATGGTGCGCTCCAACCCGCGACCGATCACCGACCCCGCCCAGGTAGTGGAAATCCTCGATTTGGCTTGGTGAGCAATGAGCGCCAATACAACGAACTGCTCGTCGGCCACCGCAATAAGATCTGACAATATTGTAGGACAACCCCGCCACGTCGTGCTTTGCATCGATCAATCGTACGGACAACTGATCAACAATCGACTTGACCATGAAATAAAAGTGTTTGTCTGGCGTTGGTGTTCGGCGCACGATCGAGTCGCTGTGCCGAATCGGCAGGTTGGAGCGCGGGACGCCTATCGGTTTTTGGCACGACGAGAGGGTGCGGCGGCACACCGCCATGCTCCATCAGGTCAGCCATCGCTCGGCGCTGGACGACGTCGAGCCAGTCCTGAGCTTCCTTGGCGCGAGCAGCGATCCTACGTCACCGCAGGAGACCCTGGCCGAGGTCGGCCGTGCGATCACGGCGCTCGGTCTCAAGCACTTTGTGCTCCGCACGGACATTCATCGGACCCATGGGCATACCCAGGTCAGCAGCGTCTCCAATCAGCCGGAAGCCTGGAACCGCCGGGTGGTCGAGGCGGGCTATTACGAGATCTCGGCGGTGTTTCGCATTTCACGGAAACGGCGCGCCCCGTTCAACTGGTTCGACATCCTGCACGACCCTGAGACCACCGAAGCTCAATGGCGGATACATCAGGAGGCGCAGGAGTTCGGCGTTGGCCCCGGGCTGGTCGTGCCGATCCACCCGATCGGGCGGCCGATGTCGATCTTCATCGCAGGCTCAAATCCGGATGACGATCCCTCGGCCGATGTGATTCGCGACCGGCGCCGCGCGGTTCACCTGCTCGGCCTCGGCGTGTACGAGTCGGTAGCGCCATTCGTGCGCGAGCATCGGCTCATTCGGGACGAAGCGAGTGTTTGCGGCGAAGGCGCCAATGACAACGAAGCGTCATCCGAACCGCCGCTCTGGTCCACGCGGCCGCTCACCCGGTTCGAGCGGGATTTCCTGGCATGGACCGCGGTTGGTCTCGATCCCTGGACCATCTCGGAGCGCTGTGGCTGGCCGCTGTCCCAGGTCGAGCGCGCTCTCGCCCAGGCGGCAAAGACGCTTCAGGTTGACTCACGCGCCCATGCGGTTGTGCGCGCGATCCAACTCCATCTGGTCAAGCCTTGAGGGTCGATTCCCATTGGCTCAGGCCCGCGATGAAGCGGATCAGCAGGGCTGCTGCAATCGCGAGCGCCGCGAGATTGAGCGGCACGCTCAGACCAAGAAGCTGGCGGAAGCGACAGGTTGCCTTCTCGTTCCCCTCCGACCTTCGGTCGAATCGTCACCCAGGAAAACCTGGCGCTCCTATCGACTTCTTCACCATTGGAATGCCAGAGCATGATCTTCTCCTGACCGGCGGCCCGACGACCCACCCCGATCTTCGATTTCGCCGTCATCATGCCGACCGTGCTGCGCCCCGATCTGCTGCGCGCCGCCCGCTCCGTGGTCGAGCAGGACGTCGATGGCTCGATCAATCTGATGATCGGGATCGACCACCGCCTCGGCGACCCCGCGGTGCTCGATCGGGTGCGCAAGCTCGAGCGGCCGAACCGGCGCATCACGATCATCGATCCGGGCTACTCGACGGCACAGCCACGCGGCGGGCTCTAATCCAATCGCCATGGCGGCTCGCTCCGTACCGCGCTCTCGTTCATCGCCAACGCGCCCCGCCTTGCCTTCCTCGACGACGACAATTGGCACGCGCCGAATCTTCTGAGCACGCTGGCCTCGGCGATCGAGGGCAGGGCCTGGGCGTTCTCGCTGCGCTGGTATTGCGACAGCCGAACGGGCGAGCCGCTCGCAATAGACCAAATCGAATCGGTCGGCCCCGGCAAAGGCGTGCACCAGAAGCGTTATGGCGGCTTCTGCAACACCTCGACAATGATGCTCGACACGCACGCGACCCACCAGCGCCTGCCGCGCTGGTCCCACGGGACGGCGCAGGACGGGCGCGGCCCCGATCGCAGCATCTTCGCCGCACTGCTCGATCTGCCCTATGGCGAGACCGGCCAAGGCACCGCGTACTACTGGATGCAGCACAGCGACATCAATCACGGCGTCCGGCTCGACTGGCTCGAATCGATTGGCCTCACGCCCTCGCGTCCGACGCCCTTCGATGTCGCCGCGCGCCGTCTCGGCACGACGGCCCCTGGCACGTCACCCGCCGCACCGCTCGTGCCGGCCGGGCCCGATGTGCTGCGCCACTATCTGCACGAGGCGCGGGCCGGGACACTGATCCTGATCGGCGCGCCCGATCCGGCGCTCGCGTTGTTCGTCGCCGAAGCGATCCGCGCGAAGGGCGGCAGCCCGACGATCCTCGTGATCGATAGCCTCGGCGATGACGAACGCAAGCGCTCATTCCTCGGCGCGCTGGTCGGGTCGCCGTTGGCCGAGCACATCGTGCTCTCTGATCTCGACGCCGTGAACGCTGGTCATCAATTGCGCGAGGACGAGGCCCATGCCGACTTCGTCTATGTCAGGGATGTGGCGACGCCGGCCATCGGCGAGGTCCTGAGCGCGGGTTGGATCGCGCTCAAGCGCAACGGCGTGATCCTGGGCCCCGGCTATGACGCCGCGCGCAAGTCGGCCTTCGTTGCCGCGCTCAACCGCTTCGGCTTCGAGCGCGCGACCGCAGTCCGGCGCTGCGGGCCGCGGGGCGATCGTCACTTCCTGATCCAGCGAGTCTAGGCGGCGCCATGTTCGACTTTGCCGTCGTCATGACGACCGTGCTTCGCCCGAGCCTCATCAAGGCGTGCCAGTCCGTCATGACTCAGGAGGTCGACGGGTCGATCAACCTGATGATCGGCCTCGACCTCGCCATGGGTGAGCCAGCGCTCCTGGATCAGGTGCGCGCGTTGGCGCGGCCGCCCAAGCGGCGCATCACCGTCATCGACCCCGGCTACTCGACCTCGTCCTTGCGCGGCGGCGTGTTCACCTGCCGCAGTGGCGGCAGCTTGCGCACCGCGCTCTCCTTCCTCGCCAATGCGCGCTATCTCGCCTTTCTCGACGATGACAATTGGTACGCGCCGAATCACCTGGATTCACTTGCGCGCGTGATCGCCGGCAGGCACTGGGCGTTCTCGCTTCGCCATTTCGTGGATTCACGCACGGGCGAAGCGCTCGGCATCGATCAATGGGAATCGGTGGGCCCGGGCCTCGGCGTCTACGCCAAGCGCTTTGGCGGCTTCTGCGACACCTCGACCTACATGTTGGACAGCCAGGCGGCGGAGAACGTGTTGCCGCACTGGAGCTATGGCGTCTCGATCGACGGCGCGGGCGAGGACCGCCGGATCTTCCAGGAGCTTCGCCAGCAGCCCTATGGCGCGAGCGGGCTCGCGACCGTCTACTATGCGCTCTCGCACACCGACCCCAATCACGGGTTGCGCGTGCGTTGGCTCGAATCGATCGGTGCGAAACCTTCGCGTCCGACGCCCTTCGCCGAAGCCAAGGCGCGGCTCAAGCTGCGCCCGCCATTGACCGCGACCGGACCTGCACTCGCCAAGCCCGAGCTCGAGGCCCTGCGCGCCCCGCTGATCGAGGCCAAGTCGCGGCACGTCATCCTGGCCGGCGCGGTCGATCCAGCGGTCACCGCGCTCCTTGAAGCGCTCGGCACCGACCCGAAGAGCAAAGCAGAGATCCTCGATCTCAACTCGATCGACGGCGATCCGATCGAGACGCTGAGCAACCTCGCCGCCGAAGAGGTACTGATCGATTCGAGCTATGTCGGGACGTTGCCGCCGGCGCAGGTCGAACCCGTCATCGCCGCGCTCTGGCGCATGACCCGACGCACCGGCGCAATCATCGGGCTGGCTGCCTCGGGCGGCGAAGCCGCGCCCCAGCGCGCCGTGCTCGAGCGCTTCGCCTTCACCCGCGCGACTCGTCTGACCTGGCTCGGGGCTTCATGCCCCACACATTTCCATTTGGCGCGTTATTGAGCCGCAGACTCTTGGAAGCCGTTTGCGTCTCGTCTCGCCTTCCGCTTCACTGTGCCCCGCGCCGCGCCTGAAGTTTCACTCCGCGTGAGGTCACTGTGGATTACGCCTTCTTCACCATGCCGTTGCACCCCTATACGCGCGACTATACGACGACGCTGAAGGAGGATCGCGCGGCCATCCAGCTCGCGGACCGGCTCGGTTTCTCCGAGGCCTATGTGGGTGAGCATGTTACCGACCGCGCGGAGACGATCACCGACTGCGCAACCTTCATCGCCTCACTCATCGATTCAACCAAGCACATCAAGCTCGGCACCGGCACGGTCAATCTGCCCAACAATCACCCGCTGCAGGTGGCCGGCACGATCGCGATGCTCGATCATCTGCTCGAAGGGCGCTTCATGTTCGGCATCAGCCCGGGCGGCCTGCTGTCGGACGCCGAAGCGTTCGGCACGCTGGACAAGGATCGCACGGCGATGCTGGTTGAATCGATCAACCACATCCTCGCGCTCTGGACCACCGAGCCGCCCTTCGATCTCAAGGGTCAGTTCTGGTCGATCTCGACCAAGAAGACATTCATTTCCGAGATCGGCCAGGGCATGGTGGTGAAGCCTTTTCAGAAGCCGCACCCGCCGATCGTGGTCACCGTGGTCGCGCCGTTCTCCAAGGGCGTTGTCTCCGCGGCGGAGCGCGGCTGGCTTCCGCTCTCAGCCAATTTTCTGCAACCGGTCTGGGTCGCGAGCCATTGGCCGATGTATGTCGAGGGCCGCAAGAAGGCCGGCGCGGTTGCGAACCCGAAGGATTGGCGCGTCGCGCGCAGCATCTTCGTCGCCGACGACGAGGCGACCGCCCAAGCCTATGGCAAGGGGCTCGACGGACCCTACACGCATTACTTCAAGTCGCTCATGCGCAAGCTGATCTCGAACGGTCGCGCCGAGCTGTTCAAGAACGACCGCGCCATGCCGGATGCGGCGGTGACGCTCGAGTTCGTGCTCGACAAGCTGGTCATTGCCGGCACGGTCGACAGCGTGGTCGATCAGATCCTCAAATTCCGCGAGGCGACGGGCGATTTCGGCACGCTGGTTTATGCCGGCCATGACTGGAAGGATGAGAAACTCAGCCGCCGCTCGATGGAGCTGTTCGCGACCGAGGTGATGCCGCGCGTCAATCGCGCGATCGGCGCCCGCACCGCGGCGGATTGAGGCCGGGTTTCATTGTGGTGATGTGGCACCGTACCCCCCTCCCCCCCTTGAGGGGGAGGGTTGGGGTGAGGGGCATGGAATGACTGTCTCGCAAGGCCGCCCGGTCGGCATCTTCGGGCTCGGCATCATGGGCTCAGCGATCGCGCCGAACCTGATCGCCGCAGGCTTCAATGTCAGCGGCTATGATGTGCGGCCCGAAGCATGCACGAGTCTCGAAAGTGCCGGCGGCCGCGCCGTCTCGTCTCTTGCGGCGCTCGCAACGGAAGCGCCCACCCTGCTCTGCTTCCTGCCCGACGGCAAGGCGCTCGCATCCATTGCCGGTGAGCTCACGCGAATCGCCTCGCCCCTCACCATCATCGAGTGCTCGACCTTATCGATCGAGGACAAGGAGCACGCGCGGGGCGCGCTCGCCGCCTCAGGACATACGCTGCTCGATTGCCCCTTGAGCGGCACTGGCGCGCAGGCGCGCAACCGCGACCTCGTGGTGCTTGGCAGCGGTGATCAGGCGGCGTTCGAGCGCTGCCGCCCCGTGTTCGACGGCTTCGCTCGCGTGGTTAAGTATGTCGGCCCGTTCGGCAACGGCATGAAATTGAAGCTGATCGCGAACCTGCTGGTCGCGGTGCACAACTGCGCCGCCGCCGAGGCGATGGTGCTCGCGCGCAAGGCGGGGCTCGACCCGAGACTCGTGCATGAGACCCTGCGCGAGGGCGCCGGCGGCTCACGCATGTGGGACATCCGGGGTCCGCTCATGATCGAGCGGCGCTATACGCCGGCCACCATGAAGATCGACGTGTTCCAGAAGGATCTCGGGCTGATCGAGGAATTCGCGCGCGCGCTCGGCAGCCCGACGCCGCTCCTCGATGCCTCCGCCGCGCTCTATGACGCGGCCGAAGCGCAAGGGTTGGGCCCGCAGGATTCCGCGGCCGTGTGCGCGGTGCTGGAGAAGAAGGCGGGGCTCTGAGCCGGCACGGGCCACGCCATCGTCACATTCGTCATTCCACGGCGATGCGCAGCACGGACCGGGGAATCCATCGAGCAGCGCGCTCGGACGACGATGGGTCGCCCGGTCCTCCCCTCCGCCAAGCCGGAGGGTCGGCCGGAGGACGCGAAAGAAGGCGCGAGCGGCACGCTGCAACTCACCGCGTCATTGCCATTCCCTGGCGTTCCCCTCTCCCGCTTGCGGGAGAGGGATAGGGTGAGGGCGGCTTCGTCTGCGTCGCCGCCCCTCACCCCGCCCCTCTTCCCAAAGGGGAGAGGGGGCGCAAATTCTATTTCTCGAATAAGAGAAAGCAGGCGCCTCAGGCCGCCTTCTTGCCCCAGAGGCGCTTGGAGGCGATGCGGGCGCCGTCGCGCAGCGCCTCGAGCTTGGCCCAGACCACATCCTCGGCGATGAACTCATAGCTCGCGAAGGTGCCGAAGCCGCAGTCCGTGCCGCCGATGACGCGCTCGCGATCGCCCACCACCTTGACCGCCTCGCACAGGCGATTGGCCACCACCTCGGGATGCTCGAGATAATTGGTGGTGACGTCGATGACGCCGGGGATCAACGCCATGTCCTTCGGCAGCTTGTGCTTCTTAAAGGCGACCGTCTCGTGCTCGTGGCGCGGATTGCCGAGCGGCAGCGAGAGCGCGCCGACCTTGGCGCGATAGAGAATCGGCAGAATGTCCTCGGCGTCGACATCATCCTGATGCGGGCCGTTCCAATTGCCCCAGCAGACATGGAGGCGCGACTTCTCGCGCGGGATATCGGCCAGCGCGACATTCATCGCTTCGACGTGCAGCTCGACCCGCTTCAGAAACTCCTTGAGGCTCTTGTCGCCATACATGATGACCCGCTCCATCGCGAGGTCGGGCGCATCGAGCTGCAGGATGTAGCCCTGGCTTACGATGTAGTCGTACTCCTTCTTTAGCTCCTTCGCGATCGCCATCACATAGGCCGCGTCGTTCCTGTAGGCCTTGTTCTTGGGCGAGAGCAGCATGGTGGTGGAGACGATGCCAGGCGAGGCCGCCGACATGAACAGCTCCGAGAACTTGACGCCGGTGCGCTTGAGCGACGCCTTCATCGCCGCGACCTCGTACCTCGCATCGTCAAGGTCATCGTCATAATGGATCTCGCCGATCGCCTGCGGCGCGTTCCACACCTTGGCCAGCTCGGTCGAGATACCGATCTGGCGGCGGAAGTAATCGGCGAACTTCGGGAACTTGATCATGTCGAGCGCGGGCTTGCGGCGTGATTCGCCGCCGAAGCCGGTCATGCGCTCCATCGTGTAGGTGGAGAAGCCAACGCGTGGCATCTCGCCGTCATTGCCGATGTCGACGCCGTATTTGGCCTGGGCCTTGACCGTCGCATCGAGCGCCTTGGCGACCTCGACGTTGAACGCCGCCTTGCTGTAGGTCTTCTTCTGCTCGCGCTTGACCAGAAGCTTCGAGAGCTTGGCGGGGCGCGGCAGGCTGCCGGCGTGCGTGGTCAGAATACGGTCGGTCGAAAGCTTCATAGGAGTCTCCCTGTTGTGGGCGCGACCGTATAGAACCGCCCATCCCATCGCAACAGAGCGGATGGTAACCGCCCGTATTCCCGGTAGAATGAGTGTAAGAATTAACGAGACGACGACACACTGCCCCCATGCACAGCTTGCGGACCCTTCCGAGCCTGATCCGACACGGCTTGTCATCGCTGTTCCTCGGCCTCACCGTCCTTTGGACGATCGCCGAAAGGCCCGAGGCGGCCGAGCGCGACAATCGGCGCGCAAGCCTCGAGGAGCGGCTGGAGAACGTGCCGGTCGGCCCCTATGACGGCCGCTACAAGGGCGAGGTGAATTTCTCGATCACGACCTGCGGTAAGGTCGAGCTCGATTTCGGCATTATCAATTCCGAGCTGGTATTCCCGCGCGAGCGCGACCCGGAGTATCTCGACGTCCCTACGCTCAACGGGCGCATCGACGAGTCGGGCAGAATCGAAGGCATCGTGACCATCGGGCAGTACAACTACCCGTTCATCGGCACGGTGAAGGACGGCAAGGTCAGCGGCGCGGTCTATGCCCGCAAGCTGTTCTGCAATGGCGTGCTCTATGAAGCCGACATCTTCTGGAACGCGAGCCAGATCAAGAAGCGGGTCGCCGCCGCCCCGGCTGACGCGGCCACGGCCGAGCCGGAGAGCACAGCCGCGCTCGATGCCGACCCGCCAAAGCAGGAGCCGGAGCCCGCGCCCAAGAAATCTTCATCGCCCAAGAAAACCACGAAGGCCGCCTCGACAGACAAGGTCGCGCCCGTCATCGCGGCACCAGACGAGCTGATCGCCAAGACGTCGAGCATCACGCTTTCGGGTACTGTCACCGATGCCTCGGCCATCGTCGATTTCACGATCGACGGCAAGTCGCTCGCCCTGGAGAACGACGGCGCATTCTCGATCAAGCGTGGCGTGCTGCAGGGCGACAGCCAGATCACGCTCGCCGCGACGGACGAGTGGGGCAATGTCGCGATCCGCGTCATTCAGATTCGCCGCGAGGCGCAAGTGGCGGCGAAGGACGCGGCTGAACCCGTCAAGACCGTGCCGGCCGTGACCGCGATCGAAGAGCTGGACGAGCTCTCGCAGTCGATCGGCAAATTCAGTGCGCTGATCATCGGCAACGACAACTACAAGCATCTGCCGAAGCTGAAAACCGCGACGGCCGATGCGACCGCGCTCGCCGAGCTCCTGGAGCGGCGCTATGGCTTCAAGACCACGGTGCTCAAGAACGCGACGCGGCGCGATGTGCTGGCGGCTTTGGCGTCGCTCCGCACCACGCTCCGCTTCGACGACAATCTGGTGATCTACTATGCCGGTCACGGCTATCTGGATGAGGTCACCGAGCGCGGCTATTGGCTGCCGGTCGATGCCGAGGCCGACAATCCGGCCAACTGGATCTCGAACGCCGACGTCACCGACATGCTGAAGGCGCTGCCCTCGCGCGCCGTGCTGGTGAGCGCCGATTCCTGCTACGCCGGCACGCTCACCCGCGCGATCGTGCCGCCGGCGGTGGGCGGCGCGGGGCGCCGCGCGTTCCTCGAGCGCGTCGCGGCCAAGCGGGCGCGCACCGTGCTGGCCTCGGGCGGACTTGAGCCAGTTGCGGACTCGGGCGGCGGCAAGCATTCGGTGTTCTCGAAGGCGCTGCTCGATATCCTCAGCGAGAACGACGCGGTCATCGATGCACAGAGCCTGTTTGCGCCGATCCGCCAGCGCGTCGTGCTCAATGCCGAGCAGACGCCGGAATATTCCGATGTGCGCCTCGCCGGCCACGAAGGTGGCGAGTTCATCTTCGTGCCGCGCTGAGCGAACGATCCCAGAGAATTTGTCGCCAGCCGACGATAGGCCTTAACGCGGCATTAATGCCGCTGGGCGATACCTGAGTGTAACACTCAAGCATTCTACAGTGCCTTCGCGTAGAAAACGCGTTGGCCGGAGCCATCCCTTTGTCCCAATCAGCCACCCCGTTGGCCGCTCGCATTCGCACATCCACTTGGCGGCCGGCCGCCGCAGCCGCCGTCATGACGGCGCTCAGCGTCGCGGTCGCTTTTTTGCTGTGGTGGCATGACCGCGCGCTCGTGGCCAATGACGAACTGGCGATCCAGGCCTTCCAGCAAATGGCAACGCAATACGTGCCCCAGGATATATGGCGGCAGCAGGTATCGCCGATTGCCGAGCGCATGGCCGACAACATTTCACTACTGCCCTGGATCGTGCTTGTTGGCGGCATCGTTTCTGCATTCGGCACTGGGGCGCTGATCCGCTCCTTGCAAAACGCGCGGCGCGGAATTGACGCGCGGCAGAGCGCCGAGGCCGAGCTGAAACTGGCGAATGCGCAATTGCGCGGCTTGTTCGATCACTCGCCAATCCACATCGTGCTGAAGGACTTGGAGGGGCGCTATGTCATGGTGAACCGCGAATGGGCGCGGTTCTATGGCGAGAACGCCGAGGCCGTGATCGGCAAGACGCCGGAGCAGGTCCATGGCGTTGAAAGCGCAGCCCCGGTGCGCGCGCAGGAGGCCGAGGTTTTGCGTGGGCGCGACCAGTCGCCGAATGAGATTCAGGTCATGGCCGGCGGCGCCGAACACTCGGTGCTGATTCACAAGTTCGCGGTCCGCGATGAGAACGGTGCTCCGCTCATGCTCTGCGGCATGGGCGTCGACATCACGGAGCGCAAACGGGTCGAGCAGGAGCTGAAGCGCGTCAACGCCGAGCTCAAGAGCCTGCTC
>Ga0194131_10001133_pt1 | contig 46063 bp, 38 predicted proteins | sample TA2KigO120mmetaG_FD_148631 | JGI IMG/M metagenome (GOLD analysis project Ga0194131, IMG submission 148631) | Freshwater microbial communities from Lake Tanganyika, Tanzania - TA2015053 Kigoma Offshore 120m | ecosystem: Environmental > Aquatic > Freshwater > Lake | place: Tanzania: Lake...
TACGAAGGGGGACCCGGACAACCGCGGCGACTTCAAGGTCGTCAGCATCAGCACCGGCACCGGCAGCGTGTACCCGTACCGCATCCGTATCCCCGACCAGTTCGGCAACCCGACGTCGACGGTCGTCAACATCGAGAGCGACGCGACGCTGAAGGCGAACGTGAAGGGCAACAACGAAGTGCTGCCGGTCGCCACGCTGCCGACGACGGCCGTGCTGCCCGACGGCAACCCGGGCAATCACTTCCTGAACTTCACGTTCAGCCACAAGCTGCGCATCGACTCGATCCTCAGCCCGCTGCTCGCCGACCAGGGCAACTCGGGCCTGACGGGCTCGCTGTCCATCCTCGCCTACGACCCCGTCACCGAGACGTCGACGACCCTGCGCGGCCGCGGCTTCGTCAACGGCTTCACCTACTACAACGTCGGCGGCACGCTGCAGTTGGTGCAGGCCGTCGAGGCCGACGAGAACACGGGGGTCCGCATCCTGGACGCCCGCGCCGCCGGCTTCCCCAACTTCCCCGGCGCCGCGGACCTCGTCACGAGGAAGTCTTTCGTCTTCGTCGCCGACGACGACAGCGACCTGACGCAGCTTGATCTGTTCCCCGCAGATCGCCTGCTGCGCATCGTCGTCACGAACGCCGTGCGCGACAGCGAGAACGACATCCTGGAGCAGGAGATCGGCGTCGCCACGACGGTCGGTCCGGACACGGTGGCGCCGGAGGTCCTCGGCTACACGTCGATCCCGCAGATTTCGCCCGGCAACAGCCAGACGGGCGTCGACCCACAAACCTCGATCCTGGTGCGCTTCAACAAGCCGGTGCAGCCGGGTAAGGTCGGTACGTTCTTCGATGCGACGCAACTGACCCCGCCGCTCGGCGGCGTGTCGCTGAACGTCACGACGAACGCCGTCAACTTCCCGGTCATCTACTACGCCGATCCAGTCAGTTTCGGCGACCTGATGAACTACATCATCCGGCCGGCGTACACGCTGCCGGGCCAGTCACTGGTCGACGTCACGGTCCAGACCACGACGATCACAAGCCTGCCGGGCCTGACGATCGGCCAGGCAGTGACAACGCAGTACACCACGGGCGAAGGCCCGGGCATCGTCAACGCGCCGGTCGCGCCCGAGGCGATCTACGTCGGCATCGGCGGCGCCGCGCCTGGCGTCTCGGTCATCGACCTCAACGGCTTCGGCCAGGGCACCGGCGACCTGACCAACACGCGTTGGCCGCTCAACCCGAACATCGGCGTCACGGGCGTCGTCCCGACGATGGCGCCGGGCACGTCGAACCTGGACGCCGGCGGCGCGGGCGTGTTGACGCTGACGCAGGACACGACCGGCAACACGCGCCTCGTGCGCGAACCGATCGTCGGCGACGTCACCGACATTCACCTCGGCGCGCCGCTCGACCTCGTCTACAACAACGAGAACATCAACCGAAACGCCAGTCGCAGCAACCAGATGAACCAGCTGCTGGGCGTGGTGCAGCCCGGCAACACGATCACGCAGCCGCCGATCCCGAACCCGCCGCGGCTGGTCTTCCCGCCGCCGAATCCGAACAGTGCGATCTTCGGCGAGGAGCCGGCGGTGAAGTCGTCGCTCGGCCCGCCCGGCGCGCTTGTCACGGCCGGTCCGCCGGCGTGCCTCCCGGTCGGTCTGAACCAACTCGGTGTCGGCAATCCGTTCAGCAGCAGCCAGAACCAGATCGGCGTCTACGGCACCAACTTCATGGGCGTGTTCGTCGGCCCGCAGCCGCCGCCGGCCTCGCCGCCGCCGCCGCCGCCGTTCTGCCCGTTCACCTCGCGCCAGCAGGTCGGCCACTTCTTGTACGTGCTCGATCGCGACAATCGTCAGGTCGTCGTGCTGAACAGCAACCGGTTCACGGTCATCGACACCATCCAGCTGTCGGACCCGGTCAGCATGGCGATGTCGCCGAACCTGACCCGCCTGGCCGTGACGAACTTCTCCAGCTCGTCGGTCAGCTTCATCGACATCAACCCGCTGAGCCAGACGTTGCACCAGGTCGTCAGCGAGACGCGCGTCGACAGCGGCCCGACGGCCGTCGCGTGGCAGCCGGACGGCGAGGACATCCTCTGCGTCTCGACCGATGCCAACTTCCTGACGATCATCAGCGCGTTGGACTTCTCGGTCAAACGCACGGTCGGCGGCTTCTTGAACGCGCCGATCGAGATCGTCGCGACGCCGCGCTACACGGCGACCGGCAACCTGTCGAACGTCTACTACGCGTACATCCTCAACGGCAACGGCAGCATCGCCATCTACGAGTCAGGCCCTGACGGCGTCAACGGCATCGGCTTCAACGACATCATCGGCGCCGTGACGAACGTCAGCTTCCCGCGCGCGCGCTCGATGATCTACGACATCAGCTCGAACCCGGGTGGCGTGCTCATCGGCCACACCGACGACGCCGGCCTGGGTCAGGTCTCCCGTCTCAACCTGACGTCATCGCCGAACGGTCCCCTGCAGCTCAATCCGAGCGCCGGTGGCTTCATCCTGCCGCCGACGTACCGCCAGAAGGAGTGGACCGTCACCCAGCGCATTGGCGGCCTGTCGCCGAGCAACCCGGGCCAGACGCCGCTCAGCGGCAACTCGGTCATCGACCTCTGCAGCGACGAGCTCATCAACTTCGGCGGACTGCTCGGCCAGGGCAGCACCTTCGCGCCGTCGTATACCGCGACCCCGTGGCAGCACTCGGGCAAGCACGTGTTGAAGGCGGGCCCGTTCCCGGCCTACAACCCGCGCCTGTTGTTCGTCGCCATGTCGGACACCGGCAAGGTCGACGTCATCGAACTACAGACCGCGACCAAGATCGCCACGATCTCGGTGCCGGGCGTGCGCGTCGTCGCCAACTACTGGCGCCAGTAGCGCTGGCAGCTGTAGTGCCGTCGGCGTGCCAGCAGCGCGCGCCGACGCGGTGCAGCGGGGGCGGTGGCCGATCGGTCGCCGCCCCCGCGCTGTTTCCAGGCCGCTTCCGCAGGCCTGTCGTTGTCGTTCGCCTCGGCGCAGCCCAGAATCGGCGCATGCCAGACGGCGCCGTGATCCAGCGCATGTTCGCCGAAGTGGCGCCTGGCTACGACCGTGCCAACCGAGCCCTGTCGTTCGGTATCGACGTGCTATGGCGGCGTCGCACCGTGCGCATGGTCGACGCGCGGCCCGGCGAGCGCGGCATCGACGTCTGCGCCGGCACCGGCGACCTGTCGTTCGCGCTGCAGCGCGCCGGGGCCACGGTCCTTGGCGCCGACTTCTGCGCGCCGATGCTGGCGCGAGCGTGCGCCAAGGCAGGAGCCGACCCGAAGGCCCCTCGGTTCCTAGCCGCTGACGCGATGGCCTTGCCGTTCCCGACTGCGTCGTTCGACTTCGCCACCGTCGCCTTCGGCATCCGCAATGTCAGCGACCCGCTGGCGGCCCTGCGCGAGATGGCGCGCGTCGTGCGGCCCGGCGGCCGTGTCGTCGTGCTGGAGTTCACCAAACCGCGCGTGCCTCTGCTGGGCGCGTTCTACCGCTGCTACTTCGGCAAGGTGCTGCCGCGCCTGGGCGCATGGATCTCCGGCGCCCGCAACAATGCCTATCAGTACCTGCACGATTCAGTGATGGCGTTCCCGGAGCGCCAGGACTTCCTCGCGCTCATGGCGGCGGCCGGCCTACAGCGGCCGCGCATGAGCCTGCTCACCGGCGGCATCGCCGCGATCTACCGTGGTGAAGTCGCTGGCTGAGCGCAAGACGGCGAAGCCCGCCGCGCCGGAGAACGCGCCGCCGTCGGGCGGTTACTTCTATTGGTCACGCGACGCCGCCGTCGGCCTGTTCGCAATCCTGCCGCTGTGGCTCATCTACGAGTGCGCGCGGCTGTGGCTGTCGCCTGCCGAGCGCAACGGCGCCGAGGCGCTGCTGCTGCAGCAGATGCATCGGCTTGGCCCCTTCGGCCACCTCGGCGTCAGCGCCGCGTTCTGCCTGCTCATCGCCACAGCCGCGTGGTCGCTCGTGCGCCGGCGCGTGCCCTGGATGCGCTTGGCGGCGGTCATCGCGCTCGAGGGCTGCGTGTACGCGCTGCTGCTCGGCCCGCTGGCTTCGGCGATGGCGGCGTCGGCGACGCGCGTGCTGGCGCTGGCCGATCCATCGACGCTCGCGGTCAACCTCGTCGGCTCGCTCGGCGCCGGCATCTTCGAGGAACTGGTGTTCCGGCTCGGCCTGATGTCCTTGCTGGCGTGGCTCGGCATGCAGGCGCTGCGCGCCTGGTCGTTGCCGTCCTGGATCGCCGGCGTCGTCGCCGTCGTCGCCAGCGCGGTGGTGTTCTCGTGGTTCCACCATGCCTGTGGCCAACCCTACGACCGCCACGTGTTCCTCTACCGCGCGATGGCCGGCATCCTGCTCGGCACGCTGATGTGGTTGCGCGGCATCGGCGTCTGCGTCTACACGCATACCACCTACGATCTCTGGTACTACCTCTCGACTCATGGCGCCTGAAACCGGAGCCCCTTCCGACGCCCCGCAACGCCTCGCCGTGATGTGGTCTGGCGGCAGCGGCATCGCCTATGGACTACGTCTCGTCGAGATCCTGCTGCAATCGGGCCGCGAAGTGCACGTGTCGGCGACCGGCGGGGCGCTGCGCGTGCTGCGCCACGAGGCCGGGCTGCCGGTCGATCCGCAGCAGCCAGACCTAGCTGCGCTGTTTCCGGCGGAACTGCGCGCCAACCTGCGCGTGCACGCGCTGGCGGCGGTCGAGGCGGCGCCGTCGTCGGGCAGCGCCGGCATTGGCGCCGTCGTCGTCTGCCCGTGCAGCATGGGCACTCTGGCGCGCATCGCGCATGGTTTCTCCAGCAACCTCGTCGAGCGCGCCGCCGACGTCGCGATCAAGGAGGGCCGGCGGCTGGTGGTGGTGCCGCGCGAGACGCCGCTGTCGCCGATCCATCTGCAGAACATGCTCGACCTCGCGCGCCTTGGCGTCGTCGTGCTGCCGGCGATGCCGGGCTTCTACCACCGGCCCCAGACGGTCGCTGACGTCGTCGACTTCGTCGTCGGCAAGATCCTCGACCGGCTCGGCATCGAGCATCCGATCGTGCGCCGCTGGCAGACGCCGAAGCCGACGCCGAAGACGCCGTACGACGAGGACGAAGAACGATGACGGGCGCGCGCGACCTCGCTGGCCTCGTCAAGCTGTCGCACTCGGTCTTCGCGCTGCCGTTCGCGCTGCTGGCGCTGCTCACCGCCACGGCAGGTCGGCCGTCGCTGTCCCTGCTCGCGCTCGTGGTCGGCGCGGTCGTGGCCGCGCGCACCGCGGCGATGGCGTACAACCGCTTCGCCGATCGCGCCATCGACGCCGCCAACCCGCGCACGGCCGGCCGCGAGATCCCGCGCGGCGCGGTCGCGCCGGCCACGGCGTTGGCGCTCGTCGTCGCCGCCGGCGCGGCCTTCCTCGCCTGCTGCGCGCTGCTGTCGCCGCTTTGCCTGTGGCTCGGCGGCCCGACGCTGCTGTGGCTGCTGGCGTACAGCCACGTGAAGCGCTTCTCGGCGCTGTGCCACCTCTGGCTCGGCGTCGCGCTCGGCATCGCGCCGGTCGCCGCGTGGGTCGCCGCCGACGGCGCCTTCGGGCCGCGGCTCTGGGCGCCGACCGTGCTCGGCCTCGCCGTCGCCGTCTGGGTCGCCGGCTTCGACGTGCTGTACGCCTGCCAGGACGAGGACTTCGACCGCGCGCACGGCCTGCGCTCGCTGCCAGCGCGCCTCGGCGCGCGCGGCGCGATGCACGTCGCCCGCGGACTGCACGCCGCCGCGTTCGCCGGCTTCGTCGCCTTCGGCCGCATGGCTCCGCTCGGCCCCGGCTGGTTGCTCGGCCTCGCCGCCGCCGCCGCCCTGCTGGTGTGGCAGCACCGGCTGCTGCGGCCGGGCGACCTGCGCCGGATCGACATGGCCTTCTTCACCGCCAACGGCATCATCGCCATCCTGTTGCTCGCCGCGGGCTGCCTCGACCTCTACGTGCTGGCCCCGCTGCAGTCCTCCTGACCATGGCGGCTCCCAATCCCGAAGACGAACTGACGCGGCTCGGCAAGCTCGTGCAGAAGGGCTTGCCGCCGTTGCTGGTCGTCACGGGCGTCAACGATCCGTTCCGCGCCGAGGCCGTCGACCGTGCCGTCGCGGCGGTGCCGAAGGACGCGGAACTGCGCCTCGTCGACGCCGGCGACGAGCGCGGTGGCGGGGGCGGCGGTGGCGACGACGACGGCGGCAGCGACGACGACGGCGACGGCGGCGTCGAGACCGCGGCGGCCGACGCGGCAACGGCCTCGTGCCCTGAGTTGCAGGACCTGCGCGGCGGCGGGCTGTTCGCGCGCGCCGCGTTCGTGGTCGTGCGCCGCGCCTCAGGCTGGTGGCAGCGCCATGGCGGCGCCGTCGCGGCGGCGCTGCCGCGCTTTGGCAAGGGCTGCGGCCTCGTCGTCGAGGCGCCGAAGCTCGACAAGCGCAAGAAGGCCGTGCAGCAGTTGCTCAAGCAACTCGCCGACGCCGGCGCGCTGTTCGAGTTCCGCGAGTTGTACGACATGCCGTTCGATCGCACGCGCAGCCCGTTCGAGGGCGAACTGTGCAAGTGGGTGGTCGGTCGCGCGCAGAAGCTCGGCGTGCCGCTGCAGCTCGACGCTGCGTGGTTGCTGGTCATGCAGGTTGGCAAGGCGATACCCGAGCTGCTCGCCGAACTGCAGCGGCTGCGCGATCAGCTCGGCGCCGATCCCAAGCGCAAGCCGCTCGCGCCCGCCGACCTGCGCGGCAAGCTGACCTGTAGCTTCGGCTCGACGCCGTTCGAGTTGGCCGAGGCCGTGCTCGGCGACGACCGCCGCGCCGCGTGGCGTTCGGTGCGCGCGATGTTCGAGCGCGGTGTGCGCAGCAAGGACGGCAAGGCGATGGACCCGGCCGGCGTGCTGCCGTTCGCGACCAGCTGGTTGTTCGGCCAGTTCGCGCAGGCGCTGGAAGGTCGCCAGATGCTCGACGCCGGCGTGTCCGACCGCGACCTGCCGCAGAAGTGCGGCGTGTTCCAGTTCGCCGACCGATTCGTCGCCAATGTCCGCCGCCACGGCCAGCCGCGCCTGCGCCGCGGCATCCAGGCGCTGCACGCCTGCCAGCGGCAGTCGCGCCTCACTGGTGAGGACGCGGACGCGCTGATGGAGCGCTTCCTGGCGCAGTGGTTCGACGGCGCGCCGATCCCGAGCGCGGAGGACCTGGGCCTGTGATCCGCAAGTTGCCGCCCGAGGTCGTCAATCAAATCGCCGCCGGCGAGGTCGTCGAGCGGCCGTCGTCGGTCGTCAAGGAACTGGTCGAGAACGCGCTCGACGCCGGCGCTCGGCGTATCCGCGTCGAGCTGCGCGCCGGCGGCGCCGAGGCGATCGTCGTCATCGACGACGGCGACGGCTTCCTGCCCGAGGACCTGCCGCTCGCATTCGCCAGCCACGCCACCAGCAAGCTCCAGGGCGTCGCCGACCTCGATCACATCGGCAGCCTCGGCTTTCGCGGCGAGGCGCTGGCGTCGATCGGCGCCGTCGCGCGCTGCCGCATCCTGTCGCGCCGCCACGATGCACAGGAAGGTTGGGAAGTGCGCTGCGAGGGCGGTGTCGAGACGTCGCCGCAGCCATGCGGCGCTCCGGCCGGCACGCGCATGGAGGTGCGCGACCTGTTCTTCAACGTGCCGGCGCGGCGGCGCTTCCTCAAGTCGGCTTCGGCCGAACGCGCGCGCATCCAGGAGCTGATCGCCGAGCTGTCGCTGGCGCGGCTCGACGTCGACTTCACGCTCGTTGGCGACGACCGCGAGATCCTGCGCCTGCCGCGCGACGAGTCGCTGGCGCAGCGCTTCGCGCGCTGCTTTGGCGAGGAACTGGCCAAGGGCCTGCTGCCGGTGTCGCGCGCGTTCGACGGCATGAAGGTCGAAGGCCTCGTCGCCGAGCCCGACCTCGCGCGCCGCGACGGCAAACTGGAATTGATGTTCGTCAACGGACGCCTCGCGCGCGAGAGCAGTTCGCTGCACGCCGTGCGGCAGGCGTTCCGCGAGTACCTGATGGGCGGGCGATTCCCGATCTACGCGCTACAGGTCGCGCTGCCGCCTGATCAGGTCGACGTCAACATCCACCCGCGCAAGGCGGAAGTGCGCTTCGTCGAGGCTCGCATGGTCGCAGGGCGGTTGCACGAGACCGTGCGCGCGGCGCTGCTGGGGCGGCTCGGCCTGCCGATGGCCGCCGGCGGCGTGGTGATCGCGCCGGACATGCCACGCGCGCGCAGCGGGTTCCCGCAGCTGCCGCCGTCGCTGTTCGGCGACGCCGTGCTGCCCCCGCCGCCGCCGTCGGCTGCGGGCGCCGAGCCATACGTCGTGCGCGAGCCCGTGGCCGCTCCAGCGCCGGCATTCGCGCGCGGCGCCGCCGCGTCGACGCCTCCTGTCGTGTCGCGGCTCAACCCGTTCCAGCGCGTCACCGGTCGCTACCTGCAGGTGATGGACCTCTATCTGCTGCTTGAGGGCCAGGACGGCCTCATGGTCGTCGACCAGCATGCGCTGCACGAACGCGTCATGTACGAGCAACTGCGGCAGCAGCACGCGGCGCGTGCGGTGCAGAGCCAGCGGCTGCTCGTGCCGACGGTGGTGGAGGTGACACCGGCCGAACTGGCTTGGTTCGAGGCGGCGCAGGAGGCCCTGCAGCAGGAGGGACTGCACGTCGCGCCCTTCGGCCCCGGGGCGATCGCCGTGCACGCGGTGCCGACCGTGCTGGCGCGGCTCGACGCCAGGAAGCTGGTCCGCTCGCTCGTCGTTGGCGACGAGACCGCCGGCATGGCGCCGGTGCGAGAAGCGCTCGCCGACCGCTTCCACTCGATGGCGTGCCGGTCGGCGGTGATGAGCGGCGACCGACTGAACGACGCCGAGATCCAACAACTGCTCGTCGACGCAGCGCGGCTGGAGCACCCGCACAACTGTCCGCACGGACGGCCGACGGTGTTGACGTTCACCGGGCCGGAGCTGGAGCGCTACTTCCGCCGCCGCTGCTGACGCGCCGTCGGCGTCAGCCGCGGCTGCGGTCGAAGTCCTCGGCCTTCAACTCCGGGCGCAGTTGCAGCGTCGTGATGACCGCGCGCGTCTGTAGCGCGTACTTGCCGTCGGCGCCCGTGAACAGGTGCAGGACCTCGCCCGGGACCAGCAGGCCGTCGCGGGCGCGCAGGTCGGTCAGCCGCACGCGTTCGCCGTCGGCGACGTCAGGCTTGCCGTCCTGCATCGGCGCGGCGTCGACCGCGAGCAAGCGGTTCGTGGCAGCGTCGATCCAGACCTTCAACTGCGCTGGCGCGTCGTCGCCGCCTTGGCGCAGCAAGGGAAACGCCGGCAGCGTGCCCGTAACCGTGACGCAGGCGACCCTGGTGGCGCGCGCGACTTCGAGGTCCTCGCGCGTGATCGGCCCGGCCTGCTGCAGCGTGCGCAGCACGTCGCCCGGGGCGAGGAAGCGCAGCAACTGGCGCACGAGGGTCTGCCGGCGCTCGTGCTCGGCGAGGTCCTGGGCGGCGTCAGCGGCGAGCAGGTCGCGCGGCTCGCCCTTGACCAGTTGCCACGGCCCGTTGCGGTCGCGACCGCGCACCACCGGCGCGCCGGCCTGCTTCACCTCGTAGCGCAGCAGCGGGACGACCTTCGTGCCGCCCGGCCGCGTCCATTCGAGGTAGCGCAGGTCGAGGTCGACCTGGCCGCGCTGCTCGGCGTCGCGCGCGACGTAATGCAGCTCGACGGCTCCCTTCAGTGCCGTGACCGCCGGCGTCGGGCCGTCGGGGCGGTGGGCGGCGTCGACGCGCGCGGCGAGACCGTCGAGGCCGCCGGGCGCTGGCGCCGGTTCGGTCTGGCAGACGGCGGCGGCGGCGAGCGTCGCGATGGCGAACGGCGAGAGGAAGGCGCGGAGCATCGCGAGCGTGGGGCGGCGGTGGCAGGGACCGCGGTGCATAGCGTAACTCCGGCGCGCAGCCGGCCAATCTGCCCGGGACGGAAAGCCCGGTTTCTGGCTTGGCGCCGTCGCCGGCCGCGGGTGCGCTGAGGCGGCCGCGCGCAGGGAATCGCCGGCCCGGAGCGGGTCGCCAGATTCGCGTGTGGCCCGACGCGGACCGCACGGCTCCGGGCCGGCATGCGGCATGTCCAAATGCCGTGCCAGGCGCCGGGGGCCGCCGCGATCGCGTTGCCGGGAGGGCAGTGTGGCGGCGGCGTAACGACAAGTCGGCGATGCGTTGACCGGCGGGCCTCCGCCACCTACAGACGGCGCCATGGCCGCAAGCCACGTCCGCGACATCACCGCCGCCAACTTCCAGAAGGATGTCGTCGAGCAATCGATGACCCGTCCCGTCCTGCTCGACTTCTGGGCCACCTGGTGCGGCCCGTGCCGGCAACTCGGCCCGATGCTTGAGCAGCTCGCCGCCGAGCACCACGGCGCCTTCGTGCTTGGCAAGGTCGACGCCGACAAGGAACAGGATCTCGCCTACGCCTTCCAGGTGCAGGGCATCCCGTTCGTCGTGCTGGTCGACGGCGGCCGGCCGGTCGATGCGTTCCAGGGGGTCTTGCCGGAGGCGGAGCTGCGGCGCTTCCTGCAGCGCAACGGCATCGAACCGATCGTGCTGCCGGAAGCGGCGGCCGCTGCGCCGGCGCCGCCGCCGCCACCGGTCGACCCCGACAGCCCGGCGGCCCGCTTCGAGCGCGCTCGCGAAGCCTTTGCCGCCGGCGACGCCATGGCGTTGCGCGCGGCGGCCGAGGGCTTTCCGGAGGAGGACGATCGCTTCGTCTCGGTGCAGCGACTGCTCGGCGGCGCCGACTGGCTCGAGGCCGCGCTCGCCGAGGGCGGGACGGCGGCGGAACGACTGCTCGGCGCGCGTGCGGCGCTGGCCGAAGGCGAAGTGCCCGCGGCGCTCGACGCATTGCTGGCGTCGGTGGCGGCCGACAAGGGCTTCCGCCAGGGCCTTGCGCGCAAGGCGATGCTTGCTTGCTTCACGCTGGTCGGCGAAGACGACGAGATGCTCGACGACTACCGGCGTCGGCTCGCAACGCTGCTGTACTGAGCCCCTGGACGGCCTCGAAGTCCCAAGGCGGCCCTCAGCGGCCTTGGGTCCCCGGGCGCGTGCGGCGCGATCGCGGGCCTGGGGCGCGCGCCATCCGCGCCCTTCCGGCGCGTCACTCCTTGGCGGCGATGTGCATACGGACCAGCTCCGCCAGCGAGTTGGCGCGCGTCTTGCGCATCACGTTGGCGCGGTGGGCCTCGACGGTCTTTGAGCTGAGGCCCAGGCGCGCGGCGACTCCCTTGTTGGCGGCGCCCTGCACGATCAGGTCCATGACCTCCGTCTCGCGCGGCGTCAGCGACGCGAAGCGGCGGCGGATCTCGTCGCGGCCGTGGCTGGCCTCGCGGCGCTGGCGGTCGAGCGCGACCGCCTTCTGCACGGCGTCGACCATCTGCGCCATCGCGAATGGCTTCTCGAGGAAGTCGATGCTGCCGAGCTGGATCGCCTTGACCGCCTCGGAGACCTTCGCCATGCCGCTCATGAAAACGACCGGCAGCTTGCACCCCCGTTGCGCGAGTTCCTTCAGCAGGTCGATTCCCGACATGTCGGGCAGCACGAGGTCGATGACGAGGCAGCCGGGCCGGTGGTCGTCGCAGTCCTTGAGGAAGTCGCCGGCGGCGCCGAAGGTGGCCACCGCGAAGCCGCGCGCGCCGTCGAGGCGGGCGAACTGGCTTCGGATGAGCGTGTCATCCTCGATGACGCGCACCAGCGGCGTCGTCATCGCGGCGTTCGGGACCTTGTTGGGGGAGGGAATGATCGCCGTCCTGTATGCCAGCATCGTCTTGGGTCTCCGATCGGGTGGTCGGACCATCGCCGCGGTTGATCAGCGTCGTGCCGGTCCGACTTGAACCGCAGGGGATGTCCCGCAATTGGCGTTCCCACGATAGAATTCCGCTGCGAACGCCATTCGTTCCGGACGCTGCGACGTGTGCGTAGCCCACCGGTGCAGTTGTGCGGATGGGGGGATCGTCGCCATGCAAGCGCCCCAAGGGATCCGGCGTCGCGGCTGGCGCCACCGCCGCCGTTCCGTATCCTCTTCGCCCCCTTCCTGTGGCCATCCCCCGCGTCACCATCGTCGGCCGTCCGAACGTCGGCAAGTCGAGCCTGCTCAACCGGCTATGCGGGCGCCGCGTCTCGATCGTCGAGCCGACTGCCGGTGTCACCCGCGACCGGGTCGCGGTCGCCGTTCGCTCCGGCGACCGCTCGTTCGAGTTGGTCGACACCGGCGGTCTTGGCCTCGTCGACGAGGAGCAGCTCAAGGACCACATCGAGTCGCAGATCGAGGTCGCGCTGGCGACCGCGGACGTGGTGGTGTTCGTCGTCGACGGCAAGGAGGGCAAGGTGCCCGGCGACGACATGGTCGCGCGCCGGCTGCGCCCGCTCGGCAAGACCGTGTTGCTGGTGGCCAACAAGGTCGAGGCGCATCACGAAGAGATCGCGCTGCCTGAATGGCAGCGGCTTGGCTTCGGCGACCCGATTTCGGTCAGCGCCAAGGAAGGCTTCGGCGCCAGCGTGCTGCTCGAGGCGATCCTCGCGCACTTGCCGCCCAAGGTCGACGAGGAGGACGCCGCTGAGGGCGACGTGCTGCGCTTCGCGATCGTCGGCAAGCGCAACTCCGGCAAGTCGACGCTGCTCAACCAGCTCGCCGGCGAGGAGCGCGTGATCGTCTCGGAGATCCCGGGAACGACCCGCGACGCCGTCGACGTGGCGTTCGAGTTCGACGGCAAGAAGCTGCTGGCGATCGACACCGCCGGCGTGCGCAAGAAGAAGAGCCTAGAGCACGCGATCGAACTGTTCGCGCACTCGCGCAGCAACGACAGCATCCGCCGCAGCCATGTCTGCGTGCACATGTTCGACGTGCGCGAGCCGATCAGTCAGGTCGACAAGAGCCTCGCCGCGTACTGCGTCGAGCACTACAAGCCGGTCATTCTCGTCGGCAACAAGGTCGACCTCGCGCCTGAGCTCGACCTGAAGAAGTGGGACGCCTACATCAAGCAGCAGTTGCCGGGCCTCGACCACGCTCCGGTCGTGTTCATGTCGGCGAAGGACGGCATGAATGTCGACGGCATGCTCGAACTGCTGTTCGAATTGCGCGACCAGACCAAGGTCGAGATACCGACGGCGCGCCTGAACCGCGTGCTGCAGGATGCTCGCGACCGCCAGCTGCCAAGCGCCGGCGGTCACTTCCCGAAGATGTTCTACGGCACGCAGGTCGGCACCGAGCCCTTGCAGGTGCTGATCTTCGTCAACGAGCCGCGGCTATTCCGCGGCCAGTACGAGCGCTTCCTGGTGCAGCAGTTGCGCGAGGCGTTTGACTGCCCCGAGGTGCCGATCAAGGTGTCCTGGAAACGTCGCGAGAAGGTCGTCCTCGGCGGCGATTGAGCGGCGCGTGGCCGGCGCCGCCCGTCGGCGCCGCGGGCGTCAGCGGCGCCAGAAGTTCGGGCTGAACAGCGCCAGCAGCGTCAGCAGCTCGAGGCGGCCGAGCAGCATCTGCGCGGTCATCACCGCCTTGGTCCAGGCCGACAGGCCGCCGTAGCCGCCGAATGGGCCGAAGTTGGGCTCGCCGGCCAGCGTCGCCGCGACGCCGCCCGGCGTCAGCGCCTGCGCGATCGTCGCCGGATCAACGGTCGAGAACGCCGGGCCGCAGTTGCAGACCATGGTCGCGCTGGCGGAAAGCGCGCCGATGAAGCTGAACCGCTCGTCGAACGACAGCACGAAGGCGCCAGCGCAGATCGTCAGCAGCCACATCAGCGCGATCGCCAGCGCCGACGAGATCACGATCGCGGGCAGCGGCTCGTTGTCGATCTTGATGCGTTCGACGATCTTCGGCCGCACGAACTGCCGGATCGTGTAGCCCAGCAGCTTGAGGATCACGAGCAGGCGGACCTGTTTCATGCCACCGGCGGTCGACCCGGAGCAGCCGCCGACCAACATGGCGCTGAACAGCACGAGCAACGCCATCGTCGGCCAAGCCTGGAAGTCACTCGTCGCGTAGCCGGTCGAGGTCAGCACGCTGACGCCGTTGAACGACGCCTGCCGCAGCGCCGGGCCAAACGGCATGCCGGCGCGGCAGAGCGCCAGCGTGCAGACTCCGACCACGACCGCGGTCGAGAGCGTGTACATGCGGAACTCGCCCGAGCGCGCGAGATGGCGCACCGTCTGCCAGCCGCCGCGCCAATGGGCGGCGAGGAAGGCGAAGGAGCCGCCGGCGAGGAACATCGCCACCGTGAGCACGATCTCACCGCCGAGGCTGTCGAATGCGGCGATCGACTCGCGCGTCGAGAAGCCACCCGTCGCCAGCGCGGAGAACGCGTGGCAGATGGCTTCGAACCAGCTGAAGCCGCCGACCCAGACGAGCAGCATCGCGCACCCGGCCGTCAGCGCGGCGTAGATCAGTCCGATGACGCGCGCCTTCTCGATTGCGCGCGGCTGGAACGACTGCGTCGCCACGCCGACCGACTCCGACGTCAGTAGATTCTTGCCCGTCACGCCCATGGCTGGCAGCAGCGCGACGAACACCAGGATGATGCCGATGCCGCCGATCCACTGCAGCAGCGCGCGCCACAGCAGCAGGCTCGGCGGCGCTTCGAGCACCGGCGGGTTGGCGCCGGTGCCCAGCACGGAAGCGCCGGTCGTCGTCAGGCCGCTGACCGTCTCGAACACCGCGTCCGCGGCGGACGGCAGCAGGCCAGACCATTGGAACGGCACGGCGCCGAGGAGACCGGCGAGCACCCACGACAAACCGGCGACGGCGATCGCTTCCTTACGGAAGATCGCGCCATGGTCGCCGCGGCTGCCCAGGCGCAGCAGCAGCGCGACGACGGCGCCGAGCGCGATGCTGGCCAGGAAGCCGGCGGCTGTGGCGAAGCGCCCGTCGTTCGGCTCCTGCAGCGCGACGACGAGCGGCGGCAGCTGCGCGATCGTGAAGAACGTCGCGAAGCCAGCGAGCATGCGCGCGATCTGCGCCGGGTTCATACTGCACACGATCGCCGTCGCCGCGGTCCAGCGCAACGACGGACCGGCGGTCAGGTCGCCAACGCGAGGTCGGCGGCGCGGCGGCCGAGCAGGGGGCCGAACTTGAAGGCGTGGCCGCTGCAGGCGGCGATGGTCACGACCGGCGCGTCGGCTGCGCGCTGGACGCGCAGAGCGTGGCCGTCGGCCATGGTGTAGAGGCAGCGCTCGCTGCGCCGCAGCTGCGTCGGCGCGGCGAAGCGCGCGGCGGCCAGCGCCCGCAGCGCCGGCTCATCGACCGGCGGCAGCACGGCGTCGGGATCGACTGCGGGGCCGGTGGTGCGGTGCAAGGCCAGCTTGAGGCCTCTGCCGACGTCGGGCAGGCCGTAGTGGAAGTCCTCGGCGGTGCGGCCGATCCGGGCCCATACCGGAAAGACGCCAGGAGTCGCGGCGGCCGGGTTCGCGGCGGCGAAGTAGCCGATTTCCTGCGGTTGCACCGCGAGCCGACCTGCGGCGGCTGCGCGCAGCCGCCCGGTCCAGGGCCCCGTCGCGAGCGTCGCGGTGCGCGCGTGGACGGTCCCGGTCGGCGTCGTCGCGACCACGCCGCCGGCCGCGACCGCGAGCGCGCTCACCGGCGTGTTCCAGCGCATGTCGACCCCATGCTCCGTCAGCCACGCGGCCAGCCCTCGCAGCATCGCCGCAGCGAGCACCACGGCGGCGGTGTGGTCGAGCAGCACACCGTCGTCGTCGGCGAAGCGCAGCAATGGGAACTTCGCGCGCGCGGTGGCGACGTCCAGCGCCTCGACGGCAGCGCCGCTGCCGAGCGTCGCACCCGCGTAGCTGGCGAACGGCCCTTCGGCCGGACCGAAGAACACCCCGGGGGTGGCGAGGCGCAGCGGTCGGCCGAGGGCAGCCTCGAGCGCCGGCCAGCAATCGCGGTGGGCCTCCTGCGCCATGGCGACGAAGGTCGGGTCGTCGTACGAGGAGCGGGTGATCCGGGTCTCGCCGTGCGAGCTGCCGCGGGCGTGGCCAGGTTCGAATTGATCACAGACGACGATCCGGCCGGCACGGCGTTGGACCAGCCAAAAGGCGGTGCACAAGCCGTGCACGCCAGCGCCGACGACGAGGTGGTCGCAGACGGTCATGCCGCCAGCATCCCGGCCGGGCGGCGGGGGGCAACGATCGCCCGGTTTCGGGACACCAAGTCACGAGCCTTGCCATCGACCGCACGCGAGCAGTAACCGCTTCCCGCGATCGTCGTTGATATGGGATCCACCCCCATGGCTGGACGGGCGGGCTATAGTTCGCCCTCCGCCTGAGTCTGCCCCGAAGCCGCCGATGAAGGTCACGCTGATCCACCCGCCGGTCTACATCAACAAGAACGGCCTCACCGCGCTCCGTCCGAGCCTGCCGCTCGGCCTTGCGTACATCGCGGCTGTCTTGCGCAACGACAAGCACGACATCCACGTCGTCGACGCACTCGGCGCCGCGCCCGAGCAGATGATCCCCGATGGCGACATCTGGCGTCTTGGCCTCACGCCCGAGGAGATCATCGCGCGCATTCCTGCCGACACGAAGGCGATCGGCGTCACCAGCATGTGGAGCTACAGCTGGCCGATCGTGCGCGAGTTGCTCCAGAAGCTGCGCGCCGCCTTCCCGAAGGTGGCGATCGTCTGCGGCGGCGAGCACTTCACGGCCGTGCCCGAGCTGTCGATGCAGCAGGCCCCGATCGACTTCCTGGTGTTGGGCGAAGGCGAGGAGACCGCGGTGGCGTTGTTCCGCGCGCTCGAGCTCGGCCTCGACCACACGGTCATCCCAGGCATCGCGTTTCGCGACGCCGAGGGCAAGATCCAGAACAACCCGCGCCGCGACCGCATCCAGAACGTCGACGAGATCCCGTGGCCGGCGTGGGAGTACTTCGACGTCGAGGCGTACTCGAGCAATCGCCTCGTCAGCGGCATCTACTACGGCAAGACGGTGCCGATCCTGGCGACGCGCGGCTGCCCGTACCAATGCACGTACTGCAGCTCGCCCAACATGTGGACGACGCGCTGGTACGCGCGCGAGCCCAAGGACGTGCTCGACGAGATCGAGAGCTACGTCAAGACGTACGGCGCCAGCAACTTCCCGTTCCAGGACCTGACCGCGATCCTCAAGAGGGATTGGGTAGTCGAGTTCTGCAGCGAGGTCGAGCGCCGTGGGCTCAAGTTCACGTGGCAGCTGCCGGCCGGGACGCGCAGCGAGATCATCGACGAGGAGGTTGCGCGCCTGCTCGTGCGCAGCGGCTGCAAGTCGCTGAACTTCGCGCCCGAGTCGGGCAGCGAGCGCACGCGCAAGCACATGAAGAAGATGCTGACCGACGAGAAGCTCTTCCGCGCCGTCCGGGCGTCGGTGAAGGCCGGTCTCAACGTCGGCGCCTTCTTCGTGCTCGCCTATCCGACCGACGAGAAGGAAGACATGGAAGCGACCGTGCGCCTCGCCGCCAAGCTCGGCGAGGCGGGCATCGACGACGTGTCGGCGGGCTTCTTCTTCCCGCTGCCGAACACCGAGATCACGCGCCAGCTCGAGAAGGAAGGCAAGATCGTCTACGACGACGCCTTCCTGAAGCTGCCGATCTATGTGCACAACACGTTTCTCAGCGAGGATCGCAAGTACAACGACCACTTCACCGCCAAGGAACTGACCAGGTGGAAGTACCGCGTCGTGCGCGCCTTCTACTTCCGCAGCCTGCTGCTGCGGCCGTCGCGCTGGTTCCGCATTGCGTGGAACTTCGTGCGCGGCAAGGAGACTACGAAGTTCGAGTCGTTCTTGCAGGAGACGCTGCGCAAGTTGCGCCTGCGCAAGAAGAAGCCGGTCGTGCGCGTCGCCGCGCCGGCCGCCGCCGCCGTCAAGTCGTGACGCGGCTGCGCGCCGCGACCAGTTCGCGCGCCAGCGCCAGTTGGTCGACGGCGATCGCGCGCGGCGACAGCGTTGCCTGCGCGTAGGCGTGCGCCGCCCGGCCCGCCGCGCCTGCCGCGGCGGCGTCGCCGAGCCAGCGGATCGCTGCCGTCGCGAGGCCTTCGTCGGTTTCGCTGCGCGCCACCGCGGCGGCCGGCGCCGCGACACCGCGGCCGCCGAGTTCGTTGGTGACCAGCGGCGTGCCGTGCGCGAGCGCCGTCAGGGCTTTCATGCGGAAGCCGCCGCCGGACCACACCGGCACGAGGGCCATGCGCACCTGCGCGAACAGGTGGGCGAGGTCGGCCACGTAACCGACGACGCGCACGCCTGGCAACATGCCTAGGTCGGCGACGCGCTCGCTGTGCGCGCCGGCGAGCCAAAGTTCGGCCATCGGCAACACCGCGCGGATACGCGGCAGCACCGCGCGCGCCAGTCGCGCAGCCGCCTCGGGATTGGGCTGATGGCGGTAGTCGCCGAGGAACAGCGCGCGCGGCGGCGCCTTGGCAACGTCGGCCGGCGTCGCCGGCGCGTCACACGCGACCGGGCGGACGCGCACAGCGCGCAAGAGCAGCGCGCTCAGCGTCGTTGCGTCCTCGGCTGTCACTGCCTGCACGGCGTCGGCCCGCGGGTAGTGCAGTAGCACGTGCTGGCGCCACAGCCGCCGGTCGCGCGCGTCGCCGAACTGGCCGAGGCCCGTGCGCGTGTTCGCGGGGCAACCAGCTTCGTGGTCAGTGAGCACTGTCGGCACGCCGGCCAGGGCCGGCAGGTACTGCGCCATCTGCGCCATCTCGACGAAGGCGACGTCTGGGCGGAACTCAGTCAGCGCCCGCGCCAACACGGCCAGCAGGCGCGGTTCCCAGTGCTTGGCGGCGACCAGCGGCGTATGCCGCCAACGCCATGCCATTGCCGCCGAGTCGAGCGCGCCGCCGAGCCCACCGCGCCGCCGCCGGCGTGCCGCCAGCCCAAGCCACGCCATTGGCGTGCCGTGCGGGGCGCCGGGATCGTCTGGTTGCTGCAATGCGACGAGGCCGACTTCGGCGAGCGGCGCCAAGCCCGCGAGCACCTGCCCGACGTACGCTCCGCCGCCATGCTGCGCCTGGCGGCCCGGTACGAAGGGGGTGACGAAGAGGAGCCGCATTGTGGAATGGGATAGAACTCTATTTTGCAAGGGTTTGCGCTAGCGGGCAAGGCATTGCTAGCCGGCCGTAGAGGCCGCCGGTATCGGCATGCAGGTGGCGGCATCCGGCCGCTCATGCCATACTGCAATTCCGTTCGCTTCGTCATCGGGTGCCAATGCCCGACCCGCGAAGCCGCCCTGTGCATACGAACGGCATGAACGATACGCACAAGTTGATTGTTGGGCTGCTGGAGAACGGCAAGCCGGAGTTGCAGGTGGCCGCGGCCCAGGTACTCGGCGAACTGCACGTTAAGGACCCGATCGTTGTGCGCGCGCTGGCGCAGGGCATGAAGCGCTCGCCGGTGCTCGCGCGGTTCTGCCTCGACGCGTTGGCCAAACTGGCCACCGAAGAGGCGATCGGCCTCATCGCGCGCGCTGCGATCGAGAGCGATCCGCTCGGCGACCATGCCGCGCACTGGGTGGCCGAACTCGGCGCGCCGGCGCAAGCGATGGTCGCCGCCAGTTACGCCGATGCCGGGCTTGCGGCGCAGAAGCGCATCGTGGCGCTGCTTGCCAAGCACCCGCACAAGGAAGCCGCGGCGGTGTTTATCCAGGCGCTGCGCACACCGGAGCTAGCCGAGCACGCTGGCCGCGCGCTGCTCGCCGTCTGCGAGAAGCTGCCACAGGCGGTGCAGAAGCCGCTGGTGGCGACGCTGACCAAGGCGCTGTCGGAGCCGTTGGCCGAGGCATGCCACGTGCAGATGCTCGGCATTCTCGCCGCGCTCGATCGCGACGGCAGCCGTGCGGCGATCCTCGCCCTCACCGGCGACGCGACCGCCCCAGCGATTCGGTCGGCGGCGTTCCGCGCTCTGCACGGCGCCAAGCTCGGCGCGCCGCAGGTGCGCGCGATGATGGACCTCCTTGAGGACCAGGCGCAGAAGGGCGTTCACGACGCCGTCCGCGACGTTCTCGCCGCGTTGCCGGAACTGCCCGAGGGCCTCGCGCCGGTGCTCAAGCGTCTGTTGACGGCGCGTGCGCCGGAACAGCGCTTGTTCGCGCTGCGCATGCTGCGGACCGCCGGCGGCGCCGATTTCGCCAAGACGGCGATCAAGCTGCTCGACCACGACGATCCGCGGTTTCGCGACGCTGCGGCCGACGCGCTGTCGCACAACCGCCAGGCAAGCGAGCAGCTGGTCCGCCTCGTCGCCTTTGGCAGGGACGCGAACCTCGCCGCTGCTGCCACCGTGATCCTGGTGCGCCAAGCGCCGCTGCTGGCGCCGAAGTTCGTGCGCGATCTCGCCGAGAAGGCGATGAGGCTGCTGAGCGCGAACCCGAAGGTCGCCGACCTGCTGTTCGACGTGGTGTTTGCTGCCGGCGGCGCCAAGTTGGCCGCGGTGCTGGTAGAGCGCTGCGTGCGCGCCCGTCGCGTGCACAAGCTCGCCGAGGCGCTGCACGTGCTGGCGCGGCTCACCGCCGTCGCCCCGAATGACAACGAGGTTCGCTACCAACTCGGCGTCACCAAGCTGCTGCACGACATCGCGCGTCCGGCCGACGAGAGTGCGCCGCCCGGCAACTCGGGCATGGGCTTCTTTGCCGCGCTGCTGCGCAGCGACTATCCGTTGCTCGACCGGTTGCGCAAGGAGCCGGCGATCACGGCGGACCTGCTGTTCAAGATCGCCGCGCACTTCCGCAGCGCGGTCGGCCCCGAGCAGCGCTTCGCCGCCGAGGCGCTGCACCACCTCGCGACGCGGACCAAGGGCCGCGCCGCGGCGGACGCCAAGGTTGCCCTCCGCACCGCGAGCGCCTGATCAGCCGTCGGCGCGCGCGCCCATGCGGACGCGCGTCTCTGGCGCGGCGGCGGCGAATGCCGGCCCGTCGCGGCCGACGACGACGATCGCCGTGGAGCCGAAGCCGAAGCGGCCGAGCTCGTCGCCGGCGCGCACCGGTCCGCGCGCCACGCTGACTAGCGTGTCGCCAACGTTGTAGGCGCCGACCATCACGACGGCCGCGGACACGCCGCCGGCGAGGCGGCAGCGGAAGACATGCCGGCTGTTGCGCGCGAACAGGTCGCGCACGCTGCGCACCGCCGGCGGATTCACCGGGAAGAGCGTGCCGGGGATCGCGGTCACGCTGTCGATCTCGGCGGCGAACGGCGCGTGCACGCGGTGGTAGTCGCCGGGCGCCAGGTACACGGTCGCCTGACAGCCACCGGTGAACTGCGCGGCAAAGTCGGCGTCGCCGAGCAGGTCGGCGAGCGCGTAGTCGCGGCCCTTCACCTGCTCGATACGGCCGCCGGCGAGACCGCCGACGGTGACCACCCGGCCGTCGCACGGCCAGACCAGCGGCGCGGCGGCGATCGGACGGGCGCCTGCTTTCAGCGGTCGCCGGAAGAACTCCTGCATGCTGCGGAAGCCGGCCAGCGCGCCGTCGGCCTCGGCGAGGTCGGCGCCGTACCGGCGCGCGAACCAGCCGTAGAGCCGCGGCCGCAGGGCGCACGGCAGCGGCAGGCTGCACACGAGTCCGCAGGCGCGCGACAGCGCCACCTTGGGCAGGCAGGTCAGCAGGAGGCTGCGGAGGGCGGTCATCGCACGGCGCACGATGCGGCGGCCGCTGGGACGAGGCAAGGCCGGGCTGCGCCGTTGATGCGCCGGCCCGGTGTGGCAAGATGCCGCCATGCGGATCCTGGGCCTCGTCGCGGCAAGCGCGGTTGCCGTCGTCAGCGCGTGCGGCAAGTCGGCGTCCCTGCCGGCCGGCGGCGACGGCACGATGGTGCTCGAACTCGGCGGCAACCAGGCGTCGCTGCGCGGCGCCTTGGCGAAGGCCGGCATCCAGCCGGCGCCGCCGATCCCGCTCCTCGACGAGCCGGCGCCGCCGCTGGCGCCGCAACCGGACGACGCCGCCGGCCGCAAGCCGACGCCCGCGCCCGATCAGCAGCCAGTGCCGCAGCCAGCGCCGCAGCCCGCGCCCGACGACGCGCCGTCGAAGCCGAGCGACGAGCCGGCCTACACGACGGTGACGCTTGGCCAGGGGCAGACGCTGATCCACCTCGCGCGCAAGCACCTCGGCGACGGCAACCGCTTCCGCGAGATCCTCGAGCTCAACGGTTGGAGCGAGGCCGAGTCGCGTCGCCTCAAGCCCGGCACGAAGGTCAAGATCCCCAAGCCGGCGGCGGCGCGACGCAGCGGCCGATGAGCGGCGACCCGGCCGACGCGCCGCTGCCGCCGATCGGCTACGTGCGCGCCGCGCAGCGCGTGCATCACGACGCGCCGCGGCAGAGCGGCCTGGGCCGCGGCGGCGAAGGCGTGATCGAGATCCGCCAGGGCCTGCAGAACGCGCTGCAGGACCTCGCCGGCTTCAGCCACCTCTGGGTGCTGTCCTGGTTCCACCTGGCGCGCGGCTTCCGTTCGCAGGTCGTGCCGCCGCGCGACACGCACAAGCGCGGCGTGCTCGCCACGCGCGCGCCGCAGCGGCCGAACCCCATCGGCCTGTCGTGCGTGCGCCTCGTCCGCATCGACAAGCGGCGCATCCACATCGCCGACCACGACCTGCTCGACGGCACGCCCGTGCTCGACCTCAAGCCGTACCTGCCGTACTGCGACAGCGTGCCGGACGCCGCGATCGGCTACGTCGCTGGCCTGCCGAAAGACGCTGGCGACCATCGCGAGTGGTGGCGCGCCAAGGGCGCCGAGCCGCCGCGCGTCTACCGCCGCGAGCGGCCGTGAGCGCGCGCCGGGATCAACTGCGGTAGTCGGCGTTGATCTGCACGTAGTCCCTGGTGAAGTCGCAGGTCCAGACGTCGGCCGCGGCGTCCCCGACGGCGAGGTCGACGCCGAGCACGATCAGCGTGTCGTCGGCGAGGTGGCGGTGCGCCTGGGGCTCGTTCTCGGGGTGCGGCTTGCCGCCGCTGTAGACGTCGGCGGCGCCGACCCAGACGCGCGCCTTCTCGGCGGGAAACGCCACGCCGGCGCGTCCGGCCGCTGACAGGATGCGGCCCCAGTTGGGGTCGCGGCCGGCGACGGCCGTCTTTACCAGCGGGCTCGTCGCGATGACGCGGCCGACGTGCGTTGCCTCGGCTTCGCTGCGCGCGCCGCGGACTTCGATCGTGCAAAGGCGAGTGGCGCCCTCGCCGTCGGCGGCCAGCATGCGGGCAAGTTGCTGGCCCAGGTCAGTGACCGTCGCCTCGAGGCCGTCGGCCTTGCCTTTGGCGCTGGCGAGCAGGAACAGCGTGTCGTTTGGCGACGTGTCGCCGTCGACCGTGACCCGGTGGAAGCTGCGGTCGGCGACGCGGCGCAGCAGCGCTTCGGTCGCGGCGGCGTCGGCGATGCGGCCGTCAGTGAGCAGGAAGCCCAGCATCGTCGCCATGTTGGGGTGGATCATGCCCGAGCCCTTGCAGAAGCCCGTCGCCGAGTGCGCGGCGCCGGCGGCGTACAGCGCCTTCGGATACGTGTCCGTCGTCATGATCGCGCGGGCGAAGTCCATCGCGCCGTCGCGCGAGGCCCGCGCCAGCAGTTCGTCGAGATGCGTGATGATGCGGTCCTTCGGCAGCGGCGCGCCGATCGGGCCGGTGCTGGCCATCAGCACCTGCTCGGTCGGGCAGCCCAGGCGCTGCGCCAACTCACGGCAGCACATGCGCGCGTCCTCGATGCCCTGCTGGCCGGTCGCGCAGTTGGCGTTACGCGCGTTCACCAGGACGGCGCGCACCAATCCGCCGCCCTTGGCCAGGTGCTCACGGCAGACCGCGATGTGCGCGCCGACCAGCTGGTTCTGCGTGTAGATCGCCGCGGCCGGCACCGGTTCGTCGGCGAGCAGCAGGCCCAGGTCGAACTGCTGGTTCTTCTTCAGCCCGCAGTGCAATCCGCCGGCGCGGAAGCCGGTCGGCAACGGGACGTGATCGGGAGTTGGCGCGAGTTGGACGGGCATCGGATGGGGGCGGGGACGATAGCCCCGCGCCCGCCACGCGTCAGCCGCGCGTTGCTGGTCCCTCCCCTGCGCGGCGCCAGCCCGTTCCCTGCGGCTGCGCGGTGCGACCTCAGGCGCCGCGAAGCGGGGCTGGCTGCGTTCCCTTCGCGGCGTGAGTCCCCGCGTCGCGCGGCGCCCCAACAAACGCGGGGCTGGCTGCGTTCCCTTCGCGGCGTGAGCCCCCGCGTCGCGCGGCGCCCCAACAAACGCGGGGCTGGCTGCGTTCCCTTCGCGGCGTGAGTCCCCGCGTCGCGCGGCGCCCCAGAAATCAGAACCGGAACGGGATGCGCAGGAAGTGCAGCTCGGGGCGCGGCGTCGTCGTGCCCAGCGACGGCGGCTGGCTCAAGCCCGGCTTGAACTGCATGTCGAACAGCACGTCCCACTTCACGTAGCGCGGCGCGCCGTTGGTCGCGATCCAGGCCTGGAACGCCGGATCCTCGAGGTTGAACAGGAAGTCGTTCTCGCTCGTCGACGGGAAGCGGCCGTTGAGGATGTTGGCCGGATCCGGATCGCGGTGGAACGCGAAGCCGATGCGCACGTTGGCGATCGGCACCGGCGAGCCGGTGCCACCCGGCAGGTAGACCGAGCCGAGGCCTTCGGCGGTGTTGGTGACTACCTTGAAGAACTTGGCGCGGATCTGCACCTGGCTCGCCTGCGTCGGCAACTGCGTCGTCCCAGCCTTGACCAGCAACTCGTTCGCGGTGTGGGTGAGGATGGGGAAGCTCGCCAGCAACGCGCTGGAGCCGTTCAGCAGCTCGGCTTCGTACTGGACGTAGCGGTTGGCTTGGCCGAACGACGTGCTGTTGATCGTCACGCGGTACGCCGGCTCGCCGAGGTAGCTCGCGCCGCTCGCCAGCGAGGCGATCGGCGTGGGGGTCACCGTGACCGGGTAGTTGATGCGCACGCCCGAGTTGCCGAGCGGGATGTAGTCGGCGTAGCCGGGCTGCGTGCCCGACGTCGCGATGCCGCCGAACTCATACTTCGGGCCGACGACCGCGGTGCCGGTGGCCAGGATGCCCCGCGGCAGGTCGTCGACGGTCGCGAGCGGGCGGCGCTGGCTGGCGCCGGTGTCGATCCACGTCGAGCGCGCGCGGGAGCGGCCGCTGAACGGGCACGGCAGCAGCGTCGGCGATGGGCGGATGTCGCCCTCGTTTTGGCCGATGTTGGTCGGATTGCCGGCGTCGTCGACGAACACGCCCGCTGAGTTCGGGAAGCCGCGCCACGCCAGCAATTGGCGCTTGCCCGCGCCCGTGATGATGGTGGCTGTGTTTGGCAGCTTGAAGACGATGTTGTCGTCCAGGATCGTGTTGGTGCCGTCGGTGGTCGTCGCCGACGTGCCGGGCGGCACCATCAGCTGCACGATGCCCATGCCGCCGAAGCCGCCGAGCGGCTCGCCGTCGATCGTCGTGCCGGCCAGCGGCGGCTGGCCCACCGCAGGGTACTTGTTCGCGATGTTCACCGAGCCGAAGCCGCCGGTCGTACAGACGCCGCCGTCGGCCGAGATGGCGAAGCTGTAGTCGTTGCCCTGGAAGACCGCGCCGGTGGTCGGCGCGCCGTACAGGAAGCGCGGCGGAGTGACCGTCGTGCTGCCGTGCGCCTCGATGACGATCGACTTGGCCGACATCAGGATGACCATGCCGCCAGCGCCGCCGCCGCCGCCGCCGGCCTCGCCGCACGAGCCGACCTGCTCACCGCCGCCGCCGCCGCCGCCGTTGGCGTTGATCTGGCCGCTGGCCGTGATGGTGATCTCCTCGAGCGCCTTGACGATCAGCACGCCGCCGCCGCCGCCGCCGCCGCCGGCGCTGTAGTCGTTGGCCGGCTGGTTGCCGGTCAGCGAGCAGTCGAACGTGCTGGCCGTGTCGCCGCCGCCGCCGCCGCCGCCGCCGCCAACCGGAGTCGACAATTCGCCGGTGATGCGCAGTGTGCTGCCGTTGGGGCCAGCGAGGTTGATGCCGGTGCCCCAGAAGTTGTTGTCGAGGCGCGAGTCGACGAACAGCAGGTCGCCCGGCTCGCCGCCGTTGAGGAAGCCCGAGCGCGAGCCGCTGCCGCCGCTGCAGCCGGTGCCGCCGAAGCCGCGCACCTGCTGGAAACTCGTGTTGGCCGTCGGCGGGACGTTGGGCTGGATGTTCGTCGGCGTCGTGCCGCGATAGTTCGGGTCGCCCTGCGTGGCCATCGTGCCGCCGCCGCCGCCCGAGCCGCCGCCGCTGCCGTTGTAGCCACTGCCCGTGTAGCAACCGCTGACGCACGCGAGGTAGCCGCCGCGACCGCCCTTGCCGGGCGTCTGCAGCGGACCGCGGCCGGTGCCGCCGCGCAGGTCGCGCTGCGTCGCGCTCGGGGTGCCGTCGCCGCCGTTGCCGCCGGCCGGGCCGCCGACGCCGCCGGCCTTGGCGTAGTTCGCCGAGTTGAGCGTGTCGACGCGCGCGCCGTTGCCGCCGCGAACCGTCAGCGTGCCTGCTACCGTGAATCGGCCCGAGCACAGCCAGACCATCGGATTGGGGCCTTGGCCCACGACCGTGACGCCCTGCGGGATCGTGACGTTGCGGAAGTTGAACTCGCCGCCCGCCACGGTGAACGGCAGGCCATTCGACGGCACGATCTGCGTGAACGCCGTGTTGAGCACGACTTCGAGGGCGGTCGGCTGGTACTCGAGCGAGGTCGACTTGCCCTCGAACGCGAAGCCGGCCTTGATGAAGCCCGCGCCGACGTCGGCCTGCGACTCGGGGAACGCCGCTGTGAGGTCGATGCTGTCGATTGCGTCGAACGAATCGACGATCGCGTTCCACTGCTGCTCGTACGAAGGCGTCGTGCGGAACGAGCCGAAGATGCGGTTGTAGCTCGGCTCGGCGGCATTCGACTCACCCGAGATGTCCTCGACGTCCGGTTCGACGATCACGCGCACGACCGCGTTGTTGGGCAACACACCGACCGGGCGCAGCACCACGACGGCGCCGGTCAGGTCATTGAGCTCGAGTTCAACGTCCGCGGGGATCCACGTGTAGTCATCGATGTTCGGGTCGTAGATCGGATCCTTGTACTCGAGGTAGATCCGGCCCTTGTCATTCTCGTCGCGCGTGAGCGGATTGGTGTCGACGTTGACCGGCACATTTTCGTCGTTCGGGTTCAGCGCCTGGTTGAACGTCAGGCGGACCTCCAACGGCGGCGCGCCGAACAAGCCGAGCGGCACGGCCGACAGGTCGGTCGCGGTCGAGACCGTCATGTCCACGCGCCGGGGGCCGCCGGGGGCCGGATTGCGGTAGATCTGCGCCGGCTGCGTGCCTTCGAACGTGCCGAACGAGAACGTCGCCGGCGCGGCCAACTCCTTGCCACCCTGGCTGCGCAACACAGTGGTCGCGTTGTTGCCGCCGACCAGTTGCACGATGTAGCTGCGCCCTGCACGGAAGCCGCCGTTGTCGAACGTGTTGTTGGTTGCATACGTCGGCACGAACAGCAGGCGGCGGCCCGGTTCGAGGTCGCCGGTGGCGCGGTCGATCGCGAAACGGCCGGTCACCAGGTCGCTGACCGGCGTGCCGAGCGGATCGAGCGCCTGGAAGCTGACCGTCGTCAGCGTCGCCGTGTCGAGGTCGATCGGCTGGCTGAAGTCGAGGCGGATCGGGTCGTTGAGGTAGATCGATTGGCCGTTGACCGGCTCGGTGCTCACCAGCACGAAGTCGCCGGAGGCGCCCGCACCTGCAGACAAGGATCCGCCACCACTACAGGCGGCGAGCACGGCGAACGTGGCCAGCGGGAGCAGGCGAGCAGGGTCGAACGGCTTCATGGCGTGGGACGATGGGGGGCTGCGCCGAGGGCGGGAGCAGCAGTCGGTGGGGTGCGCGACGCGGGACCGCCGCCGGTAGCGAAAAGGGTGCCGGCATTCTCGCCGCAACGGCATATTCTGCAAGAAGTGCCTGTCCCTAGGGCAGAAAGGGCGGTCGGAAGGGCCCATTGGCGCCGCTTCGGCCGCCGGCGTGCGGGCCAGCACGGGGTGGCGGGCGGAAGCGAACGACCCCGTGCTACCGCCGCGCCGGGAGCTAGCCCTTGCCCGGCTTCTCGAGCGTCGGCGGGGCGAACGACGGCGTTCGCTGTGGCAGCGGGATCGCCCGCTGCGGCTTGCCGAACAGCTTGGCCGGCGAGGCCTTGGCGTCGAGCACCCGAGTCATCGCGATCTCGTCGCAGGCCAGGAATTTGGGGCAGTGCATGCAGTCGTTGAAGACCTTGTGCGGCAGGTCTTCGTGCTGGCACTGGGTGAAGCCGACCTTGGCGAAGAACCCCGGCACATAGGTGAAGGCGAACAGGCGCGGGACGCCCAGGCGCCTGGCGTCCTGGATCAGTGCGTCGACCAGCGTCCGACCGATGCCGTGCTTCTGCATCGCCGGGTGCACCGCCAGCGAGCGGATCTCGGCGATGTCGGTCCACGTGACCGCCAGCGCGCCGCAGCCCGCGAGCTGGCCGTCGACCTCGGCGACGATGAAGTCACGAATGTTCTCGATCACCGACGCCGGCGAACGCGGCAGCATGACCTGCTGCATCGCCAGCTCGTTGACGAGGGTCATGATCGGCTTGGCGTCGGCGACGACGGCGGAACGGACGACGACCTTCGGCGTCGCGGCGGGGGAATCGCTCATCGGGTACCTCCTTCGCGGCTCCAGGCCGCCAGTTGCGCTTGCCAGCGTTCGACCTCAGCGCGGACGCGCGTCGGCGCGGTGCCGCCGACGACGTCGCGCCGCGCCAGAACCTTGCGGGCGGCCAGCGCATCCTTGAGGTCGACCTGCAGTTGCGGCAGCAGTCGGCGCTTCTCGTCCGCCGGCAGGTCCTGCAGTTCGACGCCGAGCGCGACGGCGCGGTTGACCGCTGCGCCGACGACGCCGTGCGCGTCGCGGAACGGCACGCCGGCGGCGACCAGCAGGTCGGCGAGGTCAGTGGCGTTGAGGTAACCGCGCTCGGCTTCGGCGGCGCAGCGCGCGAGGTCGAAGCGCATGTGCCGGACCGCGAGCGTCGCGACCTGCAGGCAGGTCTCGGTCTCGGCAAGCATCGGCAGCAGCGACTCCTTGTCGGTCTGCAGGTCGCGGTTGTAGGCGAGCGGCAGGCCCTTGAGGCTGCCGAGCAGCGCCAGCAGCGCGCCGTGCGCGCGCGAGCACTTGCCGCGCACCAGTTCCATCGCGTCGGGGTTGCGCTTTTGCGGCATCAGGCTGCTGCCGGTCGAGACCTCGTCGCCGAATACGACGAAGCGCGCTTCCTGCGTGGCGAAGAAGATCGTGTCCTCGGCGAGGCGCGACAGGTGCGTCTGCGTCATCGCGCAGGCGAACGCCAGCTCGCACAGGTGGTCGCGCTGGGCGGTCGCGTCGAGACTGTTGCGGCTCGGGCCGCGGGCGAAGCCGAGGTCGCGGGCGACGGCGTCGCGGTCCACGCCGAGCACGGTGCCGGCGAGCGCGCCGCTGCCGAGCGGCGAGCTGTCCATGCGCGCGGCGGCGTCGCCGAGGCGCTCGCGGTCGCGGCCGAGCGCCTCGCAGTGGGCGAGCGCCCAATGGCCGATGGTGATCGGCTGCGCGCGCTGCAAGTGCGTGTAGCCGGGGATCGGCGCGTCGTGGTGCGCCGCGGCCTTGGCGACCAGCTCGGCGCACAGGTAGGCGACCGCCGCGCGCAGCGCCGTCGCGCGTTCGCGCAGGAACAGCCGCAGGTCGGTCGCGACCTGGTCGTTGCGGGAACGGCCGGTGTGGATGCGCTTGCCGAGGTCGCCGCAGCGGGCGACGAGTTCGCGTTCGACAAGGCTGTGCACGTCCTCGGCCGGGTCGCCGGACGGAATGCCAGCGCGGCGCCAATGCGCCTCCAGGTCATCGATCGCGGCGTGCACCTTGGCCAGCTCCGTCGCCGTGAACACGCCGGCCTTGGCCAAGGCCGCGCTCCACGCGCGGTTGACGCGCAGGTCAGCGAACGCGAGCACGTGGTCGACGGTCAGGCTCTTCTGGAAGTCGGCGAACAGCGCGTCGAGGCTGCCTTGGAAGCGGCCACCCCACATCTGGCCGTCCTTGCTCACTTGCCGACTCCCTGGACCTTGGCGGCGACCGCGCTGGGCAGTCCGTACAGCTTGACGAAGCCGTAGCTGTCGGCGTGGTCGAACTTCGCCGAGTGGCCGAACGTCGCGAGGTCCTCGGAGAAGAGGCTATGTTTGCTCGTCGCCGACAGCGCCGTCGCCGTGCCCTTGTACAGGCGCACGCGCACTTCGCCGGTGACGGGCATGGTTGCCTGCGCGAACAGCGCGTCCATGGCGACGCGCGTCGGATGGAACCAGCGGCCGGTGTAGACCAGGTCGGCGTAGTCCGGCATCAGCTTCTCGCACAAGCGCAGCGTGTCGCGCTCCATCGTCAGCGCGCGCAGCGAGCGCGCCGCCTCGATCACGATCGTGCCGCCGGGCGTCTCGTAGACGCCGCGCGACTTCATGCCGACGAGGCGGTTCTCGCAGATGTCGACGCGGCCGACGCCGTGGGCGCTGCCGAGCTCGTTGAGCTTCGCCAGCAGCTTCTCGGCCGGCATCGCCTTGCCGTCGACGCTGACCGGCACGCCGGCCTGAAAGCCGAGGCTCAGCTCGTGCGGGCGGTCGGGCGCCTGGCGCGGGTCGACCGTCAGCGTCCAGACGTCGTCCGGCGGCGTGTTGCCGGGCGACTCGAGCGCGCCGCCCTCGTGGCTGATGTGCCAGAGGTTGCGGTCGCGCGAGTAGATCTTGGTGCGCGACGCGGTGACCTGGATGCCGCGCGCGTCGGCGTAGGCCAGCGCGTCCTCGCGGCTGCGGATGTCCCAGTGGCGCCACGGCGCGATGACTTCGAGCTCCGGTCCGAGCGCCTGGTAGGCGAGCTCGAAGCGGACCTGGTCATTGCCCTTGCCGGTGCAGCCGTGCGCGACGGCGTCGGCGCCGATCTCCTGCGCGTACTCGACCTGGCCCTTGGCCAGGATCGGCCGCGCCATGCTGGTGCCGAGCAGATAGCGGCCCTCGTAGACCGTCATCGCGCGCACGCACGGCCACACGTACTGCTCGAGCCACTCGCGACGCAGGTCGTCGACGCGGCAGCTGACGGCGCCGCTGGCCTTGGCCTTGGCGGCGAGCCCGCGCAGCTCGTCTTCGCCCTGGCCGATGTCGCCGCAGTAGGCATGCACCTCGCAGTCGTAGTTCTCCTTCAGCCAGGGAACGATGATCGAGGTGTCGAGGCCGCCGGAGTAGGCGAGGACGATCTTCTTCTTCTTGCTCTTGCTTGGCTTCTTGCTCATGGGAGTCGCTCGAACGGATGGGAATGCGGGGGGGAAGCGGGCGCGCCGCGCGCGCGACGGCGTCAGCGGATCAGCAGGGCCATCACGGCCTTCTGCACATGCAGTCGGTGGCCACGACCGCGTTGCTGCGCCCGCGCTGCGCGGGCGTGAATCAGCGGACGCAGCGACCTCGGGTGTTGGCGGGCAGACGTCATGGCGTCAGCGGATCAGCAGGGCCATCACGGCCTTCTGCACATGCAGTCGGTTTTCCGCGATGTCGTAGACGACGCTTTGCGGGCCATCCATGACCTCTTGCGTGACCTCCCAGCCGCGGTGGGCGGGCAGGCAGTGCATGAACAGCGCGGCCTTGTCGGCGCGGCGCATCATGTCGTCGTCCACCTGGTAGGCGGCGAAGATGCCGTTGCGCTCCTCGATCTCGTCCTCCTGGCCCATGCTCGCCCAGACATCCGTGTAGATCGCGTCGACGCCGTCGGCGGCGGCGTCCGGGTCGTTGGTGATCGTCACCTGCGCGCCGGTCTCCAGCGCCGTGCGCATCGCCTCGTTGACGACGCGTGAGTTGGGTTCGTAGCCCTCCGGCGAGCAGACGCGGACGTTGGCGCCGAGCTTGACGGCGGTGTGGATCAGCGCGTGGCAGGTGTTGTTGCCGTCGCCGACGTAGGTCAGCGTGCGACCCTTCACCGTGCCCCACTTCTCGGTCAGCGTGAAGAAGTCGGACAGCGCCTGGCAGGGATGCACGAAGTCCGACAGGCCGTTGATCACCGGGATGCCGGCGTGTTGCGCCAGTTCCTCGAGCGCCTTGTGCTTGAAGGTGCGCGCGACGATGCCGTGCACCCAGCGCTCGAGGTTCTTGGCCATGTCCTTGACCGACTCGCGCGAGCCCAGTCGCGCGTCGCGGTGGTCCATGAACACGGCGCTGCCGCCCATGTCCTGCATGCCGATGTCGAACGTGAAGCGCGTGCGCAGCGAGTCCTTCTCGAAGATCATCGCGAGGCGCTTGTGCTGCAGCACCTTGGTGTGCACGTTGCGGCCGGCCTTGAGAGCGCGCGCGGTGGCGAAGATGCGTCCTATGTCCGCCGGCGTCAGCGACGACGTGCAGAGCAGGTCCTTCTGCGAGATCGGGGTGAGGTCGAGCGTGGCGGTCATGCGGCGGGCGGGGTAGTCGATTGGCAGCCGGGCAGCACGGCGAGGGTCTGGCGGAGGATGCGCAGGCCGTCCTGCACGTCGTCGGCGGTGAGCACGAACGGCGGCACGATGCGCATGACGTCGCCGGCGGTGCAGTTGACGATGAGGCCGTTGCGGTAGAGGGCCTTCTGCAGCGCCTCGCCGGAGTGGTGGACGCGCAGGCCGAGCATCAGGCCGCGGCCGCGCACCTCGCGCACCATGGCGAACTCGCGCTGCAGCGCTTCAAGGCCGGCGCGCAGTTCGGCGCCGCGCGCGGCGACGTTGCCGAGCAGGCCGTGCTCGACTTCGCGCAGGAACACCAGCGCGGCGCGGCAGACGAGCGGTCCGCCGGCGAAGGTCGAGCCGTGCTCGCCCTTCTGGAAGGTGTCGGCGAGCGCGGCCGTCGCGAGGCACGCGCCCATCGGCAGGCCGGCGGCGATGGGCTTGGCCAGCGTGACGACGTCCGGCGTGACGCCGACGTCCTGGCCGGCGAGGAAGCGGCCGGTGCGGCCGCAGCCGCTCTGGATCTCGTCGTGCACCAGCAGCGTGCCGGTGGCGGTGCACAGCTCGCGTGCCGCCTGCAGGAAGCCGGCCGACAGCGGCCGGATGCCGCCCTCGCCTTGGATCGGCTCGAGCACCAGCGCGCACGGCCGCTCGGTCTCTAGCGCCTTCTGCAGGCCGGCCGTGTCCTCCGGCGCGATCCAGGTGGTCTGCTGCAGCGGCAGGAAGGGCTTGCGGTACTTCTCGCTGTGCGTCAGCGACAAGGCGCCCAGCGAGCGGCCGTGGAAGCCGGCCTCGAGCGCGACGAACGAGGTGCGTTCGGGCGTGCCGCGCACATGCATCGCCTTGCGCGCGAGCTTCAGCGCGCACTCCATCGCTTCGGTGCCTGAGTTGGTGAAGAACGCCGCCGCCATGCCGGTCAGGCTGCAAAGCCGCGTCGCCACCTGTTCGGTGAACGGGTGCCGGAAGAGATTGCTCAGGTGCACGACCCGACCGACCTGGTCGCGCAGCTCGTCGGCGAGCCGGCGATGGCCATGGCCGAGCGCGCTGACGGCGATGCCGGCCAGGAAGTCGAGGAACTCGCGGCCGTCGCTGGTGATCAGGCGCGCGCCGTGGCCGTCGACGAAGACTTCCTCAGCGCGGCCGTACGTCTTCATCAAGCCCTCATCCATCGCAGGCCTCCTGGGCGCGCTTCTGCTCGACCGTGGTGAACTGCGTGCCGACGTTGCCGCGCAGCGCCGCGAGCACGGCGTCGGGCACGTTGGCCGGCGCGATCTTGACCAGCGCGCGCGGGTTGTCGCGCAGCGCCATCAGCGCGGCGTCGAGCTTCGGGATCATGCCGCCCTTGGCGACGCCGGTGGCGACGAGGCGCGCGCAGTCGGCCGGCGTCAGCGTCGCGATGCGTGCGCCGGCGCCGTCGAGCACGCCCGGGACGTCGGTGAGGAACAGCACGGCGTCGCAGCCGAACGCGCGGCACAACGGGCCGGCGGCGTGGTCGGCGTTGAGGTTGAAGAACGGCTCGCCGCCGGTCTGGCCGGCCGCCGGTGCGACGGTGGCGATCACCGGCACGCGGCCGCTGCCGACCAGCATGGTGACGAGGTCGGGCCGCACGTGATCGATGGCGCCGACGTAGCCGAGGTCGACGCCCGGCTTCTCCAGCTTGCTCGCCGTGAACAGGCCGTCGTCGGCGCCGCTCAGCCCGACCGCGGCGACGCCGCAGCCCTGCAGCGTGCGCACCAGCGTCTTGTTGACGCTGCCGGCGAGCGTCATCAGCACGACCTCGGCGGTCTTCGCGTCGGTGACGCGCAGGCCCTCGTGGTACTGCTCGGGGATCTGCAGCGCGCGCACCAGCTGGCGGATCTGGTTGCCGCCGCCGTGCACGACGACGAGCTCGTGCCCTTCGGCGCGCGCGCGCGCCAGCGACTTGCACAGTTCGAGCCGCGGCGCCGCCTCTTCGAGCTGCGCGCCGCCGATCTTGACGAGGATCCTCACGACAGGCCGTCTCCCTCAGGCAGGCCGAGCATCAGGTTCATGTTCTGCAGCGCCTGACCGGAGGCGCCCTTCACGAGGTTGTCGATGGCGGACGTGACGACGACGAGCCCGCCGCTCGCCGCCACCGCGATGTGGCACTGGTTGGTGCGCTGCACGCAGCGCAGTTCGGGCTGGCCCTTCTGGTAGACGCGCACGAACGGCTCGTTGCCGTAGGTCGCCTGCAGGCAAGCGCGCAGGTCGTCCGCGGTGACGCCGGCCTTGGGCGTCAGGTAGATCGTCGACAGGATGCCGCGGAACGTCGGCAGCAGGTGCGGCGTGAACACGAGGTTCACCGTGCCGGCTTCCTGCTGGATCTCCGGCGCGTGGCGGTGCACGCCGACGCCGTAGGCGCAGAAGTTCTCGTGCACGGCGCCGAAGTGGGTGCGCTCGCTCGGCGCCTTGCCGGCGCCGGATGTGCCGCTCTTGCTGTCGGCGATGATGGGGGCCCCGTCGTCGAGCAGGCCGGCGGCGCGCAGCGGCAGCACCGGCAGCAGCACCGACGTCGGGTAGCAGCCGGGGTTGGCGACCAGCCGCGCTTTGGCGACGTCGGCGCGGCGCCGCTCGGTCAGGCCGTAGACGGCTTCGGCGAGCAACTCGGGTGCTGGGTGCGGGCTGTGGTAGACGCGCGCGTACAGCGCCGGGTCGCGCAGGCGGAAGTCCGCCGACAGGTCGACGACCTTCTTGCCGCGCGCCAGCGCCGCCTTGGCGATTTCGCTGGCGGCGCCGTGTGGCGTGCACAGGAACACGCCGTCGACGGCGGCGAGCCGGTCGAGGTCGAGCGCGTCGATGGTTGGGTCGTTGGGGAACGCGGGCGGCTCCGGCGCCGCGCCGGCGCGCGCGGTCATGACCACGGTCGCCTTCAGGCGGGGGTGCCGCGCCAGCAGATCCAGCAGTTCGCGCCCGGTGTAGCCCGAGGCGCCGACGATCGCGCAGGTCGTCATGCCTTCTGGATTCCTGTGGCGCGCGCCGACTTGGTGGCGAGCAGTTCGCGCGCGAGCGCCTTGGCGCGCGCTGCGTCGGCGCAGACCGCCAGCACCGTGTCGTCGCCGGCGATGGTGCCGACGACGCCGGTCAGCTCGGCCTTGTCGATGGCGAGGCCGAGCGGCTGCGCGCCGCCGGCGGGAGTGCGCAGCACGACGAGATTCTGCGCCGGCGTGGCATCGAGCAGCCACGTGCGCGCCGCCAGCCACACCGAGTCCTCGGGCCGCGCCGGCGCCGAGTTCGCGGTGGGCAACTCGTAGCCGTCGGGGCCCTTGACGACGCCAAGGTCGCGCAGGTCGCGTGACAGCGTCGCCTGGTTGGCGTCGAAGCCGGCGTCGGCGAGCAGCTCCTGCAGCTCCGCCTGGCTGCGGACGCGCGCGCGGCCGAGCAGGCGCAGGATGCGCTGGCGGCGTTCGTCGCGGTCGGCAGGGGCTGCGGGGCGCGTTGGCATAATTATGCAGGAGCGGCGCATAAATATGCACAGCGGCGCGCGACGCAAGCCCCGGCAGCAGGATTTTTTCGGCGCGCTCAGCCGCGCTGCGGCGGCAACACCGACGCGCGATGCACGCCGAGCACGTTGCGCAACCGCTGCCGGCAGCGCTCTGGCACGTCGGGCGAGAAGCGCAGCCAAGGCTGCAGGCGCGGGCCGAGCACGTCGACGCGGCCAGCGGCGACGTCGAGGTCGCGCGCCACGTCGGCGCAATCCGCGACCCACGCCGCCGACGGCCGGCCGCGCCGCACGAGCGGTCCTGTCGGCGTGAAGACGAGCGTCGCGTGCGCTGGCACGGCGAGGCAGTGCAGGATGTGGAGAAGGCGGGTGAGCACGACGGCAGCGCATGGTGAGCAGTTGTCCACGCGGAGTCCACGCCGGCGTGTCGTGCTGGCTGGCCGCTGGGTCGGAGCCGCTGCCGCGGGGATGCCACAGCGCGTGCCTGCTGCCGGCTCCCGGTGGCAGCGACTGCGCGCCGAGTTCGCCGACCTCGGGCCGCTGCGACCCGCGGCGTTGGCCACGGCGGCGCTGCCCACCGCCGGCCTGATGGCGGTGTTCGCGCGCACGCCGCAGGTCGCTGCCGCGTGGACCGCGGGCGGGGCGCTGGCCGGCAGGCCGTAGCCGTCGGCCGCGGGGTCGCGACCTTCCGTCAGCAGCTGTTCGTGTTCGGCTTCGGCGCCAATCCGTTCGGACTCGTCGCCAGCAACGGCATCACGCTGACGACGGGCGTGCGGCGAGCAACTGACGCCAGAAGCCGCGCGGCCCGACGGCGCCGCCGGCGAGGCCGTAGCGAGCGGGCCAGCCTTCGGGTGGCGATCGCAGCGTGCCGAACAGGCGATCGATCCACGGCAGGTGCACCGCGAAGTTGCCATCGGGCAGCTCATCGGCGTGGTGCCAATGGTGGATGCGCGGCGTCACCAGCCACGGCTCCAGCCAGCGCAGGTCCCAGCGCACGTTGGCGTGCACGAATGTCGCCTGCGCGGCGACGAACGCGAGGTACGCGGCGATGGCCGCGAGGTCGAAGCCGAGTGCGGCGATCGCGGCGTAGACGAGCGCCCGCGTCAGCAAGGCGTCGACGACGTGCAGGCGCGAGCCGGCGAGCCAGTCCATCGCCGTCGCCGAGTGATGGATGGCGTGGAAGCGCCACAGCCACGGCCAGCGGTGGCAAGCGCGGTGGATCCAGTACTGCGCGAGGTCGGCGACCAGCACGGCCAGCAGGAACTGCAGCGGCAGCGGCAGGGCGCTGACGGTCGCGCGCGCCGCCGGCAGCGCGCTTGCGAGCGCGTTCCCGGGCGCGAGCACGAGCGCGGTGGTGATCTGCACGGAAACCGCGCTGGCGACGAACCACGCGAGGTCGGTCGGCCACTCCGGCCGGAAGGTCGGCTGGTCGCGCAGCGGACTCAGCCGTTCGAGCGGCAAGAACACGAGCGGGTAGAGCAGCAGGTTGAGCACGAGCGCGTCGACGGCGACTACGCTCGGCCCGCCGCCGAGCGGCCGGTGCGGCAACGCGACCAGCAGCGCTGCGCCGAGCGCCGCCGCGGCGAGCGCGACGAGGCCGAGCGTCTTCTTGCGGCGCAGCGCGAGCGACAGCGCCCCGAACGCGGCCGCCGCCAGCAGCGCTGCCGCCGTCCACGTTGGCAGCGACAGCGGCCAGTGCGTTCGCAGCGCCGGCGTCGTCAGTGCGTCGGGCCACGCCAGGCAGCACGAGGCGCCGAGTCCGGTGAGGCCCAGCACGGCGCCGAGCACGCCGCTGACCCAGCCGCTGCCAATGCGGTGGGGTTCGTCGGTCAACAGCCAGGATGACGGCGCCGAACGTCCGGTCATACCAACGTTGTAGCGTCGCGCCGCAGCGCGCGCGTCCCACTTCGGCGCGGACCCTTCGCCGGCGTGGCCCGTGCCGCTCGATCACGCTAGGCTGCTCCGCCCTGATTTCCGCTCGGAGGCGTGCGCCTTGCGGCGCCGCGACACCATGGGACTGTTCGACTTCCTGAAGAAGAAGCCCGCCGACGAAGCGACGGCCGCTCCGGCCGCGCCCGCCGCCAAGCCGTTGAGCCGGGCGCAGACCCCCGCGCCCGCTGCCACGCCCGCTGCCGCATCAGGATCGGCGATTTCGCCGTCGCCGGCCGCGCCCGCTCCGGCCGTGAAGGGCTCCCAGCCGCCGCCCGCGCCCGCCGCTGCGCCGGTTCCCGACTTCATCGATGCGCTCGACGCCTTCGGCCGCCGCATGCGCATCCCGCGCGACGAGTACCGCGGCAAGGTGTTGCCCGACCTGATCAAGGCGCACGCCAGCAACCCCGACCAACTGGTCGCCGTCATCATGCAGGCGCTGCGCGACGGCCTCGCGGCCGACGTGCTCGCCGCCGCCAACCGGCTCACTGTCGTCGACAAGAACGTCGAGCGCGCGCTGTCGGTGCTCGCCGTGGTGCAGCGCGACGCCGGCGAACTCGACTCAGCCGTCGCGACACTGCGCGAACTACAGCAGAAGCGCCCGCAGTCGCCGGCCGCCAAGGTGGGGCTGGGCATGCTGGCGATCCAGCGCGGCGACCGCGCCGCCGGCGAAGCGTTGCTTTGGGAGGCGTTGCAGCTCGATTGCAACCACGCTGACGCCGTGCACGGCTGGCTGCAAGTGCGCTTCGACGCCGTCGGCGACGCCGGCTACGGCGACGAACTGCAGAAGCTCGCGGCGTTGCCGGGCGGCTGGCGCGGGCCGCTGTGGCAGGCGCGCCACAAGCTGCAGAAGGGCGACGTCGACGGCGCCACGGCGATCTACCGCGACGTGCTCGCGCGCGCCGGCGACCAGCTCGATGCGCTGGTGATGGCGAGCGCCGATCTCGTGCAGGCGCAGCAGCACGACCTCGTGCGCGAGATCGTGGCTCCGCGCTTCGTGCCCGGCCGCAGCCACCCGCACGCCGGCCTCGCGCTCTTGCACCACTACGTCCAGACGCAGGACCACGTCGCCGGCGCGGCGCTGCTCCACCAGATGCACCTGCACTACAGCCACATGGTCGGCGCCGAGCTGCAGCCGTTCACCGGCGAGTTCGATCGCCAACGGCTCGCCAAGCTGCCGCCGCCGCAACCCATGGGGCCGAACCCGCGCCTTGGCCTGTACCGCCTCGACCGACCGGTCTGGTACGCCGGCCTCGAGGATCCGTCGTGGCTGCTGCCGCAGAAGCCGCCGGGCGGCAAGCAGGCGTTGTTCTTCGCGCTCAGCATCGAGGGCTCAGCCGAGACGCTGACCGGCAAGGAGGACGAGGTCGGTCGCTTGTCGCGCAGCGTCGCGCTGCTGCTCGCCGAGCAGACGTGGCTGTCGACGCCGCACCGCGGCGGCGCCGTGCTGCCGCTCGCCGAACAGGGCGGGTGGGCCCTGATGGGCCGGCCGTGGCCGGAGGACCAACTGGTGCAGCAGGTGCCCGAGGCCGAGCGCAAGGACACGCTGCTGGTCACCGGCACGCTGCGCGTCGACGGCGACACGCGCCGCATCGACCTGTTCGTGCACGACTGCGCGACCAATGCGCGCGTCGGCCACGCCTCGGCCGAAGGCACGGCCGCGACCACCGGCGAACTGCTGCTGCGGCTGATGGCCGAACTGTGGCCGCTGCTCGGCGGCCCGAAGGACCACAAACCGCCGGTTGGCGACGCCGCCTTCTGGCACCGCTACGCCGAAGGCCTCGGCCAGCACGCGTCGCTCGTCGTCACGCAGGCCGGCGGCATGCCGAAGGAGCGGCTGTACGGCGAGCGCTACATCACGCAGTGGCTGCAGAACGCAGCGCTGCAGGAGCCGCGCTGGCAGCCGGCGCTCTGGCTGCTGCTGTCGGCGATGGGGGTGCTGCACCAGCTCGGCTCGTCGGTGCCGAAGGAGCACGCGCGCTTCGTCGCCGATGTCTTCCGCCAGTCGCCGCCGAACAGCCCGTTCGCGCGGCTGGCCGTGCGCGCGCTGCGCGCCGGCGGCCTCGACGCGATCTGGCAGGCGCGCCGCGCCGAGATCGTCGCCGCCGCCGGCGGCGACCCGGCGTTCGCGGCCTGGTTGCAGCGCGCCGAAGCCGCCAAATGACGGGCGCGGCGACCGGGCCGGCAGCCTGGATCGCCGCTGGCAGGGCTCCCGGCGAAGTCGCGCTTCCGTCGCGGCGGCCGGGGCCTATCCTCTTCGCCCCCCGACCGTGCTGAATCCCGTCGACACCAAGTCCCTGTTTTTCGACCCCGCCGTCGCCGACGCATCGCACTCGACGATGGCGCGCGGCATGAAGGGGTCAGCGATCCTCAAGGTCGCGGCCGAGATCCGCGCCATGCAGGCCGCTGGTCGCGAGGTCTGCAATCTGACGGTCGGCGACTTCGATCCCAAGCAGTTCCCGGTGCCGCCGCAGCTGATCGCGGCGACCGAAGCGGCGCTGCGCGCTGGCCACACCAACTACCCGCCGTCGGACGGCGTGCTGGAGCTGCGGCAGGCGGTGCAGCGCTACTACGAGCGCGAGCTTGGCCTGCGCTACCCCGTCGAGTCGGTGCTGATCGCCAGCGGCGCGCGGCCGATCCTGTTCGCGGCGTACGGCTGCGTGCTCGATAAGGGCGAGACGGTCGTCTACCCGGTGCCGTCGTGGAACAACAGCTACTACGTGCAGCTGTTCTCTGCGCGCGCGATCACCGTGCCGGTGACCAAGGCGACGCGCTTCCATCCGACCGCCGCCGAGCTGGCGCCGCACGTGCAGCAGGCACGCCTGCTCGTCGTCAACTCGCCACAGAACCCGACCGGCACGGTCATGCCACCGGAGCAACTGCGCGCCATCGCGCAGCTCGTCGTCGACGAGAACGAGCGTCGCAAGACCGCCGGCCAGAAGGCGCTGTTCCTGCTCTTCGACCAGGTCTACTGGACGCTGACCTTCGGCGGACAGAAGCACGTCACGCCGATCGAGCTGGTGCCGGCGTGCGCGCCGTACGTGATTCTGCTCGACGCGATCAGCAAGTCGTTCGCCGCGACGGGAATGCGCGTCGGCTGGGCGGTCGCGTCGCCGGCGATCATCGCGCGCATGCGCGACTACCTCGGCCACATCGGCGCCTGGGCGCCGCGCGCCGAGCAGATCGCCACCGCGCAATGGCTCGACGCGGTCGACGCGCGCCACGCGTGGCAGCGCGAGTACACGGCGCAGATCCAGCGCCGGCTCGACGCGCTGTACCACGGCTTCCGGGCGATGGCCGCCGAGGGCCTGCCGATCGACGTCATCGAGCCGCAGGGCGCGATCTACCTGTCGGTGCGCTTCGACTGCGTCGGCAAGCGCTTCGCCAACAACGAGGAACTGCGCCGCTTCCTGCTCGAGAAGGCCGGCATGGCGGTGGTGCCGTTCCAGGCCTTCGGCCTGCCCGACGAGACCGGCTGGTGCCGTATCTCCGTCGGCGCCTGCTCGCTCGCCGACATCGAGCGCATGCTGCCGCGGCTGCGCGATGCGCTGCGCGGCTGAGTGACTGCGGCGGGGGGCGGTCGCCGGCTGCATGCTTGGCGCTGGCGCTGCGTCGGCAAGCGTGTGCTGCGACGGTCGACTCCGGCGCGCCGAGCGATGACGGCTACCATGTCGTCGGCGGCATGCGGCCTGCGAGGAGGGCGAAGCAGGTCCAGGTGGTGGCGGTGTGGATGCCGCCGGAGTGCCGTTCGGAGCGGACGACTGCCGCGGGTCCCGGCCCTGGCGGCGCGCTCGATGGCGCCCATGACGCGTCACGGGTCGCAGAGCCGTTGCGGCCCGGCGATGGTTTCGGCGTCAGGGCAGGTAGCGACTCGCGTAGGTCGTGCTGCGGCAGTTCGCCAGCCCTCCGTCCAGCGTCAGCCACTGCGCCCAAAGGGTCGTGCCCAGCATGACCGGCGGGATCGGCACCACCACGTTTGCCGTGCCGGCGCCATCCACCAGTTGCGCCAGGACCAGTTGGGGCGCGATGAAGACCGGGCACTGGCAGTCGAGGGCCGGCAGCGGTTGCGCGAGCTGGTCGAGACCGAGCACGGTGAGCGCGAAGTCATTCGGCACGCCGCCGCTCAGAGCGATGTTGCCCGTCGCACCGGGGGCCCACGAACCGGTCGTGGCGATGCCGAGCGAAGCGCACGTGCAAGTGTCGACTCGCGCGTGCAGCACCTGTGCGGGCTGCGACACGATCAGCCGGTACGCCAGGTCGATCGCGCACTGGTTGCGATTGTCGGCCGGGAACAAGGCGCCGCGCACGACCGGCCACGTCGGCTGGGTCAGCCCGGCTGGCACCACCACGGTCTCGGCGCTGAAGCCGCCGCCCGCTTTCTTGCGATAGACGGCGTCACCGGCGCTGTTGAAGTAGGTCACGTAGGCGTCGCCGAACACGTCGGTCGTGATCGCCAGCAGGCTGTCGAGGCTGTAGTTGGCCGGCGGCGTGTCCACCACCGTCGGCGCCGACCACGAACCACCCGCCAGGGTCTGGTAGCGGACTTCCGACTGCGTCGTCGTCAGCCAGTGGTTGTAGACCGCGTGCACGACCCCCTGAGGATCGACCGAGATGTCGCCGGTGTTGTCCTGTCGGACCGTGCCATCGCCAAGGATCACCTGCGTGCCCCACGACCCGTTCCATGGCCGATAGACCCAGTCGCCATTTCCGGCATTGTTGTAGAAGACCGTGTGGACGGTGCCGTCAGGGCCGACGGCGATGCGCGGGCGCTGTGACGACTGGGTGAGCGACATGATGCCCAGGTCGACCGGTGATGGCGTCAACGGCCAGCCGGACGCTGTGCGGTCGAGGCGCAACAGGCGGGTGATCCAGTTCGAGGTCCCCTGCGACGTGAGGTAGACCGCTGGTTGTCCGGCGCCGGCGTCATCGACTGCGGCGATCTCGATCGAGTCCGAGCGATTGAGGTTCGTCGTGCCGAGAAAAGCCGTGGTGTTCAGGATGTTGGTGACCGCGACGCCGCTGATGGGATCGATCGCGCGGTAGTAGAACTCATAGTAGGACGGGTACGCGGCGCGACCCCACGCGATGTGCAACACCCCGTCGTTGGTCGCCGTCACCGCGGCCATGTTGGTCGGCACGCTGGTCGTGATGCCCGAACTGCTGTCGTTGATCCCGCCTGCGATGGTCACCTGGGAAAACGCCGCCGCGCCTTCCGGTTGGCGCCAGAGCGTCACCTCGCCGGTGTTGGTGAAGGCGACCAAGTAGAGCATGTCGCCATGGCGACACAGGGAGCGTCGGTACGGTTGGTGCTGCGGGCCAGAAGTGGCTTGCGCACAGAGGTTGCCGCCCAGCATGGCGACCAGCGCGAGCAGAACGGAGCGACCGGTGATGACCTTTGGCATGGATCGTGCGGTATTGGCGTGACGAGACGCAAAGCGTAGAGGACGCGCGAGCGCGGTGCTAGGCGGTCCGCAGATCGGATGGGCGCCGAACGCGGGTGCGGGCGCAGAGGGCGAGCAACTGCGGCGGTATTCGTTCTTGCGAAAGGTTCGTCACCCGACGGATCGCACGTACCGACACTGCCACTGGATCATTCGGTCACCGTGGACGATTCCGGTGACGGGTCGATCGCGTTCGGCATCGTCGCATGCGACACCACGGTAAAGGACATGCGCCGCTTGCTCGCGTCCGCTGACGAGTGACCGCCGCGGCGCTCAGAGCGTCACGCACTGGAAGTCGCGCAGATCGCCGCGCTCATGGCGAGCATCAGCGCCGCCGGCACATACTTCGTCACCGGATCGTGAACCTTCAGGTGCATGACCACCGCGCCCAACATCAGCGTCGCCACCACCGCAGCCGCCGGCAACACAACGGGAGCGAACATCACTCCTGCCAGCAGAAGCCCGGCGCAGACGACCTTCAGACTGCCGACGATGTAGAACACCGGCGTTGGCAACCCGTACGTTGCGAACTCGTCCTTCAGGTTCTTTGCGTCGCCGCCGCGATAGGCGGTCGCACTCGTGCGGCGCAGCAGCCAAACGTTGAGGAGCCCGAGGCCGACGATGACTTGGAGAAGCGGACCGATTGCATCTGCCATTGGAGCAAGGTAACGGCTGGTTGAGCCATGTGCATGGCGCACTCTCGCGTTCTTGGCATCCTGGATGCAGATCATCTTTGAGATTGCGCGAGTAGTCTCAGCAGTCGCTTTCTTCGGCTACGGCATCGCCTGCCTGGTGAGCCAGCGCATGGACGCCGAGTTCAAGCGCTACGGCCTCGCGCGGTTCCGCCGCCTTGTCGGCGCCTTGGAGTGCTTTGGCGCGACCGGATTGCTGGTCGGGTACGTCACCAACCAAGCGCTCGTCCTGGCCGCCGCGGGCCTGACGCTCTTGATGCTGCTGGCGGTCGCCACGCGCCTTCGGCTCGGCGACTCGCTCGCGCAGACCCTTCCAGCGTTCGTGCTGTTCGTGCTCAACGCCTTCGTGCTTGGCGTGGCCGCGGGTCGCGTCGAGGAGCCGGCGTCACGGCAGGCCACGCCGGCCGGCACGCGTCTTCGCGTCCGGGGGGCTAGCCGCCGACCGCGGGTCCACGCCCCGGATCGGCGCGGGTGGTCACTCCGCGCGGCGGGCGCAGGCGATTGGGGGGGGGCGGCGCGAGTGCCCTGGATGGCAGCGCGAGTATTTTGCCACGTTTCGGTGTGCGAGCGTTGGCGATGCCGTTACTGACGGCATGCCGCATCGATTCATGGTTATCGGTCTCACCGTGGCTGAGTCTGTCCACTGCGGCCACGGCCCAGCGCGGCACCGCAGCCGACCGCACCGCGCGCCTGCTCGAGCGCTTCGATGCCAATAAGGACGGCAAGCTGAGCAAGGACGAGGTTGCCGATGAGGGCATGTGGACGCGCCTCGCCGCTGCCGACACGGACGGAGACGGCGTGGTCAGCAAGGAGGAACTGGCGGTCATGCCAGGTGGCGCGGCCACGCGCGACGGGCGTGGTGGCGGCAGCGAGCAGGCCTTCCAGTTCTTGGCCGAGAAGTACGATGCCGACAAGAACGGCGAGATCAGCAAGAAGGAATACACGCGCGACGAGGCGACCTTCACGCGCCTCGACCGCAACCAGGACGGCGTGCTGACCGCGGCGGATTGGCAGGCCAAAGACAGTGCCCGCCGCGGCGCCGGCAATCGCAGCGCAGGTGCCGCGCCCAAGGTGGGTGCGGTCGCCCCCGACTTTGAACTGTCGCTGATCAGCGACGCCGAGCAGAAGGTCAAGCTGTCGAAGTTCCGCGGTGCGCGGCCTGTGGCGCTGATCTTCGGCAGTTGTACTTGAGGCCCGTTCGTCGCTTCAGCTGGTCAGCTGAAGGACATGCACTCGAAGTTCGGCGATCGCGTCGAGTTTCTGTTCGTGTATTGCCGTGAAGCCCATCCTGTCGACGGCGTGTCCCCGGGCGCGAAGACGATGATCGAGGACCCGATCACCAACGCCGAACGCCGTGAGGTCGCCAGCAAGTTCGTCGAGGAGATCGGCTTTGCGATGCCGGCGCTGCTCGATCAGGTCGACGACGCGGTGAGCAAGGCCTACGCCTCGTTCCCGGATCGCCTCTACCTCGTCGGCACGGACGGCAAGATCGCCTACGCCGGCGCGCGCGGCCCGCTCGGATTCAAGCCAGCCGAATTGGAGAAGGCCATCGAGCTAGCCCTCGCGCCGCCGAATCCAACGAAGCGCCGCGACAAGTGAGCGGCGCCGCGCGCCCGAACGGGCCGCGCGGGGCATCGGGGACGTCAGAACACGAACGAAGTGCCGACGTAGACGAAGTCGACGTCGCTGCCGGTCACGCCCGGGCCCTTCACGCCGTCGCCCGTGAACACGTGCGACCAGCCGGCGTAAACGTCGAGATGGCGCCCGAAGCGATGCGTCAGCAGGACGTCGATCTCCTGGCCGATCTCGCGCCCGGTCGGGTCGATGCTCGGCGCCGTGCTGGCGCCGTTCGCGGCGTAGAGGTCATCGGCGTCGTCGTAGAGCCACAGCGCGTGGCCGGTGACCGTCAGCGTCGTCGCTTCGGCCAGCGACCACGACGCGCCGAGGTGCGCGGCGAGGACGTTCTGACGGCCGACGACGTCGGCGTAGCCGAGGTACGGATGGCCGAGCGGGTAGTTCTGGAAGTACGTGCCGACATGGCCGCCGGGGCGCGCGCCGCCGCTGGCGACGTCGCCGCCGCCGAACACGCGCGGCGCGCCGCAA
>Ga0194131_10001134_pt1 | contig 46031 bp, 50 predicted proteins | sample TA2KigO120mmetaG_FD_148631 | JGI IMG/M metagenome (GOLD analysis project Ga0194131, IMG submission 148631) | Freshwater microbial communities from Lake Tanganyika, Tanzania - TA2015053 Kigoma Offshore 120m | ecosystem: Environmental > Aquatic > Freshwater > Lake | place: Tanzania: Lake...
ACTGGGATATACCAGTTCGTGCCATTCAAGGACACTTGCCTGAGCCGATGTCATCCTACCACATTTCTGGTTCGCAATTACAGAGGGGGCATCACAGGCCCAGCAAGAATGGGGGTATCATACGGTCTCTTCTGCATTGGTATCAATAAACCTCTTTATCAGCCAGGGACAAGCTATTCTGTCGACCTTTGCCCTTTCCCGTGTAACCCACTGCATTTTTGCTCAGACCTTAAGAAGAGAGCTAAATTATAAAAGGAGAACCTTTCTCAAAGCCTTAAAACCATCGTTCTAAGGCCTATTTCATGCCGGGGCAGTCAATACTGCCGGTAAGAGCATAACTCTTGGCAACGGTCGCCTAGCCTGGTAGGGCGCAGGCCTGCTAAGTCTGTGGCCGAAAGGCCTCGTGGGTTCAAATCCCACCCCCGGCGTTTAACTGAAAGAGATATGAATTTCATTTTTCCTGCAGTATGTGTTTGGAAAAACTAAAACTTGACGCTGTCGTCTTCGACCTTGACGGGACGCTGATAGATTCTTCAAAGGGCATCCACAGGTGCGTAAGGGAGGTCCTAGCAAGAAGGAGCTACAAGTCATTTGACGAAGAATTCCTCAGCAGGTCTATCGGCGTTCATCCCATCGATGCTATTTTTCAGAGAACGGTCAGGAAGAGCGAAGTAGATGGCTGTATAAGGGAGTTCAAGCAGAGGTATGGCAGGACACTTACGGAGGATGTCGTCCTGCTGGATGGCGCTAAAGAAACTCTTGATGCTTTGATGGAAGAGGGGTACAAAGTTGCAGTATATACACTGAAGATGAAGAACCATGCTTTGAAAGTGCTGAATCACTTTTCGATAAAAGTACATGACATACTTGCTGGGGAGCAGATCGGAGAGGACAAGTCTTCTGGAAGAGGCTTGAAGGAGCTTCTGGACGGCCTTGGCAGCAGGGCATCAAAAAGTGCCATTGTTGGAGACCAGTGGAGCGACATATCTGCAGGCAAGAAGGTCGGCATGACTACCATCGCCGTATTAGGAGGAATGGGGAGCTTTGAAGAATTGAATAAGCTCGGGCCAGACTACCTTATCGGAAGCGTTTCTGATCTGACAAAGATACTTTAGTTAGAAACTGTATTTGCCAGATATGCAAAGAATTTTTTCTATCGTTTTCTATTTAAACTCAAATGCTCGATAGTGCTAAGCTTTTTCGCTTCCGTGCGAATGGATGTTCTTTATCGCTATTTTGTACACGTCTATTGCAGCAAGATATTCCGATATTTCGACGCACTCCTTGCTCGTGTGCGAAAGGTGGGGATTGCCCGGACCATAGGTAACTACAGGTATCTTCAGATTTGAGCCAAGGATGTTCATGTCTCCAGTCCCTGTCTTCTTGACGAGCAACGGATGCTTCCCCGTAACGCTGAATATTGCTTTCATGAAGGATTTAACAAGGAGAGATGACTTGTTCGCTTCAAAGGGCTCAGTCATGTCCCCGACCTCTATCTTCAGTTTTGGAAATGCCACATCTGCTTGGAATTTTTCTAGAACGCTCTTTGCCTGCTGGTGCACCTGATCGCAGGTCAGTGTTGGAGGTATCCTTACATCTATCACCAATTCGCAGACTCCCGGCATGACATTGTCTGCAGAGCCTCCCTTGATCTTAGTCAAACATGCGCTTAGCGTCCCGTACCTGTTATTCTCTTGGCTGTCTTTGTTCAAGTAGCTGGATAATGCTGTCCATACTTCCAGTCCTTTCTCTATGGCGTTTTCAGACATCCAAGGCGCGCTGGCATGCACTGAAGGGGTATCGCAGACTATTCTTAATGAAAGTCTTCCCTTGTAACCTATTGTTATGTTTTCGACGCCGCTCGGCTCTCCAAATATCGCGTAATCTGCCTTTATCCCTCCCTTGATTAATTCCCTTATTCCCTGCGCGTCTCCCTCCTCGTCTGCAACCCCTGCAACTATTATCTTTCCAAAGCCGTTTTCTTTTGCTAGGCTTGATGCGGCCATTACCATAGCTGCCAGAGATGATTTGGCATCTACTGCACCTCTCCCGCAGACCAGTTCTTTTGTAACCTTGACGGGCTGGGATCCCGGGACAGTATCCATATGTCCGCACAATAGTGTCGTTGGAGAGCCTTCCCCGACTTCTCCTATGACGTTGTTCACTGCATCAGTCCTTACGTTCTTGAAGTCGAGCTCGTTCGCCATCTTTTCTTTCAGGAATTGAGCCAGAGTTTCCTCTTTCTTTGAAGGTGAGTATAGTCTGAGGATGTCTGCTAGAAGGCTTACTGCAAGGTCTCTTATCGAATCCACTCTGGCAACCTCTGCTGATTCTTTAGCGCAGAGTTCTGAGGATTATTAGAGTGTTTGTGTTTGCGACGCCCTCGATTCTTCTTACATCGTCTATGCAGGCATTGATCTCTGCTATGCTCGGGGCTGATAAAATGACTGCAATGTCGTACTGTCCCGTTATTTCGTAGACCGTGTCAACGCCCTTCATGCTTTTTAGTTGTTCAGTCATCTTTTGTGTAGGGATTTGAGGGTTCGTCGTTATTAGCGTAATAGCACTTGCACCCTGCTGCTCGCTGACCTCTACGGTGAATTTTGTAATCGTCTTCTTTTCTATCAGGTTCTGGACTCTTCTTCTAACTGCTGCTTCCGATAACCCTATGGTCTTTCCAATATCGACAAAAGAGGTTCTGGAGTCCTTCTTCAGAATCTCTATGATTTTTTGATCTAAATCGTCCATCTGCTAGTGCTTTTGCTGTGGAGGTGAAAAAGATATTGCTATTATCAGTACTCTTTTATCCACGCTAAGGTCAATATGATTTTTGGATGAAACGTAAAGAAATTGACGAAGATTTCTGGCAAGGTTATCAGGCATTAAGCAAAGCAGCCTATGCCAGAGGAGGTCAAGCACTTGAAGCGATTTCAATATTATTGTCAGGTTCTCTAATTGTTGCGACGTTGCCGTTATTGGTGGAAAGGAAGGATATTGTAGGCATGAAAACTGTTTTTGATATACCTTTTCTCAGCGCAGTTCTAGTAGTTGCTCTGATCCCTGTTGTAATAGCAGCAATATTATATCGGACGACAGAAATTGTGAATACAGTTGCTTAGAGCCGATTAAGAAATATGGAACCAAAAACGGGCAAGTTTTATGGTCATCATAATCTAAAAACAGATTTGAATAAATTTGCACCAAATTTTATGAAACTTAGGAAGTGGACTTGGCCTATATTTTTTGCAATTGTTAGTGGAGCTTATTGTGGTGGCATATTCACATTTGCCAAATTCCCAGCGCAAGTGAATGTTATCGTTGGCTCCACAGTCTTGGTTTTGGGACTATTATTGCAACTTCCGCCCTATTTGAGAGTTCGTGATATTAGTAATGATTTAGACAAACCAGAAATTTAGTAGCTATAGATTATGACTGCGACACGATAAATTTAAACGCATATTTTATTTTGGAATCGAGTGCATAGAGTTTAACTATATCCAGTAACCATCCCAAACACAATGTCAAAGAGCAGTCTTGAGAAAGAGCTCAAGCTCATACGACAACGCTTGGAATCTATAGAAGAAGCTTTGGCAGAAGAAGCTACGGAAGAGGACAAAAAAGCATTCAAGCAGGCCATGAAGGAATACAAAGAAGGAAAGACGATACCCTTTAGGCCAAAGGCTCGCAAACCTTGAAAGTCAGCTTATCGAGGAAGGCACAGCAATTTCTAGACCATTCTAACCCTCCCACAAGAAACAGACTCGAAGCAAAGATGGCAGAGCTTGTAAACACTCCCTATACATCGGGCTGCAAGAAAGTAAAGGGCTTACCAAATTCCTACAGGTTAAGGGTTGGAACTTATCGCATACTCTATACGATTACCAAACCAGACCAGATAGTTATATTCAGAATTTCTCCAAGAGAATCAGCCTACGACTTACTCTAAAGATCATTTCAATCTTTTTCTGAGCTCTTCGACAGTCATCCTGACAGCTTTTCCTTCTTGGACTTCCTTTATAGCTTTTTCAAGGTTCTTTCTGAATCTGGATCAGACAACATTTCAATAGTATCAGCAAGGTCGTCAAAATTTCCTTTGATTTTATTCCATTCGGAATACTCTTTCTTCCTGAACTGCCGCATGCCTTCTATATACGCTTCTATTTCTTCCGCTTCAGGTTCTACTTCCGTGACAACTGGCTTTTTCAAACTAGTACAGCCTTATAGCTTCCTCAACATCAGGCATAAGAGTAGGAATCCTGAACATTCGGGAAACGACATTAGCCAGATTCTCAACCTTCCTCCTCTCCCCATGGCAGATAATCACTTGCTGCAGCTTAGGCCTTAGCTTCCCAATAAATCGGATAAGTTGATTATAATCAGAGTGGCCAGAAAAGCCATCTATCTTCTCAACCTTGCAGCCAATATTGACAATCTTCATCTTCCCATCATCGGACATTATGGAAACTTCCCTTGCACCGTCAAGTATCCTCCTCCCCATAGTGCCTGCAATCTGATAGGAAACGAACATCAGCCTATTTTTGTCAGACGGAGCAAGCTGCTCAAAATAATTAATGATAGGCCCTCCTTCTAACATGCCAGATGTAGCCATTATTATCGCGGGGCCCTCACGCAGAGCTTCCTCCCTATTGGATGGATGCTCTATCATAGTAAAGTAAGGAGATAAGAAAGGATTCGGCCCTCCGCTGGAAACCTGCATACGCAACTCCTTGCTCAAGAATTCTGGATACGCAACATGGATGGCAGTAGCCTCAGAGATCATCCCCTCCATAAAGATAGGAGCCTCAGTCAATTGTTTATTCTTCATGTACAGATCCAATACGAGCATTATCTCCTGCGCCCTTCCAACTGCGGGAACAGGAATCATTACCTTCCCTCCCTGCGAAAGCGTCTCGTTTATCGACTTTACGAGGTTCATCTCTACCTCTTCCCTTGCAGGCATAAGGTCTTCCTTTGCCCCGTACGTGCTTTCAGTGATCAGCGTCTCGACTCTGGGATAGTTCCACGTCGTCCCATCAAATAGCATCGTTTTGGCAAACTTGTAATCGCCAGTGTAAACGATGTTGTGAACACCTTCTCCAATATGCAAATGGACGGTTGCAGAGCCTAGAATGTGCCCAGCATTGTTCAATACTAACTTAACGTCTGGAGAAATATCGGTTACAGAAGCATACGGAATCGGAATTGTATGCTGGATCATCTGCCTGACATCCCTCATTTCGTAGAGGACGTTCTTGCCCTCCTGAGCAGCAATCTTTACGTAATCCATGTGCAATAGAGTCATCAAAGCAAGAGTCGGCTCCGTGCAGTAAATTGGTCCCCTGTATCCATACTTGAACAGTGTAGGGAGATAACCAGAATGATCTAGATGGGCATGGGATATGACTACAGCATCTAGATCGTTAAGGTCAATGTCAGCCCAGTCAAACCTTGGGTAAGAGTCCCAAGAGTTCTTGGCATTTGGATGTATCCCGCAGTCGAGCAGAATCTTGCTCTCCTTCGTTGTAACCAGCAGAGAAGACCTGCCCACTTGTCTGAAGCCTCCAAGCGTCATTATCGTGATCTGCGAGTCCTGCGATAGCTTTGGTCGAAAGATGGTCTCGCCCAGAGCCCTGTAGAATCCCTCCCTCTCTTCTGACATGGTCTTCAAAACGTGCTGAATGTTCTGCAGGCTTTGCGACTGGATGTGCGGAGCCTTCTTTATCCTGACCCTCCAGCCGATTTTATCGACTAAATCAGTAGTGTTGAAGCCAGCTTCGGGGGCAAGTATGGAGGGGTTCTTTGCCTCGATAGTAACCTCGCCAGTGGCATCATCAAAGAATATCGTTGCGATTTCAGCTTCTTTGGGTATTGCAGAGTTTATTATCTGGTTGGCTTCATCCTCAGCCTTCCTTATCGACTTGTCAGTTCTGACGACGACTCTCCTTTTAACAGAATTCACAATGTTTGAAATTATATCAGCATGCTCCTGAATGTAGCGGAAGTTTTTAGTGTACAGAGCAATTCTTGGCCCTTCATATTCTACCCTCGTAATGACAGCTTCTGGAGGGATTATGCTCAGGATTGTGCCCATTATTGTCTGCGTAGGTTGTACCTGCGCCTCAGTCAACTCAGCTACCGCCGGAAAAACCTGCTACGATCTTCTGCTTCTCTGCCGCGCCAATTTCGCGCAGACCAGACCCATTGATTGTGACGACGTCTATCCCATCTCCGGTGCCCGCATTCCTCTTTATCGCTGCATGGACCGCTTTTACTGCAATTGGAACGGCTTCCTTCATCGTCAGGTTCTCCGAAAATTCAGACTCCAGTATCCCGTAAGCTACGGGGGAGCCGCTGCCAGTAGAGATGAACTTCTCCTGCGTCAAAGAACCAAACAAGTCGACATTGTAGAGGTCTGCACCCTCTTCGTCGAAACCTCCTACCAGAACATCAGCTATCAATGGATAGAGCCTTGCAGAGAAGAATATGTTTGATGCAAGCCTTGCAGCACTTTTTACTGGCAATGGCTGCTTTCTTTCAAGCTTGTAGATGCTCGCATTGTACTTTATCGCATCAATCACGCCCTGAGCGTCTGCTACTCCTCCTGCAATCGTCATAGCAAGATGGTCATCAATCGTAGCAATCTTCCTTACGTGCTGGTGGGCTATGAAGTAGGTTCCCAGAACCGCCCTAGTATCAGTCCCTAAAACTATGCCGTCGGTGCAGACAAGCCCTACGGTAGTCGTTCCATGTAGTTTCCCTAATTTGCTATCAGAATTTTGCATATCTAGTCTCCTTTAATGGTGAAATTGCTGCAGAAGAGACATGCATCGGGAATTTGCAGAGGTAAATAAATCTTTCAGGCGACTTTGGCCCCAGCAGCAATTTCTTTGTCTGGCTTCAATAGCGACAGAATATCGCCTTCAACGGCTGCCAAGAGCATGACTTCTGATTCAAGTCCAAAGAGCTTCTTAGGTGCCAGATTGGTTACTACTGCAACGGACTTGTTCAGCAGGTCATCCGCAGCATAATTCAAACCGATTCCAGCAATGCACTGCTTGCTCTGCCCTCCAATGTCGATCATAAGTTTCAGAAGCTTCTTTGCCCCGGGGACAGGCTCTGCTGAAACTACCTTCCCTACTCTAATATCGATCTTTGTAAAATCCTCGTATGTAGCTGACAACTTTTCGCTTGGCCTTTATGTTGTAGATATTAATCTCTTAGCTTTACTTCAGCTTTGCCTTCTGCTCCTGAATCTGCTCCTTCTCTAACTTCTTGAACAGAATTTCGGGCTTGCCTATTTTGTGTTCGGGCTTGATTGCTAACTCGCCTGCTGAATCCCATCTTCCAAGCTCGATATTGAGCTGCTTGGCAAGCCTATCTGCAGAGAAAGGTATGTACGGCGCTAGCAGAATTCCTAAAGTTCTTACAGCGTTGATGGAAAGGTATAGACAGTTTTCCTTCCCAACGTTCTGTTTCCAAGGCGCCTTGTGCTGGAAGTATTCATTGCAGGAAGATGAAAATTCCAAAATGGATTTCAGAGCCTTGTCGAGTTCGTTCTTCTCTATCTGCCCTCCGACTATAGAAGCAATCTTCCTGATCTTTTCTGCAAATCTATTGTCCACATCTTCAAACCTTGTCGGTTCTGGGACGACTCCTTCAGCTTTAGACTGCAGCAAGCTCAAGGCTCTGTACAGGAAGTTTCCTATGTTCGCTACCAATTCATTGTTTATCTTTGCCTCAAAATCGTCCCAGTCGAAGTTTATGTCAGACTGGTCGTAGGGCGTAATCCTTGTCAAATAGAAGCGGAGATAGTCTGAAGGGAACTTTTCTAGGAATTCCTTTAATCCGATGTACCATCCCCTGCTCTTCGAGAACTTCTTCCCCTGCAACTGCAGGTGCCCTCTCGTTGGAATGTAGTCTGGAAGTTTGAACTCCTCTTGCAAGCCTAACCTCATCGCTGGCAGGAAAAGGTAGTGATGATAGACGATGTCCTTGCCTATGTAATGGTAGATTTCGGAAGAGTTCCAGAACTCTTTCCCGTTTCTTTTGGTGTTATCTAGGTGCAAAATTGTCGTGGAAATATAGCAGAGATGGTTGTCGAACCAGCCGTAGAATACTTTCCCTTTGGCCTCGTCAAGAGGTATCGGAACTCCCCAAGAAATGTCTCTTGTAATATCCCAGTCTCTTAACCCGTCTTCGATCCATTTCAGGACGTAGTTTTTTACCTCTGACTGCAGTTTTTCATTTGAGGTCAACCATTTCTTTAGATCTGGAGCAAAGCTCGATAGTTTGAAGAAATAATGCAGGCTCTTCTTCTGGATGGGTATTCTTCCGCATATTGCGCACTTTGGATCTTTTATTTCCCCCTGCGTGAAAGCTCTCCCGCAGTTCTCGCACCCGTCTGAATACTGTCTTTCTGCATTGCAATACGGGCATGTGCCAATGATGTACCTGTCAGGCAGGAACTTTTTGTCGAACTCGCAATACGGCTGAATTATGTCTTGCCTGTAGATGTAGCCCTTTTCGTATAGCTTGGTGAAGAAATACTGAACAAACTTGATATTTTCCTTTGAGCTGGTCTTGTAGAAAAAGTCAAACGAAATGCCAAGGGCTGTAAAGTCTTCATAGTCCCTTCTGTTCCAAAATGCGACATGCTCCTCTGGAGTCTTCTTGGCCTTTTCCGCTTCGATCAGGATTGGAGTCCCGAAATCGTCGCTGGCGCAGGTGAATACTACATCGTAGCCCTTCAACCGACTATATCTTGCAAAAATGTCAGGAGGTAAGTATGTTGATGTTATGTGCCCGAGATGGATTTCGCCGTTGGCATAAGGAAGGGCTGCGGTTATGGTAATCTTCTTGTTGAGTTTCCCGTTCACCTGCAAAAATATAGTATGTGATTGCTAATAAGTATTAGCAGAATTTGGAGAGTAAAGTTTCTCTCCCCTTATCCCTTCATCCATTTTGACAAGCTCTTTTTCCTGCATTGCAGATAATTTCTTTGCAATTATTCTCCTTGACGCTGTTCCTCTTTCTGCCTTGACCTCTCTGGTTATCTGTGAAATATTCAGAGGCTTGCCAGCTTTGTGCAGAGTTTCGAGTATGTGCCTTTCGATATCCCCATAGTTCTGATTCTGTGCAGCGTTCCGCAATGAAGAGGCCAAGCCTACAAACGAGCCTACTGCAGATACCACGCCTCGAAGAGTTCTGAGTTCCTGCTGCAAGTCCTCTACAGAGCCAGTTTCTTTCAGTAGCAGTTTCTCTACCCTCTCCAGTCTACCAGCAAGGTCTATCAGCCTTTCTTCAAGGCTCCTCTTGTTCTCTGCCAAGGCTAATCAGCCTGCCAATGCTCAGCGCTTCTGAAAAGTCGGGAACCGCGATCTCTGCAAGTCTCTCGGCGGCATCATCTGTAAAACCTTCCTCTTGGAGTATCTTCCTGGCCTTCTCTGTAGTCTTCTTGGTCTGCCTCTTTGTCCTCCAATATAATGAGAGGTAACCGCGAAAGAGTGCCCCTGACAGTACGCCTGCAGAGGCTAGGACTGACAGCCCTGAGCGTATCTTGCCCATGTTCAGTCCTTTTCTTCGTCGTGGTGCCTCTTGTGTATCACTATTCTGCGCCCGCCGCTTCCAACGACCTTTTCAAGTATGGAGACTGGGCTTGCAAACTGCTGCTCGGTCATCTTCATCGCTGCTTCTTCGCTCATCCCTCCTGCAACGAGTTCCTTGTAGAATACGGATATGGCCCTTGCTCTTTCTCTTGCCTACTTTTCGTCTGCTGCAAGCGTCATGAGTTCCTTTAGGGGCCCGATGATGTCTTTTAGCAATCCCGGTACTTCAGACCTTACCGTCTTGAGGACTTCTCTGAGTTCCTCTATGTCTTCCACTTTGTGCCTTCTTTCCTCCTTTTTTCCGCTCATGGTGCTATTCTGGTTGTTCACCGATAAAATAGATTGTAATAACAAGTGAGCATGTGTGAACACATAAAGGCTGGATCCAATAGACCAAAAAGCCAAATTGGCTAAACATCTATATCATTAAATATCATCTTTCCTTATGAGGATGCTGAAAAATGGTCTTCGGCCTCCGTAAAGACTCCAAAATGGAGGAAATCTACAAGAAGGGTACAGCGGAGGGTCTATTGCAAGGTTATCTCAAAGCAAAAGAAGAAATGGAAGGCAGGATACGAGATTTGGAGTCAAAGGTTGAAAGTTTCAAAACGGTAGAGTTAGAGGTAGAGACCTTGTGTGTCCAGCTCAAAACCGCACAAGATCAAATTAACCTCCTTGGAAGGCTCAATAGACTTACGAAAGACGAAGCCTGATTTTTACCATGCAAATCAACACACCAAAATAGCAGACTAAATCAACAAAGCACAGAAAAGTACGAAAAGGTTAAGTTATCCTTCTGTGATGGCATGATATGCCGACAAATACGAACTTGATGCAGAAGCCGAAGTACATCTTCGTAACTGGCGGCGTTATGTCAGGTCTTGGCAAAGGCATAGTCTCCGGTTCCGTAGCCAAACTGCTCCAGCTTTACGGTTTGAAGGTAACATGTGCCAAGATGGACCCTTACATCAATGCTGATGCTGGAACCATGAACCCGATCATGCATGGCGAGGTCTTTGTCACTGACGATGGAGGAGAAACTGACATGGATTTAGGCACTTATGAAAGATTCCTAGATGTTAATCTGACAAAAGATCATAACATTACGACTGGACAAGTATACCTTGACGTTATTCAGGCAGAGAGAAGGGGAGATTATTTAGGAAAATGCGTCCAGATAATCCCCCATGTGACAGACGCGATAAGGGAGCGGATAAGAAATGTTGCGCTGAAGCATGACGTTGACATTCTGATTGTAGAATGCGGAGGCACAGTTGGAGACATCGAAGGACTTCCATTCCTTGAGGCCTTAAGACAGATGAGGCTTGAGGATGGCTCTTCGAACAGCATGTTCATCCATGTCACGTTAGCACCAGTCCTTGACACTGTCGGCGAAGAGAAGACGAAGCCGACGCAGCACAGCGTGCAGGAATTGAGGAGGATAGGCATTCAGCCTGACATAATCGTAGTCCGGAGCAAGAAGCATTTGACCGACGATTCAAAGAGAAAGATAGCGTTATTCTCAAGCGTGGACATAGGTAATGTAATTTCTAACCCTGATGCTGAATCAATTTACAAAGTCCCCGAAACTCTACATGCGGAAGGTATCCTGCAGGCCATCTCTGAACGGTTCAACCTCAAAAACCAGATAGACTGGGGAGATTGGGCAAAGATTTCAGATTCATTTGTAGAACCGAAAAATCAGATTCAGATAGCCATGGTAGGGAAATATGCCACATTAGCAGATAGCTATGTCAGCGTGAACGAAGCGCTTAGGCACGCGGCAGCAGCCCATAACGCAAAGGCAAAGATGACTTGGATAGAGAGCGAAGAATTTGAAAAGAATCCAAGTGTGCTGAGAAATCTTGACGAATACCACGGCGTAATCATACCGGGAGGGTTCGGAAAGAGGGGAAGCCAAGGAAAGATACTTGCAGCAAATTACGCAAGGGAAAGAAACATTCCTTATCTGGGCCTGTGTTTCGGCTTCCAATTAGCAATAGCAGCATTTGCAAGGCATGTGTGTGGCCTTGAAGGTGCAAATTCTACAGAACTGGATCCTTCAACAAAACATCCAGTAATTGACATCCTTCCATCCCAGAAAGCGGTCTCTAGCATGGGAGCAACGATGAGATTAGGAGGGCATGACATAGACATTGCAGAAGGCAGCATGGCATATTCTCTGTACGGGTCGACGAAGATCAGGCAGAGGCATAGGCATAGATACGAGTTCAACCAAAGCTATCTGGAGATATTCCAGAAAAATGGCTTGAGGTTGAGCGGCTTCAGTGATAACAAGTTAAGAGCGGAGATCCTTGAAATACCATCGCACCCATTCTATCTTGCGACCCAGTACCATCCTGAATTCCTGAGCAGGCCAGGGAAGCCAGAGCCGGTCTTCAGTGCTTTCATTGAAGCAGCGATACGCAGGAAGCAGCCGATAGTTTCTACTATAGGCCTTTAACTAACGCTTTGACCTTCTTCCTATCATGACCGCATAGGCGATTGAAACTGCAGCAACTGCTAGCGCAGCAACGGCAATCTGGTCTGCATAATTCACGCCCGAAACCTGTTGTTCAGGAAGGCCAAAGGCAACTACAACGCCAGGCCTTTCCTCAACTAGCTCAGAACCACCAGTAGCGACGAAGAGCATCATCCTCCCTCTGGCATCGGCCCCTATCCCGACACCTGCAGAGCCAAAGGAATTGAACGGGATTTTGTGCAATAGTTTCCCAGTTTCAGCATCGAGTGCATAAAACGTTCCCACTCTGTCGACAGCATAAACTACCTTGCCGCTCACTGTCAGTGCAGCGCTCTGGTACCTGTTTTCGATAAAGAAGGACCATTTTATCTGCCCTGTTGAAGCGTCTATCGCATATATCGACGAATTCTGGGGCAGGTTTGCAGGGAGCAGGAAGTTGTATCCATCAATAACCTTGTCCTTGTAGGGGATCTTTGCCCTTACGACGGTTCCGCACTCGTTCTGCGAGCTTACGAATATCGTGTTATAGGCAAATGCAGGATGAGCAAAAGGTCCTCCAAGGTTGCCTGGGCAGTGTATCTTGCCCAGAAGGACGCTAGTTGATAAAGTCAGGTTGGCAGAGTTTCCAGCATTGTCGTTTGGAGAATTGAAGCTAGGAGGGCCGATCTTTACAGGATCATAGACTGGCTTGCCAGTTAGGGCATCAAGGACATAGACATAGTTGCTCTTCGATGCACTTATCGCTACCTTCTTCTCCACGCCATTGATGGGGACTTTGGCAAGAATTACGCTCCAGACTGGATCATGATTGTTTATGTCATGCGGAGCTGTCTGATAGTACCAGACCAGTTCTCCTGTTCGTGCATTAAGCGCAACGATAGAGGTTGAAAAAAGGTTTGGCCCGGGCCTTAATGCGGCATCAAAACCTACGGATGACGGGTCTCCAATGTTAGTGTATATCAACCCAGTTTCGTCGTCTACAACCATATAACCCCAAGGGGTCCCACCACCAATAAGCTCGGAGTTCCCCCAGTCTCCTCTGTACGGATTGATATTTCCCTTTGCAGCATCCTTCAAGCCCCAGTCTGGCTCTCCTCCTGCACGCGGAACAGAGAACCATCTCCAAAGCAATTGCTCGCTATTCAAATCATAAGCAGAGACGAAACCTCTTGCACCATAGAAGGCGCCGTTAGACCTTGTAATTAGGATGTCCTTGTAGAATACAGGCGACATGACCCCAAAGTATTGACCTGTATTGCCTGGTATAGCCTTGCACGTATCTGGTAGGGAAAATTTCAATTCTCCCGTTGTAGGCTCAAGGCCGTATATGCTACAGTCATTTCCCTGCATGTATAGAACTCCGTTGTGCAATGTTAAGGATCTTGTTGCAAATCTTCCAGACCACCAAGACTTTGCAAAATACGATGTTATGTTGGGCTGAAAAGACCAGACTTCCCTTCCCGTAGAGCCTTCCAAAGCAATCAGTCTGTTGTAGCCCGTTGCGAAATACACAATCCCGTTTATTGCCATGGGGGTCGTCTGGATTCCTTCCGGGGCTACGCCTCCAACCCCTTTGGGCTTTGCTGGGACTTGGTAAACCCAGTTTGTCTGCAGGTCTGCAACGTTCTGGTTGGTAATTTGCAATTGAGGATTGAAGTTCGTATTGAAAGCATCAAAGCCCGGGAGTTCCCAATTTGCACCTAACAAGGAATTTTGGGCCTCGGCAAGGCCTGAGCTGGACAGGATAAGTAGAATAAGCAGATACGCTTTCACGAACAGTGCTTGGCAAGGGTTGGAATAAAACGTTCTGCTACGTTCATAAGAGAGCTTTCTTTTGAGCTTGTGAATTGAATCGATATACAGCTATCAGCATCTTGCTGGCAGTTTCGCTCATGGCCATGACGAGTCTCTTCGCTGCCTTTATGGTGAGTTTCGGGGCAAACGACAGAAATATCGGTTTCATGCTATTATTGCTGATTTATCTATTCGGAGTGCTTTCCATCCTATCTGCAGTATATTTGGAGAAACTGGAGAAAAGTCGCAGCAAGGCCTTGCAGGATAATAAGTGATTTTATGAGCAGAAAGTTAACATGCGGAGTTTGTGGCTCTCCGTTTACATGCGAGCTTTCTATGAGCTGCTGGTGCGGTGGAAGAAAATTAAGCAACGATGCTATAGAAAGAATATCTAGGTTTGCTGGAGATTGCATATGCCCTTCCTGCATCGCATCATTCGAAACTGAAAGAACGGTTTGAAGGATATTAGTCTGAGCCAACTAGAACTATTTCTACGCGACCAAGGCACCACTAAGCAAGTCTTGGATGAATCCCGGAGAGTGCATACGTTCATGACGGGAAGAAGGCATCAGGAAAGAAGCCCTCCATAATGAATCATAAATATATTTATTCGCCGCAAATAGCCCCTAACCAACTTCCGACTAGGCAGATGGGAGACAACGAACAATAACAAAACAATCCTCGTTACAGGCGGCGCTGGCTTTATCGCCTCAAACCTCAGCGATGCACTCTTGAACCAAGGATTTAGAGTAATAGCCGTAGATAACTTCGACCCCTACTATGACGCAGGGACAAAGAAACGCAACATCACAACTAGCTTAAAACACCCAAACTACAAATTTATCGAGCTGGACATCAGAAATACTTCGGAACTTAACCCTCTATTGAAAACTGAAAACGTAAGACACGTCTGCCACCTGGCTGCTAGAGCAGGGGTAAGACCATCACTGGAAGACCCTAATCCCTACTTTGAAGTGAATTTATGTGGGACAGCAGCGCTCCTCGAAGCATGCAGAAAAAGCGGTGTTGAGAAAATCATCTACACATCATCGTCATCCGTCTACGGAACAGCAAATTACCTGCCTATCGATGAAGGACACCCTACACAACCGCTCTCCCCATATGGCGTCACCAAGCTCTTGGCTGAAGACCTATGCCAATCCTACCATAGAATCTACGGGTTAGACACAGTTATACTAAGATACTTCACAGTCTACGGTCCAAGACAAAGACCTGATGAAGCCATCAACAAATTCCTTACCCAAATACTCAGAGGCGAACCGATAACCGTCTACGGCGACGGAAACCAGCGTAGAGATTTTACCTACGTATCAGACGTAGTCAAAGCAACCATTCTTGCAATTCAAAAAGCAACAAGCAACGCCACATTGAATATCGGTTCAGGAAAGACACATACAGTCAACGAGCTCCTCGAAATTCTTGAAGAAGTCACCTCGCATAAGATCGCTAAAAGGCACATAGAAAGGCACACAGCAGACGTGGGAGCTACATGGGCCAGCATCGAAAAGGCAAAGCATGTAATAGGCTACAGGCCCGAAGTCAACCTAAAAGAAGGAGTAAAAGCATTCTACAACTGGCTTACGTCAAACCCAGCAACTAACTAGGCCTTAAAAGCGAAGACAACGACAGCCGGGTTCTCCCACACTACCGTAAATCCATCAGCCGCCTTATACAGCTCGTACAGGTTCAAAACCGAGCCATCCCTCTCATTTACTACAGTACGCGACACAATAACAAACCTATGGCCCCCAGCAGTGGCCAAAGAAGTAACGTTATCAGGAGGAACAAAGGTGTAGAACGGAACAGCTCTCCCCGTCAGATGTTCGGCGTAGGATAAACGCCAATCACCCACAGCAAGAAGTGATGCATTGGGCAGAGTGTTACTACGTATCCACTTAACAGCATCATAAACCCCCTCATTCTGCTGGCGGAAACCCTCGGAATTCCTAAAAGCATCAGACAACTGAAGAGGTAGCAGTGAACTAGCAAATATCACACCTATAAGCGCGACCAGAACCAAGTTTCGCAGGAGACGTGGTGGTGCCGTAGATTTGAGGACGCCCACGCCATGGCGGCGCACGACTCTCTTAATCTTCATTTGCCCAACCGCTGAATCGATACTCTTCAGACCAACAGCGAAGACGAGGATGAGTGGAAGAAGAGCGTAATAGGCTGATCGCCAAGCGAGACCAGTGCTTGGAGCAGTAGCCCAAACCGCAAAGAACCACACGTAGAAGAAAAAGACCCAAAAGCTCAATCTCTGCTTCAAAACCAGCAACGGAGTAGCGAAGACTAGGGCTAGAGCCAAGAAGGGAAAGGCCTCACTCTGAAGAAAGTAGAGAAACTGCAGGAAAGGCGAAACACCACCAAGGAATGAAGCAAGAGCGGTGCGTGGTGCGCCCGTGATACCACCACCAACAGAGCTCCCCCCTGGTATAGAAAGAATCAAAGAGAGGGCATCCGGGCGAATAGCTGCAACGATCGCGCCTGGAATGGTCAGAATGATGAGCCCCCTCACAAGAAACTTGAACCTAGAGCGAGCCAAGAAGAATGCTAGGGGTATCATCACCCAGAGCGCAACCAAGAAGATCACTATCGTAAAATGTGATAAGTATAGAGCCAACCCGCCAAGAAACAGTAGACCCATCCTAAGCTTCGATGGACCTCCTACATACTCCACCAGCAGCAAAAACACACTTAAAGAAACAAGACTGCCATAGAAATTTGAATAGAGCCCGCTGATAAACAACCCGTACCACCACATCCCCGCAGGAAGATACAGTAGCGCCGCAACAAGTGCAGTGCCCCGGTGATGCAGAACACCATATACAGTCGAATATATCAGAAGTGGTGCCAAGGTTGCAACCACGGCCATAATCCTCTGCATAGCCACAAATGGCTCCAACCCCACCAACAAGACACCCGCACCGATTAGGAAATGCACACCAGGAGGATAACTCACCGAAGACAAATCAGCCCTCCCCTGAAGGAACTCATCAGATAGGGCCAGATGGAGAAGGAAGTCAGCTGAGTAGGACAGTGGGAAGATGGGGCTTAGAGAGTTGAAAAGGCCGATTATACCTGCGGTTAATGCAAGTACGAGTAGTGCGATAACATCTTCCTTGCCAATCCTCACCTCCCTCAGACTTTTTACTCGGAAGAGTATGACGACTGCGCTAGCCACCAAGATAAGAGATAGGTGCACCACAGAAACTGTTCTGAACGTAGCATAAGCCAACAGCAACAGCAGTGGTAATCCTACTAGGCTCAAGCCAAAGGACAAGCCCAGAACATCTGCCAAGCTTCTACCTTGATGATTATTTGTCGCTACAGCCAACGCAAAACCGGGCAGGAGCAGAACCGCAGCGACTGGAAGGAGTTCAAGCATTATTGACAGAGAAAACCATCATACCCATATTAAGAATTTGCATCGAACGAGTCCTCATTTTTGATTCGTACGCTGTTAACGTGATTGTCGTTCAGGCTATTTGTCGGTAGAACGGTATTTTCTAACCTGTTGGAGAAATTCGGGAGACTGTCTGGAATGGCAATTGGAAGATACTTCCTTGTCTGAATCGATGATTTTTGTCGCATTTTGTCGTATTCTGGGGGGAGGGCGTATATCACTGTAATTGCAGGATAATCTTCAGAGAGATTTACTTCTACTGGTTTTAAAGAAAACATAATCTCAAATGGGATATATCCTATTATCGATTCCAAGCAAATCCGGTTTTGCTACGTGAACCATAACGGCAAATGCCCAGAACAAATCATCGTGCCTACCCTGAGGATGCCCATAGAGAATAGTTCCTGCTTGTGAGATTATCCTCTCCTGCTCCCTTATTTGTGATACGAGCTCCTCTGCTCCATGGCTCGGTATAGCAACCTTCTCATGGCTCATAAAGAGCAAGACATCACTTACCATTTCATGTTTAAGCATCGATGTAAACCTCAAGGGCTTTACTGGGAGTCCTAGAGTCTGCAACCTCTCGGAGAAGCTGATTTCGTTTGTTGCATCGACTCCTAGCTGAAAGATAGGGTATTCCTTAGAATATCTGCAGAGATCTGCTTCGATTACAGAATAGTCGACATGCGGCCATGTCTTTAGAGCGATGACTCTAAGCAAATTAGATGCATCTGTTTGACGCAACTGCCCGAGGACGCATGCAGAGAAGTCATGATATCTAGCTAGATCAAGCCCGGGGCTACATGGTAAGGCAGGACAAACTTTCTGAATGTATCGTCACTGATGTACAACTTATGGAAGAAGCCTCTCTGCCCCGCACCCTTCTAACATATCTTATAGCTGACCTGCCGGTCCCGAAGATTTTAATACTTGACCGACTTATCCTACCTAAGGTAGGAAAAAGTGAGAATCAAGGTTAAACTCAGCGAGAAGGGGCAGATGGTAATTCCCAAGGTCGTGCGAGAGAGCGTTGGGCTAAAGACCAACAAGCCCGCCATACTGGAAGTAAAAGAAGGTGTTGTGGAGATAAGACCACTCTCGGATGAGGGTCTGGTAGAAAGGTCTAGAGAGAGGGCAGAGAAGCATGGTGGAGATTTGAAGAAACTGGGTTGGGTATATGGCGATAAATTATACGAAGAGGTATTTGGTTGATATATTTAGATGCAAACTTCTTCATACTTTGCAACTTCGATAGAACAGCAAAAGGGGATAGGGCTAGGCGGATTCAAAGAGAGATACTGGATGGCAGGGAGGCAATAACTTCATCCCTGAGCTTGGACGAAGTCATGTGGGTGATTGTAAAGAATAAGAAAGCTGCAGTTCTGAGGGATACTGTTGAAGACATCTATGCCATGACGAACCTGACAGTAAAAGAAGTAAGCTCCAATATTCCGCTTCAAGCTTTGGACATTATGGAAGAAAGCAATCTTAAACCTAGGGACGCCTTTCACGTTGCCATTATGGAGGATTTCGATGTTAATGAAATAGTCAGTGACGACGATGATTTTGATAGGGTGAGTGGGATTAAGAGAATCAGGTTGTAGTGTACCCCAAAGAAAAATCTAGCACACTAGGTTAATGCGTGCAGTGAAAGAATTCTGGCTTCAATGTACCTTGGGAGGCTCAATCGAATAAAGATATTGGAGTGGGCACAGACTAATGTTCAAAGCGTTTCGATTAATGTATGAATCTTGAATCTGGGGTTCGTACTCTTGAGCAGCTCCTTGAATTGCCCATCTTCCTTCAGGTTTTGGATATCGCTGTCTTCAGTGACTACTGAATCGCATCGGTTTATTGCTGATGAGAGGATAAGGCAGTCGATGAAGTCGCTCAGTATTTTCCTGAGCCGGAAGGCCGAAAGCAGTATTGTATCGTCATGCGTTGGAATTGTCTCTATGTCATCGTTATGGACAATTGCCCTGATGCCTTTGAGCACTCTTTCAGGGGGAAGGGCTCCGTCGGCTATGTGTTTGGCGCTTTTGGCGGAGAGTTCGAATATGCTTATGCTGCTAATAGAGATTTGGTGTCCCTTCCGCTTCAGTTTGATGAGCGAGTCTTTTGGTAGGCCTTTAATGGATATGCCTATTGCTGGTAGGAGGTAAGTTGTGTCTAGTAGAAGTTTCAAGTCTCTACCGTCCTGGACAGCTCCTTCCTGAATCTATGGAATTCATCGACGGTTATTTCGATGCATGGAGGTTCACGTAAAACTTCTTCTAGGCTTGGGACAGGTTCGACCACGAGCCTACCAGCCTCGACCTTATAGATGACCTTCTTACCTGCTCGAAGGCCCAGTTTTTCCCTGATCTTCTTGGGGGGGAATAGTTCTTCTTTCGAACCAACTCGACTTTCCGCCATTTTTCCGACTTACCGAGTAGATAACCGATTTTCGACTTATAAACATTGTATCGTCCTGTTCTGCTAACTCTCTGGCTAGCTTTGGATTAAGGCAACCCGGTAAAGGTTCTTTTAGCAGTTTGATTTGGTCTTACTGCGGATAGATAGTCGTTTGATTAGAGAGCGTTGGATTGTGTCATTTAATTCGGTTTTGCCGCTGGTGTCTTTTGTTGTTGCTCTCTGGGGATCGACTTGGGGTTGGGATGCTGATGGGAGGCTCTGGCCATCGACTTTCATCTACGCTGTATCAGCATATGCTGTCTTTCTTTTGCCGTATGTGGTATTAAGGTTACATGTTGTCAAGGGTTTTGCGAATTGGTTTTGGGTTTTCACTAATCAGACATGCTGTCCACATCCAAAATTTTACAAAGAGAATCACATCCAATGAACTTTACAGGTTGAAATGCAAATCGTCATCATCTTATCGGCTCGGGTAAGGTTCAAATATAAAATAGTTAAAGAAACTTAGTGGGTTTGGGTTTTGACAAAGACAACTGTAAAAGGCCGAAGGTTCACCGTAGTTCTTCAAAAGGATGAAGATGGCGGATACTCCGTTCAGTGTATGGAGCTCCCAGGTGCAATTAGCCAAGGAGAGACTAGGGCAGAAGCGTTGAAGAACATAAAAGAGGCAATTGAGTTGGTGCTGGAAGTTCTAGAAGAGAAGGTCAAGTCTCATAAGCCAGATGTCGAGATAGCTGAAGTTGTTGTCTAATTGGCCCTTCCAGTCCTAAGCTGGCGTGAAGTTCTTAAGGCCTTAGGCAAGAAGGGGTTCAAACCCATCCGACAGAAGGGTAGCCACATCTACCTTCAAAATGAATCAGGAAGATATACGGTGGTTCCAAGACATGCGGGAATTAAGAAAAGCACATTGATGAAGATACTCGCTGAAGCAGGCTTGTCAAGAGAAGAGTTTCTAGATCTGCTCTAGCATCTTTGACTGAACAGACCTAAATATAGTCCTGTAATCTGTAATGTTGAGTGCATGAGTTGGTAAAGGTTCTTTTAGCAGTTTGATTTGGTCTTACTGCGGATAGATGGTCGTTTGATTAGAGAGCGTTGGATTGTATCGTTTAATTCGGCTTTGCCACTAGTGTCTTTTGTTGTTGCTGTCTGGGGGTCGACTTGGGGGTGGGACGTCGATAGGAGGCTCTGGCCATCGACTTTCATCTATGCTGTATCAGCATATGCTGTCTTTCTTTTGCCGTATGTGGTATTAAGGTTACATGTTGTCAAGGGTTTTGCGAATTGGTTTTGGAGGAGATTTGGGCGTGATGGATTTTTAATGCTGTTATGGGGGTTGCATCTAGTGGTCGGGTCGATTGGGCTTATTCATCTTTTCGATTCGAGTGCTTTTTGGCTCGGGAGTATGGCAACATTTTATATTGGCTTTATTATAGCTATACTTGGTGCAATTAGGCTTTTAGTTTGATATTTTACGGTCTGATCGCCCCTCTGGAGCTCTATGAGGATTGATGTGTCAAGTATGATTGACATCTCGATACCCGTATTCCTTCCTTATTTTTGCTACAACTGCTAGCATTATCTCAGCCTCTTTTGGGGTTAAACTTGGTTTTGCGTTCAGTATCTTCTTCCAAGAATCGGAAGGCTTTTTCCTGTACTCAGAAGCGATTTCCCTCAGTAGACTACCCATCTTTTGCTTGCGGGTTTTAGCCATCTCCTTTAACATTTGCCATGTCTGTTCGTCTACATCCTTAATGGTTTTGACCGACACAGGAAGTAATACGATATTACTTCTAATTAAGAAAAATAGCTCAAGAATGCTTCTTCTTGACCTGTGATTGGTGTGATTCGGCTTTTGGCTTGATATTCTGCCGTTCATGCGCGCTTGTGCGCTGGCCTGGGGAAGAATTTCGGCGGAAACGATCGGATTCTGGTTAGGCTTGCCAGCCCTCACATTACCGTTAGACGCTATTCGATTTTCAGCCTGCTCCATAAGATCAAACCTAGAATCAATTCATATATTCCGCCCATAATGTAGGCGTGAGCGATTAACTTGCCTTGCGGGATATCAGGGTTTGTAGGGGAAGGTGGTAAGGATCGCCTGAAAAAAATGGTTGAACTCCTGACGCACCGGGGGCCAGATTCTTCGGGACTATTCCTCGATAGTGGAGTTGGACTGGGGATAAACAGGTTGAGTATCATAGATCTACGAACGGGCGACCAGCCCATACATAACGAGGATGAGTCTCTCTGGATCGTCTTCAACGGTGAAATATACAACTACAAGGAGTTAAGGGAGGACCTTGAGGGTAGAGGTCACAGGTTCTACACGGAAACTGATACTGAGACAGTAGTCCATGCCTTCGAGGAATGGAGAGAGGAGTGTGTACAACATCTCAGAGGTATGTTTGCGTTCGCTATATGGGACAAAAGAAGAAAGAGCATGTATATTGCTCGTGATAGGTATGGGAAGAAGCCTCTTTACTATGCCCTGCTGGATGGTACGCTTGTATTCGCCTCTGAAATGAAGGCGATACTACCTTGGGGCTCTTTCACGATAGATCGTTATGCAATGGATCTTTACTTTACTTACCTCTATGTCCCGTCGCCTTATACCATATTCCGTGAGATTAAGAAACTGCCTCCTGCCAGCTATTTGACTTATTCGAAAGGTGTACTGAAAATAGAGACTTACTGGGACGTGGACTTCAAGCCTGATTCTGACGTCAGGGAGGATGAAATTATGGAACGATTATATGGGACGATGTTAGACGCCGTGCGTATCCGCATGAGGAGCGATGTCCCACTTGGGGCCTTCTTAAGCGGCGGAATAGATTCGAGCACTATCGTTGCGTTAATGGCTAAGCTTTCGGAGGAACCTGTGCATACCTTTTCGATAGGCTTCGATCAAGGCATAGATGAAACGCCATTTGCGAGACAGGTCGCCGAGCTTTACGGTACGGACCATCGGGAACACATAGTTAGTATGAAGGTTTTCGAAATTCTTCCGAAACTGGTATGGCACTTCGATGAACCGTTTGCAGATCACTCCTTTATCCCGACTTATTACCTCTCCCAAGTAACTAGGAATCAGGTGAAGGTGGCTTTAAGCGGAGACGGAGGAGATGAAATCTTCATGGGCTATCCATTCCTATATGAGCCCAACTTATACCGCGCCTATAGACGTGTACCACGTGGCCTGCGCCGAGCTATGTTACGCTCCATTCTCGCTCTTCCTATACAGGGACAGTTCACGCGTATGGCGAACCATGCCTATGAGAAGGATTACGGCGACCAGCCCGAAACGGAACGATATATTATGAGGGTTACGGCTATTGAGCCTGCTGGGCTAACGAAACTTTACAGCTCGAGTTTTATGAAGGAACATCGACCGAACGACAGCTACAGCTACCTGCGCGAATGGTTGCAGCGATGCCATGCTGACACCGCCCATAAGCTTGATTACGCCACTCTCCACACATATCTCCAAGAAGATATTCTTACTAAAGTAGATAGAATGAGCATGGCTGTTTCATTAGAAGTCAGGTGCCCACTTCTCGATCAAGCTTTGACCGAAGTCGTCGCGAAGATTCCCGCCCACATGAAGCTTAGAGGAGGCCTAACCAAATACATGTTCAAGAAGATGGTAGTCGAGAAGGGTCTCCTCCCTCGTGACATCGCCTACAGAAGCAAGCAGGGCTTTGGAGCACCTATTGATAAATGGCTAAAAAGTGACTGGAAGGATCTCGTATCCCAAGTTCTAGACCCTGTGATTTCCTCAAACTATACAGGTTTCTTCGACCGGGAATATTTGGCTAAGATGTTAAGACAGCCTTACCTGTATTCGGGTCGCCTCTTCTCGATGGTAACGTTCGTATTATGGTATAAGACTTACGTTGAAGAGGGGTTTAAAGCTCCGCTTATGATCTAATGTTTCAAGGCGCGAACCTATTCGTCTTTGTGTCCTCATCTTAGGTCTAGAAGTTTCTCATACACCCTTATAGTTTCCGAGGTCATCTTTTCTATCTTGAAGGGTACTGGCACGTAGGGCTGCAAGACACCGGACGCTATCTTATCCGCTGCATCCTGCTCGTCCTCCACAAGGAGTGAGAGTCTCTTTACCTCATATGGAATCTTCGCATCTTTGCGTAAGATAACAGAGGTCCCGCAGGCACGTGCCTCCACCAGAGGGTACCCGAAGCCTCGGTATGGCATAAAATCGATAAAATAGTCAATCGAGTTGTAATAGTCGACGATGTTATCCTCACTAGTCCCCGTAAGAGAATGCAAGGAGAAACTCAACTTCTTCTCCGTCAGAATTGCAATTAACTTTTGCATCCTTGGATGCATCTCCCTGTAGTACCCTATCCGAATTCCTTGATGCGGTTTCCTCTCTCTAGGGGTGAACTTCCCGCTTATTCCAGGGCTTACCATCTTCACTTTCTCCTTATGCTGTGGGAAGATATCGTAAATCTCCTGAGCCGTCTGAGACGAGAGGGCGATTATCGCGTCTGCGCATTTGAAAGACCGTGTGACAATCTGCGAGAAATACAAGCGATAGACTCTTGCAGAGAGGGAGCCATAGTTTACCCACTCTGAATTTCCTTCACTAAGTGGTGCGATGTCGCCGACGGTGACCACGAACGGTTTACCATTCGGCAAAAACACAGGCGAGACTGCATGGACGACTCCCCCGTCGTGTTTGGAAGAGCTCAATTTCACGCCCGCTTTTTGGAGTGAGTTAGTTAGGTCTTTGACGTACCTCTTCACCCCGAGAGAAAGTCTATTCGAATTCCCCACGATTTGGACGAGGATTTCACGTTCGTCAATTGGGTTTCGATAGTTTTCAACTATTTTCAATGGATCACTTCCTCCGATTTGACCTCTAGTCCCGTCTGACAGGACCCCATGGCCTGATGTTTGCTTCCTTCAATCCGAACATGATGGCCATCCCATGAAAGTATCCCAAAAGCGTTACTTTAAGATCCTTGTGATTCCGCCTCGAGAAAAGCTGGAGAGGTAACTCTAGCGTCACCGTCACACAATCGTAGAATCTCCGAAATGCGGAATGGTTCCTTTTAGAATAGAGCAACTTATTTCTCAACCTCATGTAACCCTTCAGGCCTTGAACTCTATCGGAAGTCGCGGAACCAACATGATAGAGGCAAGTTTCATGTAACGCGAGTACCGTGAAGCCCGCTTTCTTCGCCCTAGCTCCAAGATCGACATCTTCCCAATACATGAAGTATGAAGGGTCTATAAGACCGACTCTTTCGAAGACCTCCTTCTTGACCATGCAATTCCATGCGTAATCTAATTCGTTTGATTCTGAGGGCCTGGTGGTTAGGCGAAATGAGCTGACCTTATTTCCTGTCGACGACCTAGAGCCGTCTGGCATGAGTTGATCGGGGGCGACAATCCCAAGGTTAATCGAAGACACCGATTCAAACTGGCTGACAAGCTTCTCAAAAATTCCATTGTCTGTGAATACAAGATCGTTGCTCCCAAGAAAGATATAATCGCAATCGTGAGACAGAGCATAGCTGATTCCGTAATTATAGGCAGCGGTTCCAATGTTTTCTGACAGGGAAATCAGCTTTACATTCGGAAACTCCCGTCTCACCATGTCCTGTGAAAGATCCGTTGAATTGTTGTCGACGACAATGGCTAGGCAATCTGGGAGTGAACTCAAGCACTTTCTCAGCAGTTCCTTTCCATTGTAATTTGCAATAACACAGGCTATCATTTTATGAAAATCGCCAAGGTATCGGGGTAGATTCCATCCCTACTTAGGAGCCATGGCCTTAGGGTATTACGCTTTGCGAAATCATAAGTTGCAAGGCTTAAATTACAATCGTCGACCACGAGAACTCCTCCAGTTTTTAGATGCCGCCAAGCCATCTCCATCTCGAAAGTTACTGTCCTATAGGAATGATCGCTGTCGTGGAGGTAAAAGTCGATAGAACCGAGCCTTGGGAGAGCTGCAGCGAGAAAGTGACGACTATCATCGATTACAAGCTCCCATCGATTGCGAAGCCATCCCGGCACTGCGAAGCCGGTGGGGACACCGTATTTTGTCCAGATACCTGACGAAACGGTCTTGGATATGTCCACAGAAATTAGCCTCCCCTTGCCGTTCTCCTCCATCGCCTTGAGAATCGCAGCTGATGAGCCGCCAAGGAAGACACCCGCTTCCACTGCCATTTCCGGCTTCAACTTTCGGGTTAGCGAATAAAGATAAAAGTAATAGACCGCATTCGCGAAATTAAAAGGATTGAAACTGGCCAGCCCAACTTTTACAGGGTTCCAAGTTTCGTCGAGCCTATTAATGAATGCTTCCATGGACGTTCCATCAATTTTATAGGTAAAACTGTCCAACAGATCTGACATTTGGATTGGAAGCTGGTCGATTCGCCGGTCCCTGTTGCGATATCTCCACTCAACTAGCCTAGGAATTCTTGCACCTATCTTATTTCGAGCCCATAGCGGTAGCATCTTAACAGGCGCCTTGGTGAAAGTTATTCCGTAGAACGACCGCCTTGGTTTATCGACTTGTGGATTTAGTCTCACTCTAGCTTTACTCCCTTTTAGGATTCTCTCAGATCGACTTCCAAGTTGCAGTCCTTCCTAGAGCTGCCAGTAGAGACTGACGTGGATAGATAGTAGAGCGACGACTGCGGCGGCGACGGCGATGTCCGAAACTAGATCATAAGACAGATAAGACCAACGACAGGCTATCTTCTTCCCTAGGCGTTCGCCCAAAAGAGCACCTTTGATTTCATGGTAGAACATGGCACAAGCTGAGACGGCCGACACCATCCCGAGAGCCTCAAGTCGGATTGAGACCGTCCTGACGCTCCTCTCCTCGTGGTTAACGCTCAATTGTCCAGACGCATAACGCGTTCGCATATTTGAACGGTTTTCCATATCTTACACCTTTTACCTCATCATAATCGGCTTGGACCCAAGTTTCTCTGTTCATGCGTTTCATGAATATGCGGGTCGAGAATAATTTTCCGTCATCGACAATTCTGTCCATAGCTGGATTGAATCCCAAGGGGACTGTTGCAACAATCTTACCAGAAGGAGCAAGAAGCATGTAGAGATTTTGGATAGTTTTTATGATTTTCGATTCGACGATATCATCGTCTCCATCCATTCCGATATGCTCCAACGTCGATATGCTAAGAATGAGCCCGTAGCGAACATCTGTAGAGAACTCCATGGCATCCACGTTTTGAACTCTAGGTGCCATCTCATATTTATCTACAATATGGTGGCTAACATTGAAATAATGCGACAGGACATTACCTACTTCAAGGACAGGAAGCGTTGCCCTCTTCAAATAGCTCATGGCTATTGGAACTTCTATACATCTTTCGCTGGCCCAGGTGAAATTATATGGGTGGAAAAAGTAGCGCATCTCTTCGCCTCTAAAAGTGAATTTTCTGCTTGGGCTGAATAATCGTCTGTAGGCATACGATAAATAAGTAAGGAGGCGAAATATCAGGGCGTGATCCAGCATCATCTGACTCTTCTGAAGTCTCGTAGGGCAAGGATTGTGTCTTGAACGTCCCGATGTAGCCTCAGAACTGCATCTTTACGGTCTTGTGGGCTCATGCACGATCTGAAAGCTCGCATGCAGGATCCAATAACCAACCCGAATAGAATAAACGGTAACGCAGGTGCATAGTTTCTGCTGACAAAACGGATTAGGTTTCGCTTATAAATATATGACAAGTAGTGATCAGGAAGCTTCCTGGCGGTCGCTGACCCGACATGAATGATCGACACCTCCCCGTCATGAACGAGCTTAAACCCAGCTTTCCGTGCTCTGAGTCCGTAGTCTACATCTTCAAAATAAGCGGGAGAGTAACGCTCATCTAGCAAACCTATGCCGTCTACCAACGAGCGCTTTAGAATGAAACACGCACCACCCGCGCTATCAGTTTCATGAACGTATGCGCTCTGCTCCTGATTTCTCCCAAATACCGGCACGCCGAGGAAGCTGTCAAGGTAAACTCCCGGTAGCAGCCTGAGTCCCATCGGCTGAGATCGGCCATCAGGACGAAGAAACCTGCAATTTACGATTCCTATTGTCGGGTCGCTCTCGGCCACACCGATCATATGAAGAAGCCAATTGTCATTAACGATGAACGTGTCATCGCTCAAAACGACACAGTAGTCAACATTGTAACGACTCAACGCCAACCTTATGCCTGTATTAACCCCTGCGGAAAACCCCTCATTCCTCGAGAGCCTAATTACGTCAATGTCTGGGAACTCCTTGTTTACCAACTCGGATGAACCGTCACTAGACCCATTATCCACGACGATCACTTTGTACCACGCATACCGTGTATTCTTGAGAGAACTAAGGCAATTGCGCAAAAGCTCCCGATTATTCCAGGTGGGCACAACGATGGCAACTTTCCTAATCTCTCTCTCGCCTCGCCTCTGCATGATACCATCGATTTCGGAACCAATCATATTCGAGACGTCACCTCCTGCTTACCTTCCCCGTCACCGAGGATTATCTTGGTAAGCCTCTCCTTGAATGATTCTTCACTAAACATAGAGATATGCCGACGAAGCTGGGGTAAGTATCTGTCAAACTCACCCTCGAGTGCGAGCATTATCTTACCGGTTGCCTCGTGTTCGGTGCGAAATCGTAACGCGCTGATTGGAACTATCTCTCTGGTTCCACCACTATCATGGACTATAGGGATACACCCCGCTGCGATTGCTTCCACTGTTGCTATGCCAAAATGTTCGTTCTTCATTGTGTGTAGAAATACCTTAGACGAGTGGGCCATGGAAATTATCCGTTTTCGTGGCAGATTGGGGTAGAACAGTATGTTTGCAATCCTACGCTTCTCCGCCTGTTTGCGAAGGTCGAGGTACAGTCTATGGTTAAGCGAAGACGCGACAGCCCCGATGACTCTTACGGGCGACGAGACACCGGCACTCTGTAACGCCTCTGCAATATTGACCTGTTCAAGCTGGTTCTTCTCAGAACTGAAACGTCCTATCGAAATCACTCCATCACGAGTAGAATTCGAGGTTGGCTTCCACTGACTGATTGGAACGGGGAAATAGACAACTTCCGATTCCACGCCCCAAGCTTTTTTGCAGAGGTCTGCAATATACTGGGAGATCGACAGGATTCGTGTTGATCGGACGTTATCTGAAAACATCTTGTAGAAGATACGGTATGGAGCGGAGTAGATGCGCCAAAAAAAGGACCTGATTTCTCTATCCCCCATCAGGTCTGGGTCCGGAGGAAAAAATACATAGGTAAAACCAGGGGTTCTACTTCTTGAGAGGTGGACAACGGGACCTATAGCCTCGAAGACAAGGTCGTAACCTCTGTAACCCCCCATGAGTGCTGCCAGAATTGGATTATCGTAAATGGTCGAACCCGGATCCCATAGCCATCTCCGACTAAAGATTCTACTCTTTAGAGGCTTTTGAAACGTTGCGATGAGTTGCTCACGAGTGACGCGACCAATGCAATAGAGATCAACGTAATGACCCCTCCTTTCTAGCTCTTCGGCTACGCTTAGCCCTACCAACTGATTAGTCGTCAGTTGCGGAAGTGAGGAGATCACGATAGCGATCCTCAATAGGCGTTCTCCATCTGGCTCAGGGAAACCAAGGACAGTGCAACATTCATCGGGTCCAGAATAGCGAGTCTACACAAAGCATCTGAATTCTTTCTCAACATAAACATATTCTGTTCGCATGCGGCCTGTGCACTCATCCGGCTCGGACATAAGTACATTGGAGTTAATATTGCTTCATTTGAATTTTCGGAGGGGATTTTTGATCTAATCGTTGTTCTCCGTCCGGAGTGAAAGACCGGAAACACAGCTCATGGCAATGCGTTGCCTCTTTTGAACGGTTTTCCCAGGTGTTCCTCCACCAGTAAAATTCATGCAAACATGCGGGTACCATTAAACAGACTGCAAAGTGGTTGATGCCCCCACCTGCAAAAGAAATTATCTTTCATCTGACAAAAGGTACATTTAAGTATCGGATTTCTTACTAACTCTTCATTACTCACCAGGGTTCAATATGAGGGTTTTGAGTGCAGGTGACAACGCGAGAATCGGAACGTATCATTCAATGGTTCTTCTAACACACCCGCAAGACGGTGTCCTTCGACCAGAGCATCGAATGGCCACAACTTGACAATGGTTTGATAAAGAGATTAGGGGTTTCCAGAATTGCCGAGTAACATTCTTGTGACAGGCGGGCTCGGGTTCATCGGAAGTAATTTCATTCGCTACGCCCTGGAGAGACACATGGATGTCAGGATAGTCAACGTAGACAATTTGTCTTACGGGGGCAATCCGGCGAACCTGTGGTCGTCCGGCGAAGAGCCTCGTTACAGATTCATTCGGGGTGATATAACTGATAAGGTTCTTATCACAAAACTCGTTCGCAACATAGATGTCGTCGTTAACTTCGCAGCGGAATCCCACGTAGACAGGAGTATTGCCGATTCTTGGCCTTTTATTAGGAGCAATACCGAAGGCGTATTGACTATACTCGATGTGTTACGCCGTAAGGCAGAGGACACCAAGTTGATACAGATTGGTACTGATGAGGTGTATGGCGATATCGTGAAAGGTTCAGCCAAGGAAGATGATAAGTTGAATCCGTCATCACCCTACGCGGTTTCGAAGGCGTCGGCGGACATGTTCTGCCTTGCATACCGGCGGACGTATGGACTCAAGCTGATAATCACGAGGTGCACGAACAACTTCGGTCAGTTTCAGTTTCCCGAGAAACTCATCCCTAAAACAATCATAAGCGCGCTTAAGAATACCCCAATTGCACTCTACGGCTCCGGGAGACAAGTAAGAGACTGGATCTATGTTAAAGACCATTGTGAGGCGTTGGATCTGGTTATCAAGGAGGGGAGAGCCGGGGAAATATACAACATCTCCACGGGCATTGAAAGAGACAATTTTTCCATAGTGGAATCTGTGCTTAAGATAATGAAGAAAGATTCAAGCCTAATCAGGCATGTCGACGACAGGCCTGGACACGATTCCCGGTACAGTTTGGACTCGAGCAAAATTAGACATGAGCTAGGTTGGAAGCCAAGACATGGTTTCCGAGAGTCGCTGCGGGACACGGTTGAGTGGTACATGAGAAACCAATTATGGTGGAAGCCTCTGATAAGCGAGAAGATTCTGAGTCCGGAACCATGGAAGGAGAAGTGGTGAGAGCTGAGAATACTAGTAACAGGGCATACAGGATTCATAGGTTCCAATCTCGTGACATACTTGGAATCACTTGGACATTCGGTCATAGGCTGCTCCAGGAAAACGGGTTGTGACGCAGGTGATTTCGAGAGGATCAAATCTGAGCTGGCGAGATGCGATCTTGCGTACCACCTTGCCGCCGACGCTCGACCTGCTGAAAGCCTTCTTTCTCCCTGGCAGACGGTTGAGGTCAATCTTAGAACTACGACAAACATTGGCTTGGCATGCAGTAAGGCTGGAGTCCCCCTAGTGTATGCGAGCAGCTGCGAAATATACGGGGATTCTTTAGTACCGTTGTTGGAGGAGTCGTCATTGAGACCCACTAATCCCTATGCGGCCTCAAAGCTCGCGTGTGATAGGCTCCTGTTTTCATTCCAAAGATGCTACGGACTCGACGTGAAGATACCCAGACTATTCAATCCGTACGGTCCTCACCAGCAACTCAATAAGATAATTCCCACCCTCTACCGGCAAGCGTCTGAGGGAAAACCGCTAACCGTGTATGGTGACGGGAGCGATACACGAGACTATGTGTTTATCGAGGATATTGCCAGAGGGCTTTGGGAGGCTAGAAGGCTACCTGCAGGGGAAGCGGTTAACTTGGCCACCGGAATAGGCACAACAAGTAAGCAGATTGCAGATATTCTAATTCTGAAGACACTCAGCAAATCCGTAGTAAGGTTTGTCCCGTATCCTGAAATATTCGGAGGGATTAGGAACCAAGTCGGCTCCTACGAAAAAGCAAAGAGGCTGCTCTTATGGGAGCCTAAGACCAACATTGATGTAGGTCTTGATCATACTATAAGATGGTTGAAATCGCTAAATGAAACGTAGCTCAATCAGCGACAGAAAGAAATTTGTGGACACAGTCTCGAATACGCTGTGGGAACATTCGAAACTACGCTCGGCAAATAAAATTCCTTACGCAGGTGTAGTATTCGATAAGGAGGAGGTGAAGGAGGTCGTCGGCGCCCTCTACGATGCTTTCACATCGCGTTGGTTCGCACTCGGCAAACATGGTGATGACTTTGAAAAAGAGTTCAGCAGATACCTTGGCGTAAACCATTGCATCCTTACCAATTCGGGTTCATCGGCTAACCTTCTAGCGGTTGCATCGATGTCAGAATTGAAGAAACTTAGGCCGGGAGACGAAGTTCTGACTCCCGCGGTGACATTTCCGACCGCAATAAATCCACTCCTATTATACAAACTGAAGCCGGTACTTGTGGATGTAACGCTCCCGAGTTACACAGTGTCCGCCGAAGAGCTCAGAAAAGCATCATCGCCTAAGACCAAGGGCATAATGCTCCCGCATCTAAACGGTAGTGCTAGCTACATGCCAGAGATTATCGAACTGGCTGAGAGAAAGGGATGGGTCTTAATAGAAGATTGCTGTGACGCACTTGGTACGTTTGTTGACGGAAGAAATGTGGGAACTTTCGGGCAAGCTTCAACCTTCAGCTTTTACGCCGCTCACCATCTATGCATGGGTGAAGGCGGAGCGGTCTGCACCAATAACGAGGAAGTAGCCACTACGGTCAGATCTTTGAGGGACTGGGGAAGAAGCCTAGGGAAAGAAATTTTCGACCTGAAAAAAGGCAGGAGAATGATCCGGATTGGCGGGGGTTCGACCCTCCCAGATGATTACGAGGCAAGGTACATCTACACCACACGTGGATTTAACCTGAAGCCTATTGACATTCAACCGGCAATGGGTCTTGCCCAGCTCAAAAAGATAAAGTCCTTCGGCAAGGCCAGGAGGCATAACTATAGGTTTTTGCTGGATGCGCTATCCAAATTTGAAAAGTGGTTAATCCTGCCAAGGGCTGCAGAAGGGGTAGATCCAAGCTGGTTCGTATTTCCTGTAATAGTCCGCGATGGAGCTGGATTTACTAGAAGGGAACTCGTTGATCATCTGGAGAAGGGAGACATAGAGACACGTCCTATCCTCGCGGGGAATATTGCTAATCAGCCTGCCTATCAGGATATTGATCTTGTGATCAGAGGCTCTTTACGCAACAGTGGGTTAATACTAAGAGGGGGCTTCTTTGTCGGAGTGTACCCTGGGCTCTCGGAGGCCCAGATGAACAAAATGGTTAAAACGTTTACTTCATTCTTCAGGTCGAGAAGCATTGCCTAACCACGAGACCCGCGTCCAGGCCAGCTCCACCCCAATCTATGAGTTCGAGGAGAAGTTCGCAAGATATGTCGGCGTTAAGCATGCAATAGCGGTTAGCTCAGGAACAGCTGGCTTGATGGCCGCAATGATGGCATTGCAAATGGAGCCTGGAGACAACGTCGTGACCACGCCGCTCACCCATATCTCAACAGCAAACGCGGTTCTGAGCGCTGGCGGAATACCGCTCTTCGCAGATGTAAACAAGGGGACATTCTGCCTGGATTCGGAGAAGGTAGTCGAGGCAATGGACGAGCGTACCAGAGGTGTGATTGGCGTCCACCTTTACGGGCTTCCCCTTGACGTTAGCGCGCTAGAAGAAGTGAGGCGCGAGAAGGGAATTAGGGTCATAGATGACGCCGCGCACGCACTGGGCGCATCCAGACACGGAAAGAAGGTTGGATCCATAGGTGACATGACCGTTTTCTCGTTCTACGAAACTAAACATATTAGGCTCGGCGAAGGGGGTATGATAACAACTGACGACCACGAACTCGCAGAACGTTGCAGGATGGTCAGCTCGCACGGGCAAACCGGGAAATATAATCACACCGCGCTTGGGTATAACTTCAGGCTCGCACAGGGCCTTGCCGAAGCTGCTCTGAAACAGCTCGTCAACATCGACGCCGAAGTGAACCGCAGGAGGCGGCTAGCACGAGTATACACAGAGGAGCTTCAAAAGATTTCTTGGATAAGCCCACAGAATGTCGATTCGAATGTCGAACATTCATATTACATGTTTCCAGTGGTAATAGAAGGCATCGCACCGAAGAAGATAGACGATCTGGCCCGATTAGTATCGTTAGAGGCCTCTTGCCCAGTGAGCAGAGGCTACGGTTTGCTATCATACCAGCAACCGTTTTATCAGAACATTCAGAAGCTGTTTTGGGGTGCCAAACTGATGAAGTTCCCAGACTATTCTAGATACGATCTACATAGTGCTCAACATGTGGTGGAGAGAGTTGTAGAGCTGCCAACAACCGATTCTGTGGATGAGGAAAAAGCCGTCCAGATATCGGAATACCTTGTAAAGGGGTTCAGGAGAGCGAGCTCGAGTTGAGACATTAGAATGCGAGTTTTGCCGGGGGAAGATATTCTGAAATGAAGGGGCTCCTATTGGCTGGAGGTCACGGTACCAGACTGAGACCACTAACTGCCACGGGCAATAAGCATATGTTGCCGATCGCCAACAAGCCGATGCTTCTTTACGGGCTGGAGCAATTGAGGGATGCCGGAATAGAGGAGTTGGCCATTATACTCGGCCCAATAAAAGAGGGCGTCGCTGAGACGATAGGGGATGGTTCCAGATTTGGCATCAAAGTTACCTACCTAAACCAGCCCGAGCCAAGAGGGCTCGCGCATGCGGTTCAAATATCTGAAGGATTTATGAACGGAGAGCCATTCGTAATGTACCTTGGAGACAACCTGTTGAAGCAGAGAGTCGGAGATTTTGTCAAAATTTTTGAGGACGGTGGTTTCGATTGCGTTGTTGGCGTTTCGACCGTAAAAGACCCCACTAGATTCGCTGTCGCCGAGATGCATGGTGATAGAATAGTCAGGCTCACAGAAAAGCCTAGAGAACCGAAGAGCAACCTTGCAGTGATTGGGGTCTATGTTTTCGGGAGCGCAATCTTCGACGCTGTAAGAAAGATAAAATTGAGCTTGAGGAATGAGCTGGAAATAACGGATGCAATTCAGATGCTTCTTGATGACAGAAAGAAGGTTAAGGCTCAGACTGTATCAGGATGGTGGAAGGATACAGGCAGACCCGAAGATCTTTTGGAGGCAAACCAGCTTGTACTTGAAGACTTGGATTCAAGAATGGAAGGCACCCTGTCAGAAGACACCCAGCTGAGTGGCAGGGTCGCCATAGGGTTAGCCACCCGTGTATCAGGGAGAGTGACCATCAGGGGGCCGGCAATAATAGGCCAAAACTGCAAGATAGGGCCCGATGTCTATATCGGACCTTACACCTCCGTCGGAGACGGATGTACCCTCAAAAATGTTGAAATCCAGAACTCGATCATCATGGGAGAGTGCATGATAGAGACCGGGAAGCGCATAACGGACAGCCTTATAGGAAGTTACTCAATCATAACTAACGGAGAAGCGGCGGTTCCTCAAGGACAGAGGCTGATCATTGGTGAGCGATCTTTTGCCCAAATCTGACCTGCCACGAGGCAAGGAAGCGACTGCGGCCCATTTTCCTGTGACCAAGGTATGCTTCATATCACCTTACCCGCCGCAAAAGGGCGGTATATCAGAATACTCAAAGTCCTTGGCCGAAGAACTCGGAAGACACATGAAGGTGACGGTGTTTGCGCAAAAGATTGAAGCACCGGCGGGTGAGGTGGATTCACCAAATGTCTTTGTGAAAAGAATTTGGAAACCAAATTCAATCCTGGCACCACTGAAGTTGTTCAAGGAGACAATCAAGGAAAGCCCGGATGTCGTCCATCTCCAGTATGAATCATACGGCCTCTACGGAATCTTAGATTTTCTGACAACGCCGATTCTCATTATTTTATTGCGATTCGCTTGCAGGAAGGAAGTTATCACCCTTCATAGTTTCCTCATTCTTCCCTCGGAACGCACCCAGGATAGAGATTACATCACATCTGGGTCATCGGGTAAATTCATCAAATATGCATATCAAGTTCTCAGGACGACGGTCAAGCTTTCGCTTCGCTTCGCGAGTACCATTATCGTCCACTCGGACTTCATCGCCATGAGAATCGCTCAGGCAATCTCCCGTGATTACAGAATAGCGGTCATTCCTATCGGTTCTGCAACTTCTGACAACACATACTCGAAAGAGGAGGCAAGGAGACGCCTTGGATTCATTGCCAGCAAAATGATACTCTTCTTCGGGTTCATCAGTGCCTCAAAGAACATACATGAACTTATAGATGCTTCACAAGAAGTATTGAACAAGGATCCTGATGCATTGGTCGTCATCGCTGGAATCCCTGCCGAGTTCGACCCGAACGGGAGAAGATACCTTGACGACCTCCGGAAGCGTGCAGATTGGACGCGAAGAATAGTATTTGTAGATCGCTTCGTAGATACAAATGAGATGGACTTGCTTTTCGCTGCGGCAGATGTCGTGGTCTTAACGTACTCAATAGTACAAGGCAGTAGCGCGACATTGTCAACTGCTCTCGGTTACGGCGTTCCCGTCATAGTCCCTGAGGGAGGAATCGCGGCAAAGGATGTTGGCTTAAACGAGGTTGGTCTGACCTACAAACGGGGAGATGTCGGTTGCTTGGCAGATAGAATTACCTCGATTCTCTCGAATGAGCAATTAAGGGGAGAACTTGCGGTGAACGCCAAGAGGGCTGCACGAACCAGAAGTTGGAACGTCGTAGCCAGAGAGACAATGCGAGTGTATTGTGCAGAAGACGGCCGCAAGACTGCTTAGGTTGGATTTAGGAGCCATTTATTCATCCTCTACATCATGGAATTCTTTCGCAGACAATTGCGAAATTGAACGCATTGTATAGGAGCATCAACGTTTAGGCTCAAGCTCGGCTGCGATGACTGGATGAGATAAGTGGCACTAAACTAGACTTCGATACACAATCACTGCGAGGGACAAACCACAATGGGACTCTTTGACGGAAGTCGAGATATGCGTCGGTCAAATCATTTATTGTCCAAAAGGTTAGTTGAAGAACTAGAATAATCAGGGGTGAATTATGAAGAATCGACGTGGAGAAAGTCAAGAATCTTGACCGACGACTCCCTTCAGCAGTCCCGAGATGAGTACATGTACAGAGAATCGGAGGAGAACCATAGAGATAAGTCATTCGCCCTGTGAATAATTAGAGAAATCTGGAAGAGGCGTCTAAGACGTTGCCATACGTGCCAACTGCCTGTTGAGAGGCGGCTTGGAGAGTATCGAGCCCATGGGTTGCGATGAGGTTGTCAGGAGAACCTCTCAGTTCGTGGGGACGAAGTTTAGGAGAAGATGTTTCCCCGCCTAAATAGACAAGCAGTATGTAGGGCGTTTGAATAGACATGTTTGCGAGCCTCTCTCCGCGACTGTGGACTTTCGCAGAGGTCAACATCGGTAAGCGGCGTGCACTATCACGTCTGGCCTAATTTCTTTCATCACTTTGACAATTTCGTTCTGGCTTTGCAAGTTTATCCGAACCCGAGTACCAAAAGAAGGCACATGTTTATTGTATAGCGAATAGATTTCATGAGCTCTGGAAGCCTGTACTACAAATGCTAAGCCTAAAAGACCGCTCGCACCAGTTACAGCAATCTTCATGTGTCTACCACCTTAGCTTCCGAGGTGTCGGATGGAGCATCTTCTCATCGGTCAGAAGCCTCCACCATAGTTCGTTCTTCACGTACCACTTAACAGTCTTCTTTAGTGCTTCGCGAAACGTATGTTTCGGCTTCCAGCCGAGTTCACTCCGTATTTTTGAGCTGTCTAGGCTATACCTCTGGTCGTGGCCGGGCCTATCCTCGACGTATTCGATCAGATTCTTAGGCTTCCGTAAGATGCTTAGTATCTCTGAAACGACTACAATGGTCTCAAGCTCGTTGCCAGAGCTAATGTTATAAACTTCGCCACTTCTGCCGTCACGGATAACTCTGTCAATCGCTGCGCAATGATCCTCGACGTATATCGTCTCTGATGTTTTTCCCAGTGCCATAGACAGGAACCTTCATCTCCAGAGTTGCTCGAATTATCGCCTTCGGTACCAGCTTCTCAGGGAACTGGTAAGGGCCGAAGTTGTTTGTGCACCTGGTAATAAGCGTCTTTAAGCCATATGTCCTGTGGTATGCATGAATGAGCATACTCGCTGCAGCTTTTGATGCTGCATACGGGGATGAAGGACAGAGTCTGTCCTTTTCTTTGAAGGAGCCATCTGCGATATCACCATATTCTTCATCCGTTCCAACCTGAATGAATCTGATTTCTTTCCTTGCCTTCCTCATAGCTTCAAGGATTGAATAGACACCCAGTATGTTGGTGCTGACGAAACTTTTGGGATCTGATATGCTCCTATCTACATGTGTTTCAGCCGCAAAGTTAACTATTGCATCGGTTCCATTGACGAGCGCTCTAGCAGTCTTCTCATTCGCGATGTCACCCTTGATGAAACAATAACGCGTATCATCGTTTAGTACTTGGAGGTTATTGCGATTCGAACCATATGTGAGCTTGTCCACATTTTTGATTTGAATTGATCCCTCTTTAGCAATAAATCTGATGAAGTTACTTCCGATGAAACCAAATCCGCCTGTCACGGCGAAGGGCATGATCAGTTTATTCCCCGCGTGCTCTTAGTAGAGCATTCAGTTGCAGACCGTCATTATAAAGTGAATCTGTCCGGTGCGTCATAAGCTTTGCTGCAGTAAAGGCGTACGGCAGCAAAAAGATACGGTGTCGTTTGCTGAAGACTGAGGTTACTAGCATTATGCCCGTTTCTATGAAACAGTCTATCAATAGCTCAACCCTCAAGAGAAGAGCTGACATACGGCTTCCGTACTTAGACTCGAAGTAGAGACGCCCTTGATATCCCCAAAAAATTGAGCGGTACCCTTTGTGTCCACGGGCTCCTAGATGAATAATTGTTGCATCAGGATAGTAGACAACACGATAACCCATTCGCCGTGCTCTTAAGCACAGGTCAACAACATCCTCCAGAGAGAGAAAGAAACTCGAATCATATCCTCCCAGCTCCAAGAAAAGTTGCCTCCTAATTAGCAAACATGCCCCAGAGACAAAGAGAACATTTTGAGTGCCATTTACGGTTACTCTGCGTCGCTTCTGGGAAACTATAGTCAAAGGGAGCTTGAGCCACCCAGCAGCAGTAATGCGTATCGGAGCCCAAGTCGTAAAGAAACTTGGTTCAACTGAACCGTCACCAGAAAAGATTCTTGGGCCGACAACGCCAACATCTGGGTGCGAATCAAGGTAAGCAGCCAGGAGTCCAATTGAACCCGGTTTGATTTCTGTATCGGGGTTTAATATAAGAATGTATTCTCCTGAGCACGCATTCATTGGTTCATTGTTTGCGCGCGCAAGTCCTACATTGTCTACGTTCAGAATGACCCTTACATTCGATGTTTTTAATCCCCGTAGGATCACACGGAAGTCAACATTAGAAGCATTATCTATTACAAAAATTTCCATTGGAGTTGACTCACGATTTAAGCTATCTAGGCATTGCATGAATTCCTCCTGTGCATTGTACGTGACTATTACCACTGAAACTTTTGGGTGTACGGATGGTGGCAATATCTGATAAATCTAGAAATCCTCCTTTTAAGTACTGTGCTATTTGTGTTGGACAACTATTCTCCCGCGGGGTGTAATCCTTATGAATAGGTTGCATAGCGATACCTTCGCCGCCATTTCTTTGAAGAAAGAGTCAGACCTGTAAGGTTCTCCGTAAGTTTACTATTTTCTCTATAGCTGCAACCCTTGCCATGGCTAGATAATCCTTCCCTGTCGTCTTGTACTCTGCTAATGGGCTATCTCTCAGATGTAATAGCGATACTTGTGGATGCCCAATTCTTGTCATCCTATGTACCCTTTTCAAATGGAACTTCCTAATCAAACTATTTGCTATCCTGTCGCTATGGGCCTCGATTACAATTGGGGTTTCCAACTTCCTATGATAACCAAGCAATAGCTTCTCAGCTCCTTCGATGTCCATCTTCATAAGATCATGCTCTAAAGAGAGATGATTTAGTTTAAAGAAATCGTTCATCATGACGACATTAAGGCCATTCTTTTCGACGTTTTTTCAGTATCAAAAAGGCAGAAGGAGCTGGCTCTATTGATATTACATTCTCAGCACCAATCGCCAAATAAAATGCAGCGGTTTTACCGCAACCTGCTCCAATGTCAAGAACAGTAAGACCAGCAGGGTCGACAGGAAGGTAGAATTGCTCCCAAATTTCTAGCTCCCGCGAAACAAGGTCACTATACTCCTTGGGAAGTTCTATCTCATGCCCATAGAGTTTTATTAGGCGACTAACAACCGTGAAGAACTACGACCTTCGCCGTGACAAAATATTAAGTATTATTTTAATTGTTCCCAATCCTGTAATACTCCAATCGAATTGTTCAGCTGTTTTCTTGCAATTTTGCGATAACTGCGCCAATAATGCCCTATCTTGGTAAAGTCGTCTTATGTAGTGTGACCATAGATGGTCCCTGCTTATAGGTATCAGAAATCCGTTGTATCCGTCTCGGATAATTTCACGCAAACCACCAGAATCAGAAGCCAGGACAGGAACACCGGCCTTTATCGCCTCCGCGGCTGCTAAGCCAAAACCCTCCCACATCGATGGCACCACACACACATGCACGGTCTGAAGAGTGGAGAGTAACTCCTCCAAGCTGGTTCGTATTTCCTGTAATAGTCCGCGATGGAGCTGGATTTACTAGAAGGGAACTCGTTGATCATCTGGAGAAGGGAGACATAGAGACACGTCCTATCCTCGCGGGGAATATTGCTAATCAGCCTGCCTATCAGGATATTGAGATAGAATTACCTCGATTCTCTCGAATGAGCAATTAAGGGGAGAATTTACGGCGAACGCCAAGAGGGCTGCACGAACTAGAAGTTGGAACGTCGTAGCCAGAGAGACAATGCAAGTATATTGTGGAGAAGGCGGGGCCGCAAAAGCCAACATATATGTAACCGCTTGAGATTGGGAAGAGTGCACCTCATATGCACCGTAATCTATCTTCGAATCTTGCAATGAGTTCTATACAAAGGTCACTATCGGGAAGCGACTATTTGTGACTCTGGGGTTCGTTTGATTACGGGACATGAAAGGCGGCGAAAAACCAGCTTGTGAATATTCTCCGTTCTCCATCCAGAGTCCAGTAGGTTGGAAGTTTGCGCATCACACTGGCTACGACGCAACAGCGTCATTGAAGTATCTCGCAAGTTCGTCCTTCATGAATTGGATAGAGAAAGGTCCGTATTCAACGGTTTGTCCCGCACCTTTCCCAAGTCGGAGTCTCAGGGATTCGTCCTCTATCGGTCGAGATGTCGCCTCAGCAAATTCTACTGCGAATTCTCGGTCAACTGGCTTAGACGTTATTGAATCCACATCCCACGTTGGTAAGTGACCACATTCAAGTCCTTCGCTCTCTCGAGGTACAAGTAACCCGCTATCTCGTTGGCGACATAGTCTGGCAGGTCCCACGAGGGATATTCTTGGCATCCCCGCAGGTCTCGTTCACAGTCTTGTGAGCAGGTCACGCAATTCGATCTGTCAAGGTCTGACTGTCTGTATTCCTTTGAATTTCTTCCACGCTTCATCGAATTCCCGGATCGTTTCTTCAGTCTTGGAATGAAGCGGAAGCTGAACAAATACCTTGTGCGGGATTGTAATGATGTGGGCTCCCGCGACTGCAGCCTCTTCGATATCCGTGGTCTTGCGCATGCTCCCGACTATCAGCTCAGACTTGAAGTCGTCCCGCTTGATGACAGTGCTTATGTTCCTAATGGCGCTGACTGGGTCTTCGCCTGCGTCCCTTGCCCGGTTGAAAAACAGACTGACGTACCTCGCCCCGGCCTTGCAGGCAAGGAAAAGCTGACTGAAATTCACCATGCATGTCATGTTCGTCTTTATCCCTTCTTCGCTTAGCCGGCTGACAACCGCTAATCCGTCACCGTTACCATACATCGCGACCTTTACTACGACGTTCGGGTGCCAGCTCGCATACTCCCGCGCTTCAGCCAGCAAGTCCTTCGGATTGCTTGACGTCGTCTCCACACTGACCGGCCCATTCACAAGGCCGCAGATGTCTAGTATTCTCCCTTTGAAATCAACCCCCCCTTCCGCAAGAAAAATCTTCTGATTCGTTGTGACACCATCACACATACCCCACTGTAGGAAGGTTCTGATCTCGTCTATGTTTGCAGTGTCAGCGAATATCTTGACCATGCTCGGATTATCTCATGTTGTTCGAAGTGGATATTCTTATCCATTACGGTCAAAGGCTCAGTCAAATCTTGAAGTCCCCTTCCCTCAACGAAACCTACCAAACAAGAGTTGGAATTGACGTTACGCGGTTCTAAACACCTGCGCGATCTTCGGGAAGACCTAGCCCAAAGAAGAAATAGCTGAGCCAGAAACAAAGGGGCTCGAAAATGGTCCAAGTCTCTATATTCGGCATAAAGGACAGACTGGGAGCTGTCTTGGCCACTTACCTGGCATCCATGGACTTCAGCGTGAAGGTTTCTGAACGAAGTCACTTTCCGTTCAGCGAAGAACCAAACCTGGCTTCTCTCAATCGAAAATTCAAGGGTAACATTGAATTCGTCGATAGGGCCCATTTCCTGGCTTCTCCATTTGTCCTTCTGGCTCTTGACACTCCAGTCGACGAAGGAGGAAAGGCAGACTACAGCAGCATAAATAGAACTGCCCTGCTGCTGAGGAACAGAATGAAGGCAGGCAGCGTCCTCATGATATCGAGTCAAGTAAATGTTGGCTTCTGCGATAACCTAACTAACAGAAAGGTGGGAATCGCGTATTGGCCAGAGAACATAAGGAGGGGGAGAGCGTTGGAGTCACTCGAGAGGACTCACTTCTACGCAGTGGGGGTGGATACTGGGGGAACCGAAATTAAATTGCACAGTTTCTTCTCCTCAATCCCCGCAGAGATGCATTTCTGTGACTTGAGAACAGCTGAGTCCGCCAAAGTGTTTCTCAATGGATTTTTGGCGACCTGCATAAGTTATGCAAACGAAATCGCAAGGCTGTGCTTGGGATGGGCTGTTTCTCCCGACGTTGTGTACCGTCACCTCGTCAATGATTATCGAGTGGGCAGACATCTTCCGCTTAAAGGTGGGAAGCCGTACCTTGGGCCCCTCGAACGTGATATTGAAGAACTCAGGAGAAGCTCGAAGTTCTTTGAATCCGTAAGGAGCATTAACGAGTCGGTGAAGAAGTAACCTCCCTGACTGGTCTCACTGCACCGATTGGGAACTCTTTCTCCTTTTAGCGCATACATGCTCTGGAATGGCAAAGGGTCACCCCTCCAGGTACTTCCGAGCGTACCTGTAAGCTTCTGGCGTCCCTATGTCCCAGACATCATGTTTGAGGACGTAACCTAAAACACGCTCCTGTTTGTGAAGCCATTCGATAAATCTTCCGGGCTCATCTTTCGGCAATTCGAGACGAAGATACTCTCTGATCCGTTCTGTAATTCGCTTTGGGAAAGCGTAAATCACGGCTCCAACAAGACCAGAAACCATTCGGAGAGGCTTTTCAACGTAGTCGACTATGATACTCTCTTCATTGACGGTCGCCAGCGAGCCGCGCAGCATCTGTTCGCTGTGCCTTGGATGGTAGAGTGCAACCACTGGCGTCTGGGCCCGGGCGTAAAGAGAGACGAGACCGAGGAGGCTATCTCGAAAGAGGCAATCACCAGCTAGAACTAGAAAGTCATCATTGATTCTGTTGATTACCTCGCCAAGTGCTCCGATTGCACCCACTTTGCTAACTTCACTTGTGGATCCATCGTTTACGACGGAAGATTTCGCGAAATCCCTTTCGATCATCCATTTCCTGAAAGTGTGCTCAAAGGTCTTGTTCGTGACGATTAGGATTTCAGTTATCCTATCTCCAAGCTCATCTACTTTTGCTACCACGTATTCTATGACAGGCCTTCCCTCGACATGTAATAACGGCTTTGGGTTGTTCGATGTCAGGGGCCAAAGTCGCTTCGCGTAACCTCCGGCCAGAATTATTGCTTGCAAGGCCACAACCCCTGTTGGGTGGAAGTCATCACCAAGTGATTTTGACAACTCTCCCAGTTCGGGACGATTTGTAGATTTCATATGCCAGTCTAATCGCAGCCCAGCCGTCGTAGGCGTTTCCCGCATATTCGCTGCTTTCTTTTATACAGTGAACGAAATGGCGCCACTCCTCCAACCACGACTTGTCTTCTCCCTTGAACTCAGTAACGTTTTCTCTGAACGGCCGAGAGAGATCCTTAGGTCCGACAGTCAGTCTCTCGCTGCCATAAGATCCGCCGAGCCCATCGACTTTGGCGTAGCCCTTTTCTCCAAATACCTCGAATGAAAATAGATTTTTCCACTCGGTCCAGCTAACGTGCATCAAGGCTACCTGCCCCGATTCAGTTCTTAGTAACGCGAACGCGTTATCCTCTAAAGGTTCGATCTTCCAGTACATCGTGGCTGTAAGCCCGAATACCTGTGTGAAATCTCCAGAAAGCCATCGAAAAAGATCTAGGACGTGGATGCCTTGATCCATCAATTGACCTCCGCCTGAAATTGTTGGCTTCATTCGCCAGTCGTTCTCGTAGTCAGGTCGGCCAGTTATTCCGTATCTGCACCGGAGATATAGAATCGTTCCCAAGACGCCCTCGTCAAACACCCTCTTCGTCTCTTTGAGGGCAGGATGGTATCTCAGATTGAACCCGCATTTGAGCTTGGCATTACTGTTCTTTGCCGCCTTCAGAACCTGAAGGGCTTCGTCTGGATTTCTTGCGAGTGGTTTTTCGACTAGGACGTGCTTACCAGACTTCAACGCACTGATACTGATCCGTGCATGAAGATTGTTCGGCGTGCAAATTACCACAACGTCAACACTTCGGTCGGATATTGCCTCGTGCCAGTCTTTTGTTGCACGACAGTTGAAACTCGCAGCAAATGAACGGGCGAGAGGGATGTCTTTGTCAACGACCCACACAATCTCGTCCCCTGATTCCCTAATCGCCGCGGCTCGTCGTTTTCCTTGACGTCCTGCTCCAATGATTGCTGTTTTCACTTCTTGTGAATCACCTTATGACTACCAACGTTCGAGCTTGGGCAGCCTCAGTCTCTTCGGCAAGTCAATATCTATCCTTCTCATCGTGAAAATATCGTTGGAACCCATCAACTTTCTGAACGATTTAAGATTCCTCCAGTCGTCATGAACCGCACTAATCAATTTTCCCGTCAATCCATTCGAATCATCGGACGCGAGAAAGGCCACCAGTTCAGCGCCAACTTCGAGCTTTACTCCTCCGCTCTCCTTGACCTTTCTAACTCTGAGCCGTTCCTTATCGCCTGCTGATTCTTCGGCTAATATGATTTCCTCCGTCATCCTCGTATAAATTCCACCCGGCGCCACAGCATTGACATCGATGTTGTGTCGCCGAACCTCTTCGGCAAGAGTTTCCGTGAATCGGACGATTGCAGACTTGGACGAAGCGTACGCGGTGAAACTGGGTAGCGAACCCTCCCCCGAGCCAGCAATGTTTATGATTTTGCCGTGTGCCTTTCTCTTCAAATATGGAAGAACGGCGCGAGAGCAAAGGAATGTCCCAACTAGATTTACATGTATTGTTGTTATCCAGTCGTTGATGCTTACTTCCTCAACGTGTCCGATGGGCCCTATTACGCCCGCGTTGTTAACCAGGATATCGATGGTTCCAAGTGCTTCGATTGTCCTCCTAACGGCATGTTTCACCTGCCTAGGTTCTGATACATCAGCCCTGATTGCAACCACTTTTCTCTGAAGCGCCCTTATTTCGAGCGTTGTCTGCTGAATCTCCTTTTCTGTTCGCGATAAGATCGCAACATCGGCCCCATGACTCGCGAGGGCCAGAGCGATTGCTTTCCCGAGCCCGCGACCTGCGCCAGTAACCAAGGCGACCTTATCAAGGAGGTTCAAGTTTGCGAGTTCCTGTTTCTCGACTGAGGTCATTTATGGTCCATTGTGCGGTTCTCCTAATGGCCTCTTCAGCCGAAACGCTTGGTCTCCAGCCAAGTTCCTTCATCTTCTCCATCGACAACTCTACAATCGGATTGTCGCCAATCCATCCCCTCGGCCCACCGGTGTACGTCCGCGTGACTCGGGC